>ERZ773013.62-NODE-62-length-65756-cov-10.206298_pt1 | contig 65756 bp, 56 predicted proteins | sample MGYA00511670_ERZ773013 | MGnify/ENA primary metagenome ERZ773013 (study PRJEB29015, sample SAMEA2738120) | human oral metagenome | biome: human oral; feature: human-associated habitat; material: saliva | place: China | collected 2257 ... | reverse complement strand
CACTACGTGAAGGCGCTTTTTCCTTCACGAGAAGGACACTTTTCCCTTCGCAGGATAAGAGGAATATATGTGATAAGGCGAAGGGCTTGCGTGTCGCTTCGGAGAGGTGTATCGGGGAGCTGGGCGCACGATACTTTAGCACTCTAAATAGGAAACAGGACTCGCGGCAACAATCTCAATATAGGTCAGCCCACCGACCTATATTGGTTCACATCACCTCCTTCGGGGCGTGTATCCTGATCTCGGGGGGAGATGAGGGGTAAAGCGCTTAGATGCACTACCTTTGTGGTATCATTCATCTCCTTACTACGAGCGGGGAGTCTCCCTGCTCGCTCTCGATCCTAAGCCAATGCATTGGACCCAACTCCTCTCTGACCGCCGTCTGGGTGCAGACCGCGCAGAGCGCCCCCAGTCGCGGGGCTGGGCACGAAGCGACTTCGAGCGGGACTATGACCGCTTAGTCTTCTCGCCTGCCTTCCGTCGCCTACAGAATAAGACGCAGGTCTTCCCCCTGCCTGGGAACATCTTCGTGCACAACCGCCTGACGCATAGCCTCGAGGTGAGCTGCCTCGGGCGCTCGCTGGGCAATATCGTCGGGGAGGTGCTCTCCGAGCGCTATCCCACCGACCGTGAGACGCCCTTCCGCTCGGGCATCAGTGCCATCGTCAGCGCTGCGTGTCTGGCACACGATATGGGGAATCCCCCCTTCGGGCACAGCGGGGAGCGTGCGATCAGCGCTTACTTCGGCGAAGGCCCAGGGAAGCGCTGGGAGCCTCTGGTACGTGCCGAGGGCGGACGCTGGGAGGACTTCCTCTACTTTGAGGGGAATGCGAATGCCTTCCGCCTCCTGACACATCAGTTCCGTGGTCGCCGTCCTGGAGGCTTTGCCCTGACGTATAGCACGGTGGCGAGCATCGTGAAGTATCCCTATAGCAGTCTCTTGGCAGGAGGGAAGAGTAAGTTCGGCTTCTTCGCCACCGAAGAGGAGACGATGAAGGAGGTCGCCACAGAGCTGGGCCTCGAGCGACGCACCGCCTCAGCGCTGAGCTATGCCCGCCATCCGCTGGTCTATCTCGTGGAGGCCGCAGACGATATATGCTATCAGATTATGGATATCGAGGATGCAGCGAAGCTCCACATCCTGAGTCGTGAGGAGGCACAGGGGTTGCTCTCGGCCTTCTTCTCCGAGGAGGAGCTGCGGGAGGTGCAGCAGGGCCTTCGGCATATCACCGACCCCAACGAGCAGACGGCTTACCTACGCTCCAAGGTCATCAATCTCTTGGTCGAGGAGGCTGCAGGTATCTTCCTCGATGCCGAGCAGGCGATCCTCGCGGGGACCTTCTCTGGTAGCCTCATCCATCACCTCGAGCCACGCACGAAGGCGGCCTACGAGGCGTGTAGCCAGACGGCCTATGCCCGCATCTATCGGGCTCGCGAGGTCGTCGACGTCGAGCTCGCAGGGCATCGTATCTTCACCGCTCTGCTGGATCAGCTCCTCGAGGCGCAGCTTCACCCGGACTACCAGTACAGCCGCACGCTTTTCAGTCGCGTAAGTAGCCAGTATGAGATGGGGCAGCCCACGATGTACGGGCGCATCCAGAGCACGCTGGACTATATCTCGGGGATGACGGATATCTATGCCCTCGACCTCTATCGCCGCATCACGGGGATGAACCTCCCTGCGGTCTAAGCGCTCGCTTCTTCTCTTTGTACCTATGTATAAATAGGGTGTAGAGGCTATAATGACTACCTTTGCACCGTCATCCGACAATCCACATATATCTCCACGATATCATACATCCCATTATGTCTATCAATAAGCTATATCCCCTGACCTTCGAGCCTCTCTTGAAGGAAGTCATCTGGGGCGGCAGTGCTATCCGCCCATTCAAAGGCCTTACTCCCGACGATAAGAAGGTCGGTGAGAGCTGGGAAATCTCTCACGTCGACGACAATTACTCCGTCGTCGCAGCTGGCCCGCTCGCTGGGAAGAACCTCGACGAACTGATCCATACCTACGGCGAAGAGCTCGTCGGTAAGAGCGTCCTCGAGCGCTTTGGCCGTCGCTTCCCCCTGCTCATCAAGTTCATCGATGCACGTGACTACCTCTCTATCCAGGTGCATCCCGATGATGCCCTCGGCCTGAAGCGTCACAATTCCTTCGGGAAGACCGAGATGTGGTACGTCATCAACGCGACTCCAGGGGCTAAGCTCTATAGTGGCTTCGCTGTGCAGTCTTCGCCCGAGGACTACGTGCGCCGTATCGAAGAAGGTACCATCGTCGAGGCTCTTGCTGAATACGAAGTGAATGCTGGTGACGTCTTCTTCCTCCCCGCAGGTCGTGTCCACGCCATCGGTGCAGGCTGCTTCATCGCTGAGATCCAGCAGACCTCCAATATCACCTACCGTATCTACGACTACGATCGTACGGATGCCGCAGGCAACAAGCGTGAGCTTCACACCGAGCTGGCGAAGGACGCCATCGACTATCACCTCGAGGACGACTACCGCACGGCTTACACGCCTCAGGTAGATGCTCCCGTCGAGCTGGTATCTTGCCGCTACTTCGAGACGAACCTCCTGGACCTCGATGCGCCACTCGCTCGCGACTGGTCTAAGCTGGATAGCTTCGTCATCTACATCTGTATGGAGGGTGGTGTGCGCCTGACGGATGCTGAAGGCACGGTCGTCGAGCTGCATCAGGGTCAGAGCGTACTCGTCCCTGCTTCCAATCCTTCGCTCACCCTCACACCCGTGGGCAAGGTCAAGCTCCTCGAGACCTACATCCCCGCAGCTAAGTAAGCTCTCGCAGCTATGGCTAAGCGACTCTTCTACCGCATCAAGGAGGTGGCGCACCAGCTCGGTGAGCCCGTCTCGACGGTCCGCTACTGGGAGACGGTCTTCCCGCAGGTATCGCCTCACATCTCGCCTAAGGGCGTGCGGCAGTATACCGAGCGGGATATCGAGACGCTACGCACCATACAGCTCCTCCTGCGAGAGAAGGGGATGACGATCGAGGGGGCAAATGCCCAGCTTCGCGTCCGTCAGTCCTCCCTCGAGTCGCGCGCCGACACGCTGCTCCGCCTGCGGCAGATCCGTCAGCAGCTTGATGAGCTACGTAAGGCACTCGGCTAATCGCCCCTCGCCGTAGTCAGCTGAAAAGCCGATAAAAACATAAGCCCGTGCTCCCACATCTGGGGAGCACGGGCTTATGCTTTTGTGGCGCTTAGTGGAGGCTATGCCTTAGCGAAGAGACGTAGGCTGTGCACCTTGTGGCGGATGGATAGCGTATTGATGAGCGCCGTGATGAGGAAGATGCCGACACCGATGAGGGCGGTCGTACCAAGCCCTCCGCTCACTTCGTCAGAGAGTAGGCGCTGAGCAGCCTCGATATAGTAGCCACGGGCATAGGCCACAGCGACGAGGCTAAGGCCGAGGACAGCGCATTGCACGAGGAGCGTCAGCGCGATGTAGGGGCGGATGACGGCACTACGCGTGTAGCCGAGCAGCAGGAGATCCTCGATCTGTCGCGTATTCTTCTGCAGGAGTAGGTATATTGAGAGTAGAAGCAGATAGACCGAGAGGGCGGAGATAAGTACCCCGATAGCTAAGACGAGCCCCGCGAGGAGCCGCAGGAGGTACATCGATTCGCCTGATGCGAGGCGCTCGCCTTCGCTCTCATAGTGGTGGTCACGCAGGTAGAGCGTGATGGCTGGATCGGAAGGGCTCTTGACCTCGACGATGAGGCGTGTCGAGGGGGCTTCGGCACCTGGTGCTAAGCGTTCGTTCATCGCCTCGAGGAAGGGTAGGGGGACGAGTAGCGTATTGAGGCGGTTGGAGAAGCCTACGATACGGCCACGTAGCTGGACCTCTTCGCCAGCACCCGAGAGGTCGAGCTGAAGGGGAAGGCTACTCATCGTCGCCTCGGAGAGAAGCGGAAGGCCCTGGCTCTGCGCGAAGGCAGAGTTGTACAGCCCGAGGTAGTTGCGTGGGATGATGATCGGCACTTCATCGCTATTCGGGTCGTACTTCCAGTCCTCAGCCTTCACGTCGAGGAACTCTTCGGGTACGGCTTCGAAGAACATATACGTCGACATCCCGATGCCGAGCGTCAGGCCAGCCGACACGCGGAACTTCGAGGGGAGGAAGCGCCCGACACGCAGGGCAAAGTCTTGCTTCGATAGCTCTTCGATTTCGCTGGTGGAGAAGCTGTTGTTCTTCTTCCCGCCGAAGAGCCCGCCGCGTACCTGCTTGCTGATGATGATGTAGTCGCCCTTCATGAAGCGGTCCTTCGCACCGAGGACGCTCGTCGCATCTTGGTAGAACTGGCACCCGAGTAGGATGATCGCCATGCCGATGAGGTTGGCGACGAAGAAGCCGAAGAGCTGCAGTGGGCTGATATGACGGCTCAGCAGGCGTATGACAAGTCTATTCATGGGGCTATAGCTGGTAGGTGTGGTGATACTCCAGCGGTAGGTGCTTGCCTACGGAGGTGACGATGACGGAGGCGCCTTGGGCGGTGGCTTCGGCGGTGATGAGCCCTGCGAGCGTACGGCCGTTCGCCTCATCGAGGTGGCTGATGGGCTCGTCGAGGAGGAGGAAGTCGAAGGGCTGACAGAGCGAGCGGATAGCGGCAAGGCGCTGCTGCTGCCCGAGGGACAGCAGGCGTGCTGGGCTCTTGAGCTTGTCAGAGATACCGAGCGCCTCGAAGTAGCCCTCGATAGTCTGGCGGTCCTTATGCCCTGTGAGTTGGTTCTTGATCCACACGTTGTCCCAAGCCGTTAGCTCGCCGAAGAGGCGCATATCCTGGAAGAGGAAGCTCAGGGACTCACGTCGGATGTGCCCCCAGGCCGAGGCGGAGAGTGCGCGGATATCTTGTCCGTCGAAGGCGATGCGCCCCGAGTAGTCGCCACGCCAGCCGTAGACGAAGCTACAGAAGGACGACTTACCAGCGCCGGAAGAGGCTTCTATGAGATAGTGCTTGCCCCGTTCGAGGCTGAGCTCCTGTCGCCAGACCTCGGAGACGAGATCGGTACGCTCACGGAAGACCTCGGGTAGGACTTGAGAGAGGGTGATTTGCTGCATGGAGAGATGGACTATACTTAGTCGCTTGTATTCTTGGGGGAGGGAAAATGCAGGTCTGTGCGACTGCACCCCCGTGATTATCAACGTGCAAGATATGGATTATCGGCTTATGATGCAAGAATAATGCTGTGGGGAGGGTGGTGCGAACCCTATATAAGGACTGTTGTACCGAGTTCAGCTCTCCCTCTGTGCCGACTTCACTGATGCTTAGTCGTCATATCAGAAACTGACCAAAGCTAATTAGAGGCTATTGCGCAATCTCTCCTCTGGAGATGGCTTAAGTAAATGGCAGAGCAAAAGCAATGAGATTACTTCTGCTCTGCCATTCGGGAAGTTTAGAAATCAGCCAGAATAATAAGCACAGAATAGCTATTCTTAAATGCGACTATCGCTCTATGGAATAGCCTAACTATCGAGCAAAGCACTATTCATAGCCTCTGTTGCGGGCATAGGGAGAGTTCTCCGAAAACGGATTTCACCAAGTAAAAGGAATCCTCACTGCCAATAGCTCGGATCACAGCTCCCCACAAAGTCAAGCTCAGAATCCTTCATAGACGAGCAGAAAGAATCAAAGTCTTGGCAGTTGGAGGGGATCCTTAGGCCCACTTTTACGATGCGTCCTCCATTGACGTGCTCCATTTCTGTCTTAACTTTTAGCACCTTGACCTTTGGTAGCACCTTGATCTTTGGTCCCTCATTAGGGTGCGGGTAAAGCAGTAAGCCTGTATTAGAGCAGAATCTATACATGTAGGTAATCGTTTTATAATAAATAGAGGTTGCTTTTTCTTCACCATACGCTCTTTCTTGGTCAAGAGGAATGTACTTAGCATCAGCCACAACCTTCCTATCTAAGGACAGGTAGTCTGGGATAATCTGCTGACAGCCCTCGAAGAGATCAAACCTCTCGCCCTCACTCTTTAAGTAGTGGTTATATTTCTCTGACAGTAGTAGGGCTAAGTACTCTTCCCATAACCAAGCTGCATCAACCAGTACTCCATAGATCTCATCTTCCTCTTGACCATACTTCAACTCTTCATAGCGAAGTATTTGAAGGCACAACTTCTGCAACGGCAAGTACTCGCTGTAGTAGGGATGTACCATCGGTCGTAGGTTCTTGTTGATGATGGAGCTTCGCTGAGCTGGGAGATAGGAGGAGGTAACAGCGCATATCTGGGAGACCGCCTCTTGAGTGCCAAGATCCCCATTCAGTAGACTACAATTCCTATAACTCTTGATAAATTCTATAGTGTGACGAATCAGCTGCGTCACCTCATTGTCATAGCTGTGCTCACGAGTTGAGTAGGCGACTTGACCATTGAATGGCTCATTGTATCTGATGTGTCGATTGAGATCAATGCTCCCCTTCACATGTGCATCGTTATACTTCCTCACCACATACTTCTTATAGACACCTTGGTTAAGGGCTTTCTTCAGGTATTGTGGGAACATATATATCAGAAAGTCAAAGACTGCATCTTCGTCTATCGCATGAGGTAGGTTAAACAGATTAACCCGAGCAACTCTCTGAAGCATGTAGTGCAAGAAGAAGTCCTTCTCCCCAGCTTTAGCAAATCTGGAGTGAATAGACAGATGTGTTTTATTCCTGCCAACGAAACCAACGATACTATTGGTAGACAGCTCGCTCCCATCTGGGCTAATGGCACACACTTCCTTCCTCGCTAAATCTCTATCATAGCTATCGAAGGAGTCGGGGAAAACGAGGAGATTCGGATAGTCCTCTATTGTTATGTCTTCTATCCTTACCCCAGCGATGACTTCTAAATCTCGGCGCTCATCAGGACTGATGGGAGCCTGGCTATAATCGTAGGTAATCACTACTGGAGGGCATTATATGCAGTGTGTAGTCGCTCTATCTTTTCTTCGATATGAGAGGTGCCTCTTAGATACTCGTACAGCAGTCCTTTCAGATGGTACTCCCACAAGTCATCGAAGTTACCATACATCATATACTTGAGGAAGTATGAAGCTCCGATCTGATAGGATTTCGTAAGTCCGATTCTATCTTTGCTCGCTTTCGGGGTTGATTCCTGATCGGGGTACTGATCGATGATGCAGTTATTAAGGTTCGTCATCCTTCTTTTTAGTTCTTCGATCACGCTTTGCTCAGGCTTCCTGCCACCCCAAGCTTCCTCATCGTCCAGCATAGAGATCCGGCTCTCTGCCGTGATTTCCTTCCACGCAAATCTTCTACGCAGAGCAAAGTCCATGCTATCGACGCTCCTATCGATATCATTCATGGTACCGATGATATACACGTTCTCAGGGACATAAAATCCGTGGTAGAATGCGTCATTCTCTGCAACTAAGTTCTGATACTGAGTGTTTACTCGTCCCTTATCCCCTCTATACCCTCGGTCAATGGAGTAGAATAGCTCCCCAAAGATCTTGGAGATCTCACCGCGATTGATTTCATCGATGATGAAGACATAAGGGTGTGAGCTATTATCACCTTGAAGAGCCTCCTTGCAGAACTTCTTGAAGACACCATCCATCCGCTGAAAGCCTAAGCTGTCCCCTTGATTCACGGGGCGCAGTCCTTCCACGAAGTCAGTGTAATCATAGGAGGGGTGAAACTGCACGATCTTGCATTCTGCCCCCATCTCCTTAGCCACTTCTTTTGCTAAGTAGGTCTTGCCCGTCCCAGGGGCTCCCGTAAGCACGACGTTGTGATTAGCTAAAAGTAGCGTCTTAGTATTTTCCACTTCTCTATTCATTTCTTCTAAGATTCTAATGCTTTCCTTGATGCCAAACTCTCTTGCGAACTGATTGAAGGCCACCCAGTTTTTCTGGATATAGTCATCGACTATCTTGACTAACTCTTCACATGTATAAGTGGAGGCTTTTGCTTTGAATATTTTCAGCCAAGTATCCTTCTTTATCTTGCGTTTAATCTCTGTATCGCATTTACATTTGTGTGGAGGTCTTTCATCACAGTCAAGGTGAATTTCAAAGCCACTTCCAGTAAGTGCCACCACCGCCAAAAACACCTTTTTACGACATTCCTTATAATGTATATCCTCTTTAGGATACACTTGCCCCCAGTGATATTCATCATACACGTTTGCTTGATTCGTAGGCCTTCTTATGATATTAGTATGATATCCGAGTGCCTTTAGTCCATCCATAATACGCCCAAGCTTGTGATATACTGCTTTCAGCTTGTTATATGGCCCTGGCACATCTGTCTTGTTCTTACCTATATACTGGGCGATCAAGTCAAAGTCTGATTCGTTGAATAATCCTGCCATTTTTAGGTGATTAGTTTATTGGTAAAGTTATCTGCAGATAAAGATAGAAACTTGTATGGATATAATGAGATTATGGCACGATGTTCCGCCTGTTTTTATTGATTAGCCCGTTGATGATTGGTGTCTTTCCGTACAGTGATCGCTGATATTTAGCTATGCCCACGAAGACTTAGAACTCCGTAGGTAATCCCGCCTACGTGGTAGGGTGAACCCCAGCTCTATCACGGGGATTTTTCTTACCCAACAGAGCAAAAATCGGCATTCCCGTGAGGAACAAGGGTGCTTCCCGTAGTGCTTTTCCTCTGTCTACGCACGTAGTCTTAAAGACCATGTATGTAAATCCGAAAGACCACGCACGTAGATCTTAGAGCCACGTACGTAGATCGAACTTATCAGCTATTCGTCAGTAACATTTATTCGTACGCGTAGGAAATTATTCGCCTACTGCTTTCTGCTTTTCTCTCCGAAGGGATGGGCCTCGAAGTGGCACTACCGTATGATGCTTGAGCGCAAATAGTCTTATCTTGGTGGGGTAAAACGTGCGAGGCCCGAAGCAGAAATGCTTCGGGCCTCGTGCACATTTATACTTGTAAGCTCGGCTCTAAGAGCGACGCAGCACGCGAGCGTAGGCAAAGGACGTGATCAGGAAGTAGACCAGAGCCTGTACCCACAGCGTGATGTACTGCGGTAGGATGTCGGAGAGCTGTGCGCCCATACTGCTCACGGCGACGAAGGCTTGGACGCCTGGCGTCGAGGGGATGAGATAGCCCAGCGCGCGCAGTGGCCCAGGGATAGCCGACAGAGGCCACGACAGCCCCGTGAGGAAGAGGAAGGGCACCGAGGTGAAGACCCAGAGGATCATCGCCTTCTCACGGTGGCGCGTCAGGAGACTGCAGCCGAGAGAGAAGAAGATCATCGCCAGGATCATCGGCAGGAAGAGCAGCACATAGGTCGTGAAGTCCGTCAGCTGTGGCAGGCCGAAGAGCCAAGGTGCGACGACCAGCGTGAAGAGCGACGTCACCGAGTAGAGGGTGAAGTAGCAGATCGCACGACCTATGAGGAGGCGCATCACGCTGACGTAGTGCCCACCGACGTACTGCACAGGCGTGCTCAGTCCGCCACGCTCACGCTGCGTACCCGACATCATCGCAATGCCGATGAGGAGCGTCTGCTGGATGATGAGCACCAGTACCCCAGGCAGGAGGAAGCCTTGGAAGCCCCCTTGCGGGTTGTAGGGTACGACCCATTCGCTCTCGATGGGGCGCACGGAGATGCGTGTGGCCTGGCTTGAGGGGCCGTAGTGGCGCTCCGCTTCGATTTCGCGCCCCATCGTCAGCGCTACCTCGGTCGTCGCCAGAGAGAAGGCCTTGTAGTAGAGTGCGGAGACGAAGGTCGCATGCAGGTCGACGTGCGCTTGGCGCCCGCTCATCAGCATACGGTCGAAGTCCTCGGGGATAATCAAGATGCCGTAGGCACGCTCCTCCCCGATGAGGCGGTAGGCCTCTGACTCCCCAGCGACATGAGCTACCACACGGACATCGGGCGAAGCATCGACACGGCGAATGAATTCGCGTGAGTGTGCCGTGTGGCTCTTGTCGATGACGACCAGTGGTGCCTCCCGCACGACTTCGCTCCCATAGAGGGCGGAGTAGAGGAAGGGATAGGCGAAGGGGACGACGAGGAAGAAGAGGATGGCCCCGCTGTCGGCGAAGATGTGGCGGAACTCCCTGAGGCAGACCTGCCAGAGGTCACTTATGCGGAGTCTGAGAGATCGGATGATATTCATAGAAGCATCAAGCGATATAGCCGACATTCAGGAGGTACTTCCTCAGACGAGGCAGCATGATGAGCGGCAGGAATATGAAGGCGAGTAGCCCGATATATTGGGGGAGCGAGTCGGCGAAGGGTGCCCCGATGAGCGCCTGATTGATCCCTATGCGGAAGTAGTAGCGCAGGGGGAAGATATAGGCCAGCGTCTGCATCGGTGCGATCATCGAGCTCACGGGGATACTCATCCCCGAGATCGAGAAGGACAGCATCCCGAGGAGGCTACCGAGGCTCATACCCATGCGGAGCACGGGGATCAGCGAGATGAAGAAGATACCGAGGGCCTGAGCTGCCAGCACGAGGAAGAGCATGGCAAGCGCCATCGGTGCCCAGCCCGACTGCAGGGGATAGCCCATCCAGCCATAGAGGATGCCCTGGATGATCCAGCCTGAGAGGACGAAGAGGATGGTCTGTGGAAGGAGCTTGCCGATGAGCGCACGGCTCATCGAGCCCTTAGCCAGACGAAGCCATTCGCTCGCCGTACCGCGCTTGATCTCGAGACCAATGCTGTATGAGGTGAGGAGTAGGATCATCAGCTGCAGGATACCAGGGAGGATCGTCGTGGTGAGGTAGGCCGAATAGTTCAGCCAAGGATTGCTCATCACCTCATTGCGCACGACGATGGGCTGCACGGTAGCCATGATCTCCTCCATCGTCTTACCCTTGGCTTGGCCGGTCTGAAGGCCGACTTTGGCCGAAGCAAGCTCGGAGAGCATCTTCATATCTCGGAAGGCGAAGCTCCCAGCCATCAGGTAGGCGCTATTGGTATAATAGTGGAGCTTGGGCTGACGTGCCGATCCTGCACCCGCCTGTAGGCCGGAGGGGATGTGGAAGATCGCATAGACCTCCCCACGGCGCATCGCTTCGAGCGCCTCGGGCATTGAGGCAGCCTCGAGGGCCACCTCAGAGCTCTGGAAGGCATCGAGGCTACGTGTGAGGGCACGCGAGGTAGGGGTGTGGTCTTCGTCCACGACCGCTACGGGCATATTGGTCGGGAGTCCTCCGCCCATCATATAGAGGAGCAAGAGGGTGACCAAGAGCGGTGCCCCGAAGATGGCGAAGAGGTATATAGGGCGCGTCGAGAGGTAGCGGAGTTCGCGCCTCAGTACGGCACCCAGACCTGTCTTGGGGGTTGACATCTTAGAGCTGACCCTTGTCCAGTACGATCGTCATACCCGCCAGCAGGCCTTCGACAGGCTGGGTGGGCTGAGCAGTTACTTCGAAGGTGCGTAGGTCGTGCTGGTCGCGGGGCTTCGTAGCCTTCCACGTAGCGTAGCTCCCCATGTCCTTCATCTTCGAGACAGTCAGCTCGACCTTCTTACCGCCGAGGGCTGGGATGGTGCCGTGGAGCTTACTACCCTGACGCAGGCCGGCGAGCTTGTCTTCGCGCACAGCGAAGAGGACACGCACGGCGCGGTAGTCGGAGATGCTCATGATAGGAGCGCCCGTACCGACGAGCTCGCCCTGATGAGGATAGATCTCGGAGATGATACCATCGACGGGAGCGATGAGCGCACCCTCCTTGAGGTAAGCGTCGACCTCGGTGATAGCACCTGCGGCACGCTCGACGAGGGCCTGTGCGGCCCACTTGTCTTCACGCTGAGCACCGTTCATCGCCATATCGTACTGGCTGCGAGCAGCACGTTCGGTAGCGCGCATGGCGTTGAGCTGAGCGGTGGCTTCGTCGTACTTCTGTGCGGGGAGGACGCCTTCCTTGTAGAGGCGCTCGACGCGCTCGAAGCTCTTCTCTGCGACCTCGAGGCCAGCCTTAGCCTTCTGCCACATCTCGTAGGCGCCTTCCTTCTGCTCCTTACGAGCACCAGCCTGTGCCTTCTGGCTCTGGGCTTCGGCAGCAGACTTAGCGGCCTGAGCCTGCTCAAGCTTAGCGAGGACTTCGGGCGAATAGATGCGTACAAGGGTGTCTCCACGATGTACGCTCTGGCCTTCGCTGACGAGGAATTCGGTGATACGACCTGGGACCTTGCCCGCGATGCGTACTTCATCGACCTCTACTTGGCCGGTGATGATATCCTCCTTCTCACCGAAGAAGATGAAGCCAGAGAGGGCTAAGAGGACCATAGCTACGACGACGATACCGACGCCGAAGATGATACTTTTCTTGGACGATGCATTGGCAGCCTCGTTCTGCGTGGGCTGCTGGGTGGGTTGAGTACTCATTGTTTTATAGGGCAAGGATATTCTTCAGTTTGCTTTCGGAGAGGAGGACGCGGATCTGCGCGTCGATGAGGCTGTCTTGTGCGCTCATCCAGGCGGTCTGCGCCATGGTGTAGTTGAGCAGGGGGATGACGCCTTCCTTGTAGCCGACTTCGGCGTAGCGCAGGTTCTCGCGTGCCATCTCGACAGCCTTGAGAGCCGTCTGGTAGGCACGGCGAGCATCGTCAGCTGTACGGAGTGCCTGCTTCATCTGCAGGGTGATCTTACTGCGGGCTTCGGCGAGCTCAAGCTGCTTGACACGGTGCTCGGCCTTAGCCTGACGACGGCGGAAGGAGCCTGAGAAGAGGTCGGAGATGGGTACCTGAAGCATGGCGCCGAGGTAATACTGTCCGCCAAATTCCTTCTTCGAGCCATTGAAGCTATTGGGATTCGTAGCCAAATAGCTGGCGAAGCCGTAGACCTTAGGCAGGAGCTCTGCCGTCTCCATACGCACGCGCTTGCTATAGATGGTGTCGACCATACGCAGGGAGCGTACTTCGCTACGACGCTCGACGGCGGCGGGAAGGTCCTCTGCCTGCAGGCGCTCAGTAGGAGCGGGGAGGGCAAGCTCGATCTGTCCTTCGTCTGCCAGATGGATGTCGGCAGAGGACTCCAGCCCGCAGAGGTCAGCTAGGAGCATCTTAGAGAGCTCGAGGCCATTCTGTACCTGGCTACGCTTGACCTCGGCTTCGCTGAGCTTCGTGCGGACGGAGAGGCCGTCGGCCTTCGTCGCTACACCAGCTGCGATAGAGGCATCTACGTCGCGCACGGTCTGCGTCAGTAGGGTCACGAGCTGGTCAAGTAGGCGGGACTTGCTGTCGAGGGAGATGATCTGCCAATAGGTCTCATCGACCTTCGTCTCGATCTCCGTGGCGGCTGTCTCACGGAGGTTGTCCTGGAGCTGCTCGGCGAGTGAGGCCATCTGATAGCCCGTGGTGATCTTACCACCGAGGTAGATGGGCTGGATGGCGGTGACGTTGGCTACCCATACGTTGCGCAGGTCGACAGTGCCGAGGTGACGCAGACGATCGGGGATGAGGAAGTTGAAGGAGCCCAGTGGCTTGTCCCAGTCGATGAGGTGGAATTCCTTCTGCATATGCAGGTAGGCTCCGTGAGCCGTCACCTGGGGGAAGAACTTCGTGAAGACCTCTTGCTTGCGGGCGTGGGCAGCTTCGCGCTCGGCGTCCTTCTGCTGGAGCACCCGGCTGTGGGTCTTGGCCATTTCGCGGCACTCGTCGAGGGTGAGCTTCTCTTGGGCAGAGAGCAGTGACGTACTGGCCACGAGCCCTGTGAGAAGGAGGGCTATACGCTTGGTGCGTACTGATAAACGTAGATCCATTATAGCTATTTCTTATTCTTACTTAGTCTTGGGAGGGCTCGCGCTTGATCTGGCAGGTGAGGCGGCCGAGTGCTTGGCGGATATTCTTCTTCGGGTGCATGATGATCTTCGCAGGTTGGAGGGTTGCTTCGGTGACCTCCTCGGGGGTGTTCATCAGCTTGCCTTGGACGAAGGGCATCAGTGTGCCCATCTCTCCGAGGTCGACGCCGATGCCTTGCTCGAAGCTCGTACATACGACCTCGGAGAAGGCACGCAGAGCGGACTCTATATCAATATGGGAGAGCGAGCAGGTACTGCTGATCTGCTCTATCACTTGGTCGATGCTTAGCTTCTCACGTTTTGTGGGGTAGGCGTAGTAAAGCGTCTTGCCGGCGCGAAGGCCCTGCTTAGACACCTTACTCTTTATCTCAAGAGTCATCATGTTTCTTATCGTTTTTTTGGTGACCTATGTATGGTGAATGAAATTACCTTACATAGGCGATTTGTAATGCAAAGGTAGGTAACAAAATGTTATCAACCAAATATTCATTGCTTTTCCCCGCTGTTCTCTCGCCCTTAGGCTTGCTTATCAGCTCCTCCCTCCGAGGATGGGCGACGCTCAGCTCTTATAAATGAACCTTCTACCCCTTGATGAAGCGTGAAAGATTTGCCATGACTACCACTCAGGATTTTCCTTTTTAATGCTTAATGTGCTGTGTGATAGTGTGGATTGAAAATCCAAGATTTGCCACACGACTCGGTGAAGATTTTCCACTCAGCCCCATGATGATGGGTGCTGTATCTATAGAGAAAGCCCCCGATACACATGTACCGGGGGCTTTACTCTTGAGGTAGGAGTGACGGGGCTACTATCGGATCTGCGGTAAGAAGCCTGCTTGCGAAAGCTGCTGCATGATGTAGCTCGTCAGGATGTTTTGCGTCAGCCGAAGGATATACTTCCTCTGACTGTCGGGAGCCTGAATGAGTAGCCGCTGCTCGACGAGCTGGCGTATCTTCTTCGAGATGGAGGAGGGAGAGTGCTGAGGAAAGAGCTTCTTGAGGTCGCTGTTTTGGAATATCTGGAGCTCTACAGCCTCGTGGAGGATGCGTGCGTCGTCCAAGCTGAGCCGCCTGTCCCGAAGCGCCATATCAATAGCAGGGTGCAGTATCTTCTTACTGAGATAGCTGTGCTGAGCCAGATGATCCACCTTCTCCAGCTCGATCTTGAGCCCTCCGAGCACATATTCGCACCACGCTTCGAGTCCAGCATCCGTACCTGTATCGGCCTCCATGAGCTTGTTGTAGTACTGCTCACGGTCATTGCAGAAGACTGCGGTTGGATTCAAGATGCGCTGAGCTGTCGCTACGCGGAAGCCATACTTCATCAAGAGGGCATAGGTGAAGAGGCGTACTGTGCGGCCGTTCCCATTGGTGAAGGGGTGAATCCACACGAAGCGGTGGTGGGCGATCGCTATTTTGATCAGGTCATAGCGCGGGTCATCTTCCCTGGTGACAAAGTCAATAAGCTCATCCATGTACCCATCGACCGCCATAGGAGAAGGGGGCAGATGCTCGGACTCTGTGATCACAGCTTGCCCGCTTCGGAAAGCTCCAGGGGTGCGATCCCCTCCTTGTCCACGCCCTGTGGGGAGCCCACTGACGACGCGCTTATGTAGCTCCAGGAGATAGTTCTTCGTGATCGGTACCTCCTCGATCGTCTCTTCGATGAAGCGCAGGGTATGCTCGATGTTCTCGATCTCCTGAAGGTCGGCTTCGGTAGCGCTGGTGAGGACGCCACGCTGTGACTCTACATAGTCTGCGATCGTGGTGTGATTACCTTCGATACGTGCCGAGCCGATACTCTCTACACTGTGGAATAGTCGCTTGACTCCGAGGAAGAGTTCGGGGTGGGTCGTCAGCTCTACGCGTTTCTTGCGTAGCTCTTCAAGAGATACGATGAGCCCGACAAGCTTGGAGTCAAAGCTTGGCTGAAGTAAGCGGAGTTCGTAGTCTTGAAATGTAGCCATCGTGATGATCTTATTTTGTGCACTACAAAGGTAAAGATTTGCCGTGACTACTACTCAGGATTTTCCTTTTTGATGCTTAATGTGCTGTGTGATAGTGTAGATTGAAAATACAAGATTTGCCAAACGACTCGGTGAAGAATTGCCGGAATAGTGCTGTGTCTCCTCTTGGAGCTTCGGTGTCATACCTCCGAGAAGGGGGGGATGGAGTGCCTTCGCCTGTGCCGCCGTCGGAGTCTCATTAGCTGGGGAGAGCTACCGTCATTGGGGCGGGAGTCTCTTGTGTCTTCATTGACTTGCGAGGGCATTCCTATACAGAGAAAGTTCCACGCTACCGAAGGGAAAGCTTCCACGGCGTAGTGGTAGAGCCACAAACGAGTATAGCATTACTTCTGTCTACGTGCCTGGATCTAAAATCTACACACGTGGATCTTAGAGTTTACGTGCGTGGATGATAAATCTACCTACGTAGATAAGCGAAATGCACTATACGAAGTCTATTATTTGACTATTGCGATGGCGCTTTTCTCAGCGTGTGTGAGGGGTGAAGCTGTATAGGAAGGGACTGCACGACTTAGGTGGAAGCGACTCGGTTGGGTGGAAGATAATGCTCTGAATAGCGCTGTTGGGTGGCTTGAAAGTGGGGGATCAGTGGCCAGACGAAGGCGAGTAGGGTAGGCTATTCTCGCAGGCTTTACCTTTCGAGTTGATTATATCGCGTGCGATGTATGTAAGATTTGTATTACCTTTGCAGTGGAAACAGATCATCAGCTACAAGAAAGGAATAGACTCTAATGAGCGGGGCGGTCTTATCAAGCTGCTCGATACCTCTTGCTTTCTCGCTGAGTAGCTCTAAGGAGCGCCCTGATGCTCTTACTCCCAGTAGTACTTTACATTAAATAGATTCAGCTATGTCAATCAAGGTTTTGTACACGACTTCGGCTCGTGTCGAAGGTGGCCGCCGCGAAGGCCACGCCGTAAGTAATGATGGTGTACTCGATGTACAGCTTCGCTCGCCCAAGGAACTCGGTGGTCAGGGCGGTGGTACCAACCCCGAGCAACTCTTTGCAGCTGGCTATGCCGCCTGCTTCGATAGCGCCCTCGGACTGGTCCTGCGCCAGAGCAAGCTCCATGCGAAGACGGCCGTCACCGCAGAGGTCAGCCTCGGCGAGAATGGTGAAGGAGGCTTCGGCCTCGCTGTCAAGCTCCGTGTCGAGGTCGATGGTATCGATCGTGAGGCAGCACAGCAGGCTGTGGAGCGTGCCCATCAGGTATGCCCCTACTCCAATGCGACGCGCGGTAACATCGACGTGACCCTCGAGCTCGTATGATGCCCGCTACGCTCCCGACGAGCAAGACGCAGCACGCCTTTCGTATCCTTCTCGGGCTCTTCCTCCTCTATGCGGGGATCAGCCACATGACCTTCCGCCGTGCGGACTTTGTGGCGCAGGTGCCCGACTGGCTTACGATGAGCAAGGACTTCGTCGTGCTGGCCTCGGGTGTCGTGGAGATGCTCTTAGGGCTCTCCCTCGTAGCTCTCTATCGTCAGCGCGTGTGGGTCGGGCTGGTCGTAGCGATCTTCTTCGTGGCGATCTTCCCTGGCAACATCCATCAGTACACGGAGGGGATCAGCGCCTTCGGGCTCGATACAGATACGAAGCGCTTGGTGCGCCTCTTCTTCCAGCCACTGCTGGTCCTCTGGGCTCTGTGGTCCACAGGCGCACTCAAGGCACTATGCCAGAGCTCTAAGTGCTAAGCCCTATCTCTCAACTCTAATCTACGGCGTAGCCCATAGGTGCCGAAGGAGTAGCCTCCCTCGGTGCCTATGGGGTGCGCGTTCTTCGAAGATATATACATCGTATGTCCTCCCCTTCACTCCTTCTGGAGGATCAGCTGTGCTTCCGCTTCTATACGGTCGTCCGGCTGATCACACGCCTCTACCAGCCTCATCTTGACCGTCTGGGGCTGACCTATCCGCAGTATCTGGTCTTGCTCGTCCTGTGGGAGCAGGACGGGGTGCCCCTCAGTCACATCGTAGATCGTCTGGGGCTGAATACGAATACGCTCACGCCACTTCTGAAGCGCCTCGAGGCGGCGGGCTTCGTCACGCGTACGCGTGGTACGGTCGATAGTCGGCAGGTGATCCTCTGTCTCACACCTCAGGCGAAGGCCTTGCGTGAGGAGGCAGAGGATATCCCCTCGCTATTCTCCTGCAAGCTGCGAGATGCAGGCTGTGCCGAGGGCGAACTATCGGTACTCCGTGAGCAGCTCGATCATCTGATCCCTCTCTTGGAGACTGTCACCCAGTCCGCGGGAGTATAGCTCCTCTTCACAATAAGGATAAAGCACCCCGCCCCACACCACGAGCCATCAGGCTTACGGTGTGGGGCGGGGTGCTTTGTATGGATTATGGGGCGGAGCGGGGAGCGCTTACTTGCGGTAGTCCTGCTCGATGTAGTCGATGAAGGCCTTGTTCACCAAGTGCGAGCCGCCAGCGGTGGGGTAGTTGCCGCTGAAGTACCAGTCGCCAGGGTGTCCAGGGATCGCCGTGTGCAGACCCTCCAGACTCTGGAAGACCAGCTCAACCTCGGCCTTGGTGTCTACAGGACGAAGGAGCTCGACCATCTTGCGGGAGATCTCTTCGGGTGAGAAGGGAGCGTAGATGGCCTTGACAACATTCTCCACGTGCTCGTTGTGCGAGACGCTCTCCAGCTCACGCGCCTTCTGATACTGCTCCTCGAGGAGGTACTGCATGCCTCGCTCTTCGATGAGGGCGATGGCAGCGCGGAAGGCGATGAACTCCTTCATCTTGCTCATATCGATGCCGTAGTAGTCGGGGTAGCGGACCTGTGGGCAGCTCGAGACGATGACGATCTTCTTCGGGCCCAGGCGGTCGAGGATCCCGATGATACTCTGACGAAGGGTCGTCCCACGCACGATACTGTCGTCGATGACGACGAGGTTGTCCACGCCACGCTCTACGGTGCCGTAGGTGATGTCGTAGACGTGCGCTGCGAGCTCATTGCGGCTCTTACCCTCGGAGATGAAGGTGCGGAGCTTGATGTCCTTGATAGCAACCTTCTCCGTGCGGACGCGTGCGGAGAGGATCTCACGCAGCGCTTCGTCGGAGAGGGAAGGCGTGCTCTTGATCTGTCGGAGCTTCTCCTCTGTGAGGTACTTGTCCATACCCTCGATCATACCATAGTACGCGACTTCGGCGGTGTTGGGGATGAAGGAGAAGACCGAGTGGCGTAGGTCGCCACCGATAGCACGGAGGATAGCGGGCGTGAGCTGCTCACCGAGAGCCTTACGCTCGCGGTAGATGTCGACGTCACTACCACGGGAGAAGTAGATGCGCTCGAAGCTACAAGCCTGATCCCGCTTAGGCTGGATGATCTGCTCGGTGCGGACCTCGGCAGTGCGATTGACGAGGATAGCTTGTCCTGGGCGAAGCTCGGTGATCTGCTCGGCGGGGACGTTCATCACCGTCTGGATGACGGGGCGCTCGGAGGCCAAGACGACGACTTCATCGTCGATATAGTAGAAGGCTGGACGGATGCCGTGAGGGTCACGCATGGCGTAGGTCTCGCCACTACCCGTCTCACCGCACATGACGAAGCCCCCGTCCCAGAGAGGAGCACACTGGCGCAGGACGTTTGCCAGGTCGATACGCTCCTCGATGTAGTGCGTGATATCCATGCCCGTGAGGCCGTGGGTACGACTCTCGTTGAAGAGGCGCTCGACTTCGCGGTCCAGGCGGTGCCCAAGCTGCTCCAGGAGGATATGCATATCGGAGACGTGGCGGGGATGCTGGCCAACGGAGGTAATGGCGTCGAAGACGTCGGTGACGTTCGTGAGGTTGAAGTTACCGCAGATAGAGAGGCACTTGGCGCGCCAGTTGCTGCGACGGATCATGGGGTGCACGTAGGTCAGGCCACTCTTGCCCGTCGTGCTATAGCGTAGGTGTCCCATGAGGCAGGAGCCAGCGAAGGGCAGGTAGCGCTCGGCATAGGCTGCATCGGCGAGCTTCTCTGCGGGGACGTCAGCGAAGGAGGCGTAGACGGAGTTGAAGATCTCTTGGATGGCAGAGGCACCTTCGGCGCGCTCGCGGAAGAGATATTCGTCACCAGGAGCCGCGTGGAGCTTGACGACAGCGAGCCCAGCGCCCTCCTGACCACGGTTGTGCTGCTTCTCCATGAGGAGATAGAGCTTATTGAGGCCATACATCCAGGTGCCATACTTCTCTTGGTAGTAGGCGAGGGGCTTACGCAGGCGGATCATCGCCACGCCACATTCATGCTTGAGGGGTTCCATTGAGTGAAGGGATAAATCTATAGAGTCGGTATAGAGGAAAGAAGTAAAGATGCGCATACCTCCCGCAGCGGGGAGTATGCGCATCTTTGACTTATCTATTTGTGCATAGGAGGGTGCGGAGGATTAGCGCTTGCCTTGCTTCTGGGCTTTGCGCTGCTGCTCCTGCTGGAGGCGCTGAGCTTCCTCGAGGCGCTGCATCCACTTGGACTTCTTGCGGGGCTTCTTCTTGTTCTCTTCGAGCTGGCGGAGGAGCTTGTCCTCGTTGAGCGTCCAGCGGAAGGCGAAGTACTGCAGGATGGTGATGAGCGTAGAGACGAAGTAGTAGTAGCTAAGACCCGAGGCGTTCTGGTTGAACATGAAGAAGAACATGATCGCCATGATATAGGGCATGGTCTTCATGCCGGCCATACCTTCGCCCGAGGGGCTCTGATTCATCGTGTAGCGCGTGTAGAGGATGTTCGTCACCGTCATCAGCACGCAGAAGAGGCTCAGGTGGTTGCCCAGGAAGGACGAGATGAGGGGGATGTTCGCATTCCACGAGATGACAGCATCATAGGTAGAGAGGTCGTCAGCCCAGAGGAAGCCCTGTCCGCGCAGTAGGATGGAGGTAGGGAAGTACATGTACAGCGCGATGAGGAAGGGCATCTGCAGCAGCATAGGCAGACAGCCGCTCATCGGGCTGGCACCAGCAGAGCGATAGAGATTCATCGTCTCGGTCTGACGCTTCATCATCTGATCCTGCTCCTTGCCGGGGTACTTAGCGTTGATGGCCTCGATCTGAGGACGCAGTACACGCATCTTCGCCTGCGACATGTAGCTCTTGTAGGTGAAGGGCCAGAGAAGCATCTTGATGAAGAGCGTCATCAAGAGGATGATGATACCCCAGTTCGACAGGAAGCCAGAGAGGAAGGTCACCACGGGGATGATCAGATACTGGTTGATCCAGCGGAAGACGCTCATGCCGAGGTAGACGAGGTGGTCGAGGTGCAGGGCGTTTGCCTTGTCGACACCTTCGTCATAGCCCTTCAGGAGGTCGTAGTCGTTCGGGCCGAAGAAGAACATAAAGGGCACGACGGTCTCCGTCTCCTTGACAGAGATGGGGAAGGTCCCCTTGAAGTCGCCGGAGCGGACGTAGCCGCTACCTTCGCCCTCGGTCTTGAGGGAGAGCTTATTATCCTTGAAGCCCGTAGCCGAAGCGATCAGTACGGAGCTGAAGTACTTGTCCTTGAAGGCTACCCAGCGCAGCGTCTCTTGGATATCTTCGTTGGCTTCGCTGGTCGTCTCGAGGCGGTCTACATCGCCCTGAGGATAGTGGTAGTAGATACCGCTATACTGTCCCTCGAACTTCCAGGACTGCTCCTGCTGGGGGATGCGCTGACGCCACTCGATATCCTGCAGCGCAATATTGACGGGGAGGAAGCGACGAAGCTCGTGACCGCGGATGGTGAAGTCCACGCGGTAGTCGGAGCTGCGGAGCTTATATACGTAGTCGAGGTAAGCTGACTCGTCGAGCTGCATACGCAGGGTAGCAGTGGAGTCGGTAGCTTCGATGATGTCGAAGTTGGCATCAGCCGTGCTCACCATACGGTTGTCGAGCGTGCGCAGGGGGAGGTCCAGACGCGTGTCGCCCTTGCGGAAGAGATGTACGGGCTTCTTCGACTGATCGAGGTAGTCTGCGAGTACGGCTTCGACAGGGGCACCACCACGGGTGGAGATGGAGAGAGCGAGCTTCTCGTTCTTCAGTACGATGACCTTCTCTTCCTTAGCCTGCTGGTAAGGGGCGAGGATGGGGGCACCCGTGCTGTCGAGGGCGGCGGTGTCAGCCGTGGCCTGTGGGGCAACGGGCTGCTGGGCTACGACGTGGGTGGTATCCGCTGGTGGCGGTGTCTGCTGAGTCGGGTCGGGCTTGCTGAACCAGGTGAACCCGATGAGTACGGCCCCGATGAGTAGGGCTCCGATGAGTGTATTCTTATCCATTAATCTATACTATGCCTCCACACGCGCCAGTGGGGCGCTGGAGGCGATGTGATACAGTCGCGGGGGGCTCTTAGGCCTGATGGCGCTCGCCACCATACTTGATCGCTTCCTTCACGAAGGCGAGGAAGAGTGGGCTGGGGTGGAGTACCGTGCTGCGGTACTCGGGGTGATACTGCACGCCGACATACCAAGGATGTCCGCTGAGCTCTACCGTCTCGACGAGCCCCGTGTCAGGGTTCTCCCCTGCACAAATCATGCCAGCTGCTTCGTAAGCCTCGCGATACTGGCTGTTGAACTCGAAGCGGTGGCGGTGACGCTCACGGATGAAGTCCGAGCCATAGGCGGCAGCGATCTTCGACCCAGGGCGCAGTACGCAGTCGTAGCCCCCGAGACGCATCGAGCCTCCGAGGTCGGAGATGCTCTTCTGCTCTTCCATGAGGTCGACGACCTTGTGCGTGGTGGTGGGGTCAATCTCCGTGGTGTGGGCATCGCTCCAGCCCAAGACGTTGCGGGCGAACTCAATGACCATACACTGCATGCCGAGGCAGATACCCAGCGTGGGGATGCCGTGCTCACGGGTATAGCGCAGGGCGATGAACTTCCCATCGACACCGCGGGAGCCGAAGCCCGGAGCTACGACGACACCATCGACACCCCCCAGCAGTTCGGCTACATTCTCCTCAGAGACCTTCTCGCTGTGTATGGAGATGAGGCGGAGCTTGCGACCGCTGTAGGTAGCAGACTGTAGGAGCGCTTCGTCGATGGACTTGTAGGCATCCTGCAGCTCGACGTACTTACCGATGAGGGCGATGGTGACGACGTCCTTAGCTTCTTCGCGCAGGGCGAGGAACTTCTTCCACTCCTTCAGCTCAGGCTTAGCCTCAGGCGTGATGCCGCTCTTCTTGAGCACGATCTCATCGAGATGCTGCTCGCCGAGTGCCAAGGGTACCTGATAGATGGTGGGGACGTCGACGCTCTGCACGACGGACTCTGCTGAGACATTGCAGAAGAGTGCGACCTTGCGGAGGATGTCGCTGCTGAGTGTGTGCTCAGTACGCAGGACGAGGATATCGGGCTGGATACCGACCTCCTGGAGCTGCTTGACGGAGTGCTGGGTGGGCTTGGTCTTCACTTCGCCAGCCGCAGCGATATAGGGGACGTAGGTCAGGTGGACGCACAGGCAGTTCTGCCCGAGCTCCCACTTGAGCTGTCGTACGCTTTCGAGGAAGGGGAGGGATTCGATATCGCCGACGGTACCACCGATCTCGGTGATGACGAAGTCGTACTGCTTCTTGAGGCCAAGAAGCTTGACGTTGCGCTTGATCTCGTCGGTGATGTGGGGGATGACCTGTACGGTCTTGCCGAGGTAGTCACCCTTACGCTCCTTGCGGATGACGTTTTGGTAGATACGCCCGGTGGTGATGTTGTTGGCTCGTGAGGTTGCTATATCGAGGAAGCGCTCATAGTGTCCGAGGTCCAGGTCGGCTTCGTGCCCGTCATCGGTGACATAGCATTCGCCGTGCTCGTAGGGATTGAGGGTGCCTGGGTCAATGTTGATGTAGGGGTCGAACTTCTGTATCGTGACGCTGTAGCCACGTGCTTGTAGGAGCTTGCCAAGAGAGGCTGCTACGATCCCCTTGCCTAAGGAAGAGACGACGCCCCCCGTGACGAAGATGTACTTTGTTTCCACTATGCGCTATTATATATCGGACGAAGCGTACTCCAGCTATGGCCACACACCCCTTGCCTTGCAGGGGGTAGGGACGAGCTGATAAGTACTCCACCCAAGTTACTCTGCAAAGATACGCTTTTTACCCGCTATGCTCCTTCCCTTGTCGTGTGTGCTGCAAATTTCTCCGACGTCTATTACTACCCCTGCCTACCTCGATAGAGAAAACTCCGAGATGCGGGGCTTCCGTAGCTCCGTCTTCTGCGGGGAAGAGGGGACTTCTCTGGGGGCTTCCTCTTCTCTATCGAAGGCGATGAGGTGCAAAGTACTATTGGTATGGGGTGTGAATGAGTAGTTGTTTGCACTCAGACCACTATTCGTTCATACCCCATACCACTATTGGTTTGCACTACCGACCACTATTAGTTCACGCATAGACTACTATTGGTTTGCACTGTCCTGCTCGGGGGGCGCTCTTCACCCCTTCCGAATAAGATGCTCCGCTTAGGAGCAAAACAAAGGCTACACCCGAAGTCTGACTTCGGATGTAGCCTTTGCTATGAGGGAGAGAAAGGGTGGACTTTACGCGAAGTATCGCGTGCTCCTTCGGCTCGCTTTAGAAGCGGAAGCCAATGGACACGCCCATATCGAAGATGTCAGATGCCTGCTTGATCTTTGAAACCTTGACCTGATTCTGCGTGGCATCGAAGGTAAACACAGCATTCGTCATATCTCTGGGGATATCTTGACGAAGAGCCTTTTCGACCTCTTCGTGGCTAACCGCAGGAGTATAGGTGCCTGTAAGACTCCCGCGAGTGAAGCCACGTCCGACACCGAGGATGTGCCAGTCTAAGACGATGTTCTTCCGTCGCCCGAAGAGCCACTGTGCCCCGATGCTGAGTCCGTAGCTATGTGTCGTGGCCTGACCGTCGTAGTCAACGCTGATATGCTGCATCTTGTCGTCTACCACCTTGTGTGGGGCATATATATGCTGGCGGGTGAAGTCGCTATGCTGGAATCTGTAGTAGCCCTGTATGTAGAAGCCATGTCCCAAGCCTCCATTGAGATACCATCTTATCTGGGGCGAGAAGGCTACATACTTCGGTTGCTCGGGAGAGAACACGATGGAGTTGCTGAGAGCATAGCTACGGTAGTGGAAGGCTCCAGACTGCGTCCCTTCATCTCCTTGAGGGGTGAAGTAGAGACCGAGCTGGGCACTGACTCCATGGGCGAGGAGGCGCTCGACCTGAAGGTTGAGATTCCCGACGACATCGCTCAAGGGGTCGGTCTTGACGATGGTCCTCCCATCAAGGAGTGAGTAGAGCTGAGTAGGGTCGGGCTTGGGTGCTTCTTGTGCCAGCACGGGGAGTGTGCTGAGGCTAAGCATAAGGGCTGTAAGTATCTTTCGCATAAATTATGTAGAGAGGGCTGGGGCTTTGTGACCCCAGCTGAATCAATGAATCGTTAGAAGCGGAAGCCGATGGAGAGCCCCATATCAAGGATATAGGACTGGTACTTGATCTTTGATACCGTGACCTTCGGCTGTGTGGCATCAAAGGTGAACTCAGTGCCCTCTCCTTCGTTAGGGAGCTCTTCGCGGATACGCTCTGTGAAGCTCTGCTGGTCGAGGGCTGAGCTATAGCTCCCCGTGAGCTTACCTCGGACGAAGCCACGGCCGATCCCAGCGATGTACCAGTCTAAGACGACATTCTTTCTCCGGCCAAAGAGCCACTGTGCCCCGACGCCAAAGCCGAAGCCATGCATCGTAGCTTGGCCATCATATACCAGAGTAAATTCAGGTGTATTATTGCCAATTAGAGTGCGGTGCGAGCTGATCTCTTGGTTGGTAAACCGAGTGTGCTGGCAGTGATAATACGCTTGCATGTAGAAGCCATAGCCCAAGCCGTCATTGAGATACCATCGTACTTGCGGGACGACGGCGACATACTTGGGCTGGAAGGAGTAGAGGGCTATACTACTCGTCACCGAAGTGATGTCGTGGAAGGCTCCGAACTGTCGTCCTTCACTCGCCTGAGGGGCGGTGAAGACGGATAGCTGTGCGCTAAGCCCATCGGTGATGATACGCTCGACCTTGAGGTTGAGGTTCCCAAAGATGTCGCTGAAGGGATTGGTCTTGACGATGGTCTTCCCATCGAGGAGCGAATAGACCTGTGTGGGGTCTGGCTTGGGGGCTTCTTGTGCCAGCACGGGGAGCGTGCCGAGAGCAAAGAGCAGGGGAGTAAGTCTCTTGATCATGATGGATAGAGGTATAGATCGTGTCGTATCGTACCGCTAAATTAGTGAATTCAGGGAATTTTTCTGTTGGTGTGCTGCTGTGGCGTAAGTCGTAGGGGGAAAGAGCATTGCGGGGAGGGGTAAATGAACCAGTACTGGTCACTGATCTGATCAGTACTGGTCGGGCTTCGGACCAGTACTGGTAACTACTGGTGACCAGTACTACTTCGCTCGGTGACCAGTACTGGTTGCTTTTACCTCAAGATACGGCGAGCTGGCAGAGGGCTGTGAGCACTCTGTGAAGTCTCGGGTGAAAGCGGTGGGGTTATTCCTCGGGGAGGAGTGGTTCACCGAGGTCGCGTAGACCTTCGATGAGGTAGGGGCGTGTGATGTCCCGTGGCTTGAGGATCTCCCGATCCCAGGTGATGAGGTCGATGTCCACGGGGATGGCTTCGGGGTGCCTCTTGCGCTGCTCGGGGGTACGACCCGTGCGACGCTCCAGAGCCTTGAGCTGTGTGGCGAAGGTCTCCAGCTCCATGCTTGTCTCCCCTACGGCTACTTGGTCGGTGAAGAGCGCATCGGAGAGTCCAAAGCTGATGGGGGCAGATTCGCGAGCAGGGGAGAAGGTGAGGCGCTCCAGCCCGAGACTGCGGAGCCCCGCTTGGGCCAGAGAGAGGTGTTTCTGTGGCTCATTATTAGAGCCCAAGGTCAAGACAAAGCGATGGAGCTTCATGGTCACTTGCTGTCGGTGTGCTGGGTGTGTACAGAGGCCTCGTGGATCGAGCTGAAGAGCTCCCTGAGAAAGCCTTCGTCCAGTCCCAAGGCACGGCCCTGTGATAAGCGGTCCTCCAGCAGACTGCGGTAGCGGTCGGGCTGCACGATGGGCAGGTGGGCACTGGCTTTGATATGCCCGATCTCTTCGGAGACGATCATGCGCTCCCGCAGCAGGCGTAGGAGTTCGGCATCGATGTGGTCGATCTTCTCCCGTAGCCCGCTGAGCATGCGGTCATCGGTCGGTCGGACTGGGCGGAGATCCAGCTGGGAGAGGGTATCGATGAGGTCGGCTGGGGTGAGCTGCTGTGCGGCATCGCTCCAAGCACTCTCGGGCTCGGGGTGCGTCTCGACCATCAGGCCAGAGAAGTTCATCTCCAGCCCCATACGGCTGACCAGCGGTACGAGGTCTCGACGCCCAGCGATGTGGCTGGGGTCAACGAGGATGGTAAGCTCGGGATGGCGACGGCGTAGCTCAATGGGGATTTGCCAGAGGGGCGCATTGCGATAGAGCCCCTTGGCGTAGGTGCTGAAGCCGCGGTGTATAGCCCCTATCTGAGGGATACCTGCTTGGTAGAGGCGCAGGAGAGCGCCTTCCCACAGCTCGATGTCGGGGTTGAGTGGGTTCTTCACCAGCACGGTGACACGCTCTCCGCTGAGGGCTTCGGCAAGCTCAGCCATAGCAAATGGGCTTGTCGTCGTGCGCGCACCGATCCAGAAGGTGTCCAGCCCAGCAGCGAGTGCTTCCTCCACATGGCTGGCGGAGGCCACTTCGGTGGCGACCTGCATACCCAGCTCGCACTCGACGCGCTGGAGCCAAGGCAGGCCTTCGCTACCTACTCCCTCGAAGGAGCCCGGACGTGTGCGGGGTTTCCACAGGCTGGCACGGAAGAGGCGGATACCTCGGGAACGCAGCGCCTCGGCTGTCGCGAGGGTCTGTGCTTCGGTCTCGGCACTACAAGGGCCAGCAAAGACTATATAAGGGAAGGGAGAGGGATGACGGAGGGTGAGTGGGCGGAAGGGGGAGGCTTGCATAGGCGAGCGAGTGAGGGGCTGGGACTACGCTTGGGGCTCTGCGCCGAGCTCTTCGATGAGACGGAGCATGGAGCGATAGAGGACGGAGTGCCAGGGGTGGGTCTTCTGCGAGAGCAGGTCGTTGTGCCAGAGGAGCGTGAGCTCGCCATTGTATCGAGCTGTCGTCCGGATGAGGTCGTGTGCGATGCGCTCGGCTTCATCTTGCTCCAGCGCCATGTAGCGCTGATCACTCAGCGTCAGGTCGCGCAGCACGAGAGGGTGGAGGATGAGCTCTGTCAGAAGGCGGGTATTGGGATTGATGAACTTCACCGGACGGCAGGTGCCGAGGCGGAAGCCGACGACATCGGCGTAGCCCATCGAGTAATCATTGCGGAAGCCCGAGACGTAGGCCTGAAGGAGGTCCTCGGGCTCGCACGAGGTGAGCTTATTGTGTCGCAGGCCACGGGGACGCTGACGGAAGGCCTTCTCAAACTGATGGCGCTCCTTGCTGATGAGCTCCGACTGGTGCCCCGCGGCATAGCTGCACTGGAGCGCCAAGAGGACCTTGTGCTTGGCAGCTATCGAGAGGATACGGCGGAGGTAGAGGGAGTGGAGGCTGTAGTAAGGCTTATCCAGCGGATGGCGCGAGGGCATGCGGATGAAGAGGAAGATATCCGATCTATCCCTACCCAAGCTATCGCAGGTATTACGATCCCACTTGAGGAACTTGGGGAAGGTGAAGTAGTCGTCCTCGACATCTGCCGAGAAGCTAAGGCGTGCCGCCTCTAAGGGACTCTTCTTCTGCTTGAGCCACGCACGCAGGAAGCTTCTCCAGCCACGATAGTTGTACGGGCGTGAGAGGTCGTGGGTGAGGTTGACTCTACTGAAGGTCTGGGGACGCTCCTCAAGGCGTAGGTTGTGGCGCTCAGCGATCCCCGTCTCGAGGAGGATCTGTCTGAGGGCTTCGCCGTACTCGTCGATGATGGGGCGGTGCAGGAAGCCTGCTCGATAGGGGAGCGAACTCTTCCCAGGGAAGCGCCCATAGGAGTCACGCTCACTACGTCGGTACATCTCCTCATAGCGGGAGATGAGGAAGTAGGTCGAGGCGAGGAGGTCGGCATGGATGATGAGCTGACTCCCGTCAGCGCTCCACTCCTCTCGGGGCTCGCCGAAGAGTAGCGGTATCCCTCGCCATGTCTTCAGTGGGAGGGTAGGCATCGATTCTTCGGTGCCGTAGACGTCCATCTTGAAGAAGCCCGAGGGGATGATGACGATGGGATAGAGCTTCATCTGCTCAGGATCGTCGGTATATCCGATGGCTTCGAAGCGGCGCTGGTAGCGGTCGGCACCTTCACTCTGTACCCAGAGCGAGCCGACGAGGAAGTCAATGAGGTACTGGCGTATCTTCTTGCAGAGCATGGGTGCGGGATTACTCTTGTGCTGGGCTCATGCTGAGCACGGCTTCGATAGGATGGTGGTCCGACTCGCTGGCGGTCTTGTCAACCTCACAGCTGATAGCACGGAAGGCAGAGCCATAGAGGATGTGGTCAATGCGCACGATGAAGGGGCGCGTCTTGAAGGTGAAGCCGAAGCCATTGCCGCGCTCGACGAAGGCGTCCTTCAGCCCATCGGCGATCTTACGTCGGGTATAGGAGAGGGGCGTGTCGTTGAAGTCGCCACAGACGATGACGCGCTCGGTGCCGTAGCTCTGTATGAGCTGGTGGATGATGTTGGCCTGTACGCCATGGGCACGGAAGGTAGGCGCAAGCTTGCTGCTGAGAGCATCTTTCAAGCGGAGTGCCTGCCCTTGGGTGGCTAAACGCAGGTAGTCCTCCCCATCCGTGCGACGCAGGTGGAAGGACTCAAGGTGTACATTGATGATGAGTGTCTCCTCACCACGGATGAGCACCTTATAGGCGACAGCCCCATTGACCCACGAGGGGAGGGGGATTTCCTTCGCTTCGGTGATTGGGTATTTCGAGAGAAGTGCGAGGGTACTCCCGCCACGATTCACGCGATTCACCTGGATATAGGGGTAGTCCTTGTCGAGGTAGCTACGCAGGGTCTTCGAGACGACACCTGCCCAAGGATTCTGATTGAGCATCGCCTCTTGTAGGCAGACAATGTCAGCACCACTGCTCTTGATGTACTGCAGGATGGCGTTGGGGCTGGTCTTGCTGTGAGGCTTGAAACCGAAGGCGCAGACGTTGTAGGAGAGCACGCGTATCGCATCGTCTTCGTCGCCGAGGATCTTCGCCGAGCGGCTGATGGGGAAGTAGGTGAGGAGCTGTGGCAGGGAGATGAGCCACACGACTCCGACGAGGGTGAGGTGCTTCTTGTCGAGTGCAATGAGCCAAAAGAGGCTCACAAGGATCTGGGCTAAGATCAGCCCAGGGAATAGTAGGCCTAAGAAGCTCGGGAGGATCCAGGTCTTCGGTGCTATGTACCCCGAGTAGGCCCCGAGGAGATAGACCCCAGAGATGAGTAGTGTCCCCACGAGGAGGAGGACTCGTGCGATACGTGAGCTGAAGGTGAAGAGAGCGCGGAGCTTCATTATTGGCTTGCCGTGGGGGGGATTAGTTCTTGTCTTTGGGGAGGTGCTGCAAGAGTCTACGGCGCTCCTCGGGGCTTAGGCTGGAGAAGCTCGAGTGACGGGTCTTGCGTAGCAGTTCCTCTCGGTCGCAGGTGACGGGTCTTGCGGGGCGCTTGGCTTGCTTGCGGTAGTAGAGACCGCAGGCGATACCGAAGAGGAGCCCGCCGAGGTGCGCCAAGTGACCGCCTAAGTTCCCTCGCCCAGCACTGAGGAAGACGAGGAAGAGGAAGACCCAGAGTGCGATGGGTGGGATGCGATTCCCTGTAAAGCGCAGGGTAAACGAGGAGAGAGTCTTGCGATCTACCATGACTGCCGCAGCGCATACGCTGAGGATGGCTGCTGAGACACCTTGCAGCGACAGGGGAGGGATAGTCTGTGCTCCGAGGAGCTGGTAGCCTAAGAGGTAGGTCAATGCCCCTGCGATGATGCCTCCGATATAGCTCCAGAGGAATCTGCGTGTCCCGAGTCGATACGCCATCACGGGGAGGAGTGCATAGACCAGACACATGTTGCCAAAGAAATGGAAGAAGTTTAGGTGGGGGAGGGCATACGTGACGAGCGACCAAGGGTGGTAGAGTACCTTGTCCCACTCAGGGTAGAATGAGAGTGAGAGCCCGAGATCCCACCAGCGTAAGGGCGTGATGAGCGTGCAGGCCCAAGAGGTCAGCCCGATAAGGAGGTAGGCAACGGTATGCAGGATGAGGAGGCGCATGGCGATGCTCCCCTCTTGCCAATACTCTTTATATAGCTTCTGCCAGTTCATCGAAGACCTATCGGATAATCCCCTTCTTACGCCAGAGATAGATGAGGATAGCCCCGCCGATCATCCCACCGAGGTGAGCGAAGTGGGCTACCTGACCCCAAGTGTTGTGGATGCCAGCGAAGAGCTCAAAGGCACCGTAGAGGAAGACGAAATACTTCATCTTCAGTGGGATGGCGAAGCCAATGAGGACGTATGAGTTGGGGAAGAGTACGCCAGAGGCAAGGAGGATGCCGAAGACAGCTCCCGATGCCCCCACGGTATTCAGCATACTGAGGAAGGTGTCGAGTGGTACGATCCCCGATGGGAGCTGTACGCTCGCGTATTGTACGACCTCGCGTAGCTCATAGTACCAGCTCAGCTCCTGCACCAGCCCTGCACTAATACCACAGAGGAGATAGTAGATCAGATAGCGCTTGCTGCCCCAGAAGTACTCGATGCTCGAGCCGAACATATAGAGCGCGAACATATTCGACAGCACGTGCTCGATGGACGAGGTGCTGTGGAGGAACTGATACGTCAGGAGCTGCCACACTCGGAAGGCTGAGGACTCGAAGTAGTGTAGGCCAGCGACCTCCGCAAGGTCGAAGCCTCGACGCAGTAGCAGGACTGAGGCGAAGTAGATGATGAAGTTGATGACGATCAAGTTGCGGGTCACTGGGGGAGCCCAGCGAGTCCAGGCGGAGGAGGACTGTCGCATACAGCGCTATGGAGTGATGATGGAGTCTATCTAATATATGGAGCTCTCGGGGATGTACTCACCTGAAAAGCCCCGTCTCACAAAGATAACTATTCTTCCCCGCTTCTTTGTTGCATAGCAGGAAGCGAAATAGCCCCGCAGGAGGTCATCCTGCGGGGCTATTTATATCCTACGGCTTCGGTGCGCGGGCAGGGTTGCCTCAGCGCAGATGGGCCGTACGGTGTGGACTACTTGATGCGCTTGTAGCCGTAGACAGCGAGGTCACCGAGCTCTTCTTCGATGCGGAGGAGCTGGTTGTACTTAGCCATACGGTCGGTACGGCTGAGCGAACCGGTCTTGATCTGACCAGAGTTCGTAGCTACAGCGATGTCAGCGATCGTAGCATCTTCCGTCTCACCAGAGCGGTGTGAGGTGACGGAGGTGAAGCCGTGGCGGTGAGCCATGTCGATAGCGTCGAGGGTCTCGGTGAGCGTACCGATCTGGTTGACCTTGATAAGGATCGAGTTACCGCAGCCTTCAGCGATACCGCGACGGAGGTACTCAACATTCGTGACGAAGAGGTCGTCACCGACGAGCTGGATCTTCTTGCCGAGCTTGTCGGTAAGCTTCTTCCAGCCTTCCCAGTCGTTCTCAGCCATACCGTCTTCGATCGAGTCGATGGGGTACTTCTCTACCAGCTGGCTGAGGAACTCAACCTGCTCGTCGATCGTGCGCTTCACACCATGGTCACCTTCGAACTTCGTGTAGTCATAGATGCCATCCTTGAAGAACTCAGAGGAAGCGCAGTCCATAGCGATGGTGATGTCCTTACCGGGGACGTAGCCAGCCTTTTCGACAGCCTTGAGGATAGACTCGATAGCGTCTTCCGTACCGTTGAGGGCAGGAGCGAAACCACCTTCGTCACCTACAGCGGTGCTGAGGCCACGGTCGTGGAGGACCTTCTTCAGTGCGTGGAAGACTTCAGCACCCATACGGAGACCTTCGCGGAAGCAGCATGCGCCGACGGGGCGGATCATGAATTCCTGGAAGGCGATAGGAGCGTCAGAGTGCGAGCCACCATTGATGATGTTCATCATAGGTACGGGCAGTACATAGGTGTTCGTGCCACCGATGTAGCGATAGAGGGGGATGTCGAGGTACTGAGCGGCAGCCTTAGCGACGGCGAGAGATACACCGAGGATAGCGTTAGCGCCGAGGTTGCTCTTGGTCTTGGTGCCATCAAGAGCGATCATCTTCAGGTCGATCTCACGCTGGTTCAGGGCGCTCATGCCGTAGAGCTCAGGTGCGATGACGTTGTTGATGTTCTCTACTGCCTTGAGGACACCCTTACCGAGGTAGCGACCCTTGTCGCCGTCACGGAGCTCGAGAGCTTCGTTTTCGCCTGTGGATGCACCGCTGGGTACAGCTGCACGACCGATGATACCACACGCAAGGTGTACGTCTACTTCTACTGTGGGGTTCCCACGGGAGTCGAGGATCTCACGCCCGACGATCTTGATAATTTCCATAAAACTAATTCGAATTAGCAAATCTGTCTATATAGACTTTTCTGTCTCCTACAAAGGTACAACGAATATATGATATTCAACTGCCCGAGTTACAAGAGAATGGACAAGGGGATAAGGGCGCTCCTCTGTACCCTATTTAAGGCCTTTCAAAAGCGACACTCTCGGTAGCGAAAAAGCGCCCTACAGCACGCCTTTTCGTAGTGTGCTGTGAGGCGAAGGTGGTGGGAGAAAGGACTAAGAGATGAGCGCCTTAGATGCGAAGCGTAGCTGTCACGATGAGCTCGCGGGGGCGGAGCGGTACGGCGAAGCTCGAGATGTCGGTGGCGGAGAGGCGGGTCACTCGGTAGGAAGTCTGTCCCCATAGGTTCGCTAAGCGGGCGGTGAGCTTGATGCGCTTGCTGACGGTCCAGGCGGCGTCGAGGTCACCGAAGAAGGTATGCTTGTACTCTCTCGGAGCGACCTCATTCATCGAGTGGACGACCTGCAGGCCGAGGAGCCAGCGATCACCGAGGGGGAGGCCTGCCTCGAAGCTCTCACGCAGGGAGAGGACGGGGCGTAGCTTCGTCAGCGGGTGGTGTATCCATAGACTGCTGAGCTCGAAGGTGTAGGCCAGCTCCAGCGGGGAGAGCTTGTTGCACGTCATCGTGAGGCTGGGCACGAGGAGGTCGCTCTGGATCTGATAGACGCGATGTGCTTGTGAGGAGATGTAGCTCGAGTGGCTGTATCGTAGCTCGGCATGTAGGCTCAGCCCGAGTGGTGCGATGGACTTGTCGACGACGCCCGCTGCGGAGAAGGTCTGGCGGTGGTGCGTGCTGTCGATGGGGATGCTCACCGTGCGGTCAAGACTATAAGTATAGTCACGGTAGTAGCCGTGGGTCGTGTAGTTGTAGCTCAGATGGAGGTAGGTGAAGAAGAGCTCCAGCGGATTGCGATAGGTGAGGCGGAGCGAGCTGGAGAGGGTCTGCTGACTGTAGAGGTGCTCGAGACTCTGGTAGTAGAGGCGATAGCCTCGTCTCTGGGTGCTGGGGCTGTAGTAGCCGTCGAGGTCGGGGCGCTCAGAGTAGCTCCCGCGTAGCCATAGCTCCCCGTGCTGCCCGAGGCTCGCCCTCATGCTGAAGAAGGGGGCGATACGTAGGCGTGTCGCCTCATCGTGTCGCGTACCTACCTGAAGCATCTCCCGCTCGAGGGTCAGGGGGCTCCCCACCGAGAGATAGAAGCCCTCGGGGCGGTAGCTGAAGGACGCATCCAGCGCCAGAGAGAGGTCGCGGTAGCTGCAGGAGCGGGCAAGGCTCGCGTAGGGCGTGCCAAAGCTCCGTAGGTCCGCCGTGGCTTCCAGCCCCGTGTGAAGTGCGGCGGTACGGGAGAACTGGATGCTCGTCGAGGCTTGATGCGTCGTGTGAAGCTGGGTGATGCGTCGCTCTTCGTAGAGCGTCTGTGTGGGGAGTGCCGCCTCGGTCCACTCGCCACGGAGCGTCTCTCCTGCGGTGTAGCCACGTGTGGAGGAGACGAAGTCAAGGACCGTACCGCCTAAGCGGAGGGTCGTCTGCAGGGCTGCTTGGAGCCAAAGCGGCTCCTGCCGTAGCCCCAAGGTGTACTCACGGCTATTGGAGCGAAGGCCCTCCGTTTGGTCGGAGCGCCTACCTCCGAAGCGCAGCTCACCTACGAGATAGCGCTTGGGCGCATTGTGCTCGTAGCGCAGGGCGGCATTGTAGTAGTTGGGGCTCTGGGTCAGCTGAGACGTCTCGTAGAGGTCGAGCGGTGTAGTGCCGAGGTAGTGGGTCTCGCTCTCGGAGCTGAGACGTCGGCGGTCATGGTAGCCCGAGACATTGATGCGGAGGTTGCTGTACTCCCCGAGCTTCTGCAGGTCATTGATGCCCCAGTTAAAGCCTCTGTCATCGAGGTAGCGCCCGATGTCGAGAGGTGGGCGCTGTGGGGAGGAGGTCTGTAGGACGGTCGAGGGAAGGGAGATCTGCGGAAGGCCACTCCCTGCGTCGTGCTGCTGCTCGAAGTCTGACGAGAGGTCTACCCCCGTATTATTCCCCTTGAGTGAGGTGATGAGCTGATTCGTCGGTGAGGCCTGCATGAGGAAGGCCTTGCCCTCCCAGAGTGGCGCAGGCAGGCCCGTTCCTGCTGAGACTTCCCCGAAGGGACGGAAGCGTGAGGCCTTGCTCAGACGGATGTTCAGCGCTGCCTGGTCGCTGGAGACGAGGCCCTGTAGGACGCGCTTGTGCTGGTTGTGCTCGATGACATCGACCTGATCGACGGCATTGATGGGGATGTTGCGCGAGGCCTGCGTGTAGTTGCTACCCAAGGGATCTTGCCCCTCGATGTAGAACTTATTGATAGGCTTACCCTGATACTCTATCCGTCCATTCTCCTTGACCTCTACCCCGGGGAGCTTCTTGATGACATCCTCGAGGTAGCGGTCTCGCTTGCCTGCAAAGGCCTTGACGCGGTAGCGGAGCGTGTCGCCCCGCACGGTGATGGGGCGTGCCTTGATATGTACCTCACGTATCGGCGTCGTCGAGGGCTGGAGACGCACGGTGAAGCTATCTCCCGAGAGCTCGCTGATGCGTAGCTCTTGCTTCGTATAGCCTAAGAGGACGAAGGAGAGGAATTGGTCTTGGGGCGTGAGGCGAAAGCGTGCCTCGCCCTTAGCGTCGCTCTGCGTGAAGGCCGTGCGGTGCCGTTCGCCGTCCCATGCTGAGCAAAGGACATCGACGATGGGGACACCCGTCTCAGCATTGACGATACGGGCGGTCACGTGGCGCTCACTCGTCTGCCCATGTGCTTGTCCTGTGGGGAGCAGGAGGAGCAGCATGAGGAGGCACCAAAGGAGTTGGGGCGTGTAGTCGTAGTGTCTCATAGTGGTATCGGGAAGTGGGAGAGGGGCTTTTACTCCAGCTCGATGGGGTTGTAGGGCTTAGGTGGCTTGGCGGTCTTCTTCCCCTGGACGTTGATCTTCGGTGTGCTGTAGCCCGAGGGGTTCGTCATGTAGTTGCGGATGGCCTGCTGGAGGCGCTCCCTGGTCGTCTTGAAGTAGGACTTCTTATTGCGGTAAATGACCTCCCCGAGCGGAGCGCGCTCGAAGCCCTGCAAGGTGAAGATGTGGTCACGGTCCTTATCATAGATACAGGTGATGAGTCCAGGGAGTCCTCTGAACTTATACGGGCCATAGCTCAGCGGGATCTCCTCGGTGTACCAAGCCGTGTAGTCGCGCCCTCGGTAGCGAGTCTGGGCGCGGTGACAGGTGTATCCTGCGATGATGCTATCTCCTGCGACCAGCTCCCACTGCTGCTGGGGGATACTATCTACGTAGGTGAAGTAGTCGGTGACGATCCGATCGAAGTACTCCATCTTCCCCTCTCTCTGAAGGAAAAGTATGTGGCTATCCATGACGGAGCTCTTGCCTGCCTTATAGTGTCCTGGGACGAACTCTTCAGGGGCCTTGCCCGTCTTGACTCCATCGTCAAATATGGAGTCAGCCAGCAAGGCCCCATGGTCTATATAGCGCTGGGCCGTTTCACCGATTTGCAATACTTGCGTCCATTCATAGGCTGGCGCCATGCTTTTCGCAACAGGATGGTACTCTGCTTTATAGAATGCACGATAGAGGTTGGGCTCAATGACGTCCTTGCGTACGGTGTCAGCCTTCATTGTTTTGAAGGCACGTATCAAGCTCTCGATGAATGGGGCCATGTTGGTCTCTTGTGCCTCAGCGCTCATTACGGAGAGGATGCACATACTGAGGGATAAGGCGATGCCTCGGAGGAGTCTTACTGTCTTCATAGAGGGCGGGGAGGAGTGGACGGGCAGATTTATTCTAATTCGATCGGGTTGTAGGGCTTGCTATGATGCTTGACGGCTTTGCTCTTGGGGTCACGGACGACGATGTCGGAGGTGAAGAGGTCGGGCTGATCGTGGTAGTTCCTCTGGAGCTTCGCCACCACCTCCCTTGTAGTCTCGAACCACATGCGTCGCGCTCGCTCATAGATGTATTCCTCTGACGGAGCTTTCTCGAAGCCTACAAGCGTATAGATATGCTCGCGCTGGGTGTCGTAGATGCAGGTGATGAGTCCAGGGAGTCCACCGAACTTAAAGGGCCCATAGGGGAAGGGGATCTCCTCGGTGTACCAAGCGATGTAGTCTCGTCCACGGAAGCGCGTCGTGGCCTTGTGGCATGGGTAGCCTAAGACCGTGCTGTCGCCCCGCGCCATCGTCCACTGAAGCTGGGGGATGGGCTCCGTGTAGTGGTACTTGTTGATGAAGATCATCTCGTGGGCATTGATCATTCCCTTGGAGCGGTCGAAGATAAGCTTCAGATTAGATAAGGTAGCTTTAAAGGCAGCGTCACTCTCCGCCTCAAATTCCCCATATTTCTTCCTCGCCTTCACCGAAGCATTCCATATCGAGTCACTACGTAGTGCTCCATAGTCGAGGAAGGCTTGGTAGTTCCTGCCTATCTGCAGGACCTGCATCCAGTGATAAGCCTGGGGGACAGACGGGTCGTCTCGGTACTGCTTCTCATAGTAGGCCCGATACTGCGCATAGTCGAATATGGTCATCTGCAGGGAGTCACTCGGCTCATATACATAGGTGTAGTCCGGGAAGACCTTGGGCTTTTGACCTATGGCGGGAAGGCTTAGGCACCCCATCCCGATAGCGAGGGATAGGGTGCGGAGAAGCGTGCGTATCATAGCTCTGCGAGGTTATTCCAGCTCAATGGGGTTGTAGGGCTTGGGCTTGCGCTTGATCTTAGTGCCAGGGGCTGGCGTGATAAGGTCGGACTTGACGAGGTCGGGGTGCTCGTGGTACAGTCGCTGGAGCTTATTGACCTCCTCGCGTGTGCCCTCGTTGATCTTGCGTCGCCCGTTGCCGTAGTAGATGTAGTCTAAGGCCGGGGATTTCTCAAAGCCTACAAGCGTGTAGATGTGCTCGCGCTGGGTGTCGTAGATGCAGGTGATGAGACCAGGGAGACCGCCGAACTTATAGGGCCCGTAGGGGTAGGGGATCTCCTCGGTGTACCAAGCGATGTAGTCTCGTCCACGGAAGCGGGTTGTGGCCTTGTGGCACGTATAGCCTAAGATCGTGCTATCGCCCTCGGCCATCGTCCACTGCTGCTGGGGGATGGGCTCGGTGTAGTGGTACTTGTTGATGAAGACCCTGTCGTGTGCGTCTAAGACGCCCTTGTTGCGGTCAAAGAGGAGCTTCACGTCGCGTTGCGATTCATTCCAAGCTGCAGACCATTCGGCGTGAAATTCAGCGTCACTCTTGCCTGCCTTTATCGAGGCATTCCATATCGAGTCAGAGCGTAGCTCTCCATAGTTGACGTAGCCCTGATACTTGCCCCCGATTTGTAGGAGCTGAAGCCAGCGATAGGATCTCGGGTCGGAGGGGACATCTCGATATTCCTTTTGGTAGTAGGCCCGGTATTGAGCATAGTCGAAGATGGTAAGCGCTATGGTATCGCTCAGGGCATAGTGCTTGTCGGGGCTTTGGGTAGCTTGAGCTGAAGCGGTCGTGCTGTGGAAGCACAGGCTCCCTATTCCGATAGCAAGGAATAGGGTGCGGAGAAGTAAGGGTTTCATGTGTAGTGTGGTGCTTGGGGGTGTGGGAAGATGCGATGATTAGGATTGGGTAGGGCGGTAGGCGATGTAGAGCGGGCGTTTGCTGCCCTTGCGCTGGATGCGTAGGTAATGGCCTGTGTCCTCCGTAGCGAGGAGCTTGAAGAGCCCAATCTTCGTCTTGTAGAAGTAGCCACTATAGCCGAAGTAAGCTCCCGAGCCGAAGACACGGAGACCATTCATTAAATTAATACCACTTACCTCCGAGATATCGTAGGTCGTACGGCTATACCGCTTCGACCATAAGAGTCGTCTCAAGACCACAGTCTCTCCGTCATCCTCTATCGAACGGGGCATAGCGAGGGGAGGGTAGATGAGGCCCAAAGCGCCTGCCCAGAGGAGGAAGGCAAACGATGATAAGCCGTCTACCGTCACGAGAAGATAAAGGATGAGTGCAAGGGCCCACAAGCCAATGAAGGTGATGACCTTGACGAATGTAGAGTATCTAAACGTGTAGTGCATAGCGCGATCAGATGGAAGTGATGGTGTTGCTTTGCGCTAATACCCCATTCTGATGGTGAGGAATAGGGTGCGGAGTAATGAGGGTCTTGTGTAAGGTGTGGTGCTGGGGACTATGGGAAGATGCGATTAGTAGGATAGGGTAGGCTGGTAGGCGATGTAGAGCGGGTGTTTGCTGCCCTTGCGCTGGATACGTAGGTAATGACCAGTCTCCTCTGTAGCGAGGAGCTTGAAGAAGCCCATCTTTGATTTGTAGAAGAGGCCACTATAGCAGAAGTGACCTGGCGATCCAACGATGGCGTAGCTCTTCGTTAGCTCCATACCACTTACCTCGGAGATGTCGTAAGTCGTGCGGCTATACCGCTTCGACCATAAGAGCCGCCTCAGGATCACGGTCTCTCCGTCATCCTCTATCGAACGGGGCATAGAGAGGGCGGAATAGAGGAGCGATGTCAAGACCACCCAGCTGTATAGGGCGATCATAAACCAAGGGCTTGATCTGAATGCATAGTAGCAGATCAGCCCAAGAGCCATCACGCAGAGGGCGGTGTAGACCTTGAGGGTGGTAGAGTATCTAAACGTGTAGTGCATAGCGCGATCAGATGAAAGTGGTGTCGTTGCGTTGTGCTCTTGTGTCTCTGTATTGCGTGGAGAAGGGCTTCTCTCCACACTGCAAACCTAAAAAAAAACTTCTAATCTGCAATACCAGAGAAGAGAACCTTGCGATACACGCTGCTTAGCCGTGCTATGTGGAGCTTGTTTCTTCGGAGAGAAAAGCTGAGAGCAGTAGTGGAATGACTCTCTACGAGCGCGAATAAAAGTTATGGACGAATGGTAGATAAGCTGCGTCTACGTGCGTAGATCTAATGTCTACGTACGTGGATCATAGGGTTTACGTGCGTGGTCGTTAAGACTACGTGCCTGGATAGGGGAAGACCACTACGAGAGGGCGGCTTTTTCTTCGTGGGGATAGCACTTCTTCCTCTGCTGGATGAGAGAATTCTGCGTGATCAGGTGAGCCCCTTACCCTCTGTTAGCGGGCTATCCTCGCGCGTATAGGGGCGCAGGTGCGAGGCTTTAGCTATCTTTGTGCCACTATACATACAGATAATCACCTCTTTTTAAGAAGAAAAATGATCAACTTTATTGAAGAGCTGCGCTGGCGTGGGATGATCCATGATATGTTCCCAGGCACTGAGGAGCAGCTACAGAAGGAGCGTACCTCTGCCTATCTGGGTATTGACCCCACGGCAGACTCCCTTCACATCGGCCACCTCGTCGGGGTCATGATGCTGCGCCACCTCCAGCTGGCAGGCCATCGCCCCATCGCCCTCATCGGCGGTGCTACGGGGATGATTGGTGACCCCTCGATGAAGTCCGCCGAGCGTAACCTCCTCGACGAAGAGACGCTCCGCCACAACCAAGCTTGCATCAAGAAGCAGCTGTCTAAGTTCCTCGACTTCGATAGCGATGCCCCCAACGCTGCTGTGCTGGTGAATAACTACGACTGGATGAAGGACTACAGCTTCCTCGGCTTCATCCGCGACATCGGCAAGCATATCACGGTCAACTATATGATGGCTAAGGACTCGGTGAAGAAGCGCCTCAGCGGCGAGAACTCCAACGGGATGTCCTTCACCGAATTCAGCTACCAGCTCCTGCAGGGCTACGATTATCTGTATCTCTATCGCCACTACGGCTGCCGTCTGCAGATGGGGGGCTCTGACCAATGGGGGAATATCACCACGGGTACGGAGCTGATCCGCCGTATGGATGCTGGAGAGGCCTATGCTCTGGTATGTCCGCTGATCACGAAGGCCGACGGTGGTAAGTTCGGTAAGACCGAGAGCGGCAATGTATGGCTCGACCCCGAGCGCACGAGCCCATACGCCTTCTACCAGTTCTGGCTGAATGTCAATGATGCCGATGCGGCTCGCTATATCAAGATCTTCACGACGCTGACGCAGGAGGAGATCGCAGGCCTTGAGGCTCAGCAGGCTGCCGCTCCCCACGAGCGCGCACTGCAGAAGCGCCTGGCGGAGGAGATCACCGTCCTCGTCCACGGCCGTGAGAGCTATGATGCCGCTGTAGCTGCCTCGGGCATCCTCTTCGGGCAGGGTACGCGCGAGCAGCTCCAGTCGCTCGACGAAGCTACGCTCCTCTCCGTCTTTGAGGGCGTCCCCCAGTTCGAAGTCTCGAAGGATAAGCTGCAAGGTGGTGTGAAGGTCATCGACCTCCTCACCGAAGATGCGGCAGTCTTCCCCTCAAAGGGCGAGTTGCGCAAGCTCATCGCCTCGGGTGGTGTGAGCGTGAACAAGGAGAAGGTCGCCAGCCCCGATGACCTCATCACCTCTGCCCAGCTCATCGCTGACCGCTACCTGCTCGTACAGCGCGGTAAGAAGAACTACTACCTCGTCTTGGCTAAGTAAAAGCCACTGACATCCCCTATATACGACGGCTCCCCCACTACCATTGCAGTAGCGGGGGAGCCGTCTTCTTTTGCCCTACCTCGGGGAGGATTACGAATGGAGAGCCGAAGCACGCGCCTCCGCATTCAGGTCGGTACCTTCATCGGGGGAGCATAAAACGCCACGGGCGCGCTACCTCATCGTAGCGCACCCGTGGCTTTCTTGGTCTTCGCCTGCAGGAGGCGAAAGGGAGGGTGTGTGGCTTAGCCTTCGGCCTCTTCGTCGAGGAGGTTCTGGCTATAGCCGACGAGGTGGCGGAGGTTGCCGAGGAGCTCGTTGGTCTCGATGAGGACGTTGAGGTAGACCATCGAGGCACGCAGGTCCTCACGACGGCCCTTGTGGGCGCGCTTCATCTGGGTCTTACGCATATCCTTGACGATCTCGCGCAGCTCCTTACCCATATTCTTCGCCTTCTTGGCGTCCTCCATACGCTTGCTGGAGATGAGCTGGTGGACCTGTGCGATGTAGTCGATGACGCGGTCACGGATGGGGGCGAACTCAGCGCGGTACTCCTCGGGGATGGGATTGTAGTTGTTGTCTACGTGCTCTACCGCTACCTCCGTAGCACGCTCGAGGGCGTAGATCATCTGCAGACAGGTATTGGCACCGAGGTGGAACCACATATTCTTCTCCAGCATATCTTCGTCGCTGGCCATGCGTCTCAGCCCGATGGTCTCCTTACGGCGCATCGTCTTGAAGGCACGCTTGTGCTCGTCGAGATGGTGCATGGTCTTCTTCAGACGGCGCAGATCTTCGCTGAAGAGGCCATTGGTCAGGTCGAGGTAGTCCTGACTGACGTGGTCAAGCAGGCCGATCTGATTCTGACGGACGTGCTCAGAGAGCAGGCTCCACATCGTCGTAGGATCCTCGGCATTGAGGATAGCGACGAAGAGCTCATCATCAGCATCACCCTTCTTGCGACGGATGAGATGGCTATTGAAGAGCAGGAAGAGTGCTACAGCGATGAGGATGATCATAGCGATGAAGCCACCATAGCGCATGATCGTAGCGACGATGATCGCGATGATGAAGGCGGCACCAGCTGTGATGAACCAGCCACCGATGACCGACATCACACCCGTCACACGACCGACGGCACTCTCACGACCCCAAGCGCGGTCAGCCAGCGACGTACCCATACCCACCATGAAGGTGACGTACGTCGTGGAGAGAGGGAGCTTGAGCGAGGTACCGAGGGCGATGAGTAGCCCTGCCAGGACGAGGTTCACCGAGGCGCGGACGAGGTCGAAGGCTGCACCAGGCTCCATCGTGAGCTCCTGCTTATTGAAGCGGGAGTCGATCCACGTGCGAGCCTTCTGAGGTACGGCACGCTCGAGGAAGGAGCCGATAGCACTGCTGGTACGCACCAGACCACGGGCGATACGCGATGAGCCGAAGGTCTCCTCACCATCGTCTTGGCGGGAGAGGTTCACCGAGGTCTTGATGACATTCTGCGCGCTCTTAGAGAAGAAGAGCGCCAGCGTCATGATGATACCCGAGCCGAGGAGGAAGATGTAGGGTGTCTTGGCAGGGAGGTTATTCGCACCCATGAGGTAGGTGTCGTAGGCCCCATTCCCGTTGGCCATGTAGTCCTGATAGGCGGAGAGCCCCGAGAGAGGTACCCCGATGAAGTTCACCAAGTCATTGCCAGCGAAGGCCAGCGAGAGAGCCAGCGTACCGGCCAGGATGATGATCTTGAGGATATTCACACCGCACCAGTGCAGGACCTGCATGATGATCGAGAAGCCGATGAGGCAGCCGATGACGAGCTCCATCGTGTGGCCGTTGACCCAGTCCTTGTAGGCGAAGGTCGACTCCTGGAGCCCCTTGATGAGCATGAAGTAGACGATAGCGGTCAGTGCGATACCCCCGAAGATACCAGCGAGGTAGGGGAGAGTCTTCTTATAGTTGAAGGAGAAGCACACACGCGTGATCCACTGCACCACCGAGCCGAAGAAGAAGGCCACAGCTACCGAGAGGAAGATGGCGATGATGACCTGCAGAGCCTTGGAAGCATTCAGCATCTCCAGCACCTGGAGGCTGGGGTCGTCAAAGCCCTTGAGCATCGCCATACAGAAGGAAGCCCCGAGGAGCTCGAAGACCATGGAGACGGTCGTCGAGGTCGGTAGCCCGAGTGTATTGAAGATGTTGATCAAGATGATGTCGGTGACTACCGCGGCCAAGCAGATGGTCATGACCTCCTGGAAGGTGAAGTAGGCGGGATTGTATATCCCATTGCGCGCTACGTCCATCATCCCATTACTTAGGGAGGCTCCGACGAAGATCCCCACAGCAGCGACACTGAGGATGACCTTGAATGGGGCAGCCTTCGCCCCGATAGCGGAGTTGAGGAAGTTCACCGCGTCATTGCTCACCCCTGTTACGAGGTCGAAGCAGGCGAGGATGATCAAGAAGACGAGGATACAGATAAAGATAATGTCCATTACAGAGAGGATTCGTGATCGTCGTGGAGAGGGAATTAGGAGGGATTAGAGAAGAGGGGGAGGTCGGCAGTGTCCGCCTCATCGGTGGAGACGGCGGGCTGCTCTCCTTCGTGGGGCTCAATGAGGGCGAGGAATTCGTCCTCGGAGAGTATGGTGATGCCGAGGTCGGTAGCCTTAGCCAGCTTTGCTGGGCCCATGTTGGCACCGGCCAAGACGTAGCTGGTCTTGCTGGAGATGGATGAAGCGATCTTCCCCCCGAGGCTTTCGATGAGGGCCTTGTATTCCTCGCGAGAGTGATGGGTGAAGACGCCACTGATGACGAAGGCCTTGCCCGAGATCGCAGCATGATCGGTCGTCGGGAGCGGCTCTTCCTCCGGGCGACGGCTCAGAGGAAGCCCCAGACGCTGGAGCTCCGAGATGAACTCCCTATTCTCGGGTGAGGCGAAATAGTGGACGAGGCTCTCGGCGATGACCGCACCGATGTCGGGGATAGCCGTGAGCTCCTCGAAGGTCGCTGCGCCTAAGGCATCGATATCTGCATAGCGCTGCACGAGCGTCTTAGCTACCGTCTCGCCCACGAAGCGGATGCCGAGCCCGAAGAGTAGGGCACGGAAGGGGCGCTCCTTGGAGGCCTCGATGCTCTCCAGCAGGCGGGTAGCACTGCGCTCCTTGAAGCCGGGGAGCTGCAGGAGATCCTCCAGCTTCAGGCGGTAGAGGTCGGCGATGCTGCGCACGAGGCCGTGGGTGAAGAGGAGGTCAATGGTCTCCGCTCCGAGGCGTATGTCAGCGGCCTTGCGCCCAGAGAAGTGCTCGATACGAGCCGTCTGCTGCGGGGGGCAGGTCGCTTGGTTCGTGCAGTAGTAGGCGGCTTCTCCTTCGTTTCGCTCGAGGGGAGAGCCACAGGCGGGGCAGTGGCTGGGGAAGATGACGGGCTGAGCGTCGCTGGGACGCTCCTCGGTGACGACGCCGACGATCTTCGGGATGATCTCACCGCCCTTCTCTACGAGGACCTGATCATCGATGTGTAGGTCGAAGGCTTCGATGAAGTCAGCGTTGTGAAGTGAGGCACGGCGCACGGTCGTGCCCGAGAGTGCCACGGCATCGAGATTGGCCACAGGCGTGACAGCACCCGTACGCCCGACTTGGAAGTCTACGGAGATGAGACGCGTCTTAGCCTGCTCGGCTTGATACTTGTAGGCGATAGCCCAGCGTGGGGTCTTCGCTGTATAGCCCAGCTCCTCCTGCTCGGTGATGGAGTCGACCTTGAGCACGACGCCATCGGTGGCGACGGGGGCTTCGGCACGTGCCTGCTCCCAGTAGTCGAGGAAGGATAGGACCTCCTCCAGCGAATGGCAGCGGCGGGTAGCATCCGAGATCTTCAGCCCCCAGCTCTTACAGAGTTGCAGACGCTCGTAGTGACTATCGGGGAGGCTGGGCTGCCCTGGTACGTAGTAGAGGTAGGCATCGAGGCGGCGCTCAGCTACGATAGCGGGATCAAGCTGCTTGAGCGTACCGCTGGCGGCATTGCGAGGATTGGCGAAGAGGGGGAGGTCGGCACGATGACGCTCGGCATTCAGTCGGTCGAACTCCACGAAGGGCAGGAGGATCTCCCCACGCACCTCGAGGCTCTCGGGATAGCCCGTGCCACGCAGACGGAGGGGGATGGAGCGTATCGTGCGTACATTAGCCGTCACATCATCGCCCATCTGTCCGTCGCCACGGGTGACAGCACGGGTCAGTAGCCCCTTCTCATAGGTCAGGGAGATCGAGAGTCCGTCGTACTTCAGCTCCGCAATGATGGTGAAGGGCTTACCGCCCAAGTCCTTCGAGACGCGCTCGTAGAACTCCCGTACATCGTCGTAGCTATAGGTATTGCCCAGCGAGAGCATAGGGTAGCGGTGCGCTACCTGCGTGAAGCCCTCGGTGCGGTCACGGCCGACACGCTGCGTAGGCGAGTCGGGTGTGATGAGCTCGGGATGCTCCGCCTCCAGTCGCTCCAGCTGCTTGAGCAGTTGGTCGAAGTCGTAGTCCGAGATGGTGGGAGCGGAGAGGACGTAGTAGGCGTAGTTGTGCGCCTCGATCTCCTCTCTTAGACGCTGGATCTCTGTGGCTATGGGTGCCATATCTGATAGTAATGGAGGTCCTCGTAGTGGTTGTCTTGCCAGTGCCAGCGGGGGAGCGTGGCGGTATGCTCGAAGCCGATGCTACGGAGCATCTGCTGGGAGGCTTCGTTGGAAGCCAAGACCTCGGCATAGACTTGCTCACAGCGGAGCTTGTCGAAGGCGTAGCGTAGCGCTAAGCGGATGGCTTCGGAGCCTATCCCCGTCTTGCGAGCCTCACGGCCGATGTAGATACCGACGCCCAGACGGCGATGGATGGGGCTGTAGTCGTAGAGGACGAGATGCCCCAGTGCCGAGCGAGTCTTGAGCCCCTCGATGATGAGGCTCATCGAGCCCGTCTCGAGGATATGCATGCCAGAGGCGGTGATGTAGCGCTGGATGAAGTCGGAGGAGAGGGGATTGATCGTGCCGCTGGAGTACCAGCCCTCGGGGTCGTTCTCCCAGCTGAGTAGCAGCGGGAGATCTTCCTGCGATAGGGCGCGGAGCTGTATGTGCTCGCCCGGGATGCCGATAGCCTGCGTGTGCATGGGGTCAGAAGCTTAGCGACTGATCGAAGTCCGTGCGGGTGAGGATGGAGCGGCCGAGCGTCACTTCGTCGGCGTACTCGATCTCATCTCCGATGGCTACACCGCGGGCGATGACCGAGAGTCGTACGTCCAGCCCCGAGAGGCTGCGGTAGATGAAGAAGTTCGTCGTGTCCCCCTCCATCGTCGTGCCCAGCGCCAAGATGACCTCACGGACACTGCCACTGCGTACCCGCTCGATGAGCTCGGGGATCTTCAGATCGTCGGGACCAATGCCGTCAATAGGGGAGATGACCCCGCCGAGGACATGGTAGACACCACGATACTGACCGGTATTCTCGATAGCCATCACATCGCCTACGTGCTGTACGACGCAGACGGTGGAGCTATCACGCTGGGGGCTGGAGCAGATCGGGCAGAGCTCGGTATCACTGATGTTGTAGCACTGCCGGCAGTAGACGATACCATCTCGCATCTCTACGAGGGCATCAGCGAAGGTATGGGTATCGATCGGGGGACGTGAGAGCAGGTGTAGCGCCAAGCGTAGAGCGGTCTTGCGCCCTACCCCTGGTAGGGTAGAGAGCTGCTCTACGGCTCGCTCGACGAGCTTGGACGGGTAGGCGTTCATCGTATCGGGTCTCGCTCTCAGTACAGTAGAGATAAAGCCCGCAGAAGAACCCCTGAGTACTATCGCTATGGGATAGGGGAGGGATCTTCTACGGGCTTTATCGCAGGTTATTCTTCGAGGGCCTCGATTTCGTTGCCTTCCTTGTCTACGAACTTGTAGTCGAGGAAGCCGAGGCTCTGATTGGGGGTCACACGTATACCGCGAGCTATCTGGAGCTTCCAGCGGCGGGCGATAGACATGAAGAACCCCTTGGTGAGGTAGGCAGCCACGTAGGGATGTACGTGGACGTTGATGTAGGATGTGTCTAAGCGTGGGGCTAAGTCACGGAGCTTTTCTTCGAGCTGATCGGTGAAGAGGATAGAGGACTTCATCTTCCCTGTGCCAAGGCACGTGGGGCACGTCTCATCCGTATTGATCTGGGTGGCGGGGCGCACACGCTGACGGGTGATCTGCATCACGCCGAATTTACTCAGCGGTAGGATGTTGTGTCGCGTGCGGTCGCTCTCCATCAGCTTGACCATGTGCTCATAGAGGAGCTGACGATTCTTCTGGTCATGCATGTCGATGAAGTCGACGACGATGATACCACCCATATCTCTCAGGCGGAGCTGACGAGCGAGCTCTTCGGCTGCGATGAGATTGACATCGATCGCTGTGCCCTCCTGCTCGGTGCTCTTACGGGAGCGGTTGCCACTATTGACGTCCACGACGTACATGGCCTCGGTCTGCTCGATGATCAGGTAGGCACCACTCTTGCAGGTGACAGTGCGCCCGAAGGACGCCTTGATCTGCTTGGTGACATTCTTCTCATCGAAGATGGGGAGGTTCCCCGTATAGAGGCGGACGATATCTTCACGCCCAGGGGCTATCTGACGGACATACTCACGTATCTCCTCGTAGTAGGCCTTGTCGTTGACGTGGATGCTCTGGAAGGAGGGGTTGAAGGTGTCGCGCAGGATGCCTAAGGCACGGCTGGACTCTTCGTAGACGATCTTTGGGGTCTTGGTGATCTTGGGGAGCTTCTGTATACTCTCCTCCCAGCGTCTGAGCAGACGGCTGAGCTCCTGATCGAGCTCGCTGGCTCGCTTACCCTCGGCCGAGGTGCGGATGATCACGCTGAAGTTCTTAGGCTTCATGCTGAGGATGAGCTGCTTGAGGCGTGCTCGCTCCTCGTGTGATTCGATCTTAGCACTGACGGATACCTTGTCGGAGAAGGGGACGAGGACGAGGTTTCGCCCTGCGATGGATATCTCTGCCGAGAGGCGTGGCCCCTTCGTGGAGATAGGCTCCTTGACGACTTGGACGAGGACATTCTGCCCAGCCTTCAAGTAGTCAGCGATCTTCCCGTCCTTCGGTAGGTCAGGGAAGGTGGGGATCTTGCTCAAGGAGGGTACTGCCTTGGTCTTCTCGATTTGCTCGAGGAAGCGCTGCTGCGCTTGGTAGATCATCCCCAGGTCGAGGTAATGAAGAAAAGCATCCTTCTTATATCCTACATCGACGAATGCTGCGTTGAGGCCAGGCATCACCTTCTTGACGCGTCCGAGATAGATATCTCCGACGGCGAATGCCAGGTCACGACGCTCGCGCTGGAGCTCTACCAGTCGTTGGTCTTCCAGTAGAGCCATCGAGATCTCCTTGGCGGAGACGTCGACGATCAGTTCACTGTTCACTTGGCGGATTCGTTAATGATAGTAGAGTAAAAAAGGAAGTAGTATAAAGTGTACGGGGGCAAGGCATACGTCTTGTGAACTGCCCTACCCCCGCGCATGTGACATTACTTCTTCTTATGTCTGTTCTTCTTGAGTCTCTTCTTACGCTTGTGCGTAGCCATCTTATGGCGCTTTCTTTTCTTTCCGCTTGGCATAGCTGCTTTTGATTATATGATTATTTACTATAGTTCGGCTTTCGATCCACTACTTGACCTTGGAGGCGAAGAGCTTCGAGGGCTTGAAGGCAGGGATGCGGCGCTTGGGGATGATGATCGTAGTCTTCTTCGAGATATTGCGGGCAGTCTTCTCTGCGCGCTCCTTGATGATGAAGCTACCGAAGCCACGGAGGTAGACGTTTTCTCCACGTACCAGAGAGTCCTTGACTGACTCCATGAACGCCTCTACCACTGCCAGAGTAGTCTCTTTATCTACTCCCGTGCTCTTGGCGATATCGCTCACCACTTCTGCTTTCGTCATAGTTGATGAAATATTTTAATTGTATGAATATCATTCTTTTTGCCCTGCAAATATACGGTAAATCTTCGAATATGCAAGGTGTACTTAGCATTAGAGAGCGGGGTAGAGACAGTACCTCCACCCCGCTTCCTTATACTTTATTTTACCTTCTACTAGCTTACTTGAGGCTCTTGAAGTAGGCGTCGAGGAGACGCTGAGCTCCCACGAAGGAGGAAAGGCGGTCTGAGAGGATATCGCTCTCGACCTCGGGGCGTAGGCTTCGAATAGCATCACTCTGGTAGAAGGAGTTCTTCAGAGCCTCATTGATGCTCTCGTACATCCACCACTTGGTCTGGCGCTGGCGCTTCTCTTCGAAGTAGCCCGAGTCCGTGGCGAAGTGTCGGTACTCATCGACCATATCCCAGATCTCCTTGATGCCAAGACCGTAGAAGCCTGAGTAGGTGAGGACCTTGGGGCGCCAACCTGATTCCGTAGGGGGGAAGAGGTGGAGGGCATTGCGGAAGTGGGTGGCAGCAAGGTTAGCCTTGTCAATGTTGTCGCCGTCCGCCTTGTTGATTACTATAGCATCAGCCATCTCCATGATACCACGCTTGATCCCCTGCAGCTCGTCACCCGTCCCAGCCAGCTGGATGAGGAGGAAGAAGTCGACCATAGAGTGTACTGCCGTCTCACTCTGCCCGACGCCGACGGTTTCAACGAAGATCGTATCGAAGCCTGCGGCCTCGCAGAGTACGATCGTCTCACGCGTCTTACGGGCTACACCGCCGAGTGATCCTGCTGAGGGGCTGGGGCGGATGAAAGCATTCTTCTCGCGGGAGAGCTGCTCCATACGGGTCTTATCCCCGAGGATACTACCACCAGAGCGTTCGCTACTGGGGTCAATCGCGAGGACTGCCAGGCGTCGCCCCTGCTTCACGAGGTGCATACCGAAGGTGTCGATTGAGGTACTCTTCCCCGCGCCTGGTACCCCCGTGATACCGATGCGCATGGACTTCCCCGCGTAGGGGAGGCAGCGCTCGATGATCTGCTGGGCGATGGCCTGATGGTCAGAGCGGTTGCTCTCGACGAGCGTCACGGCCTGACTGAGGCAGGTGATGTCGGAGCGGAGGATGCCTTCGACGAATTCATCCACCGTATAGGTACGGCGAGCTACGCGTCGTAGGTTGGGATTGACCATGGGCTGGGCTGCCACGCCTTGATTGACCTTGAGCCCGAGGTAGGCTGGATCATTCTCTGGGTGGTGTAGAAGCTCTTCGTTGATATCCATATCGCTTGCTTTGAATAGTGCTTGTTTTGTGTCGGTGGTAAAGGGGCACGGAATAAGGTCGTCCCCATGCTCGCGCTTTCCTTTGTCAAAGGTACGCAATTTCGTCCTGTGCCACGCCCCTCATCTTATACGTCGTTGGGGGGATAAAGCAGGCGGGGTGAACCAATGATAGTTCACCCCGCGTACTTTATCTTTTGCCTTGCCCTTGCTTAGTGCTTAGCCAGCTTCATGAAAAGCTTGGTTGAGCGATCGAGGATGGGCTGGAAGACTACTCCAAGTAGCAGAGCTCCTATAAAGAAGATAAAGACGCTGAGGTAGGGCGAAATGTGGAACTTGTCCGATAGGTTGAGGCAAAGTTTGCGTACTATTGGATGGCTCACAAAGATTGCTGCTGATATTCCTCCAACCCAGGCTAGAGGTTTGTTGATGACCTCGGGTAAGAGTTGACTACAGGAAATGCTGAGGGTGCAGACAAAGAGAGGAGTGGTAATCCAGGAGATGAAGGACAGGCTTGTTGCAAAAATTAGTGTGATTGAGGCTAGGGCGGTAAGGGCGTAGGCCATCTTATTTAGCTGGAGGTCTTCTTCGTATCGCGCATATAGTAGGCCGAGTCCAAAGGGTAGAAGACTCCCGATAAAGTTATTTCGTAGCCATTCCATAGATGCTCCATCAGGACTGACGACTGCTTGTGCTATGCAACTGATGATAATAGCTACAGCAACTACATTCCAAGAGCGGCGGAAGAGAAAGAGGCGGTAGACGATATAGAGTTGGAGCATGAGTCCGAAGTACCAATAGGGACCAGGGATATGAGGTCCAAGTTGGGTGGTGTAAAGATTGCTGGTCATGCTTAGCAAGTAAGATGCTTCAAGGAATCCATTTTCAGGGAGTCCAACGAGCCTAATCATAAGTAGGAGATACCCGATGTAGCCCACGATACACATTGAGAGGAGCTTGAGGTAGTGCGTCCAGATAAAGGGGAGGGGGCGGACTTCCTTGGTAGTGCGTCCATACTTCTTCTCCAGGCCGTAGGCGCTGAGGAAGACAAAGATCACGACGCCATAGTGTCCAAAGAAGGAGAAAAGCTGTAGGGGGAGTCTTCCGTCGGGGTGTGATAGGTAGTCAAGGAGTTTCGAGACGTGCCATGACTGGTATGTGAACTCATTCTCGAAGATCGCTCCATACATCCAGTGCGTATAGTTGTGGAGGATGATCGAGAGGATGGCCAAGCCTCGTAAGACCTGACTATTGAGATTGATGGATCGAGACGAATCAGAAGATGCCGCCGACTGATGAGACATGTACTACTTGAGGTAAAGGGTGATGATAGCGAAGCACTGCGTAAGTGCGTATGCCGAGGAGGACTGAAGTCGATAGGTCTAATTCAGATGTACCGACCTCTATAAAGGGGACGTAGCCTCACGGCTATTTGATCTATGTAAGGCTAAATATGATTCTCAGCGGAGTCAGAGCTACGATGAGGATCCAATATCAGCGAACTGCCTTATCAACATCGCTGGTCTGCGAATTGTTGCGACACGCTGGCACTTATCTGATTGGGGAAAGAGCTTTGTGCCTCTGTCTCTTAAGGTAGCTACAAAGTAGCCCCAGCGTAAGGAGGTGGACTTACGCTGGGGCTGATGTCTTTGTGCTATGGAGTCATGCTTACAGCTGGCGTACGAGTTCGCTGAAGATGCGGCCCATACGGTCGGAGGCTGCGTTGGCGGCGCGTACGACGTCGTCACCATCGTTGACGAAGTCATCATCGAAGTGCCAGCCTTCGTTGGTGATGACCGACATACCGAAGACGCGGATACCAGCGTGGCGTGCGACGATGACTTCGGGTACGGTGCTCATACCGATAGCGTCACCACCCGAGCGAGACCAGTAGGTGTACTCAGCAGGGGTCTCGTAGGAGGGACCCGTGAGGCCGACGTACACACCTTCGTGGACGTGGATGCCGAGCTCCTGAGCGATGGCCTTAGCCTTCGTGATGAATTCGCGGTCGTAGGGGCGCGTCATATCAGGGAAGCGTGGGCCAAACATCTCGACGTTGGGGCCGATGAGTGGGTTGGGGAGGTTGTTGATGTGGTCGCGGATGATCATCAGATCACCTACGCGGAAGGTCTGGTTGATACCACCTGCGGCATTGGAGACGAGGAGGTTCTCAATACCGAGGAGCTTCATCACGCGGATGGGGAAGGTGACCTGCTCCATGGGGTAGCCTTCGTAGTAGTGGAAGCGCCCCTGCATACACAGCACAGTTACGCCCGAGAGGGTACCTGCGATGAGATTCCCCTTATGACCGATAGCCGTAGAGTGTGAGAAGTGGGGGATCTGCGTGTAGGGGATGATGGTGGGATTCTCGAGCATGTCGCCGAGCTTGCCAAGGCCGCTACCGAGGATGATGGCGGTCTTGATATCCTTTGGCAGGCGTGATGCCAGGTAGTTGGCCGCCTCGTGATAGTGTTGGTCGAGCATAATAATAGGGATATATCTTGCTGAATATTGCGAATAGTATTCGCCTCAAGGGCAAAACAAATATAGCAATAATCGGGGAAGGGAGACGGCGCTATCTACTCCTTCTCTTGCACGGTGGAGTTGTAGGGTATCAGCTTCAGCTCCCCGCTTTCATATTCGGCAAGGAATATATCTGCAGCAGACTCATATCCCATCTTTTGCAGCTCCTCGGCGAGCCACTCTTCGGTGCGGTCTACGTCATCCAGCACGCTGGTCTGTACGATGCCATCTGTGATGACAGGGTACTTGGGGTTCTCCTCGTCTCTCAGGACGATGATGAGCTCCCCATTCTGCTCGAAGACAGCTCGCTTCACGTCGCGGATGTGGTAGACTCCCTCGCGGCGTAGCTTGAATGCTACTTCGGTTGCTGTGATCTTAGCCTTGCGGCAAGCCTCTACATCGAGGACCCCGTGCTTGATGAGGACAACGGGAGCTCCATCGATGAATCTCTTGATCCTGTGGTTCTTCGTCTTGAGTCGTCGCAGACCGATGATGAGGAAGGCCCAAATAGCGAGGACGGCTGCAAACTGGAGGATCGAGATGGCTGGGCTATAGATGATCCCACCGATGATACCCCCGAGTACATAGTTCTGCACCTGGTCTATCGCAGAGGTTGGTGCCAGATTGCCCTTGCCAGACTTGTTGATGAAGAGGACAATGGCAAGTAAACCCAGGAGTAGCTTCAGGAAGACATTCAGATAGAAGAGGTCATCCGACTGGAGGTAGGAAAGTGCTGTCATATTATATGAATGAGGTGAGGTTGGTTAGACTGCTGTTAGAATGAGATGTCGAGGCCGGCATCGACTACATTGTAGTCCTTACGTATGTCTACGATGGGGTCTGTATCATAGATCAGGCGGTAGGCGCCTCGTATCCCGATCGTGGGCGTGATGTTGTACTTGAGGTCGACGGCACCTCCGAAGCGGGCTTTCTTGAAGTAAGTGTCAGGAGTCGCTTGATGGATGGCGGTCGTCGTGAGCTCCCAGTGCTCGCCGATCTTATTCCGCATGCTGAGCGAGAGATGGCTCTTGATGCGGTGGCTGTAGGCATACTTGGGGCCATTCGTAGCGGGCATCGGGCGCTCCCACTCTTCATATTCGTAGAATAAGCCCAGTGTAGCAAACATGAGGGTCGTTGAGGAATTCAGCAGACGATAGCGCGACTGAATCCCCGTAGAGAACTTAAAGGCCATCCCTCTACTCGCAGCCCACTGAGACTCCGCGTAAGGGTAGATCTCGAAGGCTTGGTCCAGCAGGTAGCGATACTCGGCATGTATATATCCCCCACTGAGAGTCACCTTCTTGCCGAAGGAGGAGAACTCAAACTTATTCATCAGGTTGACCACTCGGCTACGCTTGATGAGCAGGTTGATATTGGCGCTATTGCGGAAGGTGAATACCTCCTCCTTCTCGGTCTGGAAGTTGAGTGAAGGGCTGATCGTCCCCTGGAGTGTCTTCGTGCTATCGATGCTCATCGTCATATTTTCAGAGAAAAGCATCTGTGCCGACACGTGGATGGGTGCGAGTAGTATGGCCAGTAGATAGAGTAATCGCTTCATATAGGATCTATTGTTCGTTCGCCTTTTGACGCTGTATCGGGGACGGGAGACGGCGCTTAGGGTCTAGGGCCATGTGTAAAGATAGCATCATAATAGTCCGCCGTATGGGCTGATACTAAGACTTTGATGCGCTCATCTACGGAGAAGTATTCATTCTTGCTTTTGATCTCCCTATTGGTGAAAAGGTATCGCTCTTGCGTATACTCCTTGAGGATATTACGTCGGCTAATAGTCCTGTATGTGACAGATATTAGATTCTCATTGTCATCACTCCGATAGATGACGTATAGAGGTATCCGCTGGTTCTCAACCTTATAGTTAGGGAATGATCTTGCAAAGGCTCCTTCCTCATGGATCACTTCATATCTGGCTTGAGGATATGTCGCATCGAAGAGTTGTTGTATCTCTTCAATGTTTCTTCCGAAAAGTAGGAGAGGCTCAGGCAGATTGATTATCGTAGGACGAACATCAATCTCACAGTATGCTACTGCAGGTCCTGCAGAGGCTACGATGCGTGTCTTCCCGATAAGAGTAGCTCGGACTAGTCCCGACGAACTAACAGAAGCAATGTTCTTGTCTTCAGAGGTAAAGGCTATCCCTCTACTGGGAGTTGCATTTAGCTGGATGGTCTCACCGTGATGCATGATTCTGCCTTCTTTATCGAGAGTAATAGAAGTAGGAAGCTCCTCCGTCTTCTTCTCTTTGGAGCAAGAGATTAAGGAAGTGCAGCAGAGCAGGGCGAGAATAGATAGGGTTTTCTTCATAGTTCCATGTGACTTTATAGAGTGCATATTTATAGAGTGCATAGTATTGGATGAGGAGGTCTACTCCATCACCATCTTCTTATTCGACGTGGGGGAGACGACGATGCGCGTACGGCGGTCGTCGTAGGTGGGTGCGAAGAAGTTGAAGCGCGGCTGCGTGTACTCGGTATGGATACCGAGGAGATCTACGAGAGCGTGTGTGAGCAGATCCGATAGGATACGCTTATCCCGCTGACGGCTGATCTGGCGCCAGAGGTCGGGACGCTCCTTGCGGAGCTGTGGAGAGAAGTAGACGAAGAGCGGGATCTCGACCGCACGGGGCACAAGGGCATGGCCCATCAGCTCGGGGTAGTCTTCGTCGAAGAGCGCATCGCCGTGGTCGGAGAGATAGATGACGAGGGCGTTCTCCTCGCGGTAGCGCTCTATGATCTCGTGGATGATGTAGTCGGTATAGAGAAGGCTATTGATGTAGGCTGAGATGACCAGATCCTTAGCTTCTCCCTTGTGGATGGGTAGGCTATCGGATGTGAACTTGTTGAATGCTTGGGGGTATCGCTCTTTGTAGGTCATGTGCGAACCCATAAGGTGAACGATCTGGAAGAGTCCTCTGGGGGAGCTCATTCGGAGACTATCTGATAGGTCTCGATGATGAAGGAGAAAGGGGAGTATGACTTCATCAAACAAGTCGGGGCGATTTGCTACACCTTCTCCGCCCAGTCCTTTGAAGAAGGCCGGATTGCCCGTGAGGATATCTGCCTGTCTACCCAGTAGGTTAGACATTGAGTACTTACCTGTGATTTCTTGATTTGCGATCCAGGCTGTAGCATACCCTGCTTGGCGAAGCACATTAATAATCGAAGGGAACTTATACCAGGGCTTTTCGCCTTGCTCCTGAGTGTAGAAGGTCAGTGAACGCGTATTGGAGAGGATCGTTGCTGAGGCTGGCGAAACAACATTGGAGAATGGAATAAGCTCCTGAGCCTGAATCAGACTGTCTGCATAGGGGGTGTTCTGCAGAGGATAGCCATAGCAGTGCATACTGCTACGACGGGCTGATTCTCCGAGGATGAGGACGATGTTGAGTGGAGCCTTAGATATGGGGTTAATGACGACGCTATTGACCTTGTGCTGGGAGCGGCGTATCGTGTCCAGCTCTGCAGCGATATGCTTCATCGCTTTGTGAGCACTAAGGGTATTGAAGATCGTGCGATCAATACCAGCGTATTGGAGTCCTCCGAAGTTGTAATGCCGACGACATAGACGGAGGTTACTATAGATGTTTTCAAGACCTACGAAGAGGGAGAGAAGTGTAATCGTAAGGCTGCAGCACAGGGTGATGCAGGAGGGATACTTCTTCCTGAAGACGAGGGATACTACGAAGGCAATGACGACGGCAGGCGTGAGCTGGCCGAGCACGCGGAGGGCTTGCTCGGCGGTGATGCTGTCGACGAACTCACTGCCTTCACGCCAGTTGGTCGAGAGCATGATCTGCGCCAAGTCCATGTTGTAGGTCACATGGTAGAGCCCGATGAGGTAGAGCTCGTAGGCGGAGAGGGTGAGGACGACGATGGAGAAGAGGAGCCCGAGCGTGCGGGTCAGCCACTTCCACGGGGAGAGGGCGAAGAGGAGGGTCAGGAGGCTCGCCCAGCCCCCGATGCGAAGGAGCTGGCTGAGGACCAGCGGGAGCACTTCGCCCGAGGGTACCTCGGTCTGATAGGGTAGATAAGCCAGTAGCACACGCAGCTGGGCGAGGAAGACTAAGACGAAGAGCCAGAGACGCTCGCTTAGTCGCCTGCCGAAGGCTGCGTGTGCTACTCGGTGAAGTATGGAGGGAAGTCCCCGCATTTATCTGTGCTTACTGAAGAGACGCTGGGCTACCTCGCGGGCTTCCGCGATGATAGCTTCCTGCCCTGGCACATGCTTGTCGCGCATAAGGATGCGCCCATTGACGATGACGGTGTCGATGCAGCTGCTGCCCGAGGTAGCATAGACGAGGTTCGACGTGAGGTCATTCAGCGGCACGAGCTCAGGCGTATTGAGGTCGACGAGGCAGACGTCTGCCAGGCGTCCCTCTTCGATACGCCCTGCGTTGAGGTCAAGGATGTCTGCACCCACAGCCGTAGCAGAGGCGAAGATATCATCAGCCTTGCACGCCGTGCTGTCGAAGCGCCAAGCCTTCCCGAGGAAGGAAGCGAGCTTCATCGCTACGACCATGTCGAGGTTGTTCGACGAAGAGCAGCCGTCCGTACCGATACCGATACGGATGCCACGGCGCTTCATCTCCTCGTACTTGAAGGTGTAGCCGCTGGCGAGCTTCATGTTGGAGGCAGGGTTGTGCACGACGGAGACGTTGTGCTTCGCGAGCAGATCCATCTCCTCATCATCTACCCAGACGACGTGCGCCAGTACGAGGTGCTCGCTGAGGATGCCGAGCTTCTCGAGGTAGCGCACAGGGCTGAGGCCATGCAGGCGGATACATTCCTCTACCTCGCCCTTGGTCTCAGAGAGGTGCAGGTGGATCTTCACGCCGTGCTCTACTGCGAACTGATGGCAGAACTGCAGCTGCTCTCCGCTCACCGTATAGATAGCGTGCGGGCCGAGGGTGAAGGTGATGCGGTCGCTGAACTCGCCGAAGCGCTCCATATACTCGTAGCTGCGCTTGCGGTCGAGTGCAGCACGCTCGGGGTTGCCTTGGTCGAAGAGCGTGTAGGAGAGATGTGCACGTAGCCCCATCTCTTCGACAGCCTTGGCGGTCTCCAGCGGGAGCATATACATATCGAGGAAGCAGGTCGTGCCCGAGCGAAGCATCTCGAGGCAGGCGAGCTTGGCGCCGACATAGACGTCACGCGGAGTCATCTGCGCCTCGACAGGCCAGATGTAGTCTTCGAGCCACGTCATCAGCGGTAGGTCATCGCCGTAGCCACGGAAGAGCGTCATCGATGCATGGGTATGCGTATTGATGAAGCCGGGGATGATCGCCTTGTCGGTGCCGTCAAGCACCTCCGCTCCTGCGGGAGCGGAGATACCTGGGGCGATACGAGTGATAAGGTTTCCCTCGATGAGGACGTCGGTAGTCGTCGTCCCATGGAGGACATTCTTTATTAGGATAGAGGTCATAGATATCTATTCGGGGTGAGGAGCCTATCGCTTGGGGTAAATCTTGTAGAACTCGGCGACGGCTTCGATACCCTTGTAGAAGATATCCAGGGGCATATTCTCGTTGGGCGAGTGGATGGCGTTGCTCTCCAGCCCGAAGCCCATGAGGATGGTCTTCACGCCGAAGACACGCTCGAAGGCTGCGATGATGGGGATACTACCGCCACGACGTACCGCCAGAGGGCGCTTTCCGAAGGCTACTGCGACAGCCTCTTCGGCTGCCTGATAGGCGGGCAGGTCGATGGGGCAGAGGTAGGCTTCGCCGCCGTGCATAGGCGTGACCTTGACGCGGACGTACTTCGGAGCGATGCTCTCGATGTAGTCGATGAAGGCCTGGCTGACCTTGTGGTGGTCTTGGTTAGCTACGAGGCGGCAAGAGACCTTAGCATAGGCCTTGGAGGGAAGGACGGTCTTCGAGCCTTCGCCCTGATAGCCGCCCCAGATGCCGCAGACGTCGAAGGAAGGACGGCAGCTATTACGCTCGAGCGTGTGGTAGCCGACTTCTCCGAAGAGGTCATCGATGTCGAGGAACTTCTTGTACTCCTCTTCGCTGAAGGGGATCTTCGCGATCATCGCGCGCTCTTCATCCGAGAGGGGCACGACGTCATCGTAGAAGTGGGGGATGGTGATACGCCCGTCCTTGTCCTGGACCTGAGCGATGAGCTTACAGAGCTCGTTGATGGGGTTAGCGACAGCACCGCCGAAGTGGCCGGAGTGCAGGTCATGGTTGGCACCCGTGACCTCGATCTGCCAGTAGGCCAGACCGCGCAGGCCCGTGGTGAGCGAAGGCGTCTCGGCGCTGACCATGCTGGTGTCGGAGACGATGATGTTCTCAGCGCGGAGCATCTCGAGGTGCTCACGGCAGAACTGCTCGAGGTGCGTCGAGCCGATCTCTTCTTCACCCTCGAGGAGGAACTTCACATTGCACTCGACGAGACCGAGTGCCAGAGCCGTCTCGAAGCCCTTGATCTGGATCATCGACTGACCCTTGTCGTCGTCAGCACCGCGTGCCCAGATGTGGCCGTCACGTATCTCGGGCTCGAAGGGTTCGCTCTTCCACAGCTCAAGTGGCTCGGGGGGCATGACGTCATAGTGTCCGTAGACGAGGATCGTGGGCTTGGAAGGGTCCTTCTCATAGTGCCCGAAGACGATGGGGTTACCTGCCGTCTGGTAGATCTCTACGGTCTGTACGCCGAGCTTCTTGAGGTGGTCACGCCAGTACTCTGCACAGCGCTGCATGTCGGGCTTGTGCTCGCTCTTGGCGCTGACCGATGGGATGCGGATGAGCTCGAAGAGGTCCTCGAGGAAGCGAGCTTCGTGCTCGCGGATATAGTTCTTGATCTGGCTCATAATAGGTATGGGTCCAAGGGGTGAATGTATTTGTATGGGGTAGGGCAAAGGCGTGAGAAGGCTCCCGCTTTGCCCTAATAAAGGTAGGAAAAAACTCTGTCTTGTCTCCGCTACGCCTTGCTTTTCTTCGCCTTGCGTGGGGCTTTGCGGAAGTGGATATCCTCGAGCGTGAAGTAGCGCTTCGAGGGACGCAGGTGCACCTTGACCTCCTCGATGTGCACGGTGGGGTTGAACTTCTCGCCCTCTTCTACGGCGCGGCACTTGAAGGTGGGCATGAGGTGTCCCAGACGACCATAGTCGACGATGGCGCCCTCCGAGACGAGGTCGCGTGCGGTGTCTGCAGCGAGGTTGAGGACGCTCTGTACCTCCATGTAGTTGAGGGTAGTGTTGCGGGCGACGAGCGAGCAGAAGCGCTCGAAGTCCACCTGGTATCGGCCCGTGAGTCGCGCGACTTGCATGCTTTTACCACGGTGCTTGCCGAAGGTGACTTTCCTCTGGTAGAGGACGTACTGAAGGGTTTTGCTTGTCATAGTACATTGTGTAGTTGGGCGAAGGAGCTGAAGTGCCTGAGATAAGGTACTTGACTTCGCGAGGTTTGTTCCTTAGGCAAAGGTAATTCGTATCGGTAGAATGCGAAATCTCTTTCGGTTAAGTTCAGTGTTTTTATCGCTTGGGGTTGCAGATTAATACGTATTAATCCGCAAATTAATACGTATAAAATCCCGACTTAATACGTATTAATTCTCAAGTTTATACGTATAAATCTTTGCCTTCATTCGGTTAATCTTCCAGCTACTACCGCTTAAATGGTGGCGAACTCAAGGTAGTTCGCCCGCGAAACTCCTTTGCATTCGTCGTCAAGCTCTACTATTTTGCCCGCCAAGCTCCTCTACTACCTTCGCCGACCTCCTCTCCTTTGCTCTCGAAATGGCTTGCCTCTACGCTATGAGCCGAGCAAGTCGCTACGCTTATGTCCTAATTCTTCTACCTTTACAAATGGAATTAACAATTTACTCAAGCTTGATAATGAAGAAGGCCATTGCCCTATTATTAGCCGTAAGTGCTCTCAGCTCCTGCTCGAAGAGCGAGGATACCCCCGTCGTCCCAACGCCTCCCCTTCCCGCACCTCAGCAGCCAATGGACTGCATAGCAAAGATCAAAGAGTTTGTGGTACCCTACAGGATCTACTATGAGGTGAGCTTTACCTATGATAGTCAGAAGCGTTTGACCTCAATGGAGGAGAAGTATATTGGGTCGTCAGCTACGAAAGTCGTGAATACTAAGATGATCTATTCTGCTCAGACGATTACCATGGTACGAGAGGAGAATAAGCTCGAAGAAAATCTGAAAAAGCCTACGGAGTATATCCTGTCTCTTGATGCTAATGGGAGGGCTAAGAAGCTGGTCACGAAGAGATACGTAGAAAAAGATATATCCGCGGACGGTGTATCTGTCGAAACCGTAGAGGACTATATCTATGATAGTAAAGGGGCTCTCACGGGGTATAAGCCCGCCATCCGCCAACGAGCGACCTTAGCGTGGCTGAATGGTAATATGACGTCGTTTGCCTACAGCATACCTTCGAATACAGATATCGAAAAGAGAGAATATACGACCATCGCCAATCGTATCTATCCTGACCTCAACATCTTTCAGAAGGTCCTAGGACTATTAAATAGTCGTGTAGGCTACCTATGGTCTGATAGATTAGGTCTGCGCTCTGCGAACCTCGTCTCTCGTATTCATCAAGATTATAAAACTTATCCAGACTCAAGAGTAAACCTGACCTACAGCTACCAGTACAAGCTGGATGCTAAGGGAAGGCCTATTGAGGTCAAGGAGATTACAGGCCCTCGTTCTTCTACGACCTTTGTGATCACCTACCTCGAGAAGTAAGCACCGCTCCCACACGTATCTATACGACGACACCCCGCAGGGCGACTGCCTCCAGAGAAGGCAAGTCCCTTGCGGGGTGTCGTATTTGTTGGAGTTAGGCTAAGCCTTAGAGGCGGCGAGCACCGTCAGAGATGACGACGTCGTAGAACTTAGGCTGGATGCCGTACTTAGCTTCGTAGCGCTTCTTGACTTCGGCGATGAAGCTGTCGTGAAGCTCTTCCTTGAGGAGGTTGATCGTGCAGCCACCGAAGCCACCGCCCATGACGCGTGAGCCGGTGACACCGAATTCACGAGCGAGGTCATTGAGGAAGTCGAGCTCTTCGCAGCTCACTTCGTAGAGCTTGCTCATACCGTGGTGCGTCTCGTACATCTTCTCACCGACGGTCTGGTAGTCACCCTTGTCGAGGGCTTCGCAGACAGCCAGGACGCGCTCGACTTCGCCGATGACGTAGGCTGCACGCTTGTAGTCCTCTTCGCTGACTTCATTCTTCACCTCTTCGAGCTGAGCGAAGGAAGCATCGCGGAGGAACTTGATCTCGGGGTAGCGCTTAGCGAGGACAGCGACGACATTCTCGCAGCTCTCACGACGCTTGTTGTAGGCCGAGCTGGCCAGCTCGTGCTTGACGCAGCTGTCGACGAGCAGGAGACAATAGCCCTTAGGATCGAAGGGGTGCTCTTCGTACTCGAAGCTCTTACAGTCGAGGCGAAGGAGCTTGCCAGCCTTACCGAAGACCGAAGCGAACTGGTCCATGATACCGCACTTCACACCGCAGTAGTTGTGCTCGGTAGCCTGACCGATCTTCGCCATGTCCCACTTAGAGAGACCGAGAGAGAAGAGGTCATCGAGAGCGAAGGCGAAGGTGCTCTCCAGTGCAGCCGATGAAGACATCCCTGCGCCCAGAGGTACATCGCCTGCGAAGACCGTGTCGAAGCCCGCGATCTTGCCGCCACGCTTCTGGATCTCACGGCATACACCGAAGATGTAGCGTGCCCAAGACTGGCTGGGTGCATCCTCTTCCTTGAGGCCGAACTCAGCAGATTCGTCGAGGTCAAGCGCGAAAGCACGGACGCGGTCCGTACCATTGGGGCGGATCTCAGCGACCATAGCCTTGTCGATAGCGCCGGGGAAGACGAAGGCGCCGTTGTAGTCGGTGTGCTCACCGATGAGGTTGATACGGCCTGGAGATGTGTAGAGGGTACCAGCTTCGCCGTAGAGGGATGCGAACTTGTCGCGGATAGCTTGTGTATTCATCTGAGTGATGGAGCTTGATAGGAGTGAGTAAACGTGGTATGATAGCAGTCCCCCTGACGCACCAGCAGGGTGCGGGAGGGGGACTGATGGGATTGTCCTTAGAGGACTAAGGGAGCTGGCGAACCTTGTGACCTACGAGAGCGTAGTAGAGGAGGTAAGCTTCACCGATGAGGACGATGATCCAGGTGAACTGCCAACCGCCGAGGCTGTCAGCGAGGACGCCTTGTACGAGGGGCAGGATAGCACCACCGACGATACCCATCATGAGGGCACCCGAGCCAGCAGAGGTGTACTTGCCGAGCTTGTCGATAGCCAGTGAGAAGATAGCACCCCACATGACGGAGTGGAAGAGACCTGCACCAGCGAGGAGGTAAGGATTGTCCAGGATCATGCCGCCGAGGACGAGGAGACCTGCGCCCAGAGAGGTGATGAGGAGCTGCTTGCTGGCGCTGATGCTGCTGAGGAAGCTACCACAGAGACGGCCGACGAGCATCAGACCCCAGTAGATGGTAGCGAGGAGTGCTGCATCCGAAGGCTCGAAGTTGAGGCTCTTGCCATAGAGGTTGATATTGTTCCCTACGCAAACTTCGACACCGACATACATGAAGATAGCGACGACACCGAGGGCGAGGTGCGAGAAGCTCCATACGCTCTTTTCGAGGACTTCGCCTTCCTTCTTCTCCGTGCTTGCGATCGCGGGGAGGTGGAGCTTAGAGAGTGCTGCGATGAGACCACCGACGAGGACGATGAGTACGAGGAAGGGGATGTAGAGCGAGCTCAGTGCGATGTCCAGACCGCTCTTACCTGCGAAGATGACCGAAGCCACGAGGATAGGAGCGATGGTAGCCATCGTAGAGTTGGCCGTACCAGCGATAGACTGACGCGTGACACCCGTAGTACCCTTCACGTCACAAGCGACGATGTAGGGGTTCAGCACTGCCTGAAGGAAGGTCATAGCAGAGCCTGCTACGAAGCCAGCCAGAAGGAAGATGTAGTAGGCCACGGGGATGATGACGACATTAGGATCGTCCGCAGCAGCCTGGAACTTCGCGAGGTCTACTGACTCGAAGACATAGGCTGAGAGCTCATACAGTCCGAAGGCAGCGATCAGCCCAAAGAGACCCGTGATGAGGGTGTTCTTATATCCCTTCTTCTCGATGCACTTGGCGCTGGGGATACCCATAGCGAGGTAGCCGAGGAAGAAAGCGAAGGTGATCAGCGTGGTGAGCGCATTGGTGAGCGAGCCCGATTTCTGCAGGAAAGCGGCCTGCATAGGTGCTTGGAACTGCCCGTTCAGGTTTGTGATCAGACCGACGAGGGCCATGAGCACGACCATGATGATGAACGGCACCAGATAGCTCTGAGTCTGTTTCTGTTGTGTCATTGCTTACTGTTTATGTGAATGGATTTTGTTTGTTAGCTGGCTAAGCTTCGAGCGTGAATCGGAAGATCGTCGTCGAGCGGAAGGTCTCTCCGGGATTCAGACGCGTCGAAGGGTATTCGGGCTTGTTGGGGCTGTCGGGATAGTGCTGCGTCTCTAAGCAGAGTGCGGCACGTGCCGGATAGCGGTGATCGTGCTTCCCGCGGAGGTTGCCGCTCATCCAGTTGCCTGTGTAGAGCTGTACCCCAGGCTGGTCGGTGTAGACCTCCATGACGATGCCCGTCTTGGGGGAAGAGCAGCGCGAGGCAATAGCGAGCTTGCCCAGCTCCTTGTCTAATATGTAGGTGTGGTCATAGCCACGTGCCCAGCGAAGTTGGTCGGTATCCGTGTCGATACGCTCGCCGATGAGGTGAGGCGTAGAGAAGTCCATGGGCGTACCTGCTACTGCAGCGGGAGCACCATAGGGGATAGCCGTCTCATCGGTGGGGAGGTATTCCTTGGCGAAGATCTCTAAGGTGTGGTCATGTACCGAAGGATCACCTTCGCCTGAGAGATTGAAGTAGGCGTGATTGGTGAGGTTCACTACCGTAGGACGCGTAGTCGTAGCCTCATATTCGATGCAGAGCTCGCCTTCATCGGTGAGTGTGTAGACGACACGAACAGTGAGCTCGCCTGGGTAGCCTTCTTCGCCGTCGGGGGAGGTATAGGTGAAGGCAACCTTGTTAGGAGCCAGCTCTTCGCCATCCCAGATGACGGCATTGAAGCCCTTGAGTCCACCGTGCAGGCTGTTTGGACCATTATTGATGGGGAGCTCATAGCTCGTGCCATCGATGGTGAAGTGACCTCGAGCGATACGATTCGCGTAGCGCCCGCAGATAGCA
>ERZ773013.60-NODE-60-length-66686-cov-7.931068_pt1 | contig 66686 bp, 61 predicted proteins | sample MGYA00511670_ERZ773013 | MGnify/ENA primary metagenome ERZ773013 (study PRJEB29015, sample SAMEA2738120) | human oral metagenome | biome: human oral; feature: human-associated habitat; material: saliva | place: China | collected 2257 ... | reverse complement strand
CCTGTTGCAGTGCCCCTGTGCAACAGATGCCTCTGTATCGCATATCGGATACTTCTTGGTTGCATGAGTTTGCTGCAGACTTACAAGCTATGGTCGACTTGTTGCGGTGTAGCTTTCTGACAATCTTGGGATGTGTCTTTGCCTTCAGTGTGGGAAAGCGGGACATCTTCTCGCTTCTCTAAGCTAAGATGATGGTAGCAGCCCATAGGGTAATCCCCTTTGATTATTTTTTCGCAGATACCATCGCATTGTGAGAGACCCCGGGTCGCTGTTCTTTGATCCTTGCTGTTGCACTAGCAATGAGGATACACCGTTTGTATGGTTTGTATACTGCTCTGTAATGTTTGGCCTGTATTCTAAAGATTGATGAACAAAACAGTTGTGTGGTGAGCGCGCTTTAAGGGAAAGCGTGCCGCCTTATTCTATCCTTTACCACCTATAGATTGGAGAGAAGCGACGATGAGAAGTTACCTCATAAAGAGGATCCTGCAGGCCCTCGGCGTCATTCTTTGCATCTCTGCTATTACCTTCTTTGTACTCAACATCGTACCGGGTGATCCAGTCCGGATCATGATGGGCGAGATGGCAGACGAGAATGTGGTAGAGCAGGTCCGCCATTCGATGGGGCTCGATCGACCTGTCGGAGTGCAGTACCTCACCTGGATTGGCAATATGCTGCACGGTGACTTCGGTACCTCCTATGCGCAGCGCCGACCGGTGATCGTGTTGCTCTCGAGTGCTGTCGAGGTAACCGCAACCTTAGCGACCTTTGCCTACTTGATTGCGCTTGCGGTCGGCCTGATCTTCGGTGTGGTCGCCGCGGTCAACCATGGTAAGGCTGCGGACCGTATCCTTATGTCGCTCGCTATCTTAGGTATCTCTGCGCCGGCTTTCTGGGTCGCTATCATCCTCCAGATCATCTTTGCGCTGAACCTCAAGTGGTTCCCGCTCTCCGGGACTAAGAGCGCAAATGCGTTCGTGTTGCCGGTTCTTGCGCTCTCTTTCCGCTATGCAGCCTCCATTGCGCGTGTGACGCGCACCTCGATGCTCGATGTCCTGAATCAGGACTACATCCGCACTGCAGAGGCGAAGGGCCTGAAGAGATGGTCGGTGATTTTGGGGCACGGCTTCAGAAATGCTTTAATCCCGATCATCACGATCGCAGGTACGCAGCTGGGTGATATCTTTACCGGCTCTATCCTGATCGAGTCGATCTTCTCGCTGCCGGGTATCGGTAAGCTCTTGCTCGATGCTATCAACGCCCGTGACCTGCCCCTGATTGAGGGTGGCGTCATGTATGTCGCCACGATCTGTGTGATCATCTATCTCGTCGTGGACATTCTCTATGCGATTGCGGACCCTCGTATCCGTCTCGGTGGGGAGGCGCAGGAGTAACTATGGCTTTGCTTCACTCAGACAAAAAAGATAAGAAGACCCAGGAGGCCGAGCGCATCGCCGACTCGATCAACGAGGATAACCTGCATGCCGCTGAAGCGGTGGGCACTCCGAAGGCGGCTACCAAGCGGGCAGAGACCTACTGGACGGTGTCCTGGAGGATCCTGAAGAAGAATACAGTGGGCATGGTGTGCCTGTGGATCATTGTGGCGCTGATCGCGGTGGCGATCCTCGCGCCGCTGATAGCACCCTATGACCCGGACACACAGGCCTTAAACCAGATGCTGCAGGCTCCGAGTGCCGCGCATCCCTTCGGGACCGACGAGTTCGGGCGGGACATCCTCTCCCGCGTCATCTATGGCTGTAGGATCTCCCTCTCCGTCGGCATTGTCTCCCAGCTCATCGCTTCGCTGATCGGCTTCTTTGCGGGGGTGTGCGCAGGCTACTTCGGGGGCAAAGTGGACGCGGTGATCTCCTTCATCATCCAAGTCTTCTCGAGCTTCCCGTTCCTGCTCTTCTCGATCGTCGTGATGTTTGTGCTCGGGCCGGGGCTCGTAAACCTCTATGTAGCCTTAGGACTTTTGATGTGGTGTACGACGGCGCGCCTGGTGCGCGGCGATGTCATGCGGATCAAGAGCTCCGAATACATCCAATCCTGTATCCTTTCCGGCGGCAGCAGTTGGCACATCATTACCCGTCACCTGCTTCCCAATGTGGCCTCCACGCTGATCGTGACTGCGAGCTTGGGGATCCCGTCGGCGATCATGAGCGAAGCCTCCCTGTCCTTCTTGGGGCTCGGCGTGCAGCCGCCCATGGCAAGCTGGGGACAGATGATCTCAGCTTCGCAACCCTACATCCAATCCAACACCTACTACTCTGTGATTCCTGGTATCGCAATCATCATTACCGTAATGGCCTTCAACCTCTTCGGTGACGCGCTGCGCGACGCGCTCGATCCAAGAATGCGCTCGTAAGGAGGGGACTATGACAGACACACTGTACACGATGACCGATGCAGACAGAAAGTATGCTCAGCAGCAGGAGATTGCTCAGGACAAGGACGTCCTGTTGCGGGTCAGTGACCTCTGCGTGACGCTTTACACCGAGGACGGCGCGCTGCCGGCGCTGCAGCATCTGAACTTCGTGATGCGCAAAGGGGAGACCTTGGGTGTCGTGGGTGAGTCCGGTTGTGGCAAGTCCCTGACCGCCCTCTCCATCATCGGCCTTCTGCCGTCCCCGCCTGCCAAGATCACCGGGGGCTCCATTGAGCTCAACGGAGAAGACTTGACGAAGCTTTCCGAAGACCAGATGCGAACATACCGGGGCAAGGATATCGGCATGATCTTTCAGGAGCCGATGACGAGCCTGAATCCGGTCATGAAGGCCGGGGATCAGATCCGTGAGGGCATCCTCGTCCACAATCCGACCATGCCAAAAGAAGAGGCAAGCAAGCGAGCCTTAGCTATGATCCGCTCGGTGGGTATTCCAGCACCAGAGAAGGTGTACAAAAGCTATCCACACGAGCTCTCCGGCGGCATGCGACAGAGAATTATGATCGCGATGGCACTGGCCTGCCAGCCCTCGCTGCTGATTTGCGATGAGCCGACCACGGCACTCGACGTGACGATCCAGGCACAGATTCTGCAGCTGATCGATCGCATGAAGACCCAGACGGGTACCGCAGTCATGCTCATCACCCACGATATGGGCGTTGTATCAGAGATGGCAGACTGGGTCATCGTGATGTATGCGGGCCACCTCGTGGAGTATACGATGGCAAGTGCGCTCTTCACCGAGCCGCTGCACCCCTATACGCGGGGCCTGATTAACTCCATCCCGTCGCTCGATAACCAGATCGATACGCTCTACGCGATCCCGGGCAACGTACCCATGCTCAACGAGCTGCCGCAGGGCTGCCCCTTCAACCCGCGTTGCCCCTTTGCCAAGGATATCTGCCGTAGACAGGTACCGAAGCTGGAGCAGGCCAAAGAGGATCGATGCCATCTGGTTGCCTGCTGGCGCTACCGGAAGGAATGGGGTGAGACCAAGTGAGTGAGAAGGACAACGATGTGATCCTGAGGGTCGAGCACCTCACGAAGCACTATCCGGTGAACACCGGCGTTTTCTCCCGTCCAAAGAAGGTCGTCCATGCCCTCGAGGATGTCTCTTTTGAAGTCCATCGGGGTGAGACCTTTGCAATCGTGGGTGAGTCTGGCTGCGGCAAATCCACTTGCGGCAAGTGCATCCTGCGCCTGACTGAGCCGACCTCAGGCAAAGTGTACCTGGATGCGAAGGACTTCACATCCCTCAAAGGGGAGGAGCTCAAGCAGGAGCGCGCGAAGATGAAGCTCATCTTCCAGGACCCCTACAGCTCGCTCAATCCACGTATGACGGTAGCGGACATCATCGCTGAGCCGATCGATATCGCCCTCACTTACAAAACGAAGGAAGAGCGGGACAAGAGGGTTGAGGACGTGATGCAGGCGGTGGGCCTGGACCTTGAGTTCAAGTACCGCTACCCCCACGAGTTCTCCGGAGGGCAACGCCAGCGTATCGGAATCGCCCGCGCGATCGTGCTGGAGCCGGAGCTAGTGATCTGCGATGAGCCAGTCTCCGCCCTGGACGTCTCCGTGCAGGCGAAGGTGATCAACCTGCTCGAGGACCTGCAGCATCGGCTAGGCCTCTCCTATATCTTTATCAGCCATGACCTCTCCGTCGTTAAGCATATAGCCGACAGAGTCATGGTGATGTATCTGGGGCACATGATGGAGCTTGCAGGCAAGCAAGAGCTCTACGATAACCCACTGCATCCCTACACGAAGGCACTGCTTACGGTCGTGCCGCGCATCGGGCGGGAGCGTATCCAGGACATGCACGTGCTCCAAGGTGATGTGCCGAGTCCTACAACCCCACCGACAGGTTGTGCCTTCCACACCCGCTGCCCACACTGCATGAGGGTCTGTACCGAGAAGAAGCCAGAGATGGCTGAGGTGGCTCCGGACCACTGGTGCGCCTGCCACCTCTTCGATAAGGACCTCAGCGAGGCGGAGCGTAAGTTGGATCTCAACGAGACTCTGCTCGAAGCTGAGGAGCAGACGAGGGCTGTACGATAACGAATTGCTTAAGATTGTTGCAATAAAAAGGTGAACCCGCTTTTTCAAGAGGGTTCACCGTTCGCTAAGAAAAGGACTTTGTTGTATCACGCCTGATTAGCCGTTATATGTCATGCCTTTATAGTGGAAGTCGACCAGGATATCTAGCCCATCGTAGCCGGGACGCAGTACGTAGGGGCTCTGCGGCCACACGACTGGGATCGTGGCGTAGTCCTCACGGACCAGCTGGTGGTCTGCGTTGATCGTGTCCTCGTTAGCCTCACCCTCTGAGGTAGCAGTGCGGGCAGCATCGACGTAGGCGTCGAACTGTGGGCTGTTGTAGAAGCTCGAACGTTGGGATGCATTAGTGCTATAGAAATAGGAAGCCATATGTTCCACGCCCACAAAGGAAAGTGTGGACCACAGTACGAGGGTCATAACCAGGGAACCATTGGCACGGGCGTCGCGCCACATGCCGGCATCGACGGTCTGTACATCGACATCGACGCCGATCTGCGACCAGTAGTTTTGAAGTGCGACCATCACGGCCTGGTCCTGGCTTCTCACCTGAGCAGTGATCGAAAGGTCGCTCATACCGGCTTCCTGCAGGAGCTGACGGGCACGATCAGGGTCATAGTCAAGGGTCTGCGCGGAGTCGTCGTGACCGGTCTCCGAAGGAGGAATGAACCCAGAGCAGGGGATAGCAGCGCCGTTTAAGACGGTGTCTGCCAGTTCCTGGCGGTTGATTGCCAGCGAGAGCGCCTCGCGGATGCGCTCATCCTGGAAGCGAGGATCGTTGAGGTTGAGGTTCACGAACTGCGTAGCACCCGGCGTGTAGTAGACGATATCGTTTTTGACGGAATCATCGTTTTGGTACTGCTGCAGCAATGAGGTGCTGAAGAAGCACAGGTCGATATCCCCGTTCTTGTAGCTCATCATACGGGTATTGGCATCATCGATGTACATGATGTCAACTTCGTCGATCGCGGGCTTGCCTTGGTGGTAGTCATCAAAGGCCTTGAGCACCACTTCGGTGTTGTCGTCATTGGATTCCAGACGGTAGGGGCCGGAGCCGATAAAGTTGGTGCCAGTGCCCCAGTCATCACCTGCGGCTTCGCAGGCAGCCTGCGGATAGATGCTGGCATAGAACTGTGCCAACATATTCAGGAAGTTGGTGTAGGGCTGCGTCAGGGTGATCGTGAAGTGCGTGTCATCCTGGACTTGTACGCCGGTCAGCTTATCGCTGTCACCATTGAGCACTGCATCAGCGCCCTGGATGTAGGTGAAGGAGTCCGCTTCCGCCTTTTTCGAGATCAGACGGGTGAGGGAGTACCTCACGTCATTTGACGTCATCGTTGACCCATCGTGGAACTTGATAGCGTCCTTCAGCTCAAAGGAGTAGGTCAGGCGGTCGTCTGAGAGGTCGGGCATCTGGGTGATCAAGAGGGGCTCAAGCTCCAAGGTCTTGGTGTTGAGCGTGACGAGCGTGTCGCAGATGTTCTCAGAGGCACCCCAAGAGTTCGAGGTGATCTGGGTGTCGAAGGAGGAATGGGGATTTTCGGTACCGACGCGCAGGACAGTTCCATCGCTCTGGTCATCAGCGCTGCCGCCGCAGGCGGTGAGGCTAGTGCCGGCTGCAAGCACTGCTGCGCCAAGTGAGCCTTTCAGGAATGATCTGCGGGTCACCGCAGGTGACAGGGGATGGGCCAGAGCGGTTCTGTGCTCCTTGACCTCATTGTTTAAAGCCATATGCTGATCCTCTCTGTGAGTCTGTATCTATTGTACGGTATAGAACGAATAGCAGTGTGACGATAATATCCCCAAATTACTAGGAATTATAAGTTTCCGTTACAGGCCTGAAAGCGAAATCTTGGGAAGAGAGGTCTGACCTGCCCGATAGAGATATACATCGTATGCGCGATGCGGAAGAGCGCAGGCTTCGGTACTGTCTGCGATTATGTGGGGAGGTGCGGCGATGAGTTTCGCTTCGGATGCGGTTCTGAGATACTGCGCGTCTCGCAGTCCGATCCAACAGTCGATATCACGCAGGAGCAAAACATACCGAGTTTAAAGCGTGAGCTTGCGATGGCAGAGACGGTTGTACAGGACCTAAAGGAGGTTGGGGCGCAGGACGTGTCAATTGTCGAGCACGCCTACGTAACGGCCCTGTGGTCCGCAACCCCCGGATTGGAGTCATTGCCAACCTTTAGCTTTTGCTGCCGCCTCGACACCGTGTGGCAGCCACACGTCGACCGCGTGACTCCGACGGTGCACCACTACGAAGGCGGCAAGTGCACGATCGGGCATGACGCTGAAGGGGAAGAGGTGTGGATCAGTCATGAGACTAACACGAATTTCAAGTATATGGTCGGTTGGGACCCCGTGACCGGTGACGGAACCTCGCTCGTGGGCGGGGATGACAAAGCGGGCATTGCAGAGTTGATGGGTTGTGCTCAAGCGTCTCAAGGACGACCCCTCGATCAGACATCCTTGTATCGCGCTGGCCTTTGTGCCGGATGAGGAGTTGGGACACGGGGTGCCTGCTGGACCTCGATGCCTTGGGGGCAGCCTATGGCTATACGATCGTTGCAGGGCCTCTGGGAGAGTTCTGCTGCAGGACCCTCAATGCTGCACAGGTACAGGTGAGTGCCTACGGCAAGGCGGTCCATACCGGGACTGCCAAGGGTCTCACGATCGATGCCTCAGAGGCGCTGATGGAGTTTCGTGCGATAATTCTGCCCCCAGAGCAACCGGAGTACACAGGGGGTATGAAGGATTTTACTATCTGGAGCGTATGGAAGGGACCTGCGAGGAGGCACACACCACCTATATCATACAAGACCACGAGCAGAGCCTGGTGGAAAACGCAAGGAGCTCAAGCAGAGGGCAGCTCAGTCCGCAACCTACCAGTTGGGGAAGGAAGTCCTGACCCATACGATCCGCGACCAGTACCACAAGCTGGCTGACGTGGTGACTAAGCCTCAGTACCGCTACTTGATCGACAACACCAGGCAGGCGTCATGGAGCAGACCATGCATGCGATCCCCATGCACGCAGGGGGTGATGGCTCTCAGCTGAGCTTTAGAGGATTTCCTCGCTACACGAAGCCACAAACCCAGAGCTAGTACAACAATTGATGGTTTGCTTGCAAGCATGGTCTTTTCTTCAGTTTCTTTAAATGCCTGCATCAAAGGTGATGTTATTTGGCATCATTAAAGAGATATAGCATATGATGTACCTAGTGAGGCACAACGAAAGGAACTCCACCAATGCAAAGTGGAAACTCGAACAACTTTATGCAGAACAGAAATGGCATCGATGAGATGGCGGTGGCATCCCTCGTGCTTGCCGTCATCTTCCTGATCATCAACCTCTTTGCGAACCAGCTTTGGATCACGATCGTTATCATCGCCCTGGTCGCCTATGCGCTCTTCCGCCTCTTCGCCCCCGTTTCCCAGACCCTGCGGGACCAGAACGAGCACTTTGTCAACATTATGGGACCGGTTGCCCCGTGGCTCAGAAACCCAAGCGCAGCAGCAAAGGAACTCAAGAACTACAAGCATATCCAGTGTCCTAACTGTGGACAGATGGTCCGAGTACCGCGCGGTAAGGGTGCTATCCGTGTCACCTGCCCGCGCTGCCATACCAAGTTCAATTCCAACTCATAGGAGCACCCTCGATGTATACACTGTTTCTTGCCGGAGGGTGCGCCTCTGGCAAGTCGACGGTGGCTGAGCACCTCGCCTCAAAAGGGGCTAAGCGTTGCGATCTTGACCGGCTCTCTCGTGTCGTTTTGGCACCGGGGGAGCCTTGTGTTTCTAAGATCGCTCGCGTCTTCGGAGCGGATCTCGTAGACAGCAGCGGCGTGCTGAACCGCCATCTCTTAGCTGAGCGTGCGTTTGCGAATGCGGCAACAACACAACAACTTGAGAATATCGAGATCCCGGCAATTGAGCAGAAGCTGCAGGACTATCTGGCCCACGCTGACGCCACGGTCGTCGTGGTGGAGATCCCGCTGCTCGATCGAGTGGAGAACCTGATACCGGAAGCGGATGAGGTGGCGGTGGTAGTTGCCCCCATGGACTTGAGGCGCAAGCGTGCGATTGTGCGCGGCATGGACGAGAAAGACTTTGAGCGCCGGATTGCTCAGCAGCCGAGCCGGGAATATCTCGAAGCGCATGCGGACACGGTGTTTGACAATAACGGGACACGGGAGAACCTGCTTCATCAGGTAGATAGCTGGTGGGCAAAGCACGAAGCCGAAGGCTGGAGGGGGAAGCGATGAGAAGACGGGGCTGTTGCGGGCATATCGTGCGCCTGCTCTGCTTTGCGCTTGTCGCCTTTACGCTCTGGTGGCTCTTTGAAGAGACGGATACCGGTACTGCGATCGTCAACCGCGTTGAGCGCGCATGGTATCCCGTCTCCTATAGGTCCTATATCCTTGATTCCGCTAAGCGCCACGATGTGGACCCCATGCTGGTCTGCGCGATTATCAAGACCGAGAGCAATTGGGACCCTGACGCTTCCTCCTGCGCAGGGGCACAGGGATTGATGCAGCTCATGCCGGCAACGGCCCAGGAGCTGATCCGTGAGGGGTATGTGGATGGAAACCTCTATGCGGTCGATGACCTGAGCGACCCTCAGACGAATATCGAGTTTGGCTGTGGCTTTCTGGATCTTGCACAGCAGCATTTCTCCTCACGCAATGAGGTAATCGCTTCCTACAATGCGGGCATCGCGAAGACCTTGGAATGGGACAGCTCTGGGGGAGGCTCCATCACTGAGATGGCTCAGGAATATCCGGAGACCGCCTCCTATATCCAGAGGGTGGACCGGGCCCTCACGCACTATCAAAAACTCTATACCGCAGACCTTTTAGCCGTGAGCTAACAAGGGTATATGTTAGGAACAAACGTTCTAAATCCTAGGTATGAAGAAGGGCTAACTGTGGCTCAAGACAATACAGTTGCAACAGATACAGAACCGAGGGCCGGAAGCACCGAAGCGCATGAGCGCTTCGGCGCAGAGTTAAAGCGTTTCGGGCTCGGCGCAGATGACTCAAAGCTGCAGGTCATCTCCCCCTATGAGCCGGCGGGCGATCAGCCGCAGGCGATCGAAAAGCTGGCCCAAGGGGTCAAAGAGGGGCTTAGGTACCAGACGCTCGTGGGTGTCACGGGCTCCGGCAAGACCTACACGATGGCTAAAGTGATTGAGGCGGTCAACAAGCCGACCCTCATCATGGAGCCGAACAAGACCTTGGCGGCGCAGGTCGCGGGTGAGATGAAGGAGATGTTCCCGAACAATGCGGTGACCTACTTCGTCAGCTACTACGATTACTACCAGCCAGAGGCCTATGTCCCGCAGACGGATACCTACATCGAAAAGGATGCCTCGATCAACGAGGAGGTGGAGAAACTGCGCCACCAGACGACCTCCTCGCTGCTGAGCCGCCGTGACGTTATCGTCGTCGCCTCCGTGAGCTGCATCTACGGTATCGGCTCCCCGCAGGACTATGCGGGCTTGGCTCCGAATGTGGACAAGTCAAAGCCCCTTGAGCGCGATGATTTAATCCACTCCCTGATCAATATTCAATATGACCGCAACGACCTCGGTCTGTCGATCGGTACCTTTCGGGTCAGAGGCGACACTGTCGATGTGTGGCCGCCTTACTCAGACAACCCGATCCGCATCAGCTTCTTCGGGGATGAGGTGGAGCTCATCGCGGAGATCGATAAGGTGAGCGGGGAAGTGGTACGCGAATTCGATGCAATCCCGATCTGGCCGGCCTCGCATTACGTGACTGAGCGTCCGAAGATCAACCACGCTCTCAAGACGATCAACGAAGAACTGACCAAGCGTGTGGCAGAGCTCAAGGCGGACAATCGCCTCCTTCAGGCGCAGCGCCTGAAGGAGTGCACCTCCTATGATCTTGAGATGCTCGAGAATATGGGCTACTGCAACGGTATCGAGAACTACTCGCGCCACCTGGATGGCAGAAAGCCGGGCGAGCCGCCCTATACACTGATCGACTACTTCCCCCCAGACATGCTGTGCATGATCGACGAGTCCCACGTGACCGTACCGCAGATCAGAGGCATGCTCGAAGGGGACCGCTCGCGTAAGATCACGCTGATCGAGCACGGGTTCAGACTGCCCTCTGCCTTGGATAACCGGCCATTGCGCTTCGACGAGTTTGAGGAGCGCATCCCGCAGTTCATCTATGTCTCCGCAACGCCGGGTGACTACGAGGAGAAGGTTTCCCAGCGGACCGTAGAGCAGATCATCCGTCCGACCGGCCTTTTGGATCCGAAGATCGAGGTGCGTCCGATCCGCGGACAGATCGACGATCTGATCGACGAGATCAAGCAGCGTTCCGCGAAGCATGAGCGGGTGCTGGTCACCACCTTAACCAAACGCATGGCGGAAGACCTGACGGACCATCTGCTCGATGAGGGGATCAAGGTCAACTACATGCACTCCGACACCGAGACGCTCGACCGTGTCCGGATCATCCGTGATCTGCGCGAAGGCAAGATCGATGTCCTGGTCGGTATCAACCTCTTACGTGAGGGCCTCGATATCCCTGAAGTCTCCCTGGTCGCCATCTTGGATGCGGACAAGGAAGGCTTTCTGAGGAACCGTCGCTCCCTGATTCAGACGATGGGACGTGCCGCACGTAACGTCTCCGGTGAGGTCATCATGTACGCCGATGAGCTCACCGACTCCATGCGGGTGGCTATCGGCGAGACGAGGCGGCGCCGTCGGATTCAAGAGGAGTACAACGAGAAGTACCACATCGAGCCGCATACAGTTCGCAAAGCGATCAACGATATCTCGAGCTTCATCGCAGAGGCCCACGAGAACGTCGATAAGCGTGAGCGGAAGAACGGCGTGTTCTATACGCCCGCGCACTCTGAGGGCGGTGGATCCGGTATCACCGAGGAGCAGTTGCAGAACGACCTGCAGGCAGTGCCGCGCTCTGAGATCGAAACGATGCTCTCTACCGTGCAGGAAGAGATGGCGGCAGCCTCAGACGCGATGGACTACGAGGAAGCCGCACAGCTGCGTGACCAGTTTGTCCAGCTGAAGGCGATCATCGACCACACCACCGAAGCTGATGTTATGAAGCGTCTCAAGCAGGGAGCTCGCCGAGGCTCCGACCATGCGACGCGCAGAAAGTATCGGCGCCGCAAACATTGATCAGTGAGCGAGGGTGTCGATGAGTCGCTGCGCAATGCGGATTCCGTCAGTTGCGGCGCTCATGATGCCACCCGCATAGCCTGCTCCTTCTCCACAGGGCCAGAGGCCAGATGTGTTGGCCGACTGGCCCTCTTTTGTCCGCACGACCCGCACCGGGGAGCTCGATCTCGTTTCCGGTGCGGTGAGGACTGCATCATATTCATCGAACCTGTGCAGTCGGTGCCCCAAGAGAGGGATTGCGAGACGTAGGGTATCGGTGATGTAGGAGGGGAGACAGCCGTCAATCTCGCCCCAGGCGACCCCACGCGGATAGGTCGGCTTGACGCTTCCGGGGCCTGAAGAAGGTTTGGCTGCCAAAAAGTCACCGACCAACTGCGCAGGTGCTCGATAAGCGCCGCCGCCCAGCTCATAGGCTTTCCGTTCGCAGGAGCGCTGTAGCTCAATAGCGGCGAGCGGATCATTTCCGACGAGATCGTCGGGGAAGACATTGACGAGCAATCCTGAGTTTGCGTTGGTACCGGAACGTGCCGCGAGGCTCTGCCCATTGGTGCAGACGCCACCCATCTCACTTGAGGCGGCGACCACCGACCCACCGGGGCACATGCAGAAGCTGAAAGCACTTCGGCTCTCTTTTGGATGTGCCACGAGCTTATAGGGAGCGGCACCCAAGACCGGGTTTCCGGCTTCCGGGCCGTACTGGGCCCTGTCAATTGTGGACTGCAGATGCTCGATACGCACGCCCATCGCAAAAGTCTTGCGTTCGAGGATGACCCCTTTCTCCGCAAGCAGCGAAAAGACGTCGCGTGCAGAGTGTCCGCATGCGAGGATAGTGTGCGAGGTGTGGATCGTCTCCTTGTGTCCATTGCCTCGTCTCACGCTGACGCCGCAGAGACTGCGGTTTTGGGTGAGCTCGATATCAAGTAGCTTGGTATTGAAGAGGACCGTGCCTCCAGCATCTTCAATACGCTCTGCTAGGTGTGTGACGACGGCGGGCAGGATGTCTGACCCGATGTGCGGTTTCGCATCATAGAGGATATCTTTAGGGGCCCCGGCTTCCACGAAAGTCTGCAGAATTAAACGGTGGAGTGGGTTCTTTGTCCCGGTGTTGAGCTTTCCATCGGAGAAGGTCCCGGCACCGCCCAACCCGAACTGGATATTGCTTTCGGGATTAAGGGTTCCGGTCTCGTTGAAGGTCTCGACGCTCTCTGTACGGCGTGTCGCATCGTCGCCGCGCTCAATCAAGAGAGGAGAGAGCCCTGCTTTGGCAAGGGTCAATGCACAGAAGAGTCCGGCACAACCGGCGCCGATCACACAGGGACGTTTAGGAAGCGCGATCCCAAGGTTGGTGGGAAACTGTGGTTCTTTCTCTTCAATGAGTTTGAGGGTGATACGGCCACGCTTGGGGGAGACGCGCTTCAGCAGCGCTGCCTCTGCATGGCTGCCTCCCGCGAGGTTGAACCGGACCGTATAGGTGAGGTGAATATCGTTTTTCTTGCGGGCGTCGATCGAGCGCCGCCTCATCGCAAAGCCGGTGAGGTCCGCCTGCGTCAGATGGAACTTCTTACACAGGATCCGCTGGCACAGTACGACTTCGGTCTTGCGTGTTCCATCGAGACGATGGATCGCTATCGATATCCCTTGTGCCTCAAGCATCCGGGTGCTCCTTCTTGATCGCTTCTGCGCCAGCCTGTCCCGCGCGGATACCGCTCAACCAGGCCCAGCTCAGGTTATAGCCTCCACAGTCCCCATCGACGTCGAGGGCTTCTCCTGCTGCGTAGAAGCGGGGTGCCCCTGTTGCTTCGAGGGTTTCAGCAGAGAACGAAGACACTGCGAAGCCTCCGCGATGGATCTGTGCATGGTCTGTATCAGCCTTGCCGGTGATCTCCATCGTGAGATGTTTAATCAGATGAGCCGCTTTGGCGGTTTTGTAGCGGGCTTTTTGATCGATGTATTCGGCCAAGATGGGATCACAGACTCCCTGAGAGCTTCCCGCAAGGCTAATGAGATGCATCACCTGCTGCTGAGTATAGGCCGGCGCGGCATCGAGAACGATTCGGTCATGGGGCTGTGCTTTACGGGACAGATTGAAGGTCGCGATGCCGGAGAGGCCATAGCTGCGAAAGAGGAATTCTCCTGACTCCTCGTCGATAACCTTTGTGTCGCGTATCAGCTGTGCCTGTGCGTGCAAGCGTCGTCCGTTGAGCTGCTTGAAGGGCAAGCCCTCACAGGCAAGCGGGCACAGGGCCGGTGTTGGGGGTATGAACTCTACTTCTTTTGGAACCGCTTCAGGCGGCACCTCACCACCTGCTGCGTAAATAATAGTGTGGGTAGATGTATGTTCAACATCAGATGCACTCTTGAGTCCATAAAAGTCGAGATGCCACTCATCGTTGGTCCAATTGAAGGAGAGGCATCGATGGGCGGAAGCTAAGATCACTCCTTCGCGCTGGGCACGTGCGAGGAGGACCTGTCTGACACTTTCTGCCTGTCGTGAGAGGGGATAGAGCCGGCCCTCCTCTTCAGCCCAGGCAAGCCCCAAATCCGAGAAAAAGCTGAGCACCTTATCGGTGGGATTCGGTCCCATAACCTGCTGTACAAAGTCTGGGTGGTTGTAGTGTTCGGGCGCGAGATCGCGGTTGGAGAAGTTGCAGCGGCCGTTGCCGGTAGCGAGGATGGTCCTCCCTATTCTAGGAGCCATCTCAAGTACGACGACCTTGGCCCCTGCGTGTGCCGCGGTGATTGCCGCTGCAAGCCCCGCAGCGCCGCCACCGATAACTACGATGTCGGCCGAATCAGGGACCACGACCTTCACGGCTGCCATGATCTCGTCTTTCTGCTGCTCTTTTTTGCGTCTCTTGGGCCTGCCCATAGGATCAGCGCTCTCCCATCAGTTCTGCGGAGGTGAGGATGGCGGCGATACCGTCAGGAAGGAGATTTCGAGGCAGCTTCTCTTCGATCGTCCCCTCATCGCACATCTCAGAGAAGTCGGGGTTGATCGGGAGCTGACCTAGGAAATCCATATCGTAGTGATTGGCGGTTTCCTTAGCGCGGCTCGGGCCGAAGGGCTCAATCTTCTCGCCGCAGTGCGGGCATTCGATGTAGGCCATGTTCTCGACGAGCCCGAGCACTGCTATCTTCATCATCTTCGCCATCCTCACGGCTTTGCCCACGACCATCTGGACGAGGTCCTGGGGGGAGGAGACGATGATGACACCCTCAATCGGGAGGGACTGGAAGACGGTCAGCGCGACGTCACCGGTTCCCGGCGGCATATCCACGAGCAGGAAGTCAATATCACCCCAGTCGCACTGTCCCCAGAACTGTCTTAAGGCTCCGGCGAGGATCGGGCCTCTCCAGAGCACCGGGTCATCGTTGTGCTGCAGGATCAGGTTAGTGGACATCACTTTGATGCCGCCTTGAGTGGTGACCGGCACTAAGTTGTTGTCCTTGGCACCCGCGAGCACATCATCGAGGCCGAACATTTTGGGGATAGAGGGGCCGGTGATATCGGCATCCATGATGCCGACCTTTGCGTCGTGGCGGGAGAGCTGCGTCGCTAAGATGCCGGTCACGAGTGACTTGCCCACGCCTCCCTTGCCGGACATGACGCCGATCACATGCTTGATGTGGGAATGCTCATTCAACGGGAAAAGCGGAGACTGCTGCTGTTTATCACCGTGCATAGCGGTGTCCATCTCCTGCTTGATTTGGTCCTGTTCCTCTTTAGAAAGTGGCACGACTTGCTTTCCTCTCTTATCGGTACTACAAAAACATGGTTACTATACCCGCCTCGGGGTGGGTTTTGCCGCTGTCGTTCAGCTGAGGTGCTGAGCGGCCGTTGGGTGCTTCTGTCGCATTCAGGTCTGTGTGCTTGTTGCAGATACGCGATGGAAAATCCGCACATGGGGTTTGGTTAGTGTCGTGAATTGTTTTCGGGAACGAGTGTTCCTTGGTAGGATAGAGAAGATAGATAACTGAGATAGAAACATGTGAGATCGGATACCGACTGGGCGGTCGGATCCGTAGTTTTTTCTGAAGAGGGTAGCATGGCATCAGACTATATAGTTATCAAGGGCGCCCGCCAGCACAATCTGCAGAATGTGAATGTTAGCATTCCGAGAGGGAAGCTCGTTGTTATCACCGGACTCTCCGGTTCAGGCAAATCGAGCTTAGCGTTTGACACGATCTACGCCGAAGGGCAGCGGCGCTACGTTGAATCTCTGTCCTCCTATGCAAGGCAGTTCTTGGGGCAGATGGACAAGCCCGACGTCGACTCCATTGAGGGGTTGTCCCCAGCGGTCTCCATTGACCAGAAGACGACTTCAAAGAACCCGCGCTCTACGGTAGGTACGGTCACAGAGATCTATGACTACCTGCGCCTGCTCTATGCCCGCGTCGGTATCCCGCACTGCCCGGAGTGCGGCCGCGTGATTGAGCGGCAGACTACCGACCAGGTGGCGGATAAGGTGATGGCAGCTGGGCAGGGGAGACGTGCCCTGGTGCTGGCCCCGGTCATCCTGGGCCGTAAGGGAGAATATCAAAAACTCTTCCAGGATCTGCAGAGAGAGGGCTTCAGTCGCGTCAGAGTTGACGGTGAGGTGCGGGAACTCTCTGAGAAGATCACCTTAAATAAGAAGATTAAACACACGATTGAGGTCGTCGTCGACCGTATTGTTATCAAGGAATCCTCGCTGGGGCGTATCGCCGAGGCGGTGGAACAGGCGACGAAGCTGGCTTCAAGCAGATGCGCGGTGCTGCTCTTGGCGGATCGGAAGGATCCGGAGCACATGCCGGAAGAACTTTTGACCTACTCCCTGGCACTGGCCTGCCCGATCCATGGGCACTCAATTGACGACCTGCAGCCCCGGGACTTCTCCTTCAACGCCCCTTACGGTGCCTGCCCGGACTGTGACGGTCTTGGCTCCAAGCGCGTCGTGGATGCCCAGGCTTTGATCGATAACCCACATCTGAGCATCAATCAGGGGGTCTTCGGAAACCTCTTCGGGCGTTCCAACTACTACCCACAGATCCTACAGGCGGTCTGTGACTACTTGGGAGTCAGTGCAGATACCCCCTGGGAAGATCTGCCGAAAAACGCACAGAGCTCCCTCCTGGATGGTTTGGGCGACAAGAAGATCGAAGTGCACTACCACACCCTCGATGGACGCAATACCACTTGGCTCACCAAGTTCTCAGGAGTACGCAATATCCTCTTTGAGAAGTACCAGGAGACGACATCTGCCACGATGCGCAAGCACCTCGAGAAGTACATCCGTGAGGTGGCGTGCCCAACTTGCCACGGCGCCCGCCTGAAGCCGGAGTACCTGGCAGTGACCGTCGGGGGTCTCAGCATCTATGAGCTGTGCAATCTCTCCTGCAAGGATGCCCTGAAATTCTTTGAGAACCTCAAGTTAGACGAGAAGCACCAGGCGATCGGCGGCCCGATCGTCAAGGAGATCCGTGCCCGCTTGCAGTTCCTCGTGAATGTCGGCCTGGACTACCTGACCTTGAGTCGTGCCTCCGCCACCCTCTCTGGCGGTGAAGCGCAGCGCATTCGCCTGGCGACCCAGATCGGCTCCGGATTGATGGGTGTTCTCTACATTCTGGATGAGCCCTCAATCGGATTGCACCAGCGGGACAATGACCGGCTGATTGCGACGCTCAAGAACCTGCGTGACCAGGGGAATACCGTGATCGTCGTCGAACACGACGAGGATACGATCCGTGCCGCGGACTATGTGATCGATATGGGTCCCGGCGCGGGCGAGATGGGCGGCCATGTGGTGGCTGAAGGTACGCCGCAGGAGATCATGGCGAACGAGGACTCGCTCACCGGAGCCTACCTCACCGGCAAGCGCATGATCCCACTGCCGGATACCCGTCGCTATCCCCGCAGGGGCAAGCTCACGATCACGGGCTGCAAGGCGAACAACCTGAAGGGTATCTCCGCCTCCATCGAGTACGGAACTTTTACGGTCGTGACTGGCGTCTCAGGCTCTGGGAAGTCCTCACTGATCACCGATACTTTGGCCCCCGCCCTCACCAACATCATCCAGCGCTCCAAGCGTGAGGTAGGGTTCTATCGCGCGCTGAAGGGGCTTACTGACAGAGAGGGTAGGCCCAAGATCGACAAGGTGATCGATATCGACCAGAGCCCGATCGGCAGAACCCCGCGCTCCAACCCCGCCACCTACATCGGGCTGTGGGATGACCTGCGCCGGCTCTTTGCCTCCACCCCTGAAAGCAGGGCGCGCGGCTACAGCCCGGGGCGCTTCAGCTTCAACGTACCCGGAGGGCGCTGTGAAGCCTGCAAGGGTGACGGGCAGATCAAGATCGAGATGAACTTCCTGCCGGACATCTATGTGCCCTGCGACGTCTGTCACGGCAAGCGCTACAACCGTGAGACGTTGGAAGTCAAATACAACGGCAGATCCATTGCAGATGTGTTGGACATGACCGTGACGGAAGCGCTCGCTTTCTTCGTGAACATCCCCAAGATCAAACGGAAGCTCGAGACCCTCTACGATGTGGGCTTAGGTTACGTGCATCTGGGGCAGCCCGCAACCACCCTTTCCGGCGGTGAGGCGCAGCGCGTAAAGCTCGCCAAAGAGCTGGAGCGCATCCAGACCGGTAAGACCTTCTATATCCTGGATGAGCCGACGACCGGTCTGCACTTTGAGGATGTGCGGCAGCTCGTGAACGTGCTGCAGCGTCTCGTCGATGCCGGGAACACGGTGCTTGTGATCGAGCACAACCTCGACGTGATCAAAGTTGCGGACCGTATCCTCGATATGGGACCGGAGGGTGGTGACGCCGGCGGCCAGATTGTAGCCTATGGTACGCCCGAAGAGGTCGCAGAGGTCAGGGAAAGCTACACCGGCAAGTACTTAAAGCCCCTGCTCGAGCGTGACCGGAAGCGTATGGCCGCGCTGAGGGAGGCGCAGAGCGATGGCAAAGCATAAGGTTGCGAAGACCAACGCGATGCGCGAGCTTGATCAGGCACATATCAGGTACACGGTCCGTGAGGTCGAAGGGGAGGAAGAGGACATCTCCCGGGGCTTAGGCGTACGCCTGGCAAAGCAGACCGGAGCGGATATGGACTCCCAGTTCAAGACACTCGTGTGCGTGGCACCCAACCACGACCACGTGGTGTGCTGCATCCCGGTCGCCGAAGAGCTCGATCTGAAGAAAGCGGCGGCAGCGGCCAATGAGAAATCGCTTGAGTTGGAATCCTGGAAGAAACTGGAGGCAGTCACCGGATACGTGCGGGGCGGCTGCACACCGGTCGGCATGAAAAAGAAATTTCCGACGCTGATTGACGAAACGGCGCAACTGTTCGACATTATTGGCATCTCCGGTGGCCGCCGCGGCTTAGGCCTTAGGCTCAATCCGATGGAGCTCGCCAACTTTTTGGGAGCGAAGTTCGTCGATATCGTGCAAGAGGGGTGAGCATGGCAGACAACAACCAGACCTCAACGCAGTTCCCTGTGAATGAGGAAGAGACGATCCAAAGTGCTGAGGAAGAAGCCAAGACCCGTGAGTCAGTCGGCAGATCCTCGGCGATGATGAGCGGGCTGATTATCGTTTCCAGAATCACCGGCTTCTTCAGGACCTGGGCGCAGGCCTACGCGGTCGGTGTCACGATGCTCGCCTCCTGCTATACGATCGCGAACAACCTCCCGAACCTGCTCTATGAGCTCGTGATGGGCGGCATGCTCGTGACCGCGTTTTTGCCGGTTTACATGAGCGTCAAGCATCGGCTTGGGCGTAAGGGTGCCAATGCCTACGCCTCGAACCTCTTCTCCTTTACCCTTCTCATCATGGGGGGTCTCTCGCTCGCCTCGGTGATCTTCGCGGCTCCGATCGTATGGACACAGCTCTTCTCGGCGACCAACGTTGACTTCGACCTGTCGGTCTACTTCTTCAGGTTCTTCGCGATCGAGATCATGCTCTACTCGCTCTCGATGGTGGTCTCGGGCATCCTGAATGCGGAGCGCGAGTACTTCTGGAGCACCGCAGCCCCGATCTTCAACAACTTTGTGACGATCGCTTCCTTTGTCCTCTATATCGTCTTTGAGATGTCAAATCCCGGCTTAGCGTTGGTGATCTTAGGCCTCGGTAATCCTTTAGGCGTGCTGGTCCAGCTGCTCGTTCAGCTGCCGGCCCTGCACAAGCAAGGGGTCAGGCTCACTTTCCACATCGATTGGCACGATCCTGAGATCAAAGAGACCCTCTCGATCGGTATCCCGTCCTTTATCTGCACGATCGTGATGTTTGTCACAACCTCCTTCGAGACCTCCTACGAGATGCAGTCCTCAGTCTCCGGCTCCTCGATCGCCTACTATGCCCGTATCTGGTACACGCTGCCGTACTCAATTTTGGCAGTGCCGCTGACCACGGCGCTCTTCACTGAGATCTCCGACCTCTTTGCCAAGCACGATATCAAGGGCTACCGCCGCAGTGTCTCAAAGGGCATCTCCCAGATCCTCTTCATGCTGATCCCGATGATGCTCTTCCTGATTGTCTTCTCACAGCCTCTGATCACCGTGATGTCCGGCCGGAGCTTCTCGCTCGATGAGATCAATCTGACCGCGGAGTTCCTCTGCGTGCTCGCGGTGTCGCTGCCGGTCTACGGCGTCTACATCTTCCTGCAGAAGATCTTCTCCTCCATGCGCCATATGAACCTGTTTGCGGGTGCGAGCGTGATCGCCGGCGCCGTGTGCGCGGTGTTCATGGCAGTGTGCACCCCGATGTACGGCCTGATGATTCCGGCCTGGAGCAACACGATCTTCTATGTGATCGTCGATGGTATCGGCGTCGCCCAACTGTGGCACAACCTGGGAGGTTTGGGTATCCGCCACATCATCGCTGAGAGCCTGCGCTCTTTGGTCCTTGGTTTAGCTGGCGCCCTCGTCGGCTTTCTGATCCTGACCGCCCTCAATACCTTTGTGGCTCCCTGTACGACCTCGATGGGCAGAGCTTTCCTGTATTGCCTGGTGGGTGGCATTCCGGCGCTCATCGTCACCTACGGTGGGGCGGTGGCGCTCAAGATGCCTGAGGCCGGCATCATCCGCAGGGTCTGTGCCCGCTTTATCCCGGCACTTCGCAAGTAGCGTGTCCGGTTATTGCGCGCATGTTACAGATAGGCCGGGGTGGTACTTTAGCGTGATAAAGTGACCCTACCATATGATTACAAGCAGGAGAGTGATTGTGACACCAAAGACACCGCCTGGGTTTAGAGATATCTTGCCGGAAGAGGCACAGGCGAGGGAGCGTATTTCAGATCGCGTGAAAACGACCTTTGCCGCCCACCACTACCTGCCGGTGGAGACCCCGCTTTTGGAGATGCGCTCCACCTTTGAGCAGGCGGGCCACATTGACAACCTGCCCTTTCAGCTCTTTGACGCAGAGAACTCTCAGATCCTCGCGCTGCGACCGGATCTGACACTGCCGATCGCTCGTATGGTGGCGACCCACAAGAGCCGCAGGGATTTCCCGCTCCGCCTCCGCTATACCGCACCGGTGATGCGTGAGCAGGCGGACCTGAAAGGCCAACCTCGGCAGTTCACCCAGTTGGGTGTGGAGCTGATCGGTGGGGAAGACGGCAGAGCCGAACCTGAAGTGGTCTCGCTTCTGGCGGAGACCCTGGATGCCCTGCATGTGCCGGCCTGGCACATCGTGTTGGGCTCCGTGATGCCGCTCAAAGCCTTACTTGAAGCGTGCGCACCTACCCAAGCATTCACTGATCGGGTATTGCAGCTGGTCCACGCCTCTGACCTGGTGGGCTTAGACGAACTGATCGACTGCGTGGGGTTTCCCCAGGAAGTCGCCCAGGCGCTGCACGGATTTCCCCGCTTGACCGGTGGGATCGAAGCATTCGACCAACTTGACCAGGTACTGGATGCCGCAGGGGTGGACACAGACAAACGGGGCGTTCAGGAGCTCCGTGAGCTTGCAAACGAATTGAAGCCGCTGGTTGACCAGCGAAAGCTCCTCTTTGACTTCTCGATCGTCAATTCCTTCGACTACTACACGGGCATCATCTTCAAGGCCTATTCCGAGGACATCACGGCTTCATTAGCCTCCGGGGGTCGCTATGATGCGGTGCTCACACACTTCGGCATGCCTGATACCTGCGCCTGTGGCTTCGCGCTCTCGTTGGAGCGCCTGCAAGAGGTGCTGGGTGAGATGGGAGATACCGGTGTCGTGACGCCGGCGGATTCCTCTGAGAGCCGGCCGCTGCGCATCGCAATCCCGAAAGGATCCCTGTTCCCGGATACGGTCAAGCTGCTGAAAGCAGCGGGGATGCCGACCGACAAGCTGAAGGATCCCGGTCGCCATCTTATCATCCATGAGGACGGCGTCGATTACATCATCGTCCGTGCCCAGGATGCCCCCTATTTTGTGGGCTATGGCGGGGCGGACTGTGGCATCTGTGGCAACGACTCGATCATTGAATCTGAAGTTGATCTGCTGCAATTAGTGAATCTGAAGTACGGGGCCTGCCGCTTTGTGGTGGCGGAGCCTGTCGCAGACAAGGGAAAGACCGACTGGGCCTACGCCTGGAGGGGTTATGAGCGGGTCGCTACGAAGTATCCGCACATCACCCAGGGCTACTATGATCGGATCGGCAGACAGGTAGAGATCCTGCCCCTGCACGGCAATATCGAGCTCGGCCCGATCGTAGGTATGGCTGACCGTATCGTGGATATCACCGCTACCGGCACGACCTTGCGGGAAAACGATCTGGTTGTGGTGGACGATGTACTGAATTGCTCAGCCCGCTTCTTTGCGGGGCCGGCGGCCTATCGCTGCGACACCAGGATTCAGAAACTTGAGGAGCGCCTGCGCGCCTGTGTTGAAAAGGAGAAAGCATGAGACTGGTGCAACTTGCCCGAGGAGAGCAACTGACAGACAAGGACCTGAAACGCTGCGGAGCACTCGCTCCTGAAGTCGTTGCCTTTGCTCAGGACATCGTAAACACGGTGCGCGAAGGGGGAGATGAAGCAGTTCGGGACTACTGTCTCAAGTTCGACGGAGTATGCCCGAAGCAGTTCCGTGTGCCCGACGAGGTCGTACAGGACGCCCCCAACAAGGTCGATCCCAAGTTCTTGGCTGCCATCAAGAAAGCGTATAAGCAGATCCGTGACTTCCACGAGCGGGAGCGTGAGGATTCCTGGTTTACCACGACCGACGACGGAACGATCCTGGGCGTCAAGATGGTGCCGCTCGCCACGGTTGCAGTCTACGTTCCGGGCGGACGTGCCCAGTATCCCTCCACCGTGCTGATGGACGTGATCCCTGCCAAGGTCGCCGGCGTGAAGCGCGTCACTATGTTGACCCCGCCGCAGAAGGATGGCACGATCTCCTCCTATACCCTTGCTGCCGCGGCAATCGCAGGCGTGGATGAGGTGTACGCTGTCGGCGGCGCACAGGCTATCGCCGCCGTGGCCTACGGCACTGAGAGCATCCCGAAGGTCGACAAGATCGTAGGCCCGGGCAACGCCTTCGTGGCCGCTGCCAAGCGCTCAGTGAGTGGTGATGTTGGTATCGATATGGTCGCCGGTCCCTCTGAGGTCTGTGTGCTGGCCGATGGCGCGGCAGATCCTACCGTCATCGCTGCAGATCTGATGGCGCAGGCGGAGCATGACCCGATGGCGACCTGCTACCTGGTGACGGACAGCGCAGAGCTCGCTGACAACGTTAACGCAGAGCTTGAAAAGCTGCTTGTTCAGAGCCCGCGGGAGGAGATCACCCGCAAGAGCCTGGACCACGGCGTCGCAGTCTGCACTACCGATATGGATGCCGCGATCGACGTCGTCAACGTGGTTGCCCCGGAGCACCTGGAGCTGCACCTTCCTGAGGCCTTCTCGATTCTGGGTAAGATCCACAACGCCGGCGCGATCTTTGTCGGCCCCTGGAGCTCAGAGCCTCTGGGTGACTACGTGGCAGGACCGAACCACACGCTGCCGACCGGCGGCACTGCGCTCTTCAGCAATCCACTGGGCGTCTATGACTTCCAGAAGCGCTCCTCGATCATTTCCTATACGCCGGAAGGCCTGATGAAGGACGCCGAGGCGACACAGACCATGGCTCAGGCGGAAGGCCTGTGGGCACACGCTCTCTCTGTCGGGATGCGCGTCAAGCTGATTGAGAAGGATGAGGATCACTTCAAAGCAGGTGATGACCCGACCGCTGATGCGCTTCACACGGCGTGGCCTGAGGAGCTGCAAGAGCCGAAGAAAAGCTTTCTGAACGGTGGGCAGGAATGAGGGCGGGACTGAGCCCTGAGATCCGCAAGCAGGTGCGGCCCTCAGTCGAACACCTCGATGCCTACGATCCGGGGTTTGTACCGGCGAAGATCGTTCTTTCCGCCAATGAGAATACCCACGGGATGCCCAAGGCAGTCCATCAGAAGGTGATGGACGCAATCGCTCAGGTTCCGACGAACCGCTATCCCGATCCATTGGCGAATAAACTCAGAGCCGCTATTGCGGAGTGGCAGGGCGTCAAGCCGGAGGAGGTTCTGGTCTCCAACGGTGGAGATGAGTCGCTCTTCAATCTGGTTCTCGCCTATGGGGGAGCAGACCATCTCACCGTAAACGTCTCACCGACCTTCTCAGTCTACGAGCTCTATGCCCGTATGGTGGAGTGTCCGGTCATGACCATTGAGCGTGATCCGGAGACCTTTGATGTCGAGATCGACCAAGTTGCCCAGGCAGCAAGGGATGCCTCCCTGGTGATCCTCTGCTCGCCGAACAACCCGACGGGCAATACGATCAGGCAGGCAGACGTCGCACGGGTCTGTGAGGCCTGTCCCGGTCTGGTGCTGGTCGATGAGGCATATATCGAGTTTGCGGATGCAGGCGTCAGCGCACAGCCGTTGCTGGAGGACTATGACAACCTGATCATCCTGCACACCCTCTCGAAGGCCTACTGCCTGGCCGGAGGGCGCGTTGGATACCTGTTGGCCAATGAACAGATCCTCGAAGCGCTTGAAGCCGTACGGCAACCCTATTCGGTCAACGCTTTCAGCCAAGCGGCGGCTTTGACTGTCGTGGAGAACCGGGAGGCTTTCCAACCCGCTATCGAGGATATCAAGGGTGAGCGGGACCAGCTGATTGAGACCCTGAACGACATTGAGGGTATCCGCACCTGGCCGAGCCAAGCAAACTTCTTCTGTCTGCGTACTGTTCGGGCTCATCAGGTCTGGGAGACGCTGCACGACACCTATTCGATTCTGGTGCGTGACTTCAGCGCTGCTCCAGGGTTGCAGGACTGCCTGCGCATCTCGGTCGGCACACACGAGGAGGATGAAGCGCTCGTTGCGGCGCTCAGAGAGATTGTGGGATGAAGTATGGCAAGAACGGCGGAAGTAACGCGCAAAACCGGGGAAACCGACATCGAGGTCAACCTCGATCTCGACGGCACCGGCACCTATTCGATCGATACGGGCGTAGGCTTTTTTGACCACATGCTCTCAGCCCTCTCCCGTCACTCCCTGATCGATATGGATATCAAGGTCAAGGGGGATACCTGGGTGGACGACCACCATACGGTGGAGGACACCGGTATCGTAGTGGGCCAAGCCTTAGGGCAAGCGCTCGGTGACAAAGCAGGTATCAGACGCTTCGGCTCGATCGCTATACCTTTGGATGAGGCGCTGACCCTGGCCTCGGTCGATATCTCCGGCAGAGGGGAGCTCTATTGGGATGTGCCGATCGGACCGGATAAGGTAGGGACCTTTGATACGGAGCTTGCACAGGAGTTCTTTATCGGCTTTGCGCGTCAGGCGGGCATCACCCTTCACCTGAAAGAACTTTCCGGCACCAATGCCCATCACATTATCGAGGCCACCTTTAAGGCCTGCGCTCGAGCTTTGAGACAGGCCGTCGAGCCTGACCCCCGAGTGAAGGGGGTCCCCTCCACGAAAGGTGAACTGTAGAGAGGCTTGTCCATATGGCAAAGACCATAGCTGTTGTTGACTATCACAAGGGAAACTTAAGCTCTGTTGCTCGCTCGCTGAGCGCTGTGGGTGGCACCGTGACCATCTCCGATGATCCCCAAGAGCTTATGCAGGCGGATGCCTTAGTGATTCCCGGCGTCGGAAGCTTTGAGGATGCGATGATCTCCCTAAAGAAGAGAAAGGAGACTGAAGCAATCCGCGCTGCAGCCCAAGACAACAGACCGATCCTCGGAATCTGCCTCGGCTTACAGGTGCTCTGCGGCCGCGGCTCTGAGCGTGAGGCACAGGCAGCTAAGGGGGGCACGTGGGTCAAAGGGTTGGGTCTCCTCAAGGGCAGCGTCGATCGGCTCCATTCAGATCGTCTGAAGATCCCCCATGTCGGCTGGGACCAGCTGCATCTGGCTGAGCAGGGAAAGGCATGCCCGCTCTTTGCGGGGATTCCGGAGGGTGCCAACGTCTACTTCACCCACAGCTATGCGGTGATGGGGGACATCGATCCCGAGCAGGTTGCGGCAAAGACCTTCTATGGGGAACCGTTCGCCTCGGCTGTCTGGGCCAACAACATCTACGGGGTACAGTTCCATCCCGAAAAGTCCTCGACCTGGGGGCTCACCATGCTCAAAAACTTCGTACACATCGTGGAGGGTGAGGCATAGATGCTCCTGTTTCCCGCTATCGATTTAATCTTCGGCGACGTCGTGCGCCTCAGAGAGGGGAGACGCGATCGAGTCAACGTCTATTCCCATGACCCGGTCGCCGTGGCTCAAGACTTTGTGGCACAGGGCTCCTCCTGGGTCCACGTCGTCGATCTCTCCCGCGCGTTTGGGGAGGACAAGCAAGCCTGCCAGGCTAATCGAACTGCCCTGAAGGCGATCTGCCAGGTGCCGGGGCTCTGCGTCGATACCGGCGGTGGTGTACGGAGCCTGAAGGATATCGAGGAGCTGCTCGGTCTGGGCGTCGAGCGTGTCTCGATCGGCACTGCCCTGATTGCGGATCCAAAGTTTGCGCAGGAAGCAGCCAAACAGTATCCCGATGCAATCGTGGCTGACGTCGCGGTAAAGGATGGGCTCGTGCGGGTCAATGCCTGGAGGACGCAGGAACGCCTCAACGTTGATGAGGTTGTCAAGCGCTTGGTATCCTTGGGCTTTTGCCATTTGGTCTTTACCGATATCGCCCGTGACGGAATGCAGACCGGCATCGATACCTCGGTGATGAAACACATCGCTGAGCTCGCCGGATTCCCGATTGTGGCTTCCGGTGGCATCGCAACCCTCGAAGACATCCGCGCGCTTGCGGCACTTGGGCCTCAGGTGATTGAAGCCGCGATCGTGGGACGGGCGCTCTACGAGAAGAACTTTACGCTGAAGGAAGCACTCGAAGCTGCACAAGGAGGTAAGAGCGATGCTGTGTAAGCGCGTGATCCCCTGCATGGACGTGACCCATGGCCGTGTGGTGAAAGGGGTCAATTTCAAAGGGCTGAAGGATGCGGGAGATCCGGTTGAGCTTGCACGCGCCTACGATAGGCAGGGTGCTGACGAGGTGATCTTCCTGGATATTACCGCGACCTCCGATAACCGTTCAACAGCGGTCTCGCTTGCTTCCCATGCTTCAGAAGAGTTGAGAATCCCCTACACTGTCGGCGGTGGTTTTCACACTATCGCCGGCCTACGCCAGATGTTTGCGGCAGGGGCTGACAAGATTTCGATCAACTCTGCGGCGATCAAGGATCCTTCCCTCATCACCCGTGCCGCGCAGATCTTTGGCTCGCAGGCGATCGTCTGTGCGATCGACGCAAAGCACGTGGGGATAGGAGACAAGTGGGAAGTCTATTCCGCAGGCGGCAGGATACCGACCGGCTACGATGCGGTGTCCTGGGCTGAGGAAGTGGCTGCTCGTGGCGCTGGGGAGATCCTGCTGACCAGCATGGATCGTGATGGCACGAAAGACGGCTTTGATATCCCGCTTACACGTGCCATAGCGCGTGCGGTACCGATTCCGGTGATCGCTTCCGGTGGAGTAGGGAAACTAGAGGACTTCGCGCAAGGCATTATCGACGGCGAAGCGGATGCGGTATTGGCAGCGAGCGTCTTCCACTTTGGGACCTATACGGTGCGGCAGGTCAAAGAGTACCTGGCCTGCCAGGGTATCCCGGTGAGGCTCGATTTCTAAAGAATGCGACGGTTACACATGGCACACAAGACATATGCGCGGGAGCCCTTGGAGCTGGTATCCGCTGATCTGGACGCTCTGAAATATGACAGCAGGGGACTTATCCCGGTTGTGGTCCAGCAGTTCGACACCGGTGAGGTGTTGATGGTTGCCTGGGCAAATAAAGAGGCACTCAAACGCACGATCGACACGAAGACCTCCTGGTTTTGGTCCCGCTCTCGGCAGGAACTCTGGAACAAGGGTGCTACCTCAGGCAATATCCAACAGATAAAACAGATCCTTATCGACTGTGATGTGGATGCGCTGCTCTATCTCGTGGACTCTCCCGGTCCGGCGTGCCACACCGGACATAGAAGCTGCTTCTACCGTGAGATGAATCTCAGTGATTAGAGAGATATCAGATATGTGAGGCTCTGTGATAGTTTTTGAGTGAAATGTCCTGGTAGGTGGCGTGCCTCGAATAGGGAGTAGTATAGGTTGGTTGAGGGCTGATTGCCGGCGGAAGAGAGTAGTGCCGGCCCGATCAAATGGCTGTCAACGCGAACGGAGCAAGGTTTCTCGCCTGTGCCGTGTGCGGTAGACTAGCGTATGTATTTGGACTGCTGACACCGAGGTATCGGGATGCAGTGAGCGTTTAAGTTCAACATCGCTTCCTGAGGGAGGACCAACCATTGGATATCCGTACAATTTCGCTGAGTGAGCTCGCCGACAGTGTCACTAAACAGGGTCTCAATCTCCCTATTGAGCAGACTGCGGAGTGGTCGAAGTATCAAAACACGATCGAAGGCCGCACAGACTGGGGTACCCTTGCCTTTGCTAAGGATGGCAAAGATGTCGCCTATGCTCTCTTTATCGACTACCTCACGCATGGATACCACTACTTGAGCTCCATCCATGGACCAGTGTGGCTGCATGACCCCTCTGAGAAAGAGGAGATGGAGCTTTCGCAGTCGCTCGTGGATTACCTACACAAGGTGGACAAGAAGGTTGTCTTTGTGCGTATGGGCATCAAGAACGATATCCCGATGGCAAAGCGGGCACTCTCTATCACACCCTATGACCACACGGTGATCCTGGACGTGACCGGCGGAGATGACGAGATCTTGAAGCGTATGAAGCCCCGCGGCCGCCGCGATGTGAGAAAGTCACTGCGTGAGAGTCCCGCGGAGTGCGCGGATGAGACCGAGCAGGCTACGAAGTCCTTCAAAGAATACTATGCGGTGATGGAAGAGACCGGCAAGCGCGATGACTTTATCCCGAGCCCGCTCTCCGACTACGAGAACATGATCCGTATCCTGGGGCCCGAGCACTGCCGCGTGTATGCAGCACGCGTCGACGGCAAGATCGCCAGCTGGTCGATCGTCACGATCTCAGGGAAGCGCGCAGTGCGCTACTACGGCGCTTCCGCGACCGGCTTTGCCCGCATGCATGTGACTGATAAGCTCGTCTACTTCGAGGAATGTGACCTCGGCGCCAACAAAGGTGTTACATCCTACGATATGATGGGTATAGGATCAGCGTTATCACCCCAGCTGATGGGCCTCAACGAGTTCAAATGCAAGTTCTCAAAAGAGACCTTTGAAGTCGCCCCTCAGCGCGACCTTCCGGTTCACCCCCGCTTCTATAGCATGCTCGTCACCGCCCGCAAGGGTGTCGTGAAACTGCGCGCGTGCAAAGGGAGCGATGCGGAGAAGGTACGGGATCAGAAACTAGAACAAAGACGTGCCTCAATCAGTGCGCACCAGAACGAGAAACTCAAAGAGGACGATGCGCGGCGCGACAACAATAAGTAAGGTGCACCGTTTTTATGTCTCATGCTCCATTACCCTGGGAGGTTAGCCGCGACGGACAGCCTTCCTTAGCTGAACAGGTTGAGCAGGTACCGACGGACCCTGGCTGCTATCTCTGGAAGAATGAGTCAGGGACCGTCATCTATGTAGGGAAAGCCAAGAACCTTCGCAGCCGGATGCGGCAGTACATCAAGCTCACGGATGACCGTGAGAAGATACCGATGATGATGAACGAAGTCAGATCGTTCGACTACATCGTGGTGGAAAACGAGCATGAAGCCTTGGTATTGGAGCGCAACCTGATCGCTCAGTACCACCCTTACTACAACGTCGACTTTAAAGACGACAAGTCCTACCCCTATATCGCGATCACGGAATCTGACGTGTTCCCTGCGATCAAATTCACCCGTGAGCATCACAAGAGGGGTACGCGCTACTTTGGGCCCTACACGGACGCCAAAGCTGCCCGTAAGACTATCGATATCCTGCGTAAAGTCGTGCCGATCTGCTCCGCCAACTGCGTCGAGTGGAAGCGCACGAAGCGCATGTTGGCGGCCCATCCCGACCAGGAGGACGTCGCAACCCTCTTTTTAGCCAATGAGGGCAGACCCTGCTTTGACTATCACGTAGGGATCGGACCCGGCGCCTGCATCGGGGCGATCAACACGGTGGACTACGCGAAGAACGTGAGCCAGGTTGAGCGTTTTCTCCAAGGTCGCCGTCACGACATCATGGACGAGATCAAAGACCAGATGCACGAGGCAGCCGATGATCTGGACTTCGAGCGTGCCGCACGCCTGAAGAAGCGTCTGGAAGCGCTGAGCTCCCTCAACGTGCGTCAGCAGGTCATCTTCTCCTCGGACGTGGATATCGATCTCATCGGCTTCTACCGTGAGGAGACAATCTCCGCAGCCTGTGTCTTCGTGGTGCGCGAGGGGAGAACTATCCGCTCCGCGCAGTTCATCCTGAACAAAGGACTGGACGTCTCAGAGGAGGAGCTGACCGACAGCTTTATCAAGCGCTACTACGAGGAGACTGCGGACATCCCCTCTGAGGTCGATATCGCGATCGACCTGCAGGACGCCGAGGTCTTGGGGGAGTGGCTAACCGAGGAACACGGAAAGGTCACCCGCCTGCACCGTCCACAGCGCGGCGAGAAGTTCAAGCTGCTGGGCATGGCAAAAGAAAATGCGATGCACGCGCTCAAGCGCTACATGGTGCGCACGGGCTACGACGATGAGCGGACTAACCGGGCGCTGATGGAGTTGGAGTCGGCCCTAGCCTTGAATAAGCCACCGATGAGGATCGAGTGCTTCGACGTCTCTACGATCCACGGGCACTTCACGGTAGCCTCGATGGTGGTGTTCACGAACGGCAAACCGGATAAGTCGCAATACCGGCGCTTCAAGATCCAGACACCTTTGAAAGAAGCAAACGACTTTGTCTCGATGAGTGAGGTGCTTTCACGGCGCTATGGGCCAAAGACGATGGCGGACAGACGGTTCGGTTCGAAGCCGGACCTGCTGGTGCTCGATGGCGGCAAACCGCAGCTGACCGCTGCGATAGAGCAGCTGAATAAATTAGACCTCGATATCCCCTGCTGTGGTCTGGCAAAGTCAGATGAGGAGATATTCGTCCCCTGGGATGACACCCCGATTGTCTTACCTTCCGGATCCCCCTCCCTTTATCTGATCAAACGGGTCCGTGATGAGTCGCACCGCTTTGCGATCACCTTCCACCGTGAGCTCAGAGGGAAAGCGATGACGAAAAGCGTGCTGGATGAGGTGGATGGCATCGGCCCCACCAGAAAGAAAGCTCTGATGCGCCACTTCGGATCGCTCAAAAAACTGAGACAAGCCTCGGTTGATGAGATCGCCTCGGTGAAAGGTATCCCGCGTGAGGTGGCCGAAGGCGTGTGGCAGACACTGCGCGCTTGGGACGAAGAGCGCGAAGATGAGCAGCGTGCGGCGAATGGCGGCCCGTCTTCAGAGAGTGACAAAGCACCACTTAAAGTGTAATTCAAGGCACAGGCCGAAATATTTTCTCTGAGACGAATAAGAAGCTGAATAAATCATTAAAAGACCTGGTAAAGGTGACTCTCACACGAAATGTGTAGCAGGCATATGTGGTATAAATGTGCAATACGTCTGATCAGGCTATATTACCGCTGACATTATGCACTTTTCCGTTGGGCAGACCAAATACTGAGATTTAGGGGTTGAGCTCCCAAAACACTTTTGAAAGGCTCAAACTGAGAGTTGGAAAGAGTGGTAAAAAAGTTTTCCAAACAGTTTGATCCGCGCAGCGGAGAAGGAGAGCAGCTATGAACAATCTCACACGGAGGAACTTCATCGGTGCAGCAGGTGTCTCAGCGGCAGCTGCAAGCCTTGCGGCATGCGGTGTGAGCTCTTCGAATCCCTCATCACCTAACAGTTCTTCTTCAACTGGTACCGAGGGTGGCGGCACGATCAGCGCGGGTACCGCCTACAGCACCCAGAACTACGATCCTTCCTCCACCTCATCTGCACTGGCCTGTGGCGTCAACTGGCAGGTCTGCGAAGGCCTCTACGGGATTGACTTCCACGACTACAGCACGTTCAACGAGCTGGCAACGGGGGATCCGCAGCAGATCGATGATACCCACTTTGAGGTAACTCTGCGTGACGGCGCCCAGTTCTCTGACGGTAACCCTATCACCCCAGAGGATGTTGTTGAGTCCTTCAACCGCGCGAGTGGCAAAGCGGCCGATTGGGAGGGCAATATCTACACCTCGATGCTTTCGCCATTCGAGTCGATCGAGAAGAAGGGTGACAAGACCGTAACGATCACCACGACGATCCCGAACTTCTCCCTCGTAAAGGAGCGCCTCGCGATCATCCGTGTCGTGCCGGCAAGCTCCACGAAGCAGGAGATGACTTCAAAGCCGATCGGGTCCGGTCCCTGGATGTACGATACGATCTCCGATAACTCCCTTGAGCTCGTTCCGAACCCGAACTACAACGGCGATCACCCCGCTAAGGACAACAAGATCCATTACGACGTCCTGAAGGATGCCACCGCCCGCCTGACCGCAGAGCAGGAAGGCTCTACGATCGTTATGGAGATGGTCACCGCAGACGCCGTTGACACCCTGCAGGGCCTGAATGCCACGATCGACAAAGTCCAGGGCTTCGGCACCCGCTTCCTGATGTTCGACGTCGCAAAGGCGCCCTGGAACGACAAGCGCGCCCGTCAGGCAGTTATGTATTCGCTCGACTATGACGCGATGATCAACAATGCCTTTGCGGGCCTCGCCTGCGCTCCGACGTCCTATCTGCCGGAGAACTTCCCGAACTACCACCGCGCCTCCACGGTCTATACGCACGATGAGGACAAGGCAAAGCAGCTGATCCAGGAGGCTGGCATCACCCCGGGCGACATTGAGCTCAGAACGACCGACAACGAGCAGGTCGTGGCGATGGCAACGCAGGTCAAGGAGAACCTCGACACCTTGGGCTTCAACACCACGATCAAGACCGATACCTCCGCCGCTACCTATGCGGCGATCGATCAGGGCGACAACAGCTACGATCTGCTGCTCGCACCGGGTGATCCGTCCTGCTTCGGCGCGGACCCGGACCTGCTGATGAACTGGTGGTTCGGCGACAACCTGTGGATGAAGACCCGTTGCCCGTGGGAGGGCAGCGATGAGTGGAAGCAGCTCAACCAACTGATGCAGCAGGCGCTCGGACAGAGCGGCTCTGAGCAGCAGAACACCTGGAACCAGTGCTTTGATATCCTGGCGGACAACGTTGTCCTCTACCCGGTGCTGCAGGTCCAGACCGTCACAGCTTCTTGGCAAGATCCGACGCAGGCACCGAACGGTGTGGGCATCAAGAACTTCAGTGGCATCGGCACGACCGGCCTCTACTTCCTGGATTCCACCACGGTATCCGCGTAGCGCAGAGATTCTTTCAGTCGCGGCCAATCCAATAGTTTTGTGATAGCCAAGGAGGCCCGGAACCTTCTCCGGTGGTCTCCTTGGCTCGTTTTATCAGGGAAGGAGCGGTGAGTGAATAATCTCTTGCGCCTTATCGGTAGACGCCTGATCGCGCTGCCGATCATGGTATTCGGTGTAACCATTCTGGTATTTTTCCTCATGTCGTTCTCACCGGTCGACCCCGCCTACAACGCGTTGGGTGAGTCAGCGACCCCAAAGGCAGTGGCCCAGTATCACGAAGAGCACGGGCTCGATGACCCTTGGCCGGTCCGCTACGTCAACTACATGGGCGGCCTGTTCCACGGGGACCTCGGCACCTACGGCGCCGCAAACTACTCGGTGGGACAGCGCATCTCTGAGGCACTGCCGGTCACGATGCAGCTGACCTTCATAGGCTTGATTATCGGCGCGGTTGTCTCATTCCTGCTCGGTGTCATTGCAGCTCTGTACCGAGACCGATGGCCTGACCAACTGATCCGTGTCTTGTCCATCGGCGGCTTAGCTACGCCTTCGTTCTGGATGGCAGTGCTACTGATCCTGCTGTTCTCGACCTACCTGCACTGGCTGCCGGCGTCCGGCGCCCTGCCGAACTTCCTCGAGAATCCGGGCGGCTATCTGGCCCGTATGGCGATGCCCGCCATCGCTTTGGCCTTCCCGCTGACCGGCCAGATGACCCGTATCGTGCGTACCGCCATGGTTGAGGAACTGGACAAAGACTACGTCCAGACTGCCCGCGGTGCCGGCCTGCCTGAGCGCGTTGTTATCGGACACAATGTCCTGCGCAACGCCCTCATCACCCCGCTCACCACGCTCGGCCTCAAGATCGGCTACCTCATGGGTGGTGCGGTCGTCATCGAAGTCATCTTCAACCTGCCGGGCATGGGCATGGCGATCCAGGAGGGCATCCAAGGCAACGAGACCATGCTGGTCCAAGGCGTCGTTATCGTCGTCGCCCTCACCTTCATCATTATCAACATCGTGGTTGACATGCTGTATCTCCTGATCAACCCAAGAATTAGGGCGGTGTAGCCATGGTCAAGGTACACGAGAAGCAAACGGAGAAACTGGAGGAAGCCGCCGCGAAGGGCAAGCGCTTCGCGGGCTGGAGCAAGATGAGGACCTCCTCCAAGGTTTCCCTCATCATCCTGCTCGTCGTCGTGCTCGCCTCGGTGGTTGCCCCGCTTCTGGCACCGCACAACCCCACGGAGATCTTCCTGGCCCGTCAGGCTCCCGGCAGTAGCTTCATCTTCGGAACCGACGATAAGGGGCGTGACATCTTCGCCCGTATGCTCTACGGCGGCCGCTATTCGCTGATCATCGGCTTCGGCGCTACCGGTATGGCCCTAGTCTTGGGCTCCATTATCGGTGCACTGGCTTCCGTGACGCGCACGTGGATCTGCGAGATCATCATGCGCATCCTCGATATCGTCATGTCCATCCCGGGCATCGCCCTCGCTGCGGTCTTTGTGACCATCCTGGGCAACTCGGTCCCGGCGATCATCTTCTCCATTGGTTTCATGTACATCCCGCAGATCGCTCGTATTGTGCGCGCTAACGTGATGAGCGAGTACGGCGAAGACTACGTGCGCGCAGTCGTCGCCTCCGGTGCCCGCTCACCCTGGATCCTGTGGCGCCACGTGTTGAGAAACTGCATTGCCCCGATCATGGTCTTCACGGTCACGCTCGTGGCTGACGCAATCATCTTCGAGGCGTCATTGACCTTCATTGGCGCCGGCATCACTGAGCCGACCCCGACCTGGGGCAACATCCTCTCCAACGCCCGCCAAGGCGTGTTGGCAGGTCGCTGGTGGCAGGCGGTGTTCCCAGGCCTGGCGATCATGATCACCTGCCTGGCGCTGAACATCCTCGCTGAGGGCTTGACTGACGCTCTGGCCGCAGCCCCGGGTGCTCCGGTTGACCAGGAGAGCTCCGAGTCCCGTCGCAGAGACGACATCCTCGCCTCTGACCCGCTGCGCGCTTACAAAGAGCAGGAGCCGGCGCTGCGTCGCCGTCTGGCTGCCCTGCGTGAGGTCGAGTTAGGACGTCACGACCGTCACGTCCCTGACTTCAGCGTCGAACCGCTGCTGCAGGTCAAGAACCTGAGCATCGCCTTTAAGTCCCACGGCCCCGTCCACGTCGTCGACAACATATCCTTCGACGTCAGACCGGGACAGTGCATGGCGCTCGTCGGCGAGTCCGGCTGCGGCAAATCCATCACCGTCAAGGCGATCATGGGCTTGACCGCCCCCAACGAGACTATCAGCGGTCAGATCCTCTATGAGGGTCAGGACCTCTTGAAACTCACCAGAGAGCAGCACCGTCAGCTGCTCGGCACTGAGATCGCGATGGTCTACCAGGACGCCCTGTCCTCGCTGAACCCCTCCATGCTGATCTCTGCTCAGATGAAACAGCTGACCGATCGCGGCGGTACCCGCTCCGCTGAAGAACTGCTTGAGCTGGTAGGCTTGGATCCAAAGCGGACGCTCGAGTCCTATCCGCACGAGCTCTCCGGTGGCCAGCGTCAGCGTGTGTTGATCGCAATGGCCCTGACGCGTGACCCGTCGCTGGTTATCTGCGATGAGCCGACGACCGCGCTGGATGTCACCGTCCAGAAGCAGGTCATCAAGCTCCTGAACGACCTTAAGGCCAAGCTCGGCTTCGCAATGATCTTTGTGAGCCACGACCTGGCGCTGGTCGCCGAGGTCGCCTCTGAGATCGCCGTTATGTACGCAGGCCAGGTGGTTGAACAGGCTCCGACGAGCGAGCTCATGGAGAACCCGATCCACGAGTACACCCGCGGCCTTCTGGGCTCCGTCCTCTCGATTGAGGAAGGCGCCAAGAACGGCACCCGCCTGCACCAGATCCCGGGCTCCGTGCCTTCACCGGAAGACTTCCCGAGAGGTGACCGGTTCGCGCCGCGCTCCAGCCATCCAACGCTCGGTTACGATGTCCATCCGATCATCAAGAAGCTGCCGGATGTCTCGAAGCACCACAGCTTTGCGGAGCTGCCCGATGACTATCTGAAGCAGAATGGCCTCACGCCCTATCTCGTGAAACTGGCCGCCCAGGAGGTGAAGTGACCATGGAGGATACGGTGCAGCTCAAGAGCGATGTCCCTATCATCAAATTGGATGACATCTCTGTCACCTTCAAGACGAGGACCGGTTCGCTCTTTCACCCCAATCTGGTGCACGCCGTGCAGCACGTCAGCCTGGAGCTGGCGAAAGGGGAGACCATCGGTATCGTCGGCGAATCCGGCTGCGGCAAGTCCACGATCGCCAACGTGATGTGCGGCCTGCAGGTCCCGACGTCCGGCTGGGTCTATTTCAAAGGCGCTGACGTCACGAAGCGCACCGCTGACATGCGTATGAAGATCGGCCGTGTGGTCTCCGTGGTCTTCCAGGATCCTGCCACTGCGCTGAACCCTCGCATGATCGTGCACGATCAGCTGCAGGACTCGCTTTTGGTCCACCACGTAGGGAGCGAAGCGGAGCAGGAGAAGCGTATCCGGGAGCTGATTTCACTGGTGGGGCTTCCGAAGTCCGCACTCAGAGCTCTGCCCGGACAGCTTTCCGGCGGTCAGCGCCAGCGTGTCGCAATCGCGCGCGCCATGTCACTTAACCCCTCCGCAATCATCGCGGATGAACCCACCTCCGCGCTGGATGTCTCCGTCCGCGCACAGATCCTGAACCTGTTGATGGACCTGAAGCACGAATTCGGGCTGTCGATGGTGTTCATCTCCCACGATATCCAGACCGTCCGCTACATCTCCGACCGCATTACCGTTATGAACCACGGCCAGATCATGGAGCGCGGTCCCGCAAAGCAGATCTTTGAGCGTCCGAAAGACCCCTATACCAAGACCCTGCTTGGAGCGGCCCCGTCGCTGCTTCATCCCAATCTCTCTGAGTGAGGCAGATGATGGTATGAAACATTCTCCAGATGCGATGACCGAAATGAAACGCTACCGCGGCACCAATCCGATCCCGGATGACTTTGAGGATTTCTGGAAAGAGCGCATGAGCGAGGCCGACCGAGAGCCGCTCAAAGCCAAGCTGGTGCCCTCCGATGTGATCCCACCTTGCCCCACCTCCCGTGCTTTCGATCTCTGGTTTCGGGGTATGGGGGCAGCCAAGCTCTACGCGAAGGTGTTCATGCCGACCGAGAAGCTCGCAGGCCCTGGGCCGTGGCCCATGGTGATGAGGTTCCACGGCTATCCCGGCCGCACCCGCAGCTGGCTTGAGAACGCCTCCTGGGTCGGGATGGGTTGCATCTTGGTCTCGATGGACAACCCCGGTCAGGGCGGCCGCTCCGAGGATGTCGGAGGGTTTACGGGCACCACGGTTGCCGGTCATCCGATTTTGGGGTTGGATGGAGATCCTGAGAACCTCTACTACGTGAGACTCTATCAGGACATCCGGATCCTATTTCGCACGATCGCGGCGAGTGAGGCGCTCAACCACTCCAAGACCTACATCTACGGGGACAGCCAAGGCGGGGGCGTTGGGATTGCCACCTGCGCGCTGAATCCGAAAGCGATCGATAAGGCGGGGATCCTCTATCCCTTCCTCTCTGACTTCCAAGAGGTGTTTGAGCTCGATGCGGACATTGTGGCTTATGACTCGCTGCGCTACTACTCGCGGTGGTTTGATGCTACCGGGGCGCACGAACAGGAGAACTTCTACAAGCTGGGCTACATCGACACGCTGTCCTTTGCCCACCTCGTTGCGTGCCCGGTGCTGTTCGGTACGGGGTTAGCGGACACCGTGTGTCCCCCGATCACGCAGTTCGGGGTCTACAACAATCTTACCTGTCCCAAGAAGCATCTACTCTATCCGGACTACGGACACGAGGAGATACAGGCTTTCGATGATGAACTTCTGAGCTTCTTCCAGGAGGCGAATAATGATGAGTAGTTTTGCAGCAGGCACGACGAAGAAGGCGAGCTTGGATGTGGACATCTACTGGACCTTGCGCTGTGCGGACCTTGAAGCTCCAAAGCTCATCTCCGCTGAGGATGCTTCCTATCAAACTGAGGTAGCCCACTACCAAGTGCTGACCTTCGCGGGAAGCGATGGATATGAGCTCAAGGCACGTCTCATTTCACCGCGGCGCATCCCGCATGCCCCCTGTGTGATCGATTTCTACGATGGGGAACGCGGTCCCCGTGGGTGGCACCACCTGACGCGCTGGATCGCGCTGGGCTGCTGCGTGCTGCAGCCGGTCTATCGCCCCTGGCCAGAGGACCTCACTGCAGGTTGGGAAGGTGGCTCGGATACTCTCGTTTTAAATCAGCTCGTTGAGGACGGAGTCTCTGCGGTACTGCTCGCAGAGCGCCTCCCTGAAGTGAAATACAACAGGCTCCTGCTCTACGGGGAAGGGTTTGGGGGAGGAATCGGACTCTCCGCCGCCTCGATCGCCGAGATGCTCGGCACCAGGCTGAAGGCAGTCTCTGTGCTCAACCCCTATCCGACTGACGCTGACTACGTGTGGGAGCAGGACCGCTGTGAGGGGCTCTACGAGAGCCTGACCCGCTTCTTCAGGGATCAGGATCCCCGTGGCAAACAGGCCACCAAGCTCTTTGAGACACTCGACTACGCTGATCCGGCAAACCTGGTCGACAATCTGCTGACACCGCCGGTTCAATTCGGAACCTCCGAGATGGATACGATCGCGCTGCCTGAGACGCAGGATCGGTTAGCTCAAGTGATCCCGCACTGCCAACGCATCACGTATCCCAAGTGGTGCCATGAGCGGGTCAATGATTTTGAGGATGCGACACTCGAATTCTTCCAACCCTATTGTTCCTAGTTGTCTTATATCTATCTGGTTTACAGAGAAAGGCACAAGCACATGTCCAATCAATTCAAGCTGAGGGGCGTTGTCCCTCCCGTCGTTACCCCGGATCTGCCCGATCATACGGTGGACATCCCATCGTATGAGCGCCTGATTAACCGTCTGATCGATGCAGGCGTCAGCGGGCTCTTCCTTCTGGGGTCAACCGGGGAGGTTGCCTTCTCGGATGACAGACACCGTGAGCAGATCGTGACGGAGGGCATCCGCATTGTCGATGGGCGTGTGCCGGTACTGGTCGGCTGCATCGATACGGAGACCGACCGTGTGATCAAGCATGCGCGCTGTGCCCAGGAGCTCGGCGCGGACGGCATCGTCGTCACCGCGCCGTTCTATGCGTTGGGCGGGATCGACGAGCTCAAGGAGCACTTCCGCATCATCTATGCTGAGATCGACCTGCCGATCTTTGCCTACGATATCCCCGCGTGTGTCCACACGAAGATCCCCTGGAAGGTCGCGATTGAGCTTGGACAGGAAGGCACCATCGCCGGCGTGAAGGATTCCTCCGGTGACGATATAGGCTTTCGTTACCTGGTGGAGGCCAACAACAAGATCGGGCACCCGATGAGCCTTCTGACTGGCCACGAGATTGTGGTCGACGGGGCGTACCTCTCCGGTGCCGATGGCTCGGTGCCGGGCCTGGCCAATGTTATCCCTGAGCTCTATGTGGCGCAGTGGGAGGCGTATCAGGCCGGCGACTGGGTGAAGGTCAAGGAGCTCCAGGACCAGATCAACGAGGTCTCACACATCTTCGACGTGACCAAAGGTGTCGTGGGCTATGCGGGAGGTGTCGGCGCCTTCAAGACTGCTTTGAACCTGATGGGTATCTTCGACCACGACACTATGCCGCATCCAGTCAGGTCGCTGCAGGGTGCGAACCGTGAGGCGATCAAGAAGGTCCTCGTTGAGAACAAGGTCCTGTAAAGCATTTTGCAAAACGAGAAAGGAGCGATCCTATGACAGACATCGCACAGGTGGTCGCGCTTGATATCGGAGGCACAAAGATCGCCTCTGCACTGGTGAGCTTTGAGGAAGGCAAGAAGCCGCAGGTGAGCCTCTATGAGAAGGTCCCGACCGGAGCGGAGCAGGGCGGTAAGCACACCCTGCAGGTCGCGCTCGACAGTGCCCAGCGCGTGATCGATGCTGCATCCGACCAGATCGCGGGCATCGGGGTTTCCTCCGGCGGCGTGATCGACCCCAAGACTGGAGACGTCACCTACGCCAACGAGATGATGCCCGGTTGGGGTGGTACCCACCTGGGGCAGGAGCTGCGAAACAGGTTCAACCTGCCTGTACGGGTCATGAACGACGTCCATGCCCACGCCTTCGGCGAAGCGATGTGGGGTGCCGGATCCGGCAAAGAGTACAGCCTCGTGTGTGCCGTGGGTACCGGTATCGGCGGCGCATTTGTGGACCACGGACACATTCTGCTCGGGGCCCATTCACAGGCAGGCCATATCGGGCATGTCGCCTGCACGGATGCGAAGGGTATCCCCTGCAACTGTGGGGCGATAGGGCACCTAGAGCCGATCGCCTGTGGCCCGGGGATCATCTCCTACTATGAGGAACTTGCAGGTGACAAAGCGATGCCAAACGCGGATGGTAAGACGATCTCTGAAGCGGCTGACAGAGGTGACCAGGCAGCCATTGAGGCAGAGCACCGTTCCGGCCATGCACTGGGAGAAGTGCTGGGATCGCAGGTGAACATGTTCGACCCCAACTGCGTGATCCTCTCGGGTTCTGTGGCTAAGAGCGGGAGAGTGTGGCACGACGCCCTGAAGGAGGGCTGGGCGGAGACCGTGATGCCGCCGGTGGCAAACACCCCGATTATGCAGGGGACTTTGGGCGATAACGCACCGCTGATCGGTGCGGCTCAGAATGTTCTGCGCAGCGCCTACATCGATATCCAGTGACAAAGAGAGAGGGGATACCACCATGGAGATAGCACCGCTGATCCAGTCTTTAAAGGGTAAGCTGATCGTTTCGGTTCAAGCGTATCCGGGAGAGCCCCTTCGTCATCCCGAGACCATGGCACAGATGGCTGAAGCTGTGGAACAAGGTGGCGCCGCCGCGATCCGCTGCCAGGGCCTCTCCGATATTGCGGCGATCAAAGGCCGCGTCCAGATCCCGGTGATCGGTATCTGGAAGGAAGGGAGTGAAGGGGTCTACATCACCCCGACGTTGTGTCACGCCCTCGCCTGTGTCTACGCGGGCGCCGACATCGTGGCGCTCGACGCGACGGACCGTCCGCGTCCGGATGGGTTGAGCGTTGAGGGGACCGTGAAGGAACTCAAGGGACGGACCGGCACCCTGGTGATGGCGGACTGCATGACGATCGAGGACATCAGGCACGCTGTGGCGTGTGGCTGTGACATCGCCTCGACGACGCTCAGCCACAATAAGCCGGCGATCCAGACGACGATGGGTGAGGGGCCGGACATGGCGCTGCTCAAGCAGGCCGTCCAGGAGTTCCCGGGATTCCCGATCATCTGTGAGGGCCATGTCCACACGCCGGCAGACGCGAAGGCTGCCCGCGATGCAGGAGCCTGGTCGGTGGTTGTGGGAACCGGCATCACGCACCCCACGAGCCTGACCGAGTGGTTCTGTGCCGCGATGGGCCTCAACCGATAGAAAACACCTCGACTTTGAGACTGGAGACCTCACACAGATGTGGGGTCTCTTTTTCAGTTCGATAGGTGCGAGACCCCATCAGGTCGGGTGCATGGGGTACTATAACAAGTACGTGTACAGAGAGCAGCTCAAGGATGAGAGGGTATTGACGTGGCAGAGAATGGCTCCCAACAGGCAAAGCGCCACATTCCTGATATCGTGATCATCACCGGAATGAGTGGATCGGGCAAAACGCAGGCGCTCCATGCGTTTGAGGACATGGGGTACTTCTGCATCGATAACCTGCCGCCCAGCCTGATCCTGCAGCTCGCCCACCTGGTCGGCATCAACACCGGCGTCAACCGCCACCTGGTGGTCGCCTGCGACCTGAGGAGCCAGGGGCTCTTCGATGAGCTGAAGAGCACGCTGAAGGATCTGACGGATCATGAGCTCACCTACAGCATCCTGTTCTTGGACTGCAGCGATGAGGTGCTGATCTGCCGCTTTAAGGAAAACCGCCGTCGCCATCCGATTGCCCTCCCGGGGGAGAGTCCCCGCCACTCGATTGAACGGGAGCGCAAACAGTTGGCGCCGATCAAGGCGATCTCCGACCTCGTGATCGACACGTCCCACATGCGCACCTCGCTTTTGAAGTCCACGCTGCAGGCGAACTATTCCGAGCTCTCCGAGCAGCAGCTGATGGATGTGCGTGTCTTCTCCTTTGGGTACAAGTATGGCCTGTCGCCCGAGTCGGATCTGATGATCGATGTCCGCTTTTTGCCGAATCCCTTCTATGATCCGAAGATGCGCTATCAGACGGGGCTGGACAAAGACGTTTGGGATTACGTGATGGACAACCCGAAGACCAAACAGTTTATGCAGGCTTGGGAACAGCTGCTCGATGTGGTGATGCCCGGCTACGTCAAAGAGGGGAAGCCGCAGCTTTCGATCGGGATCGGCTGCACCGGTGGCCAACACCGTTCGGTCGCGATCGCTGAGGCGACCGCCCACTACCTCAAAGGCAAGGGATATCAGGTGAGCATCACGCACCGTGATCTTCCCCGCGCCAACACAGTGAAGCCAGCGTAAAGCATGTCATTTACTGCAGAAGTCAAAGACGAACTTTCAAGGAAGCATGGGCCCGCAATCGCGGAGGTGGCGCAGCTTGCTGCGCTGATCCGTATCTGTGGGTCGCTTTCATTTTCTGGCAGCGGTCACTATTCCATCCGCGTTTCGACTGAGACTGGATCAGTGGCCCGTATTGTGCTGAAGTACACCCATGAGCTCCTTAACCTCGAGACGACGCTGACGACACGTCACTCAGTACTGCACAAGACAAGAAACTATCTGATCGAGATCCCGAACCAGGCCAAGCTTGCCGAGGATCTCATCCAATTGGGGATCCTGGTGCCGGGCAAAGGGTTGGCTTCAGGCATCCCCGAACAGCTGCTGAAGACCGACGAGGCGCAGCGTGCCTTCCTGCGTGGGGCCTTTATGGCTGGAGGCTTCATCGCTGACCCACGGGGTGACTTCCACCTTGAGATTGCGGTCACCGGCGAAGGTCTGGCCCAGGGCATCCTTCGGTTGATGAAGGACCAAGGGGTGACTGCGCGGCTCAACCATCGGCGGGGGCTCTTTGCGATCTATCTCAAGAGCTACGAGGACATCGTGCGGCTGCTCAAGGCAATGGGGGCGCCGCGTTCGGCTCACACTGTTGAGACAATTCGGAAGATGAAATCGGTTAAGAATGACGTAAACCGCAAAGTGAATGCGGAGATCGCCAACTCTAACCGCTCTTCTGATGCCGCGGTCCAGCAGCTCATCCTGATCGGGAAAGCGCAGCGTTTGATCGGGGTTGAAAATCTGCCTCCGGCGCTCCGGGAGTTCTGCCGGTTGCGCCGAAAGTATCCGGAACTCTCACTTTCGGCGCTTGGGGAGCACTGCAATCCCACCGCTTCGAAGTCCGCACTCTTCCACCGGGTTCTCAGATTGCAGAATTTGGTCAAAGAAGCGCAAGAACAAGCAAGCGCAGCCAAAAGTGAGAAAAACGAGAATGAGAAAATTCGGTGAACGGGTGAGCGGCTCCACAGTTTTCAGAGCCTCTACCCTGTGTCTTCATGGAGTGTACACAGGTGCTTCAACCTGCGGGAACATGCATGTAATGCGCGTTTTTGCGCGATCAACGACCGCTGATCGCTAGACAGGGGCCAGCTCACTGATCCAAAAATTGGTGCGCTGAGAAGATAATGTGCATAAATGCGCAGATTCGCGGTAAGATTCAAGGAGACGATACAGGTTAGTTCCGGGGATTCGCCTCGGTACGGCCTCGCGAAAGGAGAAAAGATGGCAGTTAAGGTTGCTATTAACGGCTTTGGGCGTATTGGTCGTTTGGCATTCCGCCAGATGTTCGCGCACGAGGGTTCTGAGGTCGTTGCGATCAACGATCTTACCAGCCCTGATATGCTCGCATATCTTCTGAAGTACGACACGGTTCACGGAAACTATGCTCGTGATCACGAGGTTAGCGCAGGCGAAGATTCCATCACCGTCGACGGCAAGACCATCAAGATCTACAAGGAGCCGGATGCAAGCAAGCTTCCTTGGGGCAAGCTGGGCGTAGACGTAGTACTCGAGTGCACGGGCTTCTATACCTCCAAGGCAAAGGCTATGGCGCACATCAACGCTGGCGCCAAGAAGGTTGTTATCTCTGCTCCTGCAGGCAAGGACCTCAAGACCATCGTCTACAATGTCAACCATGAGACACTGACCGCAGAAGACGACATCATCTCTGCTGCTTCCTGCACCACCAACTGCCTAGCACCGATGGCCAAGGCACTGAATGATGCTTATCCTATTAAGTCCGGCATCATGCAGACCATTCACGCCTTCACCGGCGACCAGATGGCACTTGATGGCCCGCAGCGCAAGGGCAACTTCCGTCGTAGCCGCACCTCTTCAGCAAACATCGTCCCGACCTCCTCTGGCGCAGCAAAGGCTATCGGCCTGGTTCTGCCTGAGCTCGACGGCAAGCTGATCGGTGCAGCACAGCGTGTTCCTGTACCTGATGGCTCCACGACCCTGCTCTATGCGGTCGTTACCTCCAAGGATCCTGTCAGCGTTGATTCCATCAACGCTGCAATGAAGGCTGCTTCTGATCCTGAGACTTTCGGCTACAACGACGAGCAGATCGTCTCTAGCGACATCATCGGCATGACCTATGGCTCACTCTTCGACGCAACCCAGACTGCAGTTCTGCCGGTCAGCGGCGACGAGTATCTGGTCCAGGTAGTCTCTTGGTACGACAATGAGAACTCCTACACCTCCCAGATGGTCCGTACGATTAAGTACTTCGAGAAGTTTGTCGCTTAAAGTCGCATAGCTTAGATGAGCGTTGAGGCGCGGTTGCAGCTTTCGAGCCGCGGCCGTGTCTCATTTTTTACACGAGATTGTTAGGAGTGAACATGGCTTTTACGAAGAAGACGGTTCGCGATATTGATGTGAAGGGCAAGCGTGTCCTCGAGCGCGTTGACTTCAACGTACCTCTGAAGGATGGCAAGGTTGCAGACGATACGCGTATTCGCGCTGCAATCCCGACGATCAAGTATCTGAAAGAGCACGGCGCGGGCATCGTTTTGATGTCACACCTCGGCCGTCCTAAGGGAGACGGACCGGAGCCTGAGCTCTCTCTGAAGCCGGCTGCTGAGCGTTTGGCGGAGCTGACTGGTTACGACGTCAAGTTCGTCGACGATACCTATGGCGAGAAGGCAACCAAGGCTGTTCAGGCTGTCAAGCCGGGCGACATCTTGGTCCTTGAGAATGTCCGCTTCGACAAGCGTGAGAAGAAAAACGATCCTGAGATCGCAAAGAAGCTCGCTTCTTACGGCGACATCTTCGTGCTCGATGCCTTCGGCACCGCACACCGTTCACAGGGCTCCGTTGTGGGACCGGCTGCCTACATCCCGGCAGTAGCAGGTTTCCTGCTTGAGAAAGAGGTCGACACCCTGACTTCGATCTTCGCAGACCCGAAGCGTCCATTCGTCGCAATCGTCGGCGGCTCCAAAGTCTCCTCTAAAATCGGCGTCCTCGATCACCTGATTGACTCCGCTGACACCCTGATTATCGGTGGCGGCATGGCATACACCTTCTTCCTGGCACAGGGCCACACCGTGGGTACCTCCCTCAAGGAAGAGGACTGGGTCGACCGTGCTCGCGAGATGCTCGATAAGGCACGGAAGAAGGGCGTCAAAGTCCTGCTCCCGATCGACAACGTCCTCGCCGATCACTTCGGCGAGGACGCAACGGGAGAGGTTGTCGACTCCGACAATATTCCCGATGACCGTATGGGTATGGACATCGGTCCAAAGACCGAGAAGCTCTTTGCCGACGCAATTAAGAGCGCGAAGACCGTCTTCTGGAACGGACCTATGGGCGTCTTCGAGTTTGATCAGTTCTCTCACGGTACCGAGGCAATTGCCCGTGCAGTCGGTGAGGTCAAGGCTAACGGCGGCACCTCCATCATCGGTGGTGGCGACTCCGTGGCGGCGATCAACAAGTTCAAGCTTGCAGACAAGATGAGCTGGATCTCCACCGGCGGTGGTGCATCCATGGAGCTCGTCGAAGGCAAGAAACTTCCGGGAGTGGAGGCGCTTCTCGATGCGTAGCAGAATGATCGCCGGCAACTGGAAAATGAACAAGACCTACGATGAGGCCGTCGAGCTGGCAACGGGTCTGGCTGACGAGCTCAAAGATGGCACTGGTTCAGTTGATGTTGTCGTATGCCCGCCTGCCGTAGATCTCAAAGGTGTAGCTGAGGTTATTGAGCAGAAGAAGGCTCCTTTCGCCCTGGGTGCTCAGGATGTGTATTGGGAGGAGTCTGGTGCCTATACGGGCGAAACCGCTCCGAATATGCTGACGAATATCGGTGCCAAGTACTGCATCATCGGACACTCTGAGCGTCGTGGCTATTTCCACGAGACGGATGAGGATGTCAACCGCAAGGCTAAGGCTCTGCTGGCTCACAACATCATCCCGATCAACTGCTGCGGTGAGTCTCTTGAGGTACGCGAAGCTGGAAAGCACGTCTCCTTCGTAGTCGAGCAGATCAAGAAGGATACCGACGGCATCGAGCTCAAGGATCCTAATCAGTACGTGATCGCCTATGAGCCGATCTGGGCTATCGGCACCGGCAAGACTGCAACCGCTGATGACGCACAGGAAGTCTGCGGAGCAATCCGTGAGACCCTGGCTTCCCTCTTCGGCAAGGATCTGGCAGACACTATCCGTGTCCTGTATGGCGGCTCCGCAAAGCCGGACAACATCGCGGGCTTCCTCACCGAGGAGGATGTCGACGGTGCGCTGGTCGGTGGGGCATCGCTGAAGGCTGATTCCTTTGCCGCTATGGTTAAAGCCGCAATGAACTAGTTCTGTATGCCGAATGCTATATACATAAGTTTTTGATGCGCTCCTCTGCCGTTAAGGTGGGGGAGCGCATTATGTGTTACTATGAATAGCTGTATCTGTTAACAATATGTGTCTTACCATACGCGGAAGGTGTTAAAGCGTGGGTGTACTTAATACCGTCTTGTTGATTATCTGGGCTCTATCAGGTATTTTCACCGTCATTCTGATCCTGATGCACTCAGGAAAGGGAACCGGTGTCTCTGAGCTCATTGCTTCTTCGATGTATAACGCATCCGCAGGTTCTGGTGTTTGGGAAAAGAATCTCGACCATCTCACGGTCATCACCTCGATTATCTTTGTTGTAACCATTCTGATTATGGCGCTTACCTTCCCCCTTGGCACCATTTAGGGGATGTAACAAGAATTTAATAGAGCCATGGAAACATATCATGTGTCGCTATGAGAAAAGTCCATAGCAGGTAGTATGTCTGCTCTCTGCTGTAAGGGTGGGAAGCAGCGGGTGTAGGGTCTCGAATGAGGGGTCTATACCTCCTTTTCCAGATTTTTATCATGGTAAAATAATAGTTTATGTGCACAACGTAGTGCGCGTCATGTGCGAGCACTATCAGGTTTTGTCCGGTTTGCCATACCGTAATCCTTGCTCATATAAAACAAGGCTGGAAATTAAGGAGAGGTCAATGGCACGATTTATCCAGTACATCATAAAAAGGATATTGGCCTACATTGTGATGATCTTCGTCGCAACGTCGCTGACGTATTTCCTGGCGTGCGCATTCATGAACCCACGCTCTAACTTCGAGTCCAGGACGCCTCGTCCTCCTCAGGAATCCATTGAGGCCTCCCTCGACCGTACGAATATGAACGATAAGACGCCGGTCTTCCAGCGCTATCAGCGTTGGCTGGGTGATATCGTGACCACGTGGGACTGGGGCATGTCTCCGGAGGGCGACTCTGTCAACGCTGAGGTCTCAAACCGTATCGGTGCCTCCGTTGAGCTGATGTTGCTGGCGACCGTGCTTTCCATCGTTATCGGTGTCTCCCTGGGTGTCTATACCGCACAGCGACAGTACCAGTGGCAGGATAGGTTCTGGAGTGGTATCGCCTCTGTATTCATGGTCATACCTACGGTCGTCTTGGCGATTCTGATTGTGTTCTTCGCTATTGAGATAAACCAGGCGGCGGGGACACGAATCTTCTATGTCACCGGGCTTTCAAGCTATTCAGGCGGCAATGTGTTCATAGCGTTCTTTGATTTCCTGCAGCACATTTTCCTGCCGACGGTGGTTCTCACGATCATCTCCGCTGTGGGCTACCACCTGAGCCAGCGTACCTACCTGCTCGATGAAATGCACGCAGACTATGTGCGTACCGCCCGTGCTAAGGGCCTCACCAAGCGTCAGGCCATCAGAAAGCATGCACTGCGCGCATCGCTCATCCCGACTGCAGTTTCCGTGGCATTTTCCATCGCTTCCATCTTCACCGGCGCTGTTATGACCGAGAAGATCTTCGCAATCCACGGACTCGGTGAGTACTTCATCAACTGCATCAATACCAACAATATCAATGGCGCGGTTGCCGTCGCCGCCTTCTCAGGCGCGTGCACCTTAATCGGCGCACTGCTCGCAGACCTCTTTGCAGCAGCCCTCGATCCGCGTATTCAGATGAGCTGAGGAGATGGCGATGGAAGAGCAGAATCAAGACAACAGACAAGAAGAGAGAAAGCTCACCAATGCCGAACTTGAGCTGAAAGCGGATTCCCAAGGCCCTACTGAGGTCAAGCGTATTTCCTACTGGCGTTTGATCGGTCGCCGCTTTATGAGGCAGCCTTCCGCTGTTGTAGGGCTCATCATTTTGATCGTGATGATCTTGATCGCGATCTTTGGTCCCTTCATGTGCCAGTATAACTACACTGAGCCTGACTTCACCGCACTGAATATGGCACCGAACGCCAAGCACTGGTTCGGCACCGACGGTGGCGGATTCGATCTGTTCGCCTGCGTGGTCCACGGCTTGGGCCGCTCGCTCACGATCGGCATCATCTACTCAGTACTTACGACCATCATCGCAGCTATTGTCGGTACCGGTATTGCCTATGTGCGCGGCATCCCCGAGAAGATCTGCATGTGGCTTCTGGATATGCTGATGGTCATTCCTTCCTTCCTGCTCGTTGCAATCATCGTACGTGCGGCTTCCGGCACCCAAGGATGGATCATCCTGATCATAGGACTGACGGCCTTCGGCTGGATCGGCTACGCCCGTACGCTGAGAACGATGGCGCTGTCTCTGCGTGAGCGCGACTACGTGCGTGCCGCAAAGTACATGGGCGTCGCCCCGTTCAAGATCATCATGCGCCACCTGATCCCGAACCTGGGCTCAATCCTCATCATCGATACGGTGTTGGGCGTCATTTCCGGTATTAACTCCGAGACCGCCTACTCCTTCTTGGGCCTCGGCATCAAGGCACCTGATACTTCACTGGGCTATCTGCTGAGCCAGGGCTCTTCAGCAATGCTGTCCGCGCCGTGGATCGTTCTGATCCCGTCTGCAGTCCTGATTGTCCTGTGTGTGAGCATGCAGCTGATCGGTGACGGGTTGCGTGACGCCTTCGATCCGTATTCACGTGCTGCCGGTTCCGTCGGTGACCAGAAAGATGAAGACAGCAAGGATACCGCTGATGCAGCTGCTTCAACCATCAGTATGAGACGCTAGATCAGGAGAGCTTGTATATGGCTGATGATAAAAACGAGTCGGTGCACTACGATGAGGTTCTGCGCTATGAGATGTTGGAAGGCAACGGACCGAAAGGCTGCCCGAAGGGTGAGCCGGTCCTGTCAGCCCGCGATCTGCGTGTGTCCTTCGCGACTGAAGCAGGCCGTGTTGACGCAGTCCGTGGCGTGAACTTTGACCTGTGGGGTGGACGTACCCTCGGTATCGTCGGTGAGTCCGGTTCCGGTAAGTCCGTCACCGCGCTGGCACTGATCGGACTTCTGGACGACAACGCACACGTCGAGGGCTCCGTAAAGTTGCGTGGCGAGGAGCTCTTGGGGAAGACCGATGAGGAGATGGCGCCGCTGCGCGGCTCAGAGATCTCCATGATCTTCCAGGACCCGCTGTCCGCTCTGACCCCAATGTTTACGATCGGCGAGCAACTGGCAGAGGCGCTTCTGGTGCACAATCCAGATATGCCGAAAGATGAGGTACACCAGCGCTGTATCGAGCTTCTTGAGACCGTCGGTATCGACAGGCCTGAAGAGCGCCTGGATGCCTATCCGCACGAGTTCTCCGGCGGTATGCGCCAGCGTGTCGTTATCGCTATCGCTATCGCTAACAACCCCGATATCATTATCGCTGACGAGCCGACTACGGCTCTCGACGTGACGATTCAGGCGCAGATTCTGGACGTCCTGAAAGTCGCCCAGAAGAAGACGGGCGCTGCGGTTGTTCTGATCACACACGACCTGGGCGTCGTCGCGGGTATTGCGGATGACATTATGGTTATGTACGCCGGTGCCGCGATTGAACGCGCCTCAGTTGACTCACTGTTTGATCACCCATCACAGCCGTACACGATGGGCTTACTTGGCGCTGTCCCACAGCCGCATATGGCTGCGGATCACCGTCTGGTCCCGATCAAGGGCAATCCGCCTTCAATGGCGGCAATTCCGTCCGGCTGCCCCTTTTCGCCGCGTTGCCCGATGGCGCTCAAGATATGCCACGAGATTGAGCCACACCTGGAGCCCTATGACACATCTGAAGGACATTTGGTCGCATGTCACAGATGGCAGGAGATCAAGACTAAGAACATGACGTTCAAGGACGTCTATCCCGAGATGGAGCCCCTGCCTGCAAAGTGGGCGGATGTTCCCCGTGACCAGCGTCCGGTCGTGCTCGAGGTCAAAGATTTGGTGAAGACCTTCCCGATTCAGGGCAAAGGTCTGATCCGCCGCAATAAGGGAACCATGACCGCCGTCGACCATGTCTCCTTCCAGATCCATGAGGGTGAGACCTTGGCGCTGGTCGGTGAGTCTGGCTCCGGTAAGTCCACGACCCTGACTCAGATCATCGAGCTCCAGAAGCCTGAGAGCGGCACCATAAAGGTCTTAGGACAAGATGTCTCTGATATCAAAAAGTCTACGGACCGCAGAAAGATGCGCCAGAACGTACAGATCATCTTCCAGGACCCGATGAGCTCCCTGGATCCGCGTATGCCGATCTACGATGTGTTGGCAGAGCCTATGCGTGCACAGAAGTGGAGCGACGCTGATATTAACAAGCGTATCGGCGAGCTGATGTATCTGGTCGGTATCAACCCCGACTATGTGGACCGCTTCCCGTCACAGTTCTCCGGGGGTCAGCGTCAGCGTATCGCAATCGCGCGCGCCCTTGCGACCAACCCGAAGATCCTGCTGCTCGATGAGCCGATCGCCTCACTGGACGTCTCCATTCAGGCCGGTATCATCAATCTGCTCGAGGACCTGCAGGCAGAGCTTAAGATCTCCTATCTGTTCGTCGCACACGACCTGGCGGTTATCCGCCACATCTCCGACTCGGTTGCCGTTATGCACCTTGGTAAGATCGTGGAGTACGGTGACACCGAAGAGGTCTTTACGCATCCGAAGGACCCGTACACGCAGGCGCTGCTCTCTGCGATTCCGATTCCGGACCCGAAGATCGAGCGTACTCGCAAGCGTTTGGTCTACAAGGACGGAAGGCTGATCCCAGCAGAAAGCCTGCTCAAGATCAAGCTGTAGGGATAAAACCTCAACGATATGTCCGGGGCACGTCGCGTGAGTGGCGTGCCCTTGCTTGTATAGATACAGCCATACTGAATGAAGACAGCTATATGCCAGGAAATTAGGGGCCTACAGACCTTTGTTGAAAAGAAAAATGCTACAAAACTCAAAGATTTAGTATACTTATGTACATATAGTCTATCGCGCTAAAGTGGGCGCAATAGGGGAACCTCACAGTGTAGGAGAGGAAACAAAATCATGGTGAACGTAACACGCCGCTCATTTCTTGAGCTTTCAGGTGGAGCCGCAGCAGTAGCTGCCGGCTTGGGATTAGCCGGTTGCGGCAACTCCAACAGTGGCTCCGGGAATAACAACGGTGCTCAAAACACAGGTGCTGAGCCACAGTCAGGTTCTCCGGCAACGACTCCGCTGGATCAGCTACCGCTGCCTGAGAAGGACAAGACCTACAACAACCCGCAGCCCCGTGACAATATTCAGCAGGGTGGCACGCTGACACTTCCGGCAAGTGAGGTCGGCCCGAACTGGAATGTATTCTCCACCGAGGGCAACACCGCAACGATGCAGGAGCTCTGGAGCTGGTATATGCCCTCCACGATCACGACCGATGCAACCATCACCGCCTATACCCCGGATCCGAATTTCATCACGTCACTGAGCTCATCTATGGACTCCGGCAAAGAGGTCGTCACGGTTGACTTCAACGAGAATGCTCATTTCAACGATGGTACCCCGATCGACTACCGTGCACTGCAGGCAGTCTGGACCGTCTGCAACGGTACCAATGACGCATATACACCGGCTTCAACCGACGGTTATGATAAGGTTGAGTCTATCGAGCCAGGCTCTTCTGACAAAGAGGCCATCCTCACCTTCTCCGATCCGGTCTATCCGTACGAACCGATTGTCAGCTCACTGCTGCATCCTGATGCCGCAAATCCGGATGCTTGGAACAGCTGGAATAACAATCCGCACCCCGAGTGGGGCGCCGGCCCGTTCACGGTCGACTCCGTGGATAACACACAGGTTACCTTCAAGCCGAACCCAGAGTGGTGGGGCGATGCTCCGATGCTCGACACCGTCCAGTACAAGCAGATGGACGCTCAGGCAACCTACAACGCCTTCAAGAACGGCGAGGTTGACACCACCGGCTTTGCCGCCTCTGGCTCACAGGAGATGCTCTCTAACTTTGAAGGTATGGACGATACGACCATCCGTCGTGGCAACTCTCTGGGTATTGCCTGCATCGAGGTCAATACTGAGCACGGTATGCTGCAGGATATCAATGTCCGTAAGGCCTTCTGGCAGTGCATCGATCCGGCAACCATCCGTTCAGTCATCTGGCAGGGCGTCAACTGGGACGAGGATACCCCGGGCTCACTGTTGCTCCCGTATTGGGCAGACGGCTATGAGGACAACAGACCTGACGACATCAAGAATCTGAACTCCGCTGAGGATAGAACCAACACCGCAAAGCAGACGCTTGAGGATGCGGGCTACACGCAGAACGACAGTGGCATCTACGAGAAGGATGGCCAGCCGGTCACCTTCGGCTTCACCACCTTCGGCGACTCTAACATGGTCAAGAATCGCTCTGCAGCTATTCAGAAGATGGCTAAGGATGCTGGCATGGATGTCGAGATCGACTCTCATCCATCCTCTGACTTCTCAAAGGTCCTTGCCTCCGGCAACTGGGATGTCTGCCTGTTCAGTTGGGTCAGTGTTCCTGCCTACATCTGGAATGCACCGCAGCTCTATGGCAGCACTTCCGCTTCCAACTTCACCCACACCGGTGACGCTGATCTGGATAAAGAGCTTGAGAAGATCATCACGATCTCCGATAAGGGAGATCAGAGGAAGGCTCTTAACGACGCAGAGAAGAAATGCATGCAGTCATATGCATTTCTTCCGCTATTCTCCGGCCCTGACGTAATTGTCACCAAGGCGAAGCTTGCTAACTGGGGCCCAGCTCTATTTGAGAGTACTGACTACAAGAACGTCGGCTTCCAAAAATAGTCTCCTATTAAAAGAGGACAAGCGCCCAGGTCGTCCTGACTACACACGATCTAGGCATGATCTAGGCGTCGTTGTCAGTATCGCAGACGACAGTATGGATGTGTACGCCGGTGCAGCTCTTGAGCGTGCCGGCGCTGCTATTGGAAGCGCTTCGGTTGACCCACTATTTAATGGCTCTTCGCTACTTATGGTGGGTAGCATATCTGCATCCCCTTGAGCATGTGGCCTTTGAACGGTAGGATTTTCCCCGACAGGAGGCTGCGTTCCTAAGGTGCGATATGGATGCTTAAGGCAGGGATGCTAGCAAGGCTCTTTAAGAGATCCTATGGGACTCAGCGACGAGTGGGAGGTCACGGGCGTCTGGTTTAAGAAGCGCGAGGAAGCGCAAGACGAGCTCCATGTGAGGGTGGCCCACAGGAAAGGGCAGGTGGTGGTGAGCCCCGTATGCCACAGGAAGTGCGGCACCTGTGACACGCGCGAGAGGACCTTGTGGCATCTTAGCATCTGGCAATACGATACGATCGTGCACTGCGCGCTGCCCAGGGCCGACTGCCCCAAAGACGGCGTGCATGCCACAAGGATGCCCTGAAAGGTGCGGCCGAAGACGCACTTCACAGCGCTCTTTGAGGCGCAGGTGATAAGTGATGGCGCTCTTTGGCATGAGCGTCTCCGCGATAGCGCATCTTGTGCACGAGACAGCCCACGCGCATATGGAGGCTGCTGGGCAAGGCCGTGGCCGAGGCGAGGGATGCCGCCGACTACTCGGATGTCGTGCGCGTAGGGATAGACGACACCGCCCGCAAGCGCAACCAAAGCTACATCAGCATCATGGCCAACCTCGACCACCAGCGTGCCGTGGCCGTCACGCAAGGCAGGGACAAGGGGGCCTTAGGCAGGCTCTGAGACGAGCTTAAGGAGCACAGGAGGGGACCGCACGAAGATCTTAGAGGTCACGCGCGACATGGCTTAAGGCATACTCGCTGGGGGGCGGCGCCAAGATGCCCCAGGCCGCACAGAGCATGGACAGCTTCCATGTGGTGCAGCTCCTGAACGTGAGGTGCGCAGAGAAGCGCGAGTCCGCCGAGAAGCACAAGACAGCTTGCGCAGACGAAATACATATGGCTCAAGAAGAGGGAGGTGCTCGATTCACACAACTCCATATCGGCCAGAAATTGGTGATTCCGGTCACAAATAAGTAAAGTGTATGAACATATTTTTAAGGCAGCGTTAATTTTTCTTGGATAGCGCGCCAAAACACCTCCATGTGGCCTCCATGTGATATGTTTAATGAGCTGTAAGAGCACAGGGAGGCACTATGCGCTGTCCAAGGTGCGGATGCGAGGACTCTAAAGTTATCGATTCTCGACCTTCGGAAAATGATGCGATTAGGCGTCGGCGTGAATGCGTTCGTTGCCACTATCGCTATACAACCTATGAGCGTCTTGAAGAAACACCGCTGATGGTTGCAAAAAAGGATGGTACTAAAGAGACCTTCGACCGGACGAAACTGCGACGGGGTTTAATTCGCGCAACCGTGAAACGCAATATCCCCGTGGAAAAACTTGATGTGTTGATTGATGATATCGTGTCGGAATTGCGCGACAAAGGAGTATCTGAGGTTCCCTCCAAGGAAATCGGCGAAATGGTCTTAAAGCGGCTTCTGAAGCTTGATAAAGTAGCCTATGTGCGGTTCGCTTCAGTGTACCGAGACTTTAAAGATATCGATGAATTCAGCGAAGAATTGAGGAGTCTTTCTCAATGAACCAAGAGCACATAAAACTGCCGATCGTTCGCCTCGATAGGTCTGTATCGCTTCCACAGTATGCCTATGAGGGAGATGCCGGGCTTGACCTCCACTCTGCGGAGGATGTCACGCTGCGCCCCTTTGAACGCTGCCTTATCTCGACAGGATTAGCGGTTGCGGTCCCGGAGGGCTATGCGGGCTTTGTACAACCAAGAAGCGGCCTTTCCTTAAGAACCGGGCTATCCATGGTGAACACTCCCGGCCTCGTGGATTCACACTACCGCGGCGAGCTCAAGATCTGTGCGATCAATCTTGATCCCAACAATGATATTGAAATTACTAAAGGCGAGCGCATTGCGCAGCTCGTGATCCAGCGCGTTGCCGCTGTTGACCTTATCGAGGTGCAAGAACTCGATGAAACCGACCGCGGCGAAGGTGGCTTCGGATCCTCAGGTACAAATTAATATTCGTTATCTCAACGGCTATATGGTAATGATCGATCATATAGCCGTTGAGTATAGTTAGGCCTTGTTGTCTATTAGAAGAAAGGGAGGGGATTTTTTCGATGGAAGAGTTTTTTAAACTCAAAGAGCGCGACTCTTCAGTTGCTCAAGAAGCACGCGCAGGTCTTACGACATTCCTTGCAATGGCCTATATTATCGTCGTCAACCCAGGACTGATGGTGATTGCAGGCGTTCCAGCTAACGCGGCAGTAACTGCTACGTGCATCGGTGCAGGCATCATGACCATCATCATGGGCCTCTTTGCGAACCGCCCGGTCGCTTGTGCTTCCGGCATGGGCATCAACGCAGTGGTTGCGTTCACCCTGACCGCTATGACTGACGGTGACTGGCACGCCTCAATGGCTGTCGTCTTCGTCGAGGGCGTCGCAATTCTGCTGCTCGTCCTGTGTGGTCTCAGAGAGGCGATCATGGATGCAATTCCGATTCCGCTTCGTCACGCTATCTCTGTCGGCTTAGGTCTCTTCATCGCAATGATCGGGCTCAAAGACGGTGGCATCATCGTCGCCAATGACTCCACGATGGTGGCGCTCGGTCAGGTCATGAGCCCAACCTTCGTCGTAGGCGTCATCTCCATTGTCGCAACGCTGATCCTCTATGTGGCTGAGGTCCCTGGTTCTCTGCTCCTCGGTATCCTGATTGCCGTTATCGCCGGTATTCCTTTGGGTGTCACCCAGGCCCCAACCGGTGTTGTCTCTCCGCTTGACTTCTCCAGCTTCGGTGCACCGTTCCAGACTGATGCAAACGGCATCGCAGGCATCGTAAAGGTCCTCACCACACCAGTGCTTCTGGTCTTCGCGTTCTCGCTCATGATGTCCGACTTCTTTGACACGATGGGTACTGCAATGGCCGTTGCTAAGCAGGGCGACTTTCTGAATGCGGATGGCTCCGTTGAGAACATCAAGGAGATCCTGATCGTCGACTCTGCAGCAGCAGCTGTGGGTGGTTTCATCGGTGCTTCCTCCATCACGACGTTCGTTGAGTCTTCCTCCGGCGCCGCTGACGGTGGCCGTTCCGGTCTGACTTCTGTCTTCACCGGCATCCTCTTTATCATCGCGGCTTTCTTTGCACCGCTGATCAGCGTTGTAAGTTCTGCGGCAACCTGCGGCGCACTGGTTATGGTTGGCTACCTGATGATGAACGATGTTGTCGACATCAACTGGACCGACATCACCGAGGCATTCCCGGCGTTCATGATCATTGCCGGCATCCCAATGACCTACTCCATCTCCAATGGTATTGGCTTTGGCTTCATCACCTATGTGATTGTTTCCCTGATCGCTGGCAAGGCCAAGGACATCAAGCCCCTGATGTGGATCTCCGCCATTGCCTTCCTGATCTACTTCTTGATCGTCTAATGGTGTGGCAACTGATTCCATCGATCGTGAGCAAAGCAGCTTCCTGGTTACATTGGGGAGCCGCTTTTTTGTGCCTATAAAAAGATCATTTGCGCAGGTAAATACCCTTTTTTCTTACGTATACTGTGGGAGAGAAGGCGCCCCTCTTGAGGGGAATTCCATATCGACACTTTATGGAGACAAAATAATTGTCTGTCGTCTGAAAATAATGCCGGTTTACTGGGAAAAAGTTTTACTAATAGAACTTATCAGCAGGGGAGAAGAGATAATGGCAGATACGCAGAAAGTACTCGACACGGTAATCATCGGTGCAGGCCCGGCAGGCTTAACCGCAGGGATCTATGCGCAGCGCGCACTGTTGTCAAATGTAATCCTGGAGCAGGAAGCTGTTGGCGGACAGATCGTTTTGACTGACACGGTCGATAACTATCCGGGCATCCCACACGCCAATGGCTATACGCTTGCAGATTCCATGCGCAAACAGGCGGAGGACTTAGGGGCAAAAATCGTCTCTGAACAGGCCGTTTCCATTACCAGGGATCCTGAGACAAACCTTTTTTCCACGAAAACGGCTGAGAAAACCTATGTCTCAAAAATTCTGATTGTAGCCGGGGGAGCTACGCCCCGGAAAGCAGGTTTTGAGGGTGAGGATCAGTTCGCAGGCCATGGTGTATCCTACTGCGCAACCTGCGACGCGATGTTTTACCGCAACAAGCCGGTCTATGTGGTCGGTGGCGGCAACTCAGCGGCTGAGGAAGCCCTGTTCCTAACTAAGTTCGCCTCTAAGGTCATCATAGTCATCAGAAAGGACCATATGCGCGCTCAGGCCTCCGTACAGCGTCAGCTTGAGGAGAACGACAAGGTTGAGATCAGATACCTCACGAGCGTCGTTAAACTCGAGGGTAACCAGTTGGCGACTGAGATCACGCTCAAGCACAACGATACACAGGAGACCTATAGTGAGAGTTATGAGGAAGGTGGATTCGGCGTCTTCGTCTTTGTCGGTAGAGTACCAGCAACCAACCTGATCAAGGATATGGTCGATGTGGATGACCACGGCTATGTGAAGAGTGATGAGACGATGGGCACGAAGACACCGGGACTGTTTGTCGCCGGAGACATCCGTCAGAAGATGCTGCGTCAGATTGTAACTGCAACCGCAGACGGCGCCATCGCCGCAACATCAGCGGCCGCATACTTGGGACAGCACATCGCATCATGAAATAGTTGTGGGAGGGACTGAATTAACCGGTCTCCCCCCATATTTATAGATGTACGATAATATATGTTATGTAAAGTAAGACGTTATGAACGATAATGGGCCTCTTCTCCTTCTACTTACCTATTTAGACTTGTCAGAGGGGCCCTCAGAGCCTGAGTCAGGTGATACAGCATCAGTTGTAACAAAGGCTTGCGGCCGACAGAGATCAGTGAGCTCCTGTTCGGCGCTTGCCAGATTGGAACGGTTAATCAACACGGTGATCGTGTCCGTCGGTTCCAGAACCGTGCCGCCCTGTGGAGCGATCTTGGCACCGGCGCGCTCAACCAAAATCACGTGCGTGTTGTTCGGCCATGGAATATCTCTGATAGCCTTACCGGCGGCTAGGCTGTTCAGTGTCACGTTGTAGGTACGCATTGACACGCCGTGCAGCTTCTTCAGCTCTGCATCTCCTGGCAAGGTTCCCAAAAGGTTCTTTAAGAGGTGCTCGTAGAACGGATCCACATCGAGCAGGTTGGCAGTCACGAAGGCCAACATGGAGACGATGCTGACGGACAAGAGCGTATCCAAGCTGCCGGTCAGCTCAAAGACGAGGACAATTGCGGTAACCGGAGCCCGCACCACACCTGCAAACAGGCCCGCGATGCCCAGATAGATGAAGTTCATCATATACATCTCAGAGACCCCGAAGAAGCCTAAAATGCGACAGAACAGGGCTCCTGAGAGCGAACCCATAACAACAAGTGGGAACAGCGTGCCGCCCGGGGCGCCTGAGGCAAAGGAAATCGTCGTAAAGAGGTACTTCCCCACCAGCAGGAAAATAATTGTACCGATTGACAAGGCATAAGGATTCTGGAGGCGCTCGATGATTGCATCGCCGCCGCACATGAGGTCCGGCGCGGTAAACGCGATAATACCGGCCAGTGCGAATGGGATCGCGATTCTGGTATACGGCACATAGCTGTGGATCTTACCGTAGAGTTTCTGGCACCCGAACATCCCCTTGTTGTGCAGGGCTCCCAAGAAGCCACAGTAAATGCCCATGAGAATAACGAGAACATAGTTTGGGGTGTGTGGCAGATTGTTCACGATCAGCTGGAAGTTGAGGGTTGGCCGCATACCCAAGACCTGTGAAACTAAAAAGTCTGACACCACGGCAGCTGACATGGCGGTCATAACGAGAGAAGCTGAAAAGACCTTATGGATCTCCTCGACCGCGAAGAGCACACCGGTAAGCGGCGCATGAAAGGCTGCGGCCATACCTGCGGCGGCGCCGCAGGTCACAAAGAGACTTTCGATGTCCCGATCCTTGTGGAAGAGCTTTGAGACCGCTTTACCGGACATACCGCCGAGCATAACCGAGGGACCCTCACGCCCCAAGGAAAGGCCGCCGAAGCAGCACAAGGCACCCTCCACGAACTTGGTCCACATGACCTTATACCAGGGCATATCGAGGCGTCCGATCGCTTCGGCGTCGGTCTGTGGAATGCCTGAGCCTTGGGTATAGGGCTCGTAGAGCATGAGCTTACCGACGATGAAGACCAAGGCAGCCAACACGACAAACCAGAGGACGATGAAGAAGAGGTTGCTCTGTGCCCACGACGTAATCGCACGCATGGCGCCTTCCGCCCACGAGAGCACCCGACGGTACAGGACAACCGCGGCTCCCCCGGTCAGACCGACCAGGGCGCCTTCAAAAACGAGCTTTGCCTGTGCGCTGCGAGAAAATCGCTCAGTTAAGGGCTGCTGCTTCATGCTCATACCACTTCAATATCTTGTATCGAGTTGGATGTTTTTTGGATCTCTATAGAGCATACGCCTCTTAAGGCATCTAAAGCCCTAAGAGGCGTCAGGATTTTAATGCTGTCGATCAGGTCTAGTCTACCTTGACCAAGGTGTAGACCTCTTTGTTGCCGCAGGCCTTCGCGATAGTCTCACGTGGATGGAGATACGTAAGCTCGAGCATGAAGGAGAAGCCCTCGACGCTTGCGCCGGATTGCTTGACGAGCTCAGAGGTTGCTACTGCGGTGCCGCCGGTTGCCACTAGGTCATCGACGATCAGGACGCGGTCGTCCTTGTTGAGCGCGTCCTTGTGGATCTGCAGCTCATCGGTGCCGTACTCGAGTGCATAGGTCTGAGAGTAGACCTCACGCGGAAGCTTGCCTGGCTTACGAGCCGGCACAAAGCCTGCGCCCAGGCGATATGCGACCGGAGCTCCGACCAAGAAGCCACGTGCCTCAGCGCCGACGACCTTGGTGATACCCTTGCTGATAAAGTGGTCAGTCATATCATCAATGGCGGCAGACATACCCTGCGCATCAGCAAAGAGCGGCGTGATGTCCTTGAAGATGACTCCTCGCTCCGGGTAGTCAGGGATGCTTACGATCAGCTTCTCATAATCGATCTTGGACACAGTGAATCCTTTCTTCTTGGTTAGGACTTGCTCTCATGAGACATGGGTTTTCCGGCATCGTCCACATCCATATCCTTAAACGCAGCTTGAAGCATACGTCTTATCAACGTATCACGAATCGTATCTGTGAGCGCCAACATCTCATTAACAGCATCAGCAAACTCCCGCTGCTGTGAGGCAGAAGGCTCGTTGCCTTTCTTCGCGTAGAGCGTGCCTAAAGACTGCTCAAACATGCCTTCCTCACGATTGGCGGCGAACGCGTACATACGCAGATTGCGCGGGCCGATGCCATAGTGACGCAGGCGTGACGCACATCTGATCATTTTAAAATCTTTCCCGTCTACCAGGTCACGGCCATGGGGGGATTTTTTCAAAACAATAATACCGGCGTCAGCGAGCTGCCTCACAAAACTTACAGGGGCGCCCGTTAACTCCGGCATCTTATCGATCGGGTGTAATTTATTAATTGTCTCCTGATCATCTTGGGGGATCGCAACCTGCGTGGCTCCCGGCTCCGCAAAGCTTCGCTCGGGGCTCACGCTCTCCCCTCTGTCCTGCCGCTCCAACTCCTCTTTTATCACACTCAAGGGTAAAAAGCGCGTCTTCTGTAGATAGAGGATCGTCTCAAGCCGCTTGACATCCCGCGGTGAGTAGAGACGGTATCCGCCCGGTGTACGGGCAGGATTCAGGAGTCCTTCGTCCTCAAGGTAACGTACCTTTGAGACCGAGAGATCGGGGTACCGATTCTGTAGGCGTTTCACTACTTTGCCGATAGTAAGATATCCTGCATCGGTCATACAGTGCTTACGCTCCGGTCTCGATACGGGAAGTAATCCGGTTCGTATGGAAGACGAGGCGAAAGGTACCGATCTGTACCGTGGACCCATCCTTCAAGAAGGTTTTGTTGATGATTGCGCCGTCAACCCAGGTGCCGTTGAGTGAGCCCAGGTCAGTGATGATCACGACGTCAGATTTGAGAGCGGTCAAGTCGATCACCGCATGATGGCGCGAGACGGTCATATCGTTCAAACAGATGTCATTTGATGGATCACGCCCCAGCGTGATCTTGTCCTTATCAAGCTCAAATGTTTCCCCTGTCTGAGGGCCTTTGACTATGGTTAAGGAAGGGTTGGTGTACGGAGATCCGCCCATCAAGTCCGGAATGGTGGCGTCATTGTCTGGCATACGGAAGATTTGAGTCTGATCGGGGGCCTCGTTATTGTTGTGAGGTTGTTGCATACCTGTCCCTTCAAAGCAATTTCGTATTATCCCTATTCTAACGCTAACGACACGCAATGCAGGCAATCTCAACGCGCGCATTTAGAGGAAGTTTTTGCACCTCCACCACCGAGCGCGCCGGCGCGGGTCTGCCAAAGCGCTTCGCATAGACTCTGTCCATTGCCTCAAAATCATTCAGATCGGTGAGGTATACCGTGGTCTGGGCCACATCGGTGAGAGTCAAATCAATTGTGGAAAGGATGTTGGCAGTGATATCGAGCTCCCGCTCAACCTGCTGCGCCACATCGTCGCCCACGAGCTTCTTGTTGTCGTGCTCTTCGACCGGGAGCTGCCCTGAGACGAAGATAAAGCGACCAGCGGTCGTCCCCTGGGAGGAAGATCCAAGGGCTTCCGGGACATGCCGGGCATTGACAGCGTATTTCATAGGGAGATCACTTTCTCTTGGGCATCTATTCTTGGACGGTCAGGGCACGGGCTCCGATGTAGTCGTGCTCGTGACGCAACAATCCCTGACGCATCAGATCGTGTTTGGAAGCCTCATGGGGCTTTGCCTCGCTGAGCGGCGCCAGATACTCCAGGTTCTCCGCGGCAACTTGTGCGGCAGCAGTGAGACCCACCGGCGTCAGGGTATTGAAGGAGAGCAGTGAGCGGAACATCACGGGTGCCGACTGTGGGGGTACCAATAGTATCAGACTCGGCTGATCGTTGATGCGCATGTTGATAATGAGGGCCGGGATGTGGTTATCGAGCAAGGCGTCGTGTACCTGGTTCGTCTCCGGTACGGCAGAACCGTCCTTTAGATAGTCTGAGAGGATCTCTGAGGCCGCCTCACCCCACAAGAGGAGCGGCGTCAGGCTCTGACTCACCTCTTCCATCTCAAGCCCCTGATAGGGCGCGAAGCCGTTCTGATTGATGTTTGCAACAAAGTTGAGCCAAGCCGCGAGAATATCCCCGGAAGCGCTGATATCCCACAGCACGTACTCCTGATCCCCAGTGCGAGCAACGAGCGGGATTGAGGCGATCCTGCTGTCCCCCAGAAGAACCGGCTCAAAGGCGCACTCCCCGACTCCGAGCTTCTGACCTGCGCAGGTCGCTTCGATAAAGCTCTGAGCGACCGGTCCGGAGAGACGCTCGGAATAGCACCCGGACAGGTCGGTGAGTCCAGTCCCGTGTCTCAGCGCGGTGTATTCCTCACCCTGATTCTTGTAAGCAAGGGCCACTTTGGTGCCCTCTTCCACAAAACTGCCGAGTGTCGCGCCCAGTGCCAACTCTTCATAAGCCAGCACAGAGAGGTTGTCGGACATCTCTGTGTTCTTAGTATCTCCACTCATGGACAATATTCCTTTCGATAGGGAAACAGATGGGGATACCGGTATCAGCAGCGGTTTTGGGATGCGGGTTGGTCGTAATAAAGAGCATCTCGGCAGCCTGCCGGTCTCCTTGCTTCCACTGTGTTGTTTGATATAAGCTCCCCGGCACCGCGATCGAGACATTGACCGCATGGGATTTTTCGGATGTGATATCCCCGTGGTTGGGCCATACATAGCCTGATGCCGGAGCAACAGCTACAACATCTTGTATCCAACCTACAATATTTGCATCACGAACCGTGGCAATACGGACACCGGGGACAATGAAGGTTCGCTGGTGATCGGTACCATAGGTCCAATCGATCAGAGCTTTGGTGTCATTGAAGCGGCCTTGGCGAGTCTTACAGCCCATCACGCAGGTATAGATACGGGTAGAGCCCCGCTGACAGGCCCCCAAGAATGTTGTCTCATCTTCTACCGCGCCGGTTTTGATACCAAGCATACCGGGGACGCTATTTAAGAGCGTATCGCTTGACCTCAACGTCCTGGTCTGTTTTGTCTTTTTGTGCCCGCGTGTGGTGGTCACCGTGACTTTTACGGAGGCTTGTTTCACAGTCTGCGCTATCAGCGGATAGTTTGTGAGCGCGTAGCGTCCCATCGTCACCAGATCACGGGCAGAGGAATAGTGGTTGTCCTCTTTGAGCCCAGTGGGATTGACGAAGTGGGTGTTGTCCATTCCCAGCTCCTGGGCCTTCTGGTTCATTGCGTCGACAAAGGCATCCCGGGAGCCATAGGTGGCCAGCGCGAGCTCTTCGGCGGCATCGTTTACGGAATAGACGAGCATTGCGGAGAAGAGCTCTCTGAGGGTCGGGGTATCCCCCTCCTGGTATCCCGCAATCGAAGCTCCACTCTCCAACGTGATCTTTTGGCAAGTGAACGTAGAGTCCATGTCGGGATTCGTGTCGAGCACCACCATCGCGGTCATGACCTTCGTAATGGAGGCGGAAGCCAGGTGGTCGTCCTCATTGGTCCCCCAGATCTCTTGTCCTTCTGAATCGACGATGATCGCAGAGCGGGCCTCACTCAGGCTCGGGGCATCCTTCGTCTCTGCCGCCTGCGCCTGAGTGCTACCCGGGAGCGCGAACAGGGCACACACGAGACAGGCGATGAGACAGATAAGTAAACGTGGTTTGCGGATCACCGATTCCCCCCCCAGCACGAGACGAGTGGAATAGAGCACCTGTGGTTGTAGATAGTATTGGCGCGACAGGTGCAGAGATGCTGCCTACTGATTCTTCTGGTCCTTCTTTTCGGCTAATACCTCATTGCGGATACCGATACCGATCTTGGTATAGGAGATCGCGGTGATCGTCGAGAAGATGATGCCGATATAGACGCAGTAGATACCCGGCGCCATCGGAGTGCTGTTCAAGCCGGGAAGCCAGGAGACTGTTACCCAGCCCAAGCCCGGGAGGACCGGGAAGTTGACCAGCAGATCGACGAAGCCGAACATCAGGAAGGCCGTTGCGACCTTACCAGAGAAGATAACGTCAACCGGGCGCTTCCTGAAGCGCTGCAAATAGATGATACCAGCAGCGAGGTAAGCATCACGGCCGATAATGAAGACTGCGATCCACACGGGGATGTCGCCGGCGATCACAAGGCCAAGGACACCCGCAAACAACAGTACACGGTCCATCACCGGGTCTGCGATCTTACCGACCCAGCTCACGGTCTGGGTGCGGCGGGCAACTTGTCCGTCCAGAAAGTCGGTAACACAGGCGATTGCATAGCAGACGAGACCGACAATGCGGTTCCCGTGGGACGCAAAGATATACAGGAACACGATGGTCAAAATAAGGCGGCACAGGGTGATCAGGTTTGCGACCGTGAATACCTTATCGGAAGGATTGTTAGGGGTTCCGACCGGGTCAGTCGTGGTACCTGCGCTCTGTTTTGCAAAGGTTTCCGGCGCAAGGTGCGCTTTTGCTTTTTCAGCTAGTGTAAGTTTCTTCTTTGACACTTGATCCGCCCTCTTAGAGTTTCCAGATTTATAAGTATCCCTTCCATACTAACGAATGGCCCGATTTTTATAAGAAATTATGCAAAACTCTTCAAGATTATTTCTAACAGTAGATGGGCGGTAGCGGATAGCGCATAAACGGTAAGGTGTAACACCTTCACCGAAGAGTCTCTTGATCCCCCAGGGCAGCTTATATGGCGCTCCAGGGGACACCTGTCTAATCATTCGTTCTATCGGATTCTGGGTTCGATGCCCTGAGCTATTCCTGCTGCTCCGCTTGGCTCTGGCGGTTTTTTTGAGGGCGGATTAGCATTCTGAGTGCAACAGGATAGCCCGCTGCATGCAGGCGTGGCACACTCCGGAAGGCTACGATGTTGGTTGTCTCAATCAACGTCGAAAGCTAAAAGGAATGTGCCACTACAAGCATCTCAAGCCTACAGGAGAGGGACTGCATAGCCGAGCTGTGTGGCACAAGGGAAGCTCCATCGGCTATATCGCGGCAGAGATCGGCAAGGACAGCTCCAGCGTCTGCCACAAGCTCAAGAGGAACGCACGGCACGGCCGCTTTAGGGCATGTGCTGCCCAAAAGGAGGGCGGATGAGCGCCGCAGGAGATGC
>ERZ773013.58-NODE-58-length-66871-cov-81.249431_pt1 | contig 66871 bp, 83 predicted proteins | sample MGYA00511670_ERZ773013 | MGnify/ENA primary metagenome ERZ773013 (study PRJEB29015, sample SAMEA2738120) | human oral metagenome | biome: human oral; feature: human-associated habitat; material: saliva | place: China | collected 2257 ... | reverse complement strand
AATCTAACCAAATAACCCAACCACGAGACAAACAATATTGTCCCCATATTACTAATAGTACAAATACACCTGTAATAAACAGTATATCTTCTACCAAGGCTTTATCCTTGGATTGTTTTCTACGCAATTCTTTGAGCGTCATAATAGCCTCCAATTAAAAAGGACTGGGAATTAATCCCAGCCCAAAATACCCCGTTGAAAATATTGATGTTCAAGACGGATAGTGTGAATAGATACACACCGTTCCGTAGCCAAACATTCTAAATCGGCATCGGATAAAGCATCTGGAACATCTTCGCCCATGTGAACTGCCACAATACGGGCAGAGTCAAACATTAAAAAGAAATCTGTACCAGCAGGGTACGTTGCAGTAAATTCACGTCTCATTTATGCCACCTCCAAACCTAAGAAATCACGCCAGTAATTATTTAACGCATCAAAATCCACGTTAAATAACTTAGAAACACGCTCTACGTCTTCACTTTCGTACACGATAACTAACATTTCATCACCGTTTTCGTCGAACTCATGAGTTGTAGACGCACTTTCATACAACGCATCTTTCACTACTTGGGAAATTTCAGCCATAATAGACCTCACTTTCTCTCCGCTTTTTTATGGAGATACTGAGCACCGATAAAAGAGATTTGATGTATTCACCCAACGTGGTGCCGTCCGTCGGGGACAACCTCACTATGCCTCATCTCCGTGGTTCGACCGAAAAACCCAGCAACCATGCGGGCTGGCAGGCTCTCACGTCAAGCACCACAGCCACTCAAGCAAACGTATGTTCGATGTTACGGTCTAATTATCGTGCGTGAAATTATATTGTATAAAATTAAATCATGTGTAAAAATATATCGTGCGTGATTAATCTATACTCAATTAAATTGTATAGTAAACTATCGTTTACAAATAAATTGTACACAATACAATTTACTAAAATAAAATTGTGTTTTCTATTAAATGTAAATATAATAAAATACCACATATATATAATTATGTCAATAGTCCTAGAATTGATTATTTTAACCTCTAAGGTGCGTGTAACTGTTTTTAGGTATAATCTATCGTGGAACATATAAAAACGCCGTACAGGGCAAATAAAGCGTTTTAAATTACACGATTAAATTGTATCAAATAAAATTGGGCATAAAAAAAGGCTACCCTACACAATAGGATAGCCTAAGATTAAATTGTACACAATTAATAAACATCACGATTGAATGTGATAAAATTACATTGTATGCAATTAATTGGGCATGATGCCACAATATACAATACAATCGAATACCATTATATTATATGAAATTAGATTGCATAAAACACAATCGGGGGTAAAAAAGAATTATCAAATTCCATTGTATAAAATACAAACGATAGACAATATAACAGTATAAGATATAATAGAATAAAATCAAATTGCATACAATACAATTCTATCACAAATTGCATTATACACAATTCAATTTTACACAATGTATATAAACATACGTTCGATTATATAGATAAAAAAATACACCAGATAATGGTACAAAATTCAATTGTACACAATTGACTGGCGGGGGAATAAAAAGAATAAAATTCCATTGTATCAAATATACGTATATAGTAATATAAACATATAAAACTAAATTGTATACAATTAAAAATAGATATAAAAAAAGGGTAGCCTTAATAGACTACCCCTCTAGAACCTACTATTTTTCAAGTAAACCCTTTTCTTGCATTAGAGCTAATAACATCTTATTTTGAGCTTCTAACTTAGCATTTTGTTCCTTTAATAAAGCCTTTTCAGAATTAGCCTTATTATTGTTAGCTAGTTTTTTCTCATTTTCTTGCGATTCACTAGAAATATAAGCTCTATCTGCATAGATTTTAACTACTAAACCGTCCTCAGTATGAGCTTCAATAACATTTGAACCTCTTGCACCTGTAACATTACCAACAGGAATAACGTAGTTTTTACCTTTGGCGGATTTCATTACCTCTTTAAGAGGTAATTCAAGAGTAACAGATACAGTCAATTCCTCTTTGTTGGTTACAGCTGTATATTTGCGGTCTACAGCTTGAATTTTTTCGCCCTCAGATAGTTTGTGAGCGTTCGCCAGCAATTCAGTGAATGCTACTACAGTATTAATTTCAGTTGCTTTTTTAGTTGCCATGATTAGCCCCTTTTCTACCGCCTAGCGGTGTTAAATACAATTGGTATCGTTTATTGATACCCTGCAAGCCTTGTCGCTTGCTGTGACTAAACTATCTCATACCTCCGCTGATATAGTGCAATGCTTTGTATTTACCCCGTGTTTTGCGATACTACCCCCCTCACTATATATAGTTCTCTGTGATACAGTGAATTTTCTCTATCTGCTTCTACTATTTTCGATATATCCTAGTGCCCCTCTCAGGGGGTGGGGCTTCGCATTTGGGGCGTGGGGTCCGGTCATACGAAATAGAGACTGCTTATATACAAATCCAAAGGCTCTCAAAATGATTGCTTATACAAAAATCCAAAGGTTCCGAAATATGAATACAATATGAAATAGATGTGACTGTATGGTATACACAATTTCAAAATTAGTTGACTGCCGAGCAATGGCAATTTATGAGCAGTTTTTACTGGGTAGGGGTATCGTAAGTACCCAAAAATGGCAAAATACATATTGTATGGTTTACTAGTTCTTGTTCTCTTTCTTTTCTTTCTTTATATATTTCTTTCTTTTCTTTCTCTTTTTCTTCCTCGTACTTACGTACTCGTCAGAAAAATACGTTATCAGCTTTCTAGGGTAGGGCTTCCAAATACAGCAGTACTATCTATTACGAAACCGATAACGTGTAATATTTTTCTAACTTCAAATTAGCTTGTGGTATTACCAAGTAGACTCTACAGCAACACAATCAAGGTGAAATTGTAATTTTAACCGATAGTAGTGAAAGGGCAAGAAAGGAGCTTGGTAATGGCAAACGAAATTGAACAGTTAGCAGAGATATACGACAGATGCGAAAATGATTTGGTATTATTCCGACAAATGTTCCTACCAGCTGAACACGAAGTTAAACCTGCTTGGTTCCACCGTAAATGGGGAGAAGTGTTACTGAACGGTAATCGACATTACGCAGTAGAAGGTTTTCGTGAGAGTGCGAAAACGTCGTATGTATTGAGAGCTTTCCCAATTCATTGCTTGGTATTCCCATCCAAGAAGAAACAATACATCGTATTTATCATGGCTAACCAACGGGCAGCCAGCCGAAGGCTTAAAGATATTGCTGAAGAATACACCAGTAATGAATTAATGAACCTTAACTTAGTTCGTATTAAAGAGCAATCTGAAAAGGCATTTGAGATTATCGTAAAAGATAAAAACGGTGAAGAAATTACAGTACGTATGGAAGCGTATGGTAAAGGTTCTAGTGTCCGTGGTTTGAATAACAAAGATAGACGACCTGATATTATCCTCATCGATGACCCTCAAGATTTGGAGGATAGTCTTTCTGATACAGTACAGAAATCTGACTATCAATGGTTCTTATCTGATGTATACTTCCTTGGTAAAAACACACGGATATTCTTTATCGGTAATAACCTTGGTGAAAAGTGCATTATCGAACAGGTAATATCCAACAAAGAGGAATTAGGCTTTGATGCGGAACGCATTCCTGTATTAAATGAAGACGGTAAATCTAACTGGGAAGAAATGTACCCAGTCGAAGCTATTAATGATGAACGTGAAAAGTGGCGTAAACTTGGGCAGTTAGATATTTGGGAACGTGAAAAACTTTGTATTGCTATTTCTCCAGAAAGCCAAATCTTTAAGAAAGAATACTTTAGGTATTATGACCCTAATACGATACAACTAGAGGAATGTTCTGTATTTATTGCTTGTGACTTGGCTATCTCTGAAAAAGAAACAGCCGATTTTACTTCTGTCTGTGCCGTCGCTGTTAACCCTGACAATCACTGGTTTCTCCTTGAGATTGATTATGGTAGGTGGGACCCTACTAAAACGATTGACACCATATTCCAAATGGTTCAAAAGTACCGACCAATTTATGTTGGTATAGAAAAAGTCGCTTATCAAGCGGCTCTTATTCATTTTGTGGAAAAGGAAATGATTAAGCGTAATACTTGGTTTACCGTAAAACCTTTAGAAGCAAAAGAGAAGAAGGAAATCCGTATCGCAGCTTTGCAACCAAGATTTAAAGCTGGTACATTATGGTTCCCTATGGGACAGGATTTCTTAGTAGAGTTAGAGAGTGAGTTTTTATCATTCCCTAAATCTTTACATGATGATTTAATTGATAGTTTAGCACACATTTCAGCTATTGCCAGTCCACCTGTTGGTACATTTGGTACGGTAAGTACAGCTGATATACCGATGGGAGGTGCGATGTAAGATTGGCTGAAGATTTCACAGTTGAATTAACTGGTCAGGAAGCTGACAAGGCTTTGTTAAGTTTAGTAAAAGCTGATATTGCCGATGCTGAGGCGTATCAACAATCTATTATTCAGCCTACTGTGCGTGAGCGTTACAATATCTATTATGCAGATAAAGAATATTACGCTCATAAGTTCCCTATTTTAAGTAAAACTTCTTCTTTGGTATCTACAGATGTAGCAGATACTATTGAATGGGCGTTACCATCTTTGATGAAAGTATTTACTGGCTCTGATGAAGTAATTACAGTAGCTGGTGTTACAGAAGAAGATGACCAAAATGCAGAAGTTATGCAAAGCTTATTGGTATACCAATTACAAAGACAAAATAAATTCTTTCCTATCCTGTATAACTGGATGAAAGATGCTTTGATTACTGGTATGGGTATTATCAAATGCTATTGGGAGCGTACAGAAGGTTATACACCAGAAACAGCACAGTTGAATGCTGATGCATTAAAGCTCTTAACACAAACTGGTGTAGAAATTACAAACGTAGAAGGACCTGATATAATGGGTGATTTCACTGTAACATGGAATTCTCCGTATTATATTAAGAATAGTCCTAAATTAGAAAACATATTAGTGTCGGAGTTTTTATATTCTCCTGATGCTAAAAACCTCGAAGATGCGAATTTCGTAGCACACCGTAAAAAGGTTACTATGTCTCATCTTCGTCAAAAAGAACGTGAAGGTATTTACGCAAATGTAGACATGGTTCACCCTGATAATGGTCCTGTATCTTGGATTACCGACCAAGTTGAGGACGTAATTGGGGACCATTACACTCCATTACATAACAATCAACAAGATAAAGCACGTGAAGAAGTTACGATTTACGAATGTTATACTAAAATCGACTTTAATAACGATGGTATTCTTGAAGATATGATTATTACCATTGCTGGCGATGTAATTCTTCGTGCAGAACCAAATTACATGGGCAGACACCCATTCTTCTCTATTTCTCCAACTAAAGACCCTCATCGTATCTGGGTAAAACGCTCCTATGCAGAGCTTATTGGTGAATTACAAGACATGAAGGTAGCCCTTACTCGTCAAATCGTCCAAAATATTGCTTTAACTAATGACCCTAAGATGATTTTAGCAGAAGATAGTATTAATATCTCTGATTATATTGAAGGTCGTAAAGTTATCCGTAAAAAACCGGGTTCTAGTATGGGCGATGTAGCTATGGCAATGCCTGTAAACCAATTATCCCCACAAACATTCCAATTCTTGGAGTATTTAGAAGGGCAAAAGGAAAACCGTACTGGTATTACACGGTATAACCAAGGGCTTGACGCTTCGAGCTTAAATAAAATGTTGGCTTTAGACACTCCAATTCCATTAATTGACGGTACGTATAAGCTCAATAAGGATATTGTTGAAGGTGATGTTTTAGTAGGCAGTAACGGTAAAGGCACCAAAGTGCTAAAGGCACATCCTATTCAAAATCCAAAACGTGCATTTAAAATTACATTTGAAACAGGCGATGTTGTTAAAGCTGGTGGCGAACATAGATGGTCTGTTAAAGTTGCCACAAAACATAATACACATAAATCTCCAGATTGGGAAAAATTACCAACTGAACGTATTTATGATTTAATGCAAAGCGGACATAAAGTTTGGATTCCACGTGTATTTGAAGTAGATTTCACAGAAAAAGATTTACCTATTGACCCATATGTATTTGGTGCATGGCTAGGCGATGGTAATTCTCACACTAATAGATTTACCACACAAGATAAAGAAGTAAAAGAACGCTTTAAAGCATGGAGTGAACTTTTCTACAAAGGTCATATTGAACCATGTAAACAACAAAATTCTGGTAAAGCTACGACATACTCGATTGTTAATACACCATTCAGAGAAATTATGAAGGATTTGGGCGTATTAAAAGACAGCCGATATGAAGAGTTTAAAGATAATGTTAAACACATTCCAGAAATATTCTTACAAGGTTCATTTAAACAACGATTATCATTATTACAAGGTTTAATGGACACAGATGGCTGTATTACTAAAGATGGTCAATCTATTTTCTGTAATTCTGAGCCAGCTCTCGTAGACGGTTTTGTTAAACTTCTTAATTCCTTTGGTATCAAAGCTACCGTAAGTTGGAGAGAAAATGTAAGTAATAAGTTTCCTAATTGTCGCCCACATGCACACGTATATTTCTCTTCGCCATTTTGTCCTGTTACTATCCAATATAAGGTTGATAGATGGAAAACAAAATCTTCTGATAGATGGGAACAACAACGTATTGTATCTATCGAAGAGATTGATATTGAACCGATGCGTTGTTTAACAGTTGATGCAGAAGATGAACTATATGCTTGCGGTCATGTTATGACATTGACTTCAAATACCGCAACGGGCATATCTGCAATCCTCGGACAGTCGGCACAACGATTAGAATTAGTGGCTCGTATGTTTGCGGAGACAGGGATATCGGAACTGTTTCGTTTTATGGTTAGCCTTAACCAAAAATTTGTAGACCAAGAAACTGTGGTTCGGCTAACAAATAAACAGTTACGTATTAGCCCTGACGACCTTAATGGTAATTTTGACTTGGTTGTAAATGCTGGTATCAGTATCGCTACTAAAGAGTCTACAATTATGACATTGCAAACAATGCTTACAGCTTTAATGCAAACACAAGCAGCTGGCATTCCTATCGTAACACCACAAAACATTTACAATCTATTCAAGAAATGGATTGAAAGTGCTGGCTTTAAAAACTACAATGATTATGTTACAGACCCAGCGGTTGTACAACAACGTGCTATCATGGACATGCAACTTAAACAACAAGTATTAAGTAGCTTACCACCTGAAGCACTACAAGCGTACATGACATTTGGTGTATTACCACCTCAATATTTATTAATGTTACCACCTGAATTACAATTATTATTTGGAGGCGAAGGCAATGGTTCAGAACAAAGTGGATTATTCGGAGCTGTCCAAAGCAACGGCTCACCTGCAAGCGGAAATGCAGGAACGGGATTTAGCTTCGGCGGTGCAAACCTTGCTCAAGGACTGGTTGGTGGCGTATCAAGGACTGATAATCAATCGCCTCAAAACGTGCCCCGTCAAGGAAATGGAGCACCAAAGGAACCTTCTGGTGGCATCGGAGGCTTTTAATGATTTCTTGACTGCTGTAGTTGCCAATGGTGATATGGCAGAAGCTGACCTTAAAGCGATTTTGGAGGCTGAGGCTTTTAACAGTCAAACAGGCTTTTATCCAGAATAAATAAAATAACCACGATTGGGGGTGATAATTTGATGACTGAACTCGTATATGGCGTAGTATGATGGAGGTGGTCCAATTATCTCCCTGTTCAGGGTTAAGAACAATTTTAAGAAAGGATATGTAAAATTGAAGATTTCTTACAGTAACAAAAAGTTGCCCTTTCAATATGACATTAACACAGGAACATTCACACAAGTGACTCCACAGCCACAAAACAAAGGAGAAAGTTCTACAAATAATGAATATAGTGAAAGGCAGAGCTTCACACCAGAGCAACAAGCATTGCTAAATGCAAAGCCTAGTCCTAGTGCAAAGCCACAGCATCAGGTTATGACAGCTAACCCTACTCCAAGTCAACCACATATGGATTTGACACCACGTATGGGCTATGCTCCAATTGCAGAGCAGTTGGCAAAACAAGCTGGCGTTCAAGCTGCTGTTCCTAACTACCAAGATTTCATGAAGCAAAGAGAGCCAATTAATCAAGCGAAAGCTCAATATGAGGCTACTCAAGGCTACCCTAAAGACGGCATGTATAAGCCATCACAAGATTTTACATCTGTGAGCATGGCACCTAAATTCCAAAGTGATGGTAGTAAGGAATTTGCAGCCAGCCATCAAGGCTTGTCCAACCCTAATGCTATTTATGACATTTTGCAACAAGGTAAGGCTCTAGAGGAAAAGTTCCGTAACGCAGCTGAAGGAAACTATACCCCATTAACTATGGGACAGATTGCTCAGCAACGTATGGATGCAATTCCTAAAGATATGGCATGGGCACGACAAAATCCATTTTCCAAAGAGATGGGTTATCAATGGGCAGATGACAAAAAACTTGGAGAACTTGGTTGGGGTGCTGATGATATTACGTCTATGAAAGCACGTACTGAATTCCACCCACAAGAGATTGAAGAGTTGTATCGTCAAGGTGCTATCCGTGCTCCATATCGTGAATATTTAGCAGAGCAAGAACGCTCACGTAGAGAAGCAGAAGCAGAAGCGGCTAGAGTAGCACAAGCTAGAGCGGCATCTTATTCTTACAGCGAACCTGATAGTGGTTATTATGAAGCACCGTCAGACAATTCTAGTGAAGTAAGTGCACCAGCTCCAGCTCCACAACCACAATTTAGTGGTGATTATTCTATCCAAGCACCAGAAGAAACTGACTGGAGAAAAGTACCATTATATAAAACAATCGGTGGATTGTTTAATGGTAGCGGTACTCAACAAGCTGGTGGCTGGACAGTCGCAGATGGCTTATAATTTGTATTAACATTCACCAACCCGCTAGGGAGTGAAAGGAGAAAACATGAAGGATTTTGAATTTAATTTGCAAACATTTGCAGAAGGTGAAGTAGACGTACCTGCAACGGAAACTGAACCAACAAAAGTTACTGATGTAGCTGAAACAGGTGGCGATACTGCACCTGCTGATTTTGATTTTGGCATTGATAAAAATGGAGACGTATTCTTTAATGGCAATCGAATGCTTTCTTTTGATGGAGATGAAGAAGTAGACCCTGCTCCAGAAACGCAGGACTCTGAAGAAGGACAACCTACAGAAACTGAACCTGAAACTAAAGCACCAGAACCACAAATGTATACAGTCAAAGTTGACGGTCAAGAAATGCAAGTTCCTCTTGAGGAATTACTAAACGGTTATCAACGACAAGCTGATTATTCTCGTAAGACACAAGCATTGGCTGATGAACGCCGTCAGCTACAACAACAATATGCTCAATATCAACAACCTCAAGCACAACCACAAGCACAAGAGCCGCAACAACCACAAGTAACACAAGCGGAATATTACAATAAATTAACAGAGTTTGCGAAAGGTGAAGTTGAAAAACATTTAGGGACTGAGTTCGATGAACTTAACCCAGTTCATATTGCGGCATTGGCAGATAGCGTAGCCACTATCAAAGCCCAAATTTATGAACAACAAGCTGTTCAAAAGAATTTCACAAACGTGGTAAACCAATTCCGTCAAGACCCTAACTTTGATGACATTGACCGTTATGCACAATATAAGTTGCAAAACATGCCTTATCAACAAGCAGTAAAAATTCAAAATGCTTTAGATAACTATGATGCTGATACAGTGGCACAATTCATGACAGCAGCTCGTAATGAATATTACGGCATGATGAACGCACAATATAATCAGCAACAAACACCGCAACAAACGGTACCAAATATTCCACAACCAACAAACAAACCAAAACCGCCTGTATTAGAAGGTGCTGGTAGTTCTGAACGACCACCTATGTCCGCAACACAACAAGTTGACTTTAAATCTTTAGGTCGTATGACGAACGATGAGTTGGTTAAAGTATTCCAACAAGCTGGCTTGACCAGATTATAATTTTGAAAGAGGTATAAAACATTGGCAGATAAAGATACAGCAGTCCGCTCTTTTACCGTAGTTGGTAAGAAAGAAGACGTTACTGATTTCGTCACAGCAATTGACCCTGACCAAACGCTTTTAACTAACAAGTTTGGCAAAACTTCCGTTAAATCTACAGAACATGCATGGTTGAATGACTCCTTACGTCCAGCTATGGAAAATGCTTACCAAGAAGCCGTTGACTTCGACTCTCAAAAAGCAAATCCACGTAAACGTGAGTCCAACTATGTACAAAAATTCTTACACGGTTACTCCGTAACTGATACTACTCAAGCAATCGCTAAATATGGTGTGTCCGATGAATTGGGCTACCAAATGGTAAAAGCGACTAAAGAAATTGGTCGTGACCTTGAGTATGCTATCGTTCGCAACAAAGCGAAAGTTATGGGTGATGATGCTATTGCTGGTAAAATGGGTGGTATTCCTTACTTCTTGGAAAACTTCAAAGAAGTTACAGCAACAACAGCTGGTGTATTCACATTGACTAACCACAAATTCGTAAACGGTGACGTTGTTATGTTCCGTGCGAAAACTGGTACTCTTGATACTAAATTGAAAGCTAACACTCAATACTTCGTAAAAGTAGTTGATGCTAATACTTTCAATATCTGTGAAACAGAACAAGAAACAACTGCAACAGCTCCTAATACTGTTAAACCAGCAGCAGCTATCAATGCAGGCTCCACAGAATTAACTTCTGGTAATGCTATTGATGCTAAATCTGCGGCAGGTGCAGGTGCTCTTACATTTGACCTTATCAATGACGCTATGCAAGCAGCATGGTCCCGTGGTGGTTCCATTAACTTCGCAGTAATGTCTGGTAAAAACAAACGTGTATGCTCTGGTTTCACTCAAGGCACTACTAAAAACCGTGAACAAACTTCTAAAGAATTAGTAGAAGTTGTAGATGTATTGGAAACAGACTTCGGTCGTATTGACTTGGTTTCCCACCGTATGTACACAGATGACGTAGTTGACTTAATCGAAGCACAATACTGGAAATTGGGTTACTTAATTCCATTCCACGTTGAAGATGGCTTGCGTAAAGGTACTTACAAATCTAAATACATCACTGGTGATGCTACTTTAGAATGTACAGCTCCTATTGCAAACGCTCGCATTTACAACATCAAAAAATAATACATAATATGGGGAGGGCGACCTCCCCTATTTTTTTTAGGAGGTACTATGAGATTAGGAACACAAGTAGAGGTTGACCCTAAAACTGGTGAATGGAAAATTAAACAAACGTATGATGAAGGTGTAGTGCTCCGTGAATGTAAACGAATGCGTGACAGCATGGAGGAAGGTAGAATTCATGATGGTAAAGCTAAAAAGATTGCTATGATACCACGCCATAGATTTGCTACAGACTTTGAATTGATGCAATATCAACAATGCCAAGGTAAAGATAATGTGGAAGCAGCTAAATGGCTCAATATCTGGTTAGCTAAAAACCCTGAATTCCGTACTACTAATACAATCTACTCTGAAAATACAGGTAAAATTATTAAATCTACAGCCAAATATGGGGGTATTTAATGATTAGAGTACAGTCCATTATTGAGAGTATCTTATACAACTTGGACGAAGCGTATAATCGACAACATTCAAATAACGAATTGATTGATGCCATTAATACGGTATTACGATATGTGAATTTGTCTTTAATCAATGTTGAAAGTTCTTACATCGCTAATAAGGTAAACATTAAACCAAGTAATGGTGTAGCTAAACTACCTAGTGATTTTGGTAAATTTGATAGCATTGAAGAAGATACAAATGATACATATGAAATCATGGGTAATAAGATTTATCTAAAAAATCCAACTACTTTAAAATACTATCGTATTATTAATGAAGTAGAAGATGTAACAGACGAGATTGACTTGCCTGCTATTTTATTTGACATGTTTGTCCGTTTCTCTACAATGTTATTAAGAAAAGAACCTGATAAAACTGGTGGTTCTGATGGCATGGCTAAACTAATTGCTGATGAAATTAAAAAGATGACAGCAAGTGATGCTAGTAGACCTATCGAACGACCTATGCAGTTCTATGTATAAGGAGCCGTAATGAAGGTAAAAGAAATGTTAATTTTAGCAAGACAACGCCTTGGCGATATGCAAAAAACAGCATACTCTGATATTGAGTTGATTTACTGTTTAAATAACGCTATCGACCGCTTGTCTTATGAATTATACAATCAAAACGACCCAGAACTTACAAAGAAAATGACATTGAATGGTACACAGGAAACTAAACGTCCTGATGACTTCATTGCGTTTCAAGGTCAATTCCCTGTTGAATTTGAATACCGCACTGACGGTCCTATTATGAAACATCTTGACCCAGAGTTTGATGGGGAACTTGAAATTGTTTATTATGTAGCGATGCCTCACGTTAAAAGTTTGGAAGACGAAATTCCATTCAAACGTGTTATGTTTAATAAACAATTATTACAATTCTTGTTATATGAAGCTAAACCTTCCCTTGAAAAAGAAGGACAAAATAGCAATACTACACCAGCTGACCAAGGCTAGGAGGTAATATGACAGTAAAAGAATTAATGAATAAAGCGGCATTACGAAACCGCTTATCTGATAGTATTGAAAGTGGGTATGATGATGATGAATTGATTGCATACTTTAACGATGCGATTAACTTTATGTGGCACGTACTCATTGACAATAATTATTATGAAGTAATTGGAGACCATACATTTACAGATGAAATTACACCAACTCCAGATGATTGGTATAAAGCTACAAATCAAGCTCCATTACAATTAATTGAGAGTGGCAAAAAGATTAAATGCTATGGTGAACTACCATACACGGCGAGATATTATAGACGACCTAAATTCGTAAGTACAGTTAATGATGAATTGCCGTGGACAAACGAAGCATTCCCTAATATCCTTGCTCAATTGACTATCGTATTCGCAATGAGCAATCATGAATTCGATATGACAGTAGAACAAGACTTTGTGGAGGCTATTATTAATTATTTATAGGAGGATAAATGGACAAACAGAACAACCTACCATCTACGATAAATGGTGATGGTCGTAAATTTATCTCCTTGCTCAAAGGGTATTTAAACGATATTAAGGCTTCTTTAGAAGACCAAATCAATGAAGCTACAAAAATTTGGAATGGTATTGCTGACAACCCTGATACCATTTCTGAACAAGTCCGTAATATTACCATAGACGAACGCTCAGTTAATGGTAGTGTATCTCTAATTCTTAAATGGGATAGCACTCCTATCAAACAATATGCAGGCGTAAGTATAGATGTTAAAGTGGGTGATTTCCACGATACAGTAGACCAATTTGCTGATAAACAGGTACATCAACATTATGATACAGGTAAAACAAATATCTTTACAATACCAAACGTAGAAATTGGTAAGAAATATGAATTCGTAATTCGTGGTAGAGATATTCGTAATGCACTTTCTGAAAAGGCTAGAGCCCCTATTACGTATTATTATGTATCTGAGCAAACTCACGTTCCTGAAGCTCCATATGAAGCAATAGTAATCTTTGATAAGCGTGGTGCTTACTGGTCTTGGAAACAGAAACCACAGAATGATTATCAATGGACCGAATTACGCTTAGACGAACATGTTGGCGAAATTCATAACAGACTAGATTTAACAACTGATTGGCACTCTACAGCTAAGCCATACTCACGTGTTGGCACTGGGTATATTTATAATAAAGGTGTTGGCAATTCCTATTCTGTCCCTGCTAAAGTAAACTACAGTAAAGCTGTTCCAGCTAAACCGACACAGTTTGTTGTTAAGCCAGTAATCGAAGGTCTTAATATTACATTTGCTAGTATTCCAGAAGATTGTACAGGAGCTATTGTCTATGTTAATAATGAAGAAAACTTTGTGGTGGACAACAGTCTTAATTACCTCTGTTCTACTGGCACTTACACTGTTAAGGTTTGTTACGTTGATATTTTTGGTAATGGCGAAATGTCTGACCCAGTAACAATTAGTACTGTTGAAGAAATACCAATAGAAATGCTCAATAAAGAAAAGTTGGGTATCAATGCTATCAATCAAGGCATTACAGATATTAACAATGCCAGAAAAGAAATTGACAAGAAGATTGGTGGACTACAAACATCACTAACTTCTATGAATGGTATTATTGATGCCAAGGTTAAAGATGCTAAAGATACTGCTGAAAGTAGATTAACAGCTACTGCAAATGCAATCAATTCTACGGTATCTAACAATTTCAATAATCTACAAACTAGCATTACGCAAGTGGCTAATAGTATCGAAGTTAAAGTTAAAGCAGGAGTTGATAAACTAACTGGTCAAGAGATTGTGTCTCGTATTAACTTAGCTCCAGATACGGTTAGTATTTCTGGTAAATATATTCATATTACTGGTCAAACAGTATTTGACAATGGTGTAATCGTATCTAAGTATATCGGAGATAACGCTGTCGTAGGTACTAAAATTGCTGATGGTGCAATTAGTACCGATAAACTTGTAGCTAATGCAGTTACTGGCAATAAGATTGCCGCTAATGCTATTACAGCAGATAAGATTAAAGCTGGTTCTGTGACAGCTACACAAATTGCTACTGATGCTGTAACGGCAGAGAAGATTAAATCTGGCTCTGTAACAGGTGACAAAGTAGTTGCCAATGCAATTACAGGTGATAAAATAGCTGGTAATAGTATCAGCGGTGACAAAATACAAACCAATGCTGTTGATGCTAGTAAAATTAAAGCTGGCTCTGTAGATGCATCTAAGATGAATGTAAACAGGCTAGATGCCATAACGGCTAATGTGGGTAATCTTAATGGTGGCTCCATTACTGGTGGCACATTTAAAAATTCTAAAAACTCATTTACCATCGACCCAGAGGGAAACATTATAGGTGCAAATATTACTGGGTCAAAAATATCAGCTGACTCAATCTACCAAGCTGGTTTCCATTTAAAAAACCTTGATGTTCGTACCTATAAAATTAAACACGGCGAGTGGTGTCCTATACCCGATGGATTTACAGAGTCTCAATGTGTATTTGTGCCTGTCGGCTTTGTACAGACGGAAATATATAGAGCATCACAATACTCAAACGATGGATACAAAATCGAAGGCAGGACACAAGTGCGAATAAATAGAGACGAAATGCGGAGGCAGAAACAACGCTTCCAAGGGTCATGTGACTTGTATATGGTACAAGATAAAAATCTAGGTACAACTGTCGGATTAAAGAATATACGTCAAGCTGTAGTTGAGAGTCATAGCATAAAAACTTACACAAGTGGTAACGATAATGGCAATGATTGGTCAGAAGATATTTACACATACGGCGAATTATTTGTTTTAGTAATTGCTAAAAAATAGGAGGATATATGGCTGATAATTCTTTAATTATTAAACTTGACAAAGACACATTTGCTCAAGTTATTGACATGCTAAAAGATAATATTCGAGGTCCCAAAGGTGATATTGGTCCAAAAGGAGAGCAAGGTCTTAAAGGCGAACGTGGACCACAAGGACCACAAGGACCACAAGGGGATGAGGTATCTATACCAAATACTGCAAAATTACTATTAGATAAAAATATTTATCTTCCAGATGAAAAGGTTGATACTGTATTAAGTTCCATTATAATATTATTGAGTGGTTATCTCAACCCATCTATTGAACCACTACGATACAGAAAACCAAAACGGAATGAAACATTCATTGATTTTTATGGTCAACCGCATTATAAAATTTCAATCAACGACGGCGAAAAGATGGAGTTTATGTCTAATAACATTAGATATAATATCCCTTTAACAGCTAGTATTTTATTGGTGAAATATTTCGATTTAAGTAATCGTTTGGTTGACTCTCAAACTATTGAGCTTGGGGTTGCAGAAATACCTCTTTATGATTTTGGTAATAGTATTTCACGAGATGAAGTTGTATTAGCCTCTGGTACTAAAGCAACTGTTACAAAATTCGCTAATGGGATAAAAATTAAAGTTACACATCTTGCTCCTGATACAGAATTACTAATTTTCTCTGATTACGAAGAAATTATTGACACTGCTGCATCTAGCAAGAATGTGCCATTCATCGAATTTGATTTAACTGGTATTAGCGGTAAGGCATTACCTTCTCAAGTTAATATGTATAGATTTGCTGAACTTGCTAGTAAAATTCATATTTTAGTTAATAAGTCCAGTATTTTTGATACTAATAGTGACCAAGTTGGTACATTTGAATTTTTCAATATTGCCACAGGTGGTACACAAGGCATTCAAGTTAATGGTTCGGAATTAGTAATGGCTCAAGCTGGCATTTATTACGAATACAACTTCTTAACTGACAAATTAACTCATACTGTCTAAGGAGGTTAAATGATTGAAATAATGCTGCCACCACCAAGGGATAGCATTCTTTCCTACTTATATCATAGTGCACCAGATAATGCTGTGTACGATATTATTTTCTGTATTTTAGCTGTAACAATTCTATTATTAATAGATATTGCATTACGGTTTGTTATTGAACTTGTTGAATATAACAAGGCAGTTGGTAAAGAATGTACCGCATGGAATATGTTTAAAGCATTATTCCTTGGCTGGGGAACTGTTACTCTCTCAAATGGGACAAAGAAAAGATTTTTGGTTAGTAAAGCATTCCGTAAATCTTTATTTTCTAAGGTATCTTTTGAATATCCTATTTTCTTCACTCTAGCAGCTACAGCATGGTCATTGCCTGATGTTCCTGTTATGGGATTTAGAATAGATGCACTTTTATCAATGCTATTTATGTTAGCACCGATGTTATGTGAGATTGTATCTATTATCGAAAAATTAAATGAATTAGACGCAGAAGCCTTTAAATGGTTTAAAGAGTTACGTGAATTTATTAAGGAAACCAAAGAGGTGATAAAAAATTGAAGCGTATTTTTGAAATGTTAATGTATGAGAATGGGGGTTTATCCCTCACTCGTACAATTTCTGTCTTGTTTGTATTGCTATTTATTGGTGTTACAATTTACTTGGTATTCTTTGATGCTAGATGGGACCATTACGAAACACTTGCTACGATGGCAGCAGGTGGTGGTCCTATGACACAAGTTGCTAATAAATTAATCAATTCTAAATACAATTCTGAGGTAGGAAGCTACAAAGAAAGGTCTGGTGCTGAGTAGTGGCAAAATTCAAATCTACAGTTCCAGTATATGACATTACCGTCAATCAAGGTGATGATTTTTCCTTGCAGATGATAGTTAGCGATGGTCAAAATCAACCAATTGACATTACTGGATATCAGTTTGTTTGTAAAGTAAGAGAAACAGCTGAGTCTAAAGACACTATTGCTGAGGCAGAATGTATTATACGTGACGCTACGAAAGGTGTATTAGACATTAATTTCTCTTCTGAGGTTACTGGTAATATTGATACTGACGGTGAATATTATGCGGAAACCAATTCGTATTATTACGATGTTCAGCAAATTAATACAAACGGTCGCAAAGAACGTATTGTTCAGGGCAAGTTTATTGTAAGCCCTGGTATTTCTTTCCACTAGGAGGTATACATGGCTGACAAAATTATTAAAATTATACAAGCCACTTCTCCTAGTGTTACGATTAATCATAATCGTGATGGGAAAGATGGCAAAAATGGTAAAGACTTTAAGTTTGAAGACTTTACACCAGAGCAATTAGAAAGACTAAAAGGACCTAAAGGTGACAAAGGCGACACTGGAGAAAGAGGACCCAAAGGTGATATTGGTCCTCAAGGTCCTTTTGGTCCAAAGGGTGATGATGGTCAAGCGGGTCCTAAAGGCGATATAGGTCCGCAAGGTTTAACTGGTCCTATCGGTCCCGCAGGTCCTATCGGACCCAAAGGCAATGATGGTGAACGAGGACAAGCTGGTCCTAAAGGTGAGCAAGGTGATGCTGGTCCTATAGGTCCACAAGGATTACAAGGTATTCAAGGTCCTCGTGGAGAGGCAGGTCCTCAAGGTCCACGTGGTATTCAAGGCGAGCGTGGTCCTATTGGTCCAATCGGTCCTACTGGTTTACAAGGTCCGAGAGGTGAACGAGGGGAACCTTTCAAAATCAGCTCCATTCAACCATCTGTAGCATCTGTGAACAATAATGTTGCTACATTTGCTGAACATAGCTTAGTGATGGTTCGCTCCAACGATGCCGATAATGGCAAGGTATTTGTTAAAAATGGCGGAGTAATGGAATACCTAATCACTATGTCTGGTCTTAAAGGCGACAAAGGTGATATTGGTCCTCAAGGTCCGATAGGTCCAACTGGTCCTCAAGGTCCTAGAGGTGTAGATGGTCCACAAGGTTTACAAGGTAATGTGGGACCACAAGGACCACAGGGTAATATCGGACCTAAGGGTGAAACTGGCGAACGAGGACCAAAAGGTGATATGGGTCCACAAGGACAACAAGGTATTGCAGGACCTAAAGGAGATGCAGGTGAAAGAGGACCACAAGGTTTAACTGGTCCAGTTGGTCCAAAAGGTGAGAAAGGCGACAATGGTACGCAACCGGAATTAACATTTACACTAGCTGAAAATGGTGATTTGTTTGTAGATATTGCTTATTCTAATCTTGCACCTAGTAATCCTGCTACATCTAATGCCGTAAATACGAGTGTAATTAAAACATACGATGTTGTGTGGGGTATTGCACAAGCAGGAGCACCTGGTAATGGTAGAGGCTACCTTGAATTTAATCCTGCTACAGGCTTCGGTAAATTGCATTTAGATATGAAAGTAGTTCCAGCAGGTGGTTCTGGTAGGGGTGAAGTATTATGTACATTACCTACTAATTCCCCTGTTCCTAAACGGTTATTAGAAGTATCAGTTGATGCAAACAATAATAGCGTTTATGTTGAACCTAACTCTCGTAATATTAAAGGTTGGGGTGTTGTAGGTAATAACAAACGCTATATTTTAGATATTGTTGGTTTCTGGGAAGGAGGTCAGTAATGCCAAGAGTTAAATTAGGTAATATTAAAGGACCTAAAGGTGATAGAGGTGATACTGGTCCTAAAGGTACCGATGGCAAGAGTGCTTATCAATCATGGCTAGACCTAGGTAATACAGGAACTGAACGACAGTTCATAGATAGCTTAAAACCTAGTACAGACCAATTCATTACTAAAGCTAAATATGAAGCGGACTTAACGGCTCTTAAAGAAGCCGTAGATAGATTAAATCAATAGGGGGTATTATGGATATTCAAAGTGTAATCATTTCTTTTAATGAGTTGAACAACACCAAAAATGCGATTGCTAATGCAATTCGTGAAAAAGGTATTTCTTCTGCTGGTAGATTTTCTAACTTCGCCAGTGAAATCAAATCTATTCAAGCTGGTCCTAGCGGTAAACAATACCAAAATTTGTTGAATAGCTTAGGAACTACAAATATCTTCCGCAAAGGGAGGAACGACGATATGGAGGGTGTTGGTAAAATTGATGTGGCATTTGAAGTTGTTTCCGATAACAGTGCAGTAATATATTCTTTATACGACATCACAAATGTGAAAATCGCAGACGGTCCATATAAAGGTCGAATTACACAGAAAGCTGACCACGTAACACGACCAATTAATGTTGATTATCAAACACGTGGTCATATCAATTATCAACGTTTGCAATTAAGTATAACTCCAATCGAAGCCGACAACACTAGTGGTTCTGTGAATATTACATATACCACTAATGGTCAAGAACATACTATTACCATGCCAATTAAGGATAATAAAACTGTTAACCCACATGATAATACTAATACAGTGTACTGGTTAGTTCAAGATATATTTAACCCTGACATTGATAATAAAGATTTAAGACAAATTGTAAGTGTAACAGACTTTAATAATACAGGGGCAACATTCTATGGTCGCTATAATGGCTTCCAAACATATCAATCTCGACCAGCGATTTTTGATAAACTTAACACAGTACTTGGCTACAACATGGTTGATGCTATTTTGACATTGAACAAAAATGGCTCAATCATTGAAACTATTCCTGTTAAGCTCGCAAGAAACGTATTCGCTGAAACTATTGCGTTAGATGGAGGCGGTAATGGTGCCGTGTTAGAGTTTGATAATAACAACTTGGTATTCCACTATTCTGATACCGAAGGGAAATTAGGTGAGAAATTTATTATTTCCACAACAGGTTCTACAAGTCAAACCGACGCTGCTCTTGTTAATAAAATTAAAGAGCTTAAAAAAGACCCAAATGCATATTTAGGTATTGCTATGCATTCTGATGGCTCCCCTATTACAATCGCAGAGGCTAAAGCGGCAGGTATGTTATAATGGCTCAAAAACGTGGCAAAACTAAAAAAATTGTCACTGTTAAATTAGATGATTTGACAGGTGGCATGAATATTGCCAAGTCTCCTGAGTTTATCAAAGATAATGAAGTTGTTCGCCTAGAAAACATGGAATTCGATGTAGTAGGTAGTAAGTTAAGAACACGGAGGGGTCTAAGTACCCCTCTAGCTTCTTTCAATTCTCCTGTTACACATGTATACAATGATTACGAAATGAATGATTTTTTTGTATTCCTTAAAAACAAAGAGGTATACAGATATGAATTTGGTAAACAACCAGTATTAATTGGTAAAATCAATGGAGATGCGGAACGCCCTTCTTGTTGTAAATGGAAAGGCTCTTTACTTATTGCAAGTGGTTCTAAGTTGCAAGAATATAATTATCAAACACTTAACACAATTGACGGTAGTCCTAATTGCGATATTGTATTTACACGTTCGTCTCGTGTAGTTGTAGCTAAAACTGGCTCCGATTTATTAATATATTCAGCTATTGGTGATGTGAATAGTTGGAATGAAAATAGCAATGATGCTTCTGCACGTAAAGATGTTAATGTTGGTTATGGTGATGGTGGTGATATTATTGCTGTAGCTGAATTAGCTTCTGATGTATTAGTATTCAAAAGTAATGGCTATATTTACGACGTTCAAAACGAACCAGAAGAATGGTCTATTACGTTACTAGCCAATAATTCTGATGTAGTAAGTAGACACGCTTGTGATAATATTAACTCTGATATTGTATTTGTTTCCACTCGTGGCTTAAAATCCGTTAAAAGTTCTCAAGTGTATGCTAACTTTAATGTTATGGATATTGGCGATAATATAAACCCAGAACTTAAAAACAATGTTACGAAACCATTTATATCCGACTTGCGAAGGACAAAACAAATGGTAGTAAGTGGCTCTTGTGGGCGTGAAATGTTTGTATATCACTATTGGACTGGTGGATATACTAAATGGATTTTTCCTTACAATGTTACATCAATTTGTGAAAACCAATATCATGTATTGGTAGCCATGAATACAGACGACACTCACGGTGCAATTTACGAATTTGATTTTAAATATACAACTGACAATGGTTACTCCATTCATCAACTTATTCAATCTAAGGAAATGAGAGATACTCATAACCTTAATGCATATAGAACTTACATCGACATTCAATCTGAAGAAAATGATGGTCGTGGATATATTTATATCAATGATGTACAATTAACACACAAATGGACCACTAAAGAATTACAAGGTGAATTTAAAACACAAATTCTTGCCCCAATTTTGAGGTTTAGATTTGAAACAGATGACCCTATTATCTTCAAATATATCTCTTTTGATATAGTGTTAGAAAGAGAAAGTATGGTAAGTGACTCCTCAGCAACAAGAGGAAGGAGAAAATCAGCAAGGCGTCGAAAGGGTAGAGACCAGAATGACTTCTTGAAAGGAGCTCATAAAAATGGCGACAGCCCTTACAGCTGATATACAAAAACATATTGACGAATATCAACACCGTGTTGGTCGTAGTTACCTTGATGATTGGGATTACCTATTCCATCCTTTAGTTTGGTTAAGAGAAGACGGTTCATTCTTAACCTTTGGTATTATTGGTGATACACTAGAGATTGATATTGGATGCGGTGTCCCTCTGGTTGAGGGATGGAAACATATTCATGCAATGGCTAAAAAATTAGGGTTAAAACGTGTGGCATCATATACTGATACTCGTAATCCTAAAGCGTATGCTAGATTAGTTAAATGTGAATACGAAGAACGTACCAACGAAAACGGTACATATTACTACTTTACAAAGGAGGTATAAATGGGTAAGTCTAAAACAACTATCCATGAACGCCAACTAACACCTGAAGAACGCCAGTTAATTGCGATGCAAGGTCGATACTTAAATTCCATTCAACCAAGTATTGACGCACTTGTAAATTACGGCACAAATAATATTAGCAATATCGTAACACCTGATTGGCAAAAATTATATAATGACCAAACAGCAGAAATGCAACAAATTAAGAGTGAATTCACCCCTCTTAGCCAAGGCATTTTACCAGACGTATTTGCTAACGCTAAGCAAAACTACTTTAACCGTATGTATGAAAATACAATGGGTAAAAATTTAGCTAGTTTGGCACAACGTGGTGTTGTTGACAGTTCCAGATTTAATACAACTACAAATGATATGCAGAAAAACTTTGCATCTCAAATGTCTCAAGATTACGATAACAACTTGAAAACAGCAGCTGGCTTAATGGACCAACGTATGAAATATGCATCTACTCCTATTGATTACGCACAGAAAGCACATCAAGCATCCTTTGCTCCTGTACAAAATTCCTTGGCATTAGCACAAGGTCAAAACCAAGCTACAAACCAAGCATTACAAACACAAGGTCAATTAAACAACGGTAGAACATTCGCTACACAATCTTCTAGCGGTGGTTTCTTAGGCGGTGCATTATCCTTAGCTGGTTCTATTATCGCATGTTTCCCATCTTATGTAATGGTTGAAATGGCTGATGGTAGTGAACAAGCTATTGGCTCTATTCAAGAAGGCGATAAAGTTAAAACACGTCATGGTGAAGCTACTGTTTCTGAAAATAGAAACATGGGTATGCAACACATCTTCTTACTTGTTACTCACAACCATAAACTTCGTACAACTAGCACAGAAGTATTTAACACACCTGATGGGCGTAAAGAATTATCTGAATTATCCGAAGGTGATAAGGTTGAAACTAAAGATGGATTTGAGCGTATTGAATTCATTCTTGATACTGAAGACAAAGAAGAAGTATTTGAATTAGTATTAGACACTGACGATAATATGTTCTTAGCAGAAGGTATTTACGCAGAGTCGTTCTAGGAGGCATAAATGCAAGTAATTCAAGTTAAAGATAATGACTGGCAAACTCAATTAGGTAATTTAGCTGGTATTATCGGAGGTATGATGTTTAATAACCGACTTGACCGTGGTGCTCTTCGTGAAGCTAATAATCAAGCTCAAAAAGAAGAATTAGCACGTCAACAAGGTTTTACATCTGGCTTAACAAATCTTCAAGGTTTATATCAAAACCCTGAATATGCAACTAATAAAAATTTACAAAACCAAGCTATGAATATTCAAGCTGATTTAGCTGGTCGTGGTTATCGTAATGCATTTGGTTTAAACGCCGATACAATCGGTGGTGCACTTACAAATAATGCTGGTGCTATTGATTACATAAAAGGTTATGGTCAAGCTAATCAAGGTTTACGAGTACATGACCAAAATTATCAAGATTTCCCTAATTACTGGCAAGCATACGGTGGCTTAACACAAAACATTAAATAGGAGGTACTATGGCTGATTATATGGGATTATTACAGGGGTATGGTTTAACTCCTGTAGCCGCCGCTGGTATCATAGGTAATGGTATGATGGAGTCCAATATGGACCCTACTATTATCGAAGGTGGCGGTCATGCAAACGAAATTCCAGTTAATGGTACACATGGCTATGGTATTTTCCAATATACAAGTGCTGATAGACAACAAGGCTTAGCAGATTTTGCTAAGTCTTTAGGCATTTCTTCTGGCAGTCCAGAAGCACAATTCCAGTATATGTTAAAAGAGCTTGGTCCAGAGGGTATTAACACCATGAACAGTTTTGAAACCCCTGAGCAAGCAGCTGTGTGGTTCCATGATAACTTTGAACGTAGTGCTGATACAGACTTATACCCTAGACAAAAAGCAGCTCGTGATGCTTTTTCACAAGCTGGTTCTCCAACGTCTATGACACGGTATCAAAATAACAATCCACAAGCACAAAACTTTGCGTTCGATGACCCAAATGAAAAGTTAGACTGGACAAAAATCAACCAACTTATGAATTACCAAGTAGCAAGTCCTGAAGTAGAAGCCGCACGTGCTACACAAGCAGGTCGTATTGCTGGCTTACGTAATTCATCTTACTTTGGAGAAATGGGTACAGCATTAAGTAGAAATAATGCAGACCAAATGAAAGCCTTAGTAAATCAAGCGGTATCTTCTGCTAATACAGCTAATAACCAACAAAAATTAACTAACGCTGGTCAGTTAGCACAAATGATTGCTGATAGCCATAATAGTTCTAATAGTAAAATGTTAGCTAGTCTTGGTCAAGCATTAGGTGTTCGTTTAGACCCTATGGCTGATAGATATATGAGTAATAATCAAATGGCTATGTTAAACATGAAACGTCAACAAGCACTTGATGACCAAGCTACTGCATTTGCTCAAAAGAAAGAACTTATGAATATGCAATTCAAACAACAAAAAGAATTGCAAGATGCAAAAATGGCACAGGCTATTGCTGTTGCTGGTATGCGTAGAAGTGGTGCCGCCGGTTCCAAATTACCAGATGGTTCTTATCTTGGTCCTGATGGTCAACCACATTTAACTATCGCACAACAAAATAATGTTGGTAAAATTTTAGCAGCTGGTCAAGAAGATTTTAGTGCCGCTTCTGATGCAGACTGGTCTAAAACATCTTATGATGGTTGGAAAGGTTCTGTAGCAAATACAACACAAAGTATTATCGATAAACTGGCTCCATATGCTAATACAGTAGAAGGACAAGATGCAATATCTAAAGTATTAGGATGGCAAAAATATGACCAAGATGCAAAAACAAAAGCATGGGGTACAGAAAAACAAACAGCTTATACAGGATAAAGGAGTTTAATATATGGCAAGATGGACAGACGGATTAGCTAATGCAAATGCTCAAGCCGCATATGAAAATAACTTAGCCCAATATGGTTCTGACTATATGGGTAAAGCCAGCTATAGTGGCATCCTTGACGAAACACTAGGCAACTTTAGTTCTGGTATTGACAGACTAGGTTCTGATATGTTAGGGTCCGTTTCATACGGACTTTCTAACATTGATGGAGATACAGCACAATGGTTAAGAGGGCAAGCCGAAGACAAAGCAAAATTTTATGCTAATCTGTCTGCTTATCGTAGCACAATGGGAGATACCGCTGATTTATCATGGGGAGACCAAGTAACAAATCCTCATTATTGGTCAGCTCAAATTGGTAACTTCCTTGGTAATACAGCTCCACAAGTTGCCATGGCTATGCGTACAGGCGGTATGGCTGGCGGTGCTGTTAATGCTGGTAAAATAGGTGGCTTATTAGGTAGAGCTGGGTTAAGCGAAGGTTTAGCTGGCGGTGTTGCAACAGGTTTAGGTAAAGTAGCTAAATACGGTACTGAAATTGCAACTGGTGCTGGCTTAGAAAACTTACAAAATGCTGGTTCTATTTATAATGATTACAGATTTGCTGGTTATGATACAGACACAGCAGGCAGTGCATTTGAACAATCTTTAAATCAAGGTTGGGCTCCTGCCGCACTAGATTATCTTGGCGATAGACTAAATGTTTCTGGTAAAGTTGGTATGCTTGCTAGTGCATTTGCTAAAGATGGTGGTAAATTATTAGCTAAAAGTATTTTAAAAGAGGCTACAAATAGTTCCCTAGAAGGCTATACAGAAGCATGGCAACAAGCCATTGAAGGTCGTATTAAAGGTCAAGAAGGCTATGACCAAGTATCTATGCTTGACCCTAGCACATGGACTGATGATATGTGGTCTGCCGCTAAAGATGCATTTAACGTGTCTATGGTAGTTGGTAATGCTGGTGGTATGGCTAGACATTTAGGCAATAAAGCACTTAACAAAGCAGATGAAATGGCTGGTTTAACAGCTGATAATGATATTATCAATGATGGTACACAACCTCCTATCGCAGTAAATAATACACCAATGGCTGACGCTGGTATTGATATTGCATCTGATGTAACTGAAACTCCTGATATTATTAACGAAACACCACTTGGTAATGTAGAAATTGACGATATTTCTAATGCTTCTTACTCTCCTATGATGGAAGAAAGTGGCTTTGCAACTGCTGTTAATAAGGCACTCAATAATCGTCCACCTGAAGATTATGCTGAAATGATGAATAAACTTCAAGATGAGCGTGCGAACATCATGGAATTACATGGGGGTAAACCTGCTGACCAACTTTCTCCACGTATGTTTGAAGAAAACTTTGTTAACGCTGGTTTAGAACCAAAATCTGCACGATTAGTCTCTCGTAATTTATACAATGATATGGTGGGTGCAAATAATACTGAGACGATTGAAGACACAAATGAAGCACCACAAGAAGAAAGTTTAGCAGATAAAGCTGATAGACTTGGCGTAACACTAACTGATGCAGAACGTGCTAACTTAGAACGTGAAAATCCAGATAAAACATCTGTTCGTGAAGTAGAGCGTCGTATTGCAGATACAGAAAAGAATAATGCGTATAACGACCAAATTCGTGCTGTTGCTGAACATCGTCAAGCATATAACGAAGATAGATATGCTAATTCACCTAATAAAACATTCTTTGAAAATGAATATAAAGATAATCCATATAAAGCACAAGATGCAGCTTATCGTGTGCATAATGCTATGGAAGCACGTAAGAAAGATGCACGTAGTGCTGACCCTAAGAAGCAAGAACAATCTAAGAATATTCGTAACTATTTAGCTAAAGCTGGTATTAAACCTGCTAATGATTACTCAACAGAAGAGCTAAAAAATATCACAGAATATGCCAAGCATATGGATAATCAAGAGCGTACTCCTCAAAATGTACAAAGCTATATTCAAAACCGTGATATGGCTAAACAGGTTGAGAATGTAATTAGTACATTACCTCCTAAAGATAGCCCTGACTACTTACCAGCTAAACGTAACTTAGCACAACAATTAAGCAAACATTTAGTGACAATGGGTGTTAATGGTTTTGATGTAACTGGTCCTCAATTTGAGAATGTACGTAAAATCTTATCTACACAAGAACGCCGTATGTTACAAGATAATATTGCTGAAGCTAAACGTGCTAAAGAAGAAACACGTAGAGCTAACGCTCAATTAGCAGAACGTAAACCACAAGATGCACAAAAGTTTGTTAATAATAAACAAGTAGCTGTATCTGAAGGTAACTTCGCCGCCGCTGATAAAGAAATGGCTGATTACCTTAACAGTGATAGAGTAACCGATGAAGGCTTACTAGAAATTCAGCGAAGATTATCTCACACTAGTAGAGAACATAAACCTAAGTTTAAACAAACACTTGATGCTTTGCAATACCGTGCACAAAAAGGAGATATTCTTGGTGGCAAGGTTGGTAATTATAATGTAATGGTTCGTAAACCTAATTCTGAATGGAAAGCACGTGAGGTAAAGGATTACACCCAAACTATTGACCATGATAATCCTACAGGTGAAAATAGAGAACCTATTGTTACTCCATATGAAGAACGTAAAGCATTAAATCCTGCTCAGCCAAAACCTAAGAAAGCAAAGAAAGCTCCTTCTAAATCTCGTACAATTGACGTAACTACAGAAGAACAAAAAGCTAAAATGCGTGATATTGACAAGTTGGCGAAATTAAAATCTACGCTTCAACAATTCGGTCAAATGAACGAAGAAGTAGCTAAACAGGCTATTGATGCTATTCCGATGGAAACCAAGTATGGTAAAGAACAAAAACAAAAATACAGAGAGTATGTTCTTCGTCAAGCTAATGAAGATACTGGCGATATTGATTTAAGTGATGATATTCAAAAACCAGAAGACGTTGTATCTAAACATAATGACACATTTGAGAGTATTGCAAAAGATATTCGATACATGAAAGAACATCCATTTATGTCTTTACGTGAATATAAACGTATTTATAATGGTATTATTGCTAAACGTAACCATTTAGTACGACAAGCTCCAGCGTTTGTGGACAGTTGGAATAGTATCTTTAAAGACGTTCCTAAATATAAAGTATCTAACGTAACAGAGTTGATGAAGGCTATCCGCAATGGCGAAGTTAAAATTCCTCAAACAATATTAAGCTCTTTCATTGATAAACCAAATCACTTCGATGCAAACCTAGAAAAATGGTTCTTAAAAGATTACAATCTAACAGAAGTAACTAACACCAGAGATTTTGACAAAACACGTAATGCTATCATTTTACAAGCAATGCAAAAGGCTTCCACACGTATCAAAACTATTGGCATGGAACAGCTTATGGAAGAATTAGACGACAAGAATGGTAATCATTTGTTAGGTCGTTTTGTAAACCGTGCTATTCAAATGTACCCTGTTTACAGAAATAACAATAAATATAAAAGTTTATCTGGTAAAGTAGCAGCTAAAAAACTATTCCCAGAAGGTGCATCTGATTTTAGTAGCATGAACAGTCCATTAGCTAAACGTGTATATGCTGATGTTAAGAAAATTGTGCCAGCTGTAATGTCTGACCGTATTTCTAAAGATGGTAAAATTCAAGAAGAACGCATGAAAGATGCTAAAACTAAAAACCAAATTCAATCTGCATTGCGTTTAGGTAACTATGTTAATGGCGTATTAAATGCTTCTATTCCTGATGAGCAAGGTGGTACATATGATACTAATATCAAGATGGATATTAAACTTGATGATGATTTCAATGTAGAAGCACCTATCCCTAAAGATGTAGATGTTGAAACATTCAAAGAAGCGTTAGATTATTACCTATCTGATATGGGTATTCTCGTTAATGACGAAATGATGGAAGAGGGTAACACCGTTAAGTTTACAGCATCGTATATACCTGAAACTGTATTTAACAACAGTGCTTATATTGCACAAGCCGCTTGGAATACATTAGGTGGTGTAGTTAGACAACACGGTCATGTTATCTTAGACAATGCAAATCTTGACGAAGCAGGTCGTAAAGCGTTACAAACAGAAGCTAAACAGGCATGGAAAACTGCTGGTTTTGAACTTATTTCTAACGATGATACATATACTTTAGTACCTATTAAAAATGATATTCAAATGTCAAAAACAGGTGATAAGAAAGTACCGAATAGTAAACATACTAAATTCCATGAACCAGGTCCTATTGAAATGGATATTTTGAGCAAAGTTGCAGATAGAAGCGAAGGGCTTGGTAAACTATCAAATGGTGAAATAAAAACAATCTTACAATCTATTATGCATCAACTTGACGGAGACCGTGAAGCATATGTTGCTGTATTGCAATATCTCAAAAATCACCCTGATTTAGAGATATATGTTGCAGATAGAATGTTTGACATGGACTCACTTGATTATACATTTGACGGTTTTTATATGCCATCAACTAAACGATTGTATATGACAAAAGATGCAATTACACCTGATGGCGAAGTATTTTTACACGAATTATTACATAGTGCAACACACTATACTGGAGTGGGAGAAATTGCACCAAATGTAAATGAAGCACTTAGAACATTAAGAAAGGAATTGGAATACGATGAAGGACTTGCAGGACAAATATACAGAGCTTCTGAACCAAGTGAAATACTTACATTTAGCGGAGAGCACTCAAAGAAAGATATTGAAAACGCTCTTAACAATGCCTCGAAAATCCTTGGAAGTGCATCAATCGCTATCAGTGATGCTCTCTCTGATACAAGTGAAGGCAAAACAGTTCCAGATTTCCTCAAAGCTAGAAGTAGGGAAAATAATATCCCAGTTGGAGAAAATGCACAGCGAGAAAGAAGTAGACGACTTATTCAAAGAGCTAATGCCATTCTACAAGAACAAAAAATAACACCTACACATGTCTATAAGGTGGCATCAATGGCTAATATGAAAGCATATGAACCATTTGAGTATGCTGACGAGCTTATGGACACTCCTGTTCCAGCTGAAATCAAAATACTTGTAGCGGCAATGACTGTTCCTGAAATACCTGCAAAACTTGTTGGTGGTTATGATGCTTATAAGTTTATGAATGAAATGATGTCTTATGGCGGTCCTAAACTATTCTCTAGTCATACAGTCAAAGAACATTTCAGAAACGCATTGAGCGATATGAGACAAGTCGAGAGAGAAAGAGAACTAACTAAATTAAATAGAGAAAATAATAAGCCAGAAGATGTTTTGAATTCAATGAAACAAAATATTGATTATGCTATTAGAGCAAATGATAGAATTGACCAAGCAGAACAAAAGTTACTTGCTGATATTATGGAACACGGTGGTGGTATCATTGAACGTATTAACCCATCTGAAGATGGTATATCTTTTGCATGGTTCCGTAAAATGTTACAATCCCCATCTTCATTAGCACGTAAACTGGTACCAGAGTTAAAACCTATCATTAAAGCCGCTTATGTTGCCGCACGTACTGCACGATATAAACGTAGAGAATATATCGCAGACCTTGATAAACATTTCTTATCCTTAGACGAAAAAGCTGGCGAAGACAAGCAAATTAATAAACTCTTCGATGATATTGATAAACGTGGTCGTGAATTTGCACAACCAGTTGCAGTTCGTATTAATGGAGAGTTAAAATACGCTATTATTAAACCTAACGATGAATTCACAGAATTTGGTTTGGGCGATGATAAACGTATGCGTAAATTCGTTAAAGCTGAACGTGAAAAGGGTAATCATGTTTATGTTGGTATGTCTAAAGATGTATACCAAGTTATCTCTAGTAAAGATAATATTGCCGCATACAAAGATAAAGCAAATGCTAATAAAGTAGCGATTGATATGTCTAAAGCGTATGCTAAGCAATTAGGTTATAGCGATAACGTATGGAATGCATATGTAGGTGTACGTAATACACTTAATAAAATCCATAAAGACGTTAATGATAACCAAGTTGCACGAGGTAAAGAACCGTCTGCTGATTTATGGGGTTATATTCCTCGTGAACACAAACGCTATGGTGTATACCGTATTGAAGTAAGATACAACCCAGAAACAAAAACATATGGCAAAAAATATACAGTACTAACATCTTTTGATACAGAACATCAAGCTAACAGGTTTGTTGATAGCTTAACTCCTGAAAAGGGTGTAGCATATGCTACAATTCATCGTGATAGATATCAAGCAGATGCTTCTCAATCTTATGAAGGTTACTATTCCAATCTTACAGAAGAAGAAGAAAACTTAAACAAAGTATATGAGAAAATGTCTACTGAAGATGCCGCAGCATTATTCAATAAAGTACAAGGTAATTATACAGAGACTAAGAAATTCATTGACCATTTCTTAAAAGGAAAAGATAAGTCTATGACTTATGATGATTTCCAAAACTTAATTAATAACAAAGAACGAATGAAAGAAATCGGTCTTGACCCTCGTAAATTACAACAAGAAGTGGCACAAGCTAACTTTGAAAAATTATTGAAGAAAGATAAAGACGGCGTTCTAACACATGAAAATGTAAGTGCATACTTGTATCGTAGTTCTGGTGCTCAAATGTGGAATAAACATAATCTTAAACGTGCTGGTGTTATGGGTCATCACGAAGACCACACAGCAGCTATTTATCATTATGCTATGACACAAGCGAAGTACCAAGGTAATGCTCCATTCTTAGACTTTGCTACACGCTATTACGAAGAAGCTTTTGGTGAAAACTATGAAAAGCAATATGGTCGTAATGGTACTGGTGCTAAAAATGCACGACAAGATATCGTACATGATTATATTCAACGTGTAATTGGTGCACCTAATAAAGTAGATAAAGTCCTCAATCGTATTGGTCGTGAGTTACCATACATTGGTAATTTCATGGTTAAATACATGGGTGATAATTGGGTTACTAAATTACTCAACCGTAATATGCAAGCAATGGCTGTATTTAAACTAGGTGTATTCAGACCTACAGCCGCTATTGCACAGTTTGGTACATTAGCTAACGTAGCCGCTTTAACAGGTTTTACTCCTGAGTTACGTTATGCAATGAAAGAAGCTGGACGTGGTGGTAAAGATGGTAAATACGGCAAGTTATTTGATGACCTTGAAGTGTATGAAGAAAATGCAAACCAAGCATCTGAATTCTTTACAGATGGTTTAGACTATCGTAAATTAAAGGTCCATGGTATTAATGTTGGTAAAGCGTTTGATTTATCTATGAAAGGTTTCATGAAAGCCGACTCTTACACACGTAAGGTAGCCGCTATTGTAGCATACGAAAAATACTGTAAAGACCACAATATGGACCCTATGGCACCAAATAAAAACGACCCAGAAGGTTATCGTAAAGCTATGGAATACGCAAAAGATTTTGTTGTAAAAACAAACTTTGACTATAGTGATATTGATAGCCCTAGATTGTTTACTCAATTTGGTACATTAGGTAAAACATTATTACAATTTAAAAAGTTCGGTGTTAAAGAAGCTGAATTCTTATTCACAGCATTTAAACGTAATGATGGTTCTATTGACTACAAAGGTTTAGGCAGATTTATGGGCATCACAATGGGTATGGCTGGTTTTATGGGCTTACCATTCATGGGTGCTGGCGATGATATGCTTAAATGGTTGACAGGTAAAGGTTTATCTGACCGTGCTAAAGACCTTGCATATGAATGGGCTGGTAATGACCAAACCAAACAAAAAATTGCCTTACTTGCTATGATGGGTGCACCATCTATGTTCGGTGTAGACTTTAGCCGTAACGTAGGTTTTGGTGATTTAACTCCAAGCAATGGTAGTGATTTATTAGGTCCTACATTATCTACATGGGGTTCCTTAGCTGACGTAGCTAGAAATAGCCATGATTGGAGAGATGTAGTTGCTGGTGTTGGTCATTCATTATCCCCACAACTTGGTAACGTATACCAAGCGTATACAGGCAATATGCGTGATTGGAAAAATGCTGAAGATAAAGGTGCTTATACACCTGCTGAACGCATGATGAAGTTAATGGGCTTCAGACCTGCACGTGAGTCTGTAGAAAATGATTTAGCTTATAGATTGACTATGGCAAATCAAGAGTTAAAAGAAGGGAAAAAACAAGCAATCAATGATTTCTTGAGAGACCCTTCTGATGAAAATCGTAAACGTCTTAAAGACTTTGGTGTTACTGGTAAACAACTTAAAGATGCTAGAGACTTAAAACAAATGTCTGCTATTGACAAGGCTAATAAATACCTACCTAAGAAATCTTCTGTAGAAGCTGACAAGGTTAAGGAACAAGCTAATGTTTATAATACATTTGTTGACGGTATGTATGATGGATTGGAGGAAGAATAATGGCATTTTACACATTAAATGATATTGCGTATTTAGCCGCACACTGTAATGCGGATAAAGTTACTTTACATTGGAGTGGGGGTTCGTATGAAAATACGTCCCCCTACTACCACTTAAACATCCTAGGTGATGGTCGTGTATGGTCTGACTTTAATAGTTTTGATGTAGCAGGTAAACATACATGGCATCGTAATACAGGTAATATTGGTGTATCTATTCTTTGCTGTGCAGATGCTAGTGTAGATACAGAGGGTAATGTTACATGGGGCACTGTTCCACCAACTGATGAACAAGTTAATAAAATGGCTATGATTGTCAAAACAATTGCTGATGCTAAAGGTTGGGAAATTGATAAAGAACACTTTAAAACACACAATGACTGGGCAATTATTGATGGATATTCTATCTATGATAATGACCCTGATATGCGTTGGGACTTAATTGCATTACCACAAGAAGAAGGAGATGGAGGTGCTATTATTCGTGGAAAAGCTATCTGGTATCATTACCACCCTGAAGAATGTAAAGATTAAAATCTATATTATCTTTTTAATTGCGTTATTTGCGTTCTGTGGGCTTTTTTATATTCTCCATAAGCAAACACACGTGGAACAATCTACACCCACCTTACAGCCTAAAATAATGAACGAGAAGGCTACTCTTAATACCAAGACTACTGTATCTTATGTTCCAAAAGAGAAAGAACTTGTTTATGTAAATAATGTACCAACGTATGTGCAAGAAGATACAGATGTAGAAGCTAGTATTGAAAAGCCTGCTGTGGTAGTTAAAGTAAATGGCAAAAAACAAAAGTTTGATTTACAACAAAATGAAACGCAAAAATTTGAGAATGGTAAGGTAGTATTAGACCAGAAATCTACAGTAGAGTTTGATATTAAAGTACCAGAACGCCATGAACTCGATGTATACGGTCAAGAAGAATTCCGTGCAGGTAAATTTCACAGTCAAGTTGGTATTGATAAACAAAATGGCAAATTAGTATATGGTGCTAAATATGATATTACCGACAAAGAACCTATATATTATGTACGTTATAACCTTGTAAAAATGTACACCAATTAAATATTTGACAAATTGATTTTTATATGTTACTATTACTATAGACATAATTATTTCCTCCTCGGCGTGGTCAGGGGTGGGCTTGACAGCTCGCCCTCGGCTGTGCTACAATCCTCACAAAGCCAGCAACGGTGCGGCATCAGCCAAATGGTTGACAAGCTGAGCATGCTGTGCTACAATGTGAGTAGTGGTAGAGCCACAGAACTTGCTCTACCGAAAAGAGAAAACTATGTCAAGAAAAAAGTACAAAATTAAAAGAGGTGTTGGAACACATTTAGTAACACACAGTATACAAAAAGAAAAGATTGAAGTGTGTGGTGTATGTGAATTTGGTAAACCTACCAAAAATTACAAAGAAGTTTTCTGTACTAAAAAGAAAATCTTTAAACCAGTAAAATCCTCTCGTATTTTTAAATGCTTTGTTCACAAGCAGTAAATGAGTGAACCTCAAGCCTATCTTGGAATACGATAAGCGTTATTTCTGAACGGCAAATCATGGCACTAGGAAGTAAACGTATGATAGGTGAGAGTAAAGAAAACGCACTGACCAAGCGTAGTATATAGTAGCGTGTAATCACGCAAACATCGAGGTTCTGGAAAAACCGATGTAAAATAAACAACAGCACCCGTTTAGCGAGCGTGGTGATAGGCGTTATAGGCTCGGCGGGACAGCTACCTCGAATCCATAAGAACCCCCGTCCTGTAGTGGCAACAATGGAAACCTAAGTGGTAAGGTACTCGATAACGGCAGACCGAGGCGAGTTCGCAACACAGCGAGAACCATTGTAAGGTGCAACACAACACCAGCCTCCGACATGGGGGCAGTGCAATCAGCAGAGGATAGCGACAACCAGAAATTAAATACAACAATCAGCTACGAAGTAGCTACAAACGAAGTGCGTAGTAACAGATATACAGTAGATGCTCAACATTACTACTAATAAGTGATATAGTTACTTGGTATTCATAACTGGTGCGTTCGCAGAATATCTTCACTAGCGTTCAGATATTGATTAGTTGGTAATACACATAAGAAAAAGAAATTACGAACAAAGATATTCCCTCTTGGTATTATCTACAAATACAGCAACTAACGATGTGAGTAATTCACCTAGCGTAGCGGTTCTACAGTATCAGTATTTTAGGTATTTAAAACACTACCACTTAGAACGTAATAACATTACTACAACTTAGTATATAAAACAAAGAAGAATAACATTACTCAGCGTAATATTGAATTACACTTCGTAATACGTTACACTTAATAGACCCCTTTATGGGGTCCTTTTTTATTTGACAATTTTAGTATAATATGATATACTAAATTAAAGGAGGTATAATATGACAAGAGAAGAAAAAATTGATTTAATTTATTTTTATCACACTAGGTTAGGTCATCAAAGTTGGTTAGAACAATATATTGATATATCAGAATGTGGTCATAATTTAAATACAATGCCAGAGCGTGAGTTAAATAAAATATTAGCTTATATGGAAGATGATTACGCAGATTTATAAGGAGAAATTATGGAAAAATTAAAGGATTGGTTAAAATGTACTGCATATGCTATGGTTGCGTTTATTGTTTCAGATTTTGCTATAAACAATCCAATTTATAATACAGACTATCTACTTAAATTATTAATTGCATTTTGGTTATATTTAATTATGTTTGCCATTTATTTTGAGTTTAAAGGAAAATAAACATGAGGTGGATATATGAATTTTACAGATTTACATAGTCATAGCTTTTATAGTAGGCGTGATGCTTATTCATCTTTAGAAGAACGTGTAAAGCGTGCTAAAGAAATAGGATATTCAGCTGTATCTTTAACTGACCACGGTACTACATCAGGTTTGACTTCTCATTATATTACGTGTAATGACATGGGTATTAAACCGATTTTAGGCATGGAAGCATATTTTTCATATGATTTAAGTATTAAAACACGTGATAGTTATCACCTTATTTTATTAGCTAAAAATACAGAAGGTCTGTATAATCTAAGAAGATTATCTACATTCGGTGCATATCATCACTATTACAAGCCTTTGATTGATTACAATGCATTAAGAAAACACAGTGAAGGTATTATTGTAAGTACGGCTTGTGTAGCTGGTCCATTACGTAATGAGTTATTACGGGATGAATTCATTACTACAATGACTGATATTTTTAAAGATGATTTCTATTTTGAAATACAACCGCATGATTTTCCTCTACAATGGGAATATAATAAAGTCGTAGAAGAATTAGGTAAACAATATAATATTCCTATTATTGTTACTGGTGACAGCCATTATGCTTATCCAGAACAAATGCAAGCTCATCGTGATTTCTTGTTATTAGATAGAACATTAGCTGACAAAAAAGCACAAATTAACGATGCTTATACTGAAAAAGCTAAAGAGAAATACCAAGAAGAATATAATCATATGTTAGAATATTATGGTAGCCGTGATTATCATATGTGGACTATTGATGAATTTAAAGCTGTAATTCCTAATCAAGAATACTATGATAATGTTGGTAAAATCATTGATAAATGTAATGTAGAAATACCATTTGGTGAAAACCATTATCCTGTATTCCCTGTTAAAGACCCTGCTAAATACGTAAGAGACCATTGTGCAGATGGATATAAACTCCATCGTATTGCAAAGAAAGAAAATAAAGACGTATATGTTAATCAAATTAAACATGAGTTAGATATTCTAACGCAAGTTGATTATAACAATTACCTCTGTATTATTCATGATATGTTACAATGGGCACGTAAGAATGGTATGAGAACTGGTGCAGGTCGTGGTTCTGTTTGTGGTAGCTTAGTAGCGTATTTAATGGGTATTACAGAAATTGACCCTATCCAATATAACCTCGTATTTGAACGCTTTACTAATCCTGAGCGTGTAACTCCATGTGATATCGACACAGATTTCCAACAAAGCAGAAGACAAGAAGTTATACAATATATACAGGATAAATATGGCTATGCTTATCCAGTACGCACATTTGGTTTCTTAGGACCTAAAGCAGCAGTACAACACGCAGGTAGAGTACTTGGTCGTAAAGCATCTGATATGACTGCTATATCTAAAAATATCAATGATATAGGTGATATTAAAGATAAAGAAGTTAGAGATATGGCAAGTACATCTGTAAATCGTTTAGTAAATTATGGTACTCATGCTAGTGCAGTAGCTGTATTCCCTAGCGACCCTGCTCAATGGTGTGCTATTGAATACCAAGATGGGCAATATGTAGCGGCAGAAGATTTCCATATCTTAGAAAAACAAGGCATTCTTAAATTAGATATTCTGGGTTTAGCTACATTAGATATTATTGACGATGTATTAAAACGTGTAAAAGATTGCGATATACATTCTATTCCATTACAAGATGATAAAACTGCACAATTATTACAAGCTGGCAATACAACTGGTATATTCCAAATTGAGTCTGATGTTATGACTAATATCGTTACTAATATACATTCTAAAAGTGTATACGACTTGGTAGATACAGTAGCTATTGGAAGACCGGGCGTATTAGATGTAGGCATGGATAAAGTATTTATTGCACGTAGGCAAGGTCAAGAGCCTGTTACTTATTTACATCCATTACTAGAACCTATTTTAAAAGATACCGAAGGTGTTATATTATATCAAGAGCAGCTCATGATGATAGTACAATCATTAGCTGGATATACAATGGGGGAAGCTGATATTCTTAGACGTATTATTGGTCGTAAAGAATTAGATAAAATTAATACCGCTGTAGATGAATTTGTTAAACGTGCAGGTGAGAAAGGTATTACGGAGGATGTAATCAGACCTATTGCAGAACAAATGATTGCCTGTGGTTCTTACGTATTTAATAGAGGTCATAGTGCAGCTTATGGTTTAACTGCATGGCGATGTGCATATTTAAAGGCACATTATTCAGAAGCATATTACGCATCTATTCTTGATATGAATTTTGGTGATAAAGAAAAACTATCCGTATTTATTAATGATGCTAAAAAACATGGTATAGAAGTCGTTCCACCTGATATATATGGTGATATTAGATGTACTACAGGAAAAAATACTGTATGCTTAGGTTTAGGTGCTATTGCAGGTTGTAGTAATCTCAAGTCATTTGAATGTGCACGTGGCAAAGAATTCTTAGAACTTAACCAATCTATGAATATGACACAACTTAAAGGTTTAATTTATAGCGGTGCTATTGATGATGGTGGTGATAGAAATGATTACATGCAATACATTAAGTGGTTGAAAGATAAGCGTAAATCTAAAGGTGAATACGTATTCGATGCTAATCATAAAGACAACCTTAGTAAAGGTGCTATGGAACTAGCTGTATTAGGTTATACATTCCACAGTATATTTGATGAATACGATACAAGTATTTGCGTAGGTAACGTTAAACCAGCAATCATCTTATCTGTAACTGCACGCAAAACTAAGAAAGGTAAACCGTATGCGTTCTTAACAGTACAAACACCTACAGGAGTAGAAAAGTTAGTAACATTTGATGTTGATTTTACTATGTTCGTCAAGGGAAATGTATACGCCCTACGAATTAGCGATGGGGTGGTAGCCGATGCCTGCTCAGTGAACCGCTTGACAGCCTGAGCGAGGGGTGCTACACTGGAGTTGTCCACGAGGGGAGCAAGCCTCCCCGAACATTTATATTTTTTTAAGAAAGGATAATACTATGAAAGAAAAGACAGTAGAACAAATCTTTGAAGAATTAAGAGAACCTTTCCCTCCACAGGATATTCAATGGCGAATTGGGCAGAAATCTAAAGACGGGAAGAAAGCAATGGTATTACCATATGTAACTAATCGTGCGATTATGGAACGTCTTGACCAAGTAGTTGGTGTAGGTAATTGGTACCCAGAATTCAGACCAGTAGATGCTGGTGGTGAACACGGTATGATTTGCCGCTTATCCATTGTAATCAACACAGGCGATTTAGGTTGGCGTACACTTACACGTGAAGATGGTGCTAGTAATACAAAGATTGAACCCATTAAAGGCGGTATTTCTGATAGTATGAAACGTGCGGCTGTACAGTTTGGTATCGGTCGTTATTTATATAATTTAAAAGAAAGTTGGGTTGTGCTTGGAGATTATAATCGGTTTGAGCCTCCTAGTTTGCCTATTTGGGCTTTACCTAAAGGTTTCGCAGGTGCACAAGTAAAAAGCAACGATGTTGAGTTCTATGACTCACGAGAAACAAGCACGTCTACATCTGCTACGACATTTACACAAGGTAAATATGCGAATAAAGCGATTTCTGAAGTAAGTGATATACATTATTTGCGTTGGGTAGTAGAACAATCTAAGTTTAGTGCAGATACTAAGAAGGCTTGCCAAGAAAGATTGGGTGAATTAAATGGTTAAAGAATTAACTATTGATTTAGGAATTCTACATAATCATAGATTATCTATGGCATTAGTACACGGCTTTATTCGTAAAGAAGCTGAGGAACGTGGATATATGTTAGCTGGTAAAAAATTCATCAAATTAACTGGTGATGAAATATCCGCTGGTATTAATATCAATAGATTTACTGTATGGCGTGCTATCAAAGAATTGGTTGAACATGGATATATTGAGCGTATCAAGTTAGAGGGGTCTCTTAATATTTCTTATGCGGTGGTATAATGGCAAAGCAGTTTAACATTTTTGATAGAATAACTAGGTTATACATGGAAAAATGTTCTACTGAACCTATATTTGTTAATAGGAGGTTCAATCCCTCCTATTTCAAATTAAGGGCTCATTTCTATAAACAAGATGAAAATACTCTTGAAAAATTATTACGTTATTTAGAAGATAAACCTAAGAAAAGTATCATGACACTTACAGAAGTTTATCAAGATGCGGAACAATATAGGTTGTATCGTATTAAAAAACATAACGAAAAAGAAATGAAATCAGTTAAATTAGAACGTGCAGACAGTTATAGCTTAGATGATGTATTAAATTTATGAGGTGTATATGAATATTACAGAAACTATAATCCAGCAAGTGGATATTATAGATTTCATTGGTAAATATACTAACCTGCACCAGAGTGGTCGATACTGGAAAGGTAAATGTCCTTTACATGAAAGTGATGATACGTCAGAAACATTAGTGGTATTCCCTGATACTAATTCATTTTATTGTTTTAGTTGTGAGTGTGGAGGCACAGTAATTAACTTCCTTTCTGATAAAGAAAAGATTAGTTATCGTGCAGCTACTGAAATTCTAGCTAAAGAATGTAATATCAGTTTAAAGGATAATAAAGAATACCAATTAGAAGCTAGTGAAGAAATGCGTTTCACTAGGGAAGCAGATATGTATCATAAAAATGTAGGTGCTATTGGTGAGTACTTAGCCAAACGTGGTTTAACAAATAGTACAATTAATGATTTCAATTTAGGTTTTCATTCTGATTGCTTAACAATTCCATTACGTAATGAACATGGTCAATATGTAAGTATGGCAATTAGACAATTCAACAAAAAGCCTAAATATAAAAATACACCTAATAGTATTTTATATAAGAAATCATCTTTCTTGTTTAACCTTGATTTAGCTAGAAAGAAAATCAAAGATAGACTTTATGTATGTGAAGGTTATATGGATGCTATGAGTGGTCATCAAATGGGTGAACCTACTGTAGCGTATTGTGGTAGTGAATTACATAGAGACCAGATTAGAAAACTAGCGGGCTTTATTCGTAAAGAAATTACGATTGTAATATGTCCTGATAATGATGAAGCTGGTGTAAAACATTTGCCACGTACTAGAGACCATTTTCAATCTATGTTACCAAAGGCTAATATACGTGTATTGATTATGCCTGAAGAATGTAAAGATATTAATGATTTACTATGTGCTGGCTATGAATTAGCTGATTTACCTACAGAACATATTGATATTTTTGTTATCAAACAGCTTGTAAAACGATACAAAACTATTGAAGAACAGTATGTAGTAGCAGAGTCGTTTCTTAAAACAATACGTTCTCCTATGATTAGAGCAGAAGCTATTCAAGCATTAGGTGAAATTTGGAATAGAGATGTATCTGACTTAAAAGCATATTTTGATAGCGGTGTATCATCTGAACAAGACTTATTGGAAACATTGCATGATGCCTCTAGCAGTCTTAATCAATTAAGAGATATTTATAAACGTGGTACATATCCAACACATTTTCAATTATTAGATAATTGTATTGGTGGTGTATCAAAAGGACAAGTGTTTTTAATAGGGGCTTACAGTTCGTCAGGCAAGGCACTAACATTAGACACACCATTAATTACACCAACTGGTAAAATGTTGATGAAAGATGTTAAAGTCGGAGACATCCTAATTGGTGAAGATGGTAAACCGACAAGAGTTACAAATGTATATCCACAAGGGAAAAAGGATGTATATAGAGTAACATTTAGGGATGGAACATATGTAGATTGCTGTGATGAACATTTATGGAAATTCAAGACTCTAACAGATTTACATAGAGATAAAGAATGGAAAGTAATGTCGTTGCACGAAATTAGGACTAAATATAAGTTATGTCGTGGTTCACAAAATCAACAAGGATATAATTTATATATTCCAGTCCCAGACCCAGTACAATATAGTGCTCGTAAACATGTAATTCGTCCATATACAATGGGTGCGTTACTTGGTGATGGTGGATTTAGTAGTAAACAAATTTCGTTTACAAATACAGAACAAGATGTAATCCAAAGAGTTATTAAAGAAACATCTAAATATGGTAGATGGAGCAATCATGGAATTCAATATCATTTTTGCAAAGGTTATGGAGCCAATCCATTTACAGATTATATTCTGTCAACATTCGGTAAAATTACTGGAGACAAAAAGTTTATACCTGATGAATATAAAATTGATAGTTTTGATAACCGCATCCAACTTATACAGGGTTTAATTGATACTGATGGGTCGATAGATAAATCTGGTATTGTTACATTCCATTCGTGTAATTTACAATTAGCTTTAGATGTTGCTGATGTTGTACGCTCTTGTGGTATACGATGTATTATACACACAACCAATAGAGATGGTAAGTCTACTGAATATGAAGTTAGATTTATGGATATATCCGATAAATGGTTTACAAGTTATAAACACACTAAGAAATATCGAAGTTGTCCAGATATAACACGACAACGTAATCGTAAACGTGAATTAGCTATTGTGTCTATTGAAAAATTGCCAGAACAACAAGAAATGCAATGTATACGTGTTGATAATAATGACCATATGTTTTTGTGTGGTGATTATATACCTACGCATAATACTGATATAGCTATTGAATATATATTACGACAAATAGTCCAGAACAAAGCTAACGTAGTGTTCTTTAGCTTAGAAATGCCACGTGGCAAGGTTATGGAACGTATCGTATGTAAGATACTTAAAAAGCGTATATCAGAAGTTAAAGAACTCATTATTCAAGGAGACCCTTTAGTCAATCAAGTACTTGACAAAATAGGTAAGAAATTGTATATTGTAGATGAAAATAATTTATCTATGCATGATATTGAGCGTTATATTAACACAATTAATACTCGTAATATTATGGAAGGCGGCGTTGATGTAATCGTTGTAGATTACTTTACCTATTTAAAAGGTGCAGGTGATTACGATGGTGCAAGCGAGCAAGCCTTAATGATGAAAGGTATTGCGAAACGATACAATGTTATTTTCACAATGTTATCACAACTTAATCGTAGTGGTAATACGTATGAAGAACCTACAATGAACCAGTTAAGAATGACTGGTGATTTAGAAGCATCTGCTGATTATATTCTTATGATATGGAGACCTGATAGGGCACCTAATTTATCATTAGAAAAACAGCAAGAACTTCGTAATATTACACGATGTAAAGTAGAGAAAGCACGTGATGGCATGAATGGTCCACCAATGTTTGAACTTAAATATAATGTTGAAACTTGCAGATTAGAAGAAGTGTTGACAACTGATTAATAATATGATATATTATATATAGAAAGGAAGTTAAATGCCATATACACGATATAAATGCCCAGATGGAGAACTGACCAATATAGAAGATTGCCTTTCTAAATGTAGATTATGTGGTGAATATGATAGTAATGGTGAACCTTGGGTACCTGCTGGTAGATGTATGAGCCTGCAAACATTACGTGCCATTTCAGAACAGCGTAAATGGACAGGCAAACCATCTACTACACAGTTACTCAAAGGTACTCGTGAAGTTTACTTAGAGCTTACTCAGTTTTATCATATAAGTCCGAAAGACTCTGTATTTATGTTGTTTGGTACAGAGGTTCATGGTGGTTTAGAAAGTCATGTAGGTACAGCTCATGGAGAAGTTGCTGAAATACGTATCGAAGATGATTATTCTACTGGTGCATTTGACTATTATACACCTGAAAATGGTGGTACATTAGTTGATACCAAAACTTATGGTAGCTATAAAGCAGCTCATACGCTTGGGTATTACATGAAGAAAGAAGAAACTGACTATATCTATAAATCTGGAGCTAAGAAAGGTCAGAAGAAAACCATTAATGTATTATACAAAGATGGTCCCCATCTAAGATTTGACTTAGCAGTACAGCTAAATGATTATCGTATGAAAATCGAAAAGAAACTCGGTTTACCAGTAGCTAATATGTGTTGTCAAATTTTAGTACGTGATGGTAATACCCACATAGCTACTAGCCGTGGTATTACAGAACCAAGTTATTTAGTCCCGATTAATAAAATCTCAGATATTTGGGTTGAAAGATATATGAGAAAGAAAAGTCAGGACTTAATATATGCGTTGGAAAACAACGTATTACCTCCACCATGCAGATATAGAGAAACATGGGGTGGTAGAAAATGTCAAGATTATTGTAATGTATGGAATTTTTGTGAAGAAGGAAGGAAAGCACATGGAATTCAGTAAAGGTTATTTGAAAGTAGTTACAAACAAAACAGGTTATGAAGTTGATATTGATGGTATTACACCTCAAGAATTGACAGTTATTTATTCTAATATTATTGCGAAACACTTTGGTGTTAGTGCTGAAGCATTTATGGATGTAATGCTTACACACCTAGAAAAAACGCTTGATGATATTGAAAACGAGCCAGTATATGAAGACCCAAATGAAGCTGGTTATGATGCATTCACTGGTGAACCAATCGAAGACGAAGAAGATGAATTTGAATGCGATTGTGAATTCGGTGTTTGCTATGACCTCCATGGTAATGAAGTAGCATTTGAAGATTTACCAGAAGACGTACAAGCAATGTTGTTAGCGGTAGCGGAGCAATTATAATGGAAACAAAAGACTTTACTAATAAATTAAATACGATTATCGACCTATTCGTAAAGAAAAGTGAACAATACTCTGATGGTAAAGATATTCTATCCGCTTTCCGTAAAGCTGGTTTAGTTCACGGTGATGGTAGTGTAAAGTCTATGTTCGATGCTATGCTTGTTTATAAAGGTAAACATGACTTAGCTTTAGCTGAGCATGGGCTATCATTACCTGATGCACAAGAACGATTGCATGATATTATTGTTTATTGCGTATTAGGGAGTTTAATGATTGACGAAATGCGAAGTAAAGACCAATTGCAAAGTTCCAAAGGATAGTTGTTGGTATTGCGATAACTATAATTTGTATCAACCTAAAAACCCTAATATTTTATCACCTCGTCAAGAAGAACAAAAACTTGAATACAAGTTAGCTAAAAAGGTTAAGAAGCAGTCCACAGCAAGTAAAAGAGGTAAAGCTAACCGTCGTAACGGTAGAAAAGCAGAAAATGATTTGCTTAAATATTTACAAGCATTACACCTCACAGTTCATGCGGTACCTGCTTCTGGTGCCTTTAAACTAACAAATGCTATTAAAGGCTACGGAGATAGTGAAATAGCTAAACGTATGTCAGGTGATTTAAAGTGGGATATTGGTGATAAAATATACACCATTGAAAGTAAACGTGATGTAAATACGGACGGATTATACAAGAAGGCTGAAGATGGTCCAATCCATTATATAGGTTTTGCGTATATGTTGCGTCAGGATTTATTTGAAGCGTTAATCAACAAGGTGGAGTTTGGTGATGCAATTCCTAAAGAACCGAAAGGTCTTAAAAAAATTGAAAAATATTTTAATCAGGATAATAGTGATATGGTTGTAATTAGTAGACCATATCTACCTAGATTATTTTTTATTAAAGAGGAGTTATACGATGCCATCAAAAGAGAAAAAACACTTTAATATTACACTAAATGAAGAAGAAGTAGTAACTTTTGATACTGATATTGAAAATTCTGGTGTCTTACTTAAAGTGATTGCCACTGCAAATGCGGCTACGATTGATATTTTAACACAAGCAACTGGTCGTGATGATATTGCAGAAATCCTATTACACGAAACACTAACGGCATTAGATGAAATGAAAAAAGGTGGTGAAGCTGATGAAAGTAATTAATGAAACATTTGATAAAATCCTAGATTGCAAATCCATTTTTATCTCTGCTGTATATGATGATGAAGATAAAAATCTTATTCTAGGTTACAACGTGAAAGGTTCTTTGGCTAATGGTCGAACAGAAGTCATTGCTAAATTTACTAGCAAAGAAGAAGCTAAATCTCTTATCCAGCATTTAACTGTTGATTTAGATGTGTGTACACGACCTAGCTATTTTAAAGAAAGACCACAGGCGTAATTATGGTGCAATACGAAGACATTAAAGAATTATCTGATGAAATTAGTGATATGTATAAAACACTACAAGATAATGATGCTGATACAGCATTTTATTTAATGAAAGAGTCGTCTCTCCTGTTGCCAAGTTTTGAAGAATTATCTCATGAATTGCTTAAACTATTAAGTAATTTAGAAAAAACTGCTAAGGCTACACAAGCTAAAGTGAGTAGAGAGAGTTCTAATAAGGTAACAGAGGGAGACCGTATTGCCATATCTGACCCAGTTGTATTAGATGTATGGAAGAATTACGCCGACGTGCAATACAAACAACGGTTAGTACAAACACAAATTGACTTTTTGAAACGTATTTATTTTGACTGTAAACTTGTATACGAAAATGTATGTAGACAAAATCGGTCAGTAGTTGGAGAAAAGTTGGTGGGTAGAGCATGACACAAAGAGAATACGATTATATAAGCTCCTATTATGAAGTTCCTTTTATTCAATTCTGTATGGAAGAAGCTACTAAACTTCATATTATTACAGGGCAAAAGGTGCACTTGATGTGCGATGCTGTACAAATGCAAGCGTTGGTTCTAACTTATGATGGGCAGGTGTTAGGTAAATATGAGTACTAAAAATAGAGAAATTAAACTAGGCACACATGTAAACACACCTGATGGTGAAATACGTATTGGTCTAGTAAAATATGACCCAAAGAAAGATGAATATTTTTATTCCGTATTTGGTAGTAAATCGAAGTGGTATCATGAAAAGGATGTAACAATATGCGAAAAACAACCGAAAATAAGAAAGAAAAAATTGTCAACTGGCTCAAAGCAAATAAAGAAGTCTTAGGTGAATTTATTGCTATATTTGCCTTTGGCTTATTATCTTTAGTTCTTTCTATTATTAATTTAGACCAACCACACGGCATTCAAATTATGTTGTGTATTATTTTATTTAATACATTATGGGCTCAGTTCCATGCTCAACGTGCATACTATGCTTTAAAAGAAATGAAAGAACAGGAGGAAAAATAATGTTGATAGCACAAGAAGAAAATGTAGTAAGATTATTACGACAAATGAAAGACCAAGGTTTTACTGATTTTGTTGTATTAGATGGGAACCTTAATATTTTTGGAGAAAATGTTGAAGGTAAAATTGTCCATATACCGAAAACAATTATGAGTACCTTGTGCACGTTTTTATTACCTCATAAACCTCCATATTCTATATCTAAAATTATTGCAGATATTGAACATGATTATGTTGGTCCTGATAAAGGTTTTAAGTGGTTTGATTGTGTACATAAACCAAATAAACTTCGTTTTCGTGAAAGTAAACTTGGTGAAATGGTGTTTACGATGAATGGTATTGTCCGTTGTAATAATGGTGATAAAATTATCATCGGTGAGAATGGCGAACAATATCCATGTGATAAAGAAATCTTTAAATCGTTATATGACGAGGTGTAATATGCAAGTAATTAAACGTGATGGAACACGGCAAGAATATTTAGGTTCTAAAATTGAAAAAGCTGTAGAGAAAGCAATGTTTGCTACATATATGGTAATGGAGCCTACTATGTTGGCAGAACCATTCCAAGTATCTCTACATGTTTGGGATATTGTAAAAGGCTTGGACCGTGATGTATCTATTAGTGAATTAGAAAAAATCATCTATCGTAAATTGAATGATGATGGATATTCTGATGCCGCTATTAACTACATCGAATACAAAACAAAACGTGATATTGCACGTAGTAAACATAAACTCACTAAAGAGTTCTTAGATAAATACCCTGATTATCCAGAAGAAATGGATGAATTGGCTAAGTTTGTTTACATTCGTACATACTCTCGTTGGTTGCCAGATAAGAATAGACGTGAAACATGGAAAGAAACGTGTGCACGTGCTGTTAATGGTAACTGTTCCTATTTACCTACAGAAGATGGTGAGCCTGAAAAACTATTTGATAATATGTTTAATTTACGTCAACGTGTTTCTGGGCGTATGTTATGGATGGGTGGTACTGAAGCATTAGATAAAACTCCATTAGCGGCATATAATTGTTCTGGTATGGTAATGGATAGTATTGAAGCGTTCCAAGAATTGTTCTACCTACTTATGGTGGGTACAGGTGTTGGTTGTCGTGTGTTGAAGGAAGATATTGTTAAACTTCCACAATTTGATACAACTAAAAAACTATACCATGTAAAAACTCCTGTCCCACAAGGTACGCTATTAGAACATACTAAAGTATCTAATTATGGACATAGTGTAATTATTACAGTAGGTGATAGTAAAGAGGGTTGGTGTGAAGCATTAACTGCCTATCTCAATACCATGACTGATGATATAACTAAGTCTATTTCTATTGATTATAGTTATATTAGACCTCAAGGTGCTCCTCTTAAAACATTTGGTGGTTATGCAAGTGGTTACAAATCTTTACAAGAAATGTTTGAAAAACTGCATAAAATCATTGTTAAAGAAAGTACTAATGGTAAACTTCGTCCATTAAATGTTGCTGATATGTGTAATATCGTTGGTCAAAACGTAGTAGCAGGTGGCACACGCAGAACAGCAGAACTTATTCTATTTAGCCCTGATGATGAAGAAATGTTACACGCTAAGGAAAACTTAGACCCAGAACATTATTTCCGTTACATGTCTAATAACTCCATGTTCCTAGACGAAAAACCTAGTAAAGAAGAATTGCGTAAATTAATGCTATCTATTAAGGAAACTGGTGAACCCGGTTTTGTGAATGTGAAAGCGGCTAAAGAACGTAGACCAGATTTTGCTATTGTCAACCCATGCTGTGAAATTATGTTAACAAATAAGGCTGTGTGTAACCTTACTAATATCAACGTATCTAAATTTATCGACGAGCGTGGTAATGTAATGATACCTCAACTCAAAGAGGCATGTAAGTTATCTGCTCGTGCTTGTTACCGTTTAACAGAACCTGAATTAGAAATTCCTAGCTGGTCTGAAATTCATCGTAGAGATAGATTAATTGGTTGCTCTATTACAGGTTGGCAAGATGCTGTAGCTGGTACTTTAAGTAAATCAGACCAAGAAGCATTACTAATGCTAATGAAAATGTGGGTTAACGATGCGGCTAATGAATACGCAGATGAAAATCATCGTCCTCGTCCTGTGTTGTATACTACAGTACAACCAGATGGTACAGGCGGATTAATTAGTGGTTGCTCCGCTGGTGTTCATTATAATCACTCTCCATATTATTTTAGACGTGTGCGTATCTCTACTAACTCTCCATTATATCAAGCTGTTAAATACCTAGATGGTTGGCAAATTGATAATGAAGTTGGTCAAGGTGATGATGGTAATACAAAAGTAATTACATTCCCTTGTAAATCTAAATCTACTATTACTAAATACAATGTATCAGCTATTGAACAATTAGAACAATATAAAATGATGCAGAAATTCTATGTAGACCATAACACATCTATTACTGTTACAGTTAAAGATGATGAATGGGATGCTGTGGTAGATTGGTTAGATGATAACTGGGAATATGTAGTTGGTATTTCTTTCTTGTCTTTAAATCAAGATTACTATCCTTTGATGCCATATGAAGAATGTACTAAAGAACAATACTTAGAATTAAAATCTAAAATGGCTCCGCTTGACCCAGATTTAGTCAATAAATATGAATTTGAACTACAAACAGTAGGTAAAGATTTTGAAATTGATGAAAGTGGCGAATGTGAGGACGGTCATTGTCCAGTGCGGTAGCTATGCTCAGCGAGGGGTTGACAGCCGACCCCTCCTTGTGCTACACTAGAAGCATAGGAGGTAACTATGAAACATTTATTTAGAGCAAAAGACACAATAGGAGAATTAGTATATGGTGATGTTGTATATGGAATATTTGTTCCTGAATGCTGGTCTGAAGAAGTTAAGAAAACTCATTTTTTCATAACTGATATAGAATTTTCTGAAAGATGGGAAGTAGTATTTGATGAAGATGGGTACGCAGACGATGAGTATTATGACAATTGGGATGTTGATACAGTTGAAATTGATTGGAGTACATTGGAATTTAATTTAAATGGAAAGTGGATAAAATACGAGGTAGAACATGAAAGTAGCACTGATTAATCATACATCATTAGCTTTCCCCGTTCATGCGATGGGGCAATGTTATGGTGTTAAAACAACAGAACAATCTCTAGTGCGTGCAGTTAGTTCTGGTCATTTATCTTTATTAGAGCATGCGTATGCATCTTTTGATATTGAAATGTCTCAGAAATGCTTAGCACAAATTACACGTCATAGACAATTATCTTTCACAGTAAAATCTACACGTGGTACAGATTTCAGTGATGGTGGATATTTTGACTCTCATGAACATGATTGGGGTGATATTCCACATCACACAGTAGTGGCAGATTGTATTAATAAAATTATTGAAAAACAAATTCAAGAATACCAACTATTAATTCAAGATGGTATTCCATATCAAATTGCCGCTTATGTATTGCCATTAGCTACAAATGTCACAATGACTGTTACTGGTAATCTTAGAGCGTGGTTAGAATATTTACCTAAACGATTGTGTAAACGTGCGTCTCGTGAGCATCAAGCTATTGCACGTAGTATTTATTTACAATTAAATGAAATTTATCCAAATATTATTAATTTAAGTAATATGGGTATGTGTGAAGGCTGTAAAGAAACTTCTTGTGATTTCACATCGCATAAAAAACAACCTAAGACACCTGTAAGAAAGGAACTAGCATGAAAACATTAAGTATAATTATCGTAAGTATTTTGTCGCTATTAACAGTTATGTGTGCAATCTTAACGAAAGTGTTATCTGTATTAACTATTGTTGTCGGTGTATGTTGGCTGTTCGGATTGTTTGGTGTAACTGGTATGACAGTTGTATGGCTATTTGTTGGCACTGTTGTTAGTGGGTTATGTATTTTAATCCTACCTATTCTTATTGCAGTAATTGCAGAATTTGGAGGTAACAATGGAGCCGATAATTAGTCCAGTATTTATATATTTAATTGGGATTTCATCTAATGTCCAATGGTTGTTAAACTTATTCGCTATTACTTCTGCAACAATTACATTAATATCAGCGTCAATATATTTAGCAGCTGCAACCGATGTATGGAGTGATAGCGATAGCACAAATAATACTATGAGAAAATGTATAAAAGTGGGAAAATATGGTTTAATATGTGGTGTTATCGCAGGGATATTAGGTGCATTAATTCCTAGTAAACAAGTCGCTACAGCAATGCTTATTTCTAGCTATGTTACACCAGATAATTTACATGGTGCAAATGAAGCTATTAAAGCAAATTTACAAGATTATGTCAATATTATTGTAGATGGTATTAACAAGGTCAAATAAAATGAAATCACTATTTAGAGCAAAGAAGAATAACGAATGGATATATGGTACAGTACATGTAGACCAACGTGGTGTTGCACACTTTTTATCACCAGCCGCTATACGTAATATGGACGATTACGAAAATGGTGAATTGCCAGAAATGATTTTTAAAGTAGAACTCATGTCTGTTGAGTGGAGCACACTTGAAATTAATATCGGTGCTAAATATATCCCATATGATATTAGTAATCCTAAAAATAGGATTGGAGGTGGCTTATTTGAGTTCATACCTTTCAGAATATTTTGATGTAATTAATCAAATCAATAAGTATTACCGTGATAACAAGCCAGTAAGCAATATTGACCATCTGTTCCATAAAGCTGAATTTTTACGTTCCGCATCAGAAGATATTCGTACTGCGATGTATACTATTTATCATGATATAGATGTTATGGATGATGATTGTATTATGGAAGGTTTACCTCATGGCAGACTTCTTCAGCAAGGAACTCAAGTACACTTTTTGTGCAACGATAACGGTGTTGATACTTTAGTTTACGGATTTGATATGCCAAAATCAATTATTGACTTGACATTTGTTGATAGGCATGGTAAAATACAATCAGAAGTTACAGTTATAGCTTTTATCCAGCGTGTTAATACATTGTTAGCTCGTGATACAGAATATCAGAAGAATAGAGAGGGGTATCTAAATGAGCAATACGGAAAAGAGTGTGTACAATACGATACAACAGAAACCGATGAAGTACAATGTAGCGGTCTTCACTAACATGATTGAAACAAAGAAAGAAATATATTTAAGTAAACGTGATTATTATGCAGAAGAAGATGATTTCCTAAACATGAGGTATTACGAAGCCAAAGCAGATGCTTGTAGGGAATTACTGCGTACTATTTCCGAAACTTTTTAGAGAGGATGATTTTATTAAACAGGTAAGATTATTTATTATCACAACTATCTTGGCAATGTTGCCACTTATTACTTTTGCATATCCAGTTGATGTAGAGCTTACAGCTTATACACATACTGGTTCTGTCATGGCTAACGGTGACTATCCCTATGTAGGAGCCGTTGCATCTAATGACTATCCACTTGGCACTACAGTGTATATTGATGGTAATCCATATACGGTAGCAGATAGAATGGCAGATGGTGTATATGGGGTTATTGATATTTTTGTAGATAGCTATGATGAAGCTATTAATTTTGGTAGACGATATACCACAGTTTATATTAATTAAGGAGTAAAACATGAACAAAGTAATTCTCGAAGGCGTTATGGCTCGTAATCCTCAAACCAAAGAAGTTGGTTCTGGTAAAGTATGCAACTTTACAGTTAAATGTGTTGATGAAGTTGAAGTAAAAGGTGAAACTAAACAGTTGACATCTTTTGTTAATTGTGTAGCATGGAATGAATTCGCTGACCAATACGTAAATGCAGTTGAGGGTGAGCCTGTTAATGCAGAAGGTCGCTTGCAAACACGTTCTTATGAAAAGGACGGTCAAAAACATTACGTAACTGAAGTCAATATTAATAAATAGGAGATAGTATGAGATGTTTTCAAAAAGTATCTTATATTCCTAATGGTGTGTTACCAGAAAGAAAAACAAAACATTCTGCTGGTTATGATTTCTCAGTAGTTAAAGGTGGGATTATCCCACCTCATACTACTAAAATCTTTAATACGGGAATTAAGGTATGCATGGAAGATAATGAAGTATTATTAATTTTTGTGCGTTCGTCCACTGGTATTAAACGTGGTGTTACATTAGCCAATGGCACAGCTGTAATCGACGCTGATTATTATAACAACGAAGACAATGAAGGTCATATTATGTTAGCGTTACATAATAATACAGACAAAGATGTTATTATTGATGATGGCGACAATGTAGCACAAGGTGTATTCGTAAATTATTTATGTACTGGTGAGACAGTAATAAAGGAACGAAAAGGCGGTATAGGTTCAACAAATGGCTAAAGATTACGACCAATGGTATATTGATATTGTAAATGCAGCCGAAACACCTGAGCAAGGAATAATTACTGTCCGTAAATTAATGCAGAAACGTGAAGAATGGGAAGATGCTACGGCATATCGTAGAGATAAAACATGGTTTTATAAAACAGGACAACATAATAAAAATAAAGAAAAAGCAGAAATGTCTAACCCTAGTGAATATTTTGATAAACTTTCACGCACGGCTTCTATTAATAAGATTATGAAAGCGGTCAATTCATATGCTATGATGTGCAAACCTAATGTTTGGAAAGCGTTTTGTAAAAAAGTCTTAGCAGGAGAATACTATGTAAAACAGGGGGCTTATTCCAAAAAGAAAACTAGAGTTTTTGATAACGGTTTAAGTCGTTTATTGCCAGAATTACGCAAGTTTATATTGCTTTACATAGAACAAGACCCAACGATTGACGATGACGTAAAGGAGTACATTAAGCGTGTTAGCAAGAAAAATAAAAAGTCTAAACGATAGTTATGAAAAACATATTATGCAAGTACGTGTAGATGCAGACAAAGGTGCGTTAGCCGTATTATCTGATGTGCATGAAGGACTTAATAATCGCAAACAATTACAAGAAGCAGTTGAAATGCTATTATATTTAGGTCCGAATTGTAAGGTTATTTTAGGTGGAGATAGTACTAATACTACTACAAAGAATTCTAAAGGTAATGTACTAGAAGAATGGTGCAGTGGTGATAAGCAAGTATATAATCTTGTAGATGATATTAAACCACTATATGAAACAGGTCAACTTATCGGTATTGTCGCAGGTAATCATGGTGCACGTGCGTATAATGAAGCCTTTATTAATGTTGAAATGATGATTGCAAGTTTATTGGGCGACCGAAACTTGTATAAAGGTGAATTTGGTATTGTATACTTTAACGTAAACAAGAACTGTTATGTTCATCACATCTTACATAAACACAAAAAGGCTAAAAATCATTATGATTATTTTAATGCTGATGTAACATGGTATGAACATTTCCATGAACCATATGCTGTACCTAAATTAGTTATTGAGCATAACAAATACGTTAAGAAGCCAGTAGCTAAAGAAATTTGGGAATTACATCAAGGTTCGTTCCAAGTATATCCTGATTATTGTAAAGCAAGTGGTATTAGACCTACTGTAGGTGGTTTTTATATCGCTGAAATGAATGGTATTGAACACCAACGTCAAGTTATCCCTTATTTAGACCATCAGTTACAATCTTTAATTGAAAGGGGTTATTTGCTATGAGTTTATTGAATACGCAATATATCAATGTTGGGTTCAAAACATATGTTCCTCTTGATACGATTGACTATATCTTAGATGTATCTGAACAACGATATAAACGATTAAATATTGCAATGAAAAAAGATGGAATGATTAAACTAGATGCAACAAGACGTAGAAAATGCCGTAGCCTAATTATTACGAAAGACAAAATGGGTATTCAATCAGCATTTCCGCCTGAATATTTGTTAGGTTTTAATATTGATGATGAAATACCAGATAAGTTACGTGAACAGGACAAGGTTGAAAAAGCAAAAGGTCGTGTTCGTTGGTATAAGTGGAGGTTAGAACATGGACTTGCAACAGAGGAAGAATATCGAAGAGCGTGTGAAGAAGCCAAGACCCTCGGAATACAAAAAGAAACCGAAGCCTAGTGCTCAACAAGAATTATACGCTCGTGTTAAAGCTGAGACTGGCAATACAGCATTAGCTAAAGCAGAAGCAGGATATTCACCTAACTATCCAACAAAATTACTAGAACATACTGAGACAATGGAAGTTGCCTTAGAAAAACAAAAACAAATAGTCCAAGATAAATTCATGAAACGTGCAGAAGAAATGGCAGACCAAATGTATCACTTAGCACTCAATGCTCGTTCAGACCAAGTTAAATTTCAAGCTACTAAAGACCTATTAGATAGGGCTGGTTTTGCTCCTGAACAAAAGACCGTAAACGAAACACGCTTTACTACTATTGAGTCACGTGTTACACAAGATATGCTCGCACGATTTAATCGTATCAAAGAGATTGAAGATTAAAAATGGACATAAAAAAAGCCCCAATTAAGGGGCTTTTTTTTATCTATTTAATAGTTTTTCAACCATTTCATCATCGTCAATCAGCGATTTAAGTTGTTCTTTGGCTAATTCATACATGCCAATTTCAGTTATGCCTTTGATAATATCTAGCACTTCATCAGCTTCAAGATGCTGTTTAGCACATTTACGTACAATTTCTTTTTGTACTTCAATACCAAGTAAAGCTAATTCATAGATTGTAGTATCTTTCGTAACGGAAGATTGTACACCATTGTGGTCGTATTGGAATGTTGCACGAGCATGAGTGTCTTTTACATTGATAGCTTGTAATTTTTCTTTCAAATTTGTTTGCATATTATTTACTTCCAAACATTAAATTGTGTACCATTAATTTTAATTGTTTGATTTCATCTTTCATTGTTTCAATATCGCCGTCTTTATTTTTACCAGTTGGTTCATATTCAGAATGGCGACCGAATTTAAAACTAGCACTTACGTTAGTCATTCTTTCAGCACCTAATGTAGTACCTAAACCAATCAAAGTATTTTCGTTAGGACGATAGAAAGCACCAAAGGCTACTGTATTTTTATCACGGTAATTACCAACAGATACAGCATAACTTGCTTTGTCATTCTTATTAAATTCAAGTGGATGTAAACCAGCTAATGCAGCACTTGCCGAACCTACACGTGTTACACGGTCATCAACTGTTTTCATTTTATTATCCACATTCTTCCAATTAGATTGTAAATCAGTAATAGCAGATGTATTATCTTTTACAGTCGCTTGGATAGATTGAATATCCTTATGATTGACAGCAATAGCTGTAGTATTGTTCTTAATTTGTTTACCATTGTTAGCTACATCACCCTTAATTTGTTTAGTTACATTACCAAGTGTATTAATTTCATCAATTGCAGCATATAATTGAGAGCCATTTACGGCATCTAAACTATCAGCTTGAATACGACCAGCTGATAAGTTTTGCAACTGACGATTATAATTGTCAATATGGCTATATGTTTCAGACTTCTTAGAACCAAAACTTACTGTAGAATTAGGCTTATCGCCTGCAAATATATGAGTATTACCATTAATTTGCATTTGACCAAATGCTACAGGTTCATATGTTTGGCTATTTGTACCGATAGCCACAGAATTTTGAACAGGAGCAGAAGCATTATTACCGATAGTAACTGCATCCACACCACGTGTCATTGTATGCGTGCCAATGGCAATCGCACCTTGGTTATCTACTACAGAGTTAGCACCAATAACTACTTGTTCTGCATGATTACCCATATAATGGTTTTCGCCTAAGCCATAAGATTGGAATGGAGCAGTCAACGGACTACTAGCAAATGCTGTTACTGCTGTAAATGTTGTAATGATTGTTGTTACTAAAATTTTGTTCATACATTTTCCTTTCATTAAATACCCTACGTAAAATTATTCTATCTGTTCTTTAGTAATCACCACCTTTCATAGTACATTATTATTAAAATCAAACATGATTAAGTCCTTACCATATGTGTTGTCCCAATCTGCTAAATTATCATTAATCTTTTTGAGTAATTCATCACAAATGTAATCACTACTGAGTTGTAAGTCATCAATAGATAAAGCACCTTCGATACATACAATAAAGTCATATTCAACTTCGCCTAATGTTTGATTTGATAAATTATCCAATGCACTTTGTAACATACGTTTCATGTCTCTTACAAGAGTGTATGGTACTTCTATATCAAATGTAGCTTCAATTTCATTTAGAATATATTCAGCACTGTAATATATATCTTGATTATCAAAAGGTACATTGTTAATATACCCTTTAAATTCTTGTACAATGTTACATTTCATATCGTTTCATTTTGCATGCATTACTGCACACCCTCCCATATTTACGTTCCTTAATCGGTGGTAACTTAACACCACATACTGCACAATGAGTAGCTGCTTTTGCTCCAGCCTTTAATTTTTGACCGTCATGAGCATGTTCCTCATCGTATTTTGCCCATTTAATATCAAACTTTTGTTGCCAAGTTAATTCATCTTTAGGTGGTTCAAAAGTTTTTCTAGTTTCTGGGTTTTGACAGTCATTACATAGTACACTATTACCATGTACTTCAAATAATGTATTACAACAATGACATTTCCTTTGCATTTAATTCCCCTTTCGTCTTGGCATTACAAGAAAAGTAGTGCATCCATGAGAATATGTTCTATACATATATACATATGTGTAATATCCACTATTACTCCATTTGTATGTAGAGTGATTTCTATCAAATCTAGCTTTATCTATACATGGTGTAAGTTTTCGATATGATACAAAATCGTCGTATTTTTTTATCATGCGTAACTCCAAACTCCAACTTTCAATGTAGATATAGAAGAACATGTATTTGTGTACATACTTTTATAAAATATATCGGTATTATCTCTCCAAGTTATCTGTTCGTGAATATTATAAAATCTCGTTAAATGATTAATACACGGATAAGGTTTTATTTTTCACTCCTATTATCATTCCTTGACCGCCTTTTAGCTTGTTATAATTATGAACCATTACAGTTTCCATAGCAACAAATGAAATACTGTTTCTATATATTTCCTTAGCAACATGTCTATAACGTGATAAGTAGGGAGTGTAGTTCATAATTTTAAATGAAACTGCATCAGTTGTTAAGAACACTTGACACCTCCGATAAAGAATATTCATTTCGTATTAAATAAGCATTTGTAACAATAGCGTATATTTCTGTTCGTGTTGTATAATAATATAGAGTAGGACTATCAATTTTAAGATGTATATGACGCATTGTTTTTTCCCATCGTGTTTCAATTATATACATTTTTTTATTTATATTTAACATAGTACCACCTTCCACGGTGTAAATACCACTGATATTATATCGTTAGATTGTATCATTCTTCTTCCTTTTCGTATCTGAATACACGAACACATTCACGTCGATAATCAAATTTGAACTCATTTTCTATTTCACAATCATAATTTCTTCCATAATTATAATCACATTTTGCTATAAGTTTATCACCAGTTGTACTAGCTGGTCCCATTACGGTATTTACATGTATTCGTTTATTTATCACATCTATACACCCATGTTCCCTTTCTTTTATAATTATTTAGTATCGTATTAAAAATATATCTTTTACTACGTGCTATTGGGATGAAATTTAAATGTGTAATATGAAATATTTCCTTTTTGTACACAGTAGTTTTTACTGTAATTTCTATATTTTTTATCATATTAAGACCTCTTTTGGAATGACCATATAAAATTTTCACGATGTTGATAGCTATTTTTAAACCAATAAAACAGGCTCCAATCTTGCAACCGACAAAGTTTATATGTAAATAGTTCACTATAATATATATTGTTTATATATCCAGTAACATGTGCAAAAATTCTACCATCTCGTATCATATTTATAACCTCTCTTTCCTATTTTATCATATTCATATTCAAATAATTGGAATAAATTATCACATACAGTACGGTCAGTATATCTATCTACCCAATGTAATGCTTCAAGTTGATTTCTTTTGATTGTATATGTAACTACAATACTAATATCTTCTATCATAATTTCACCTCATCACTCTTTTTTATAGGGGAGCCGAAGCTCCCCACTGGACTATTGGGAAACTTCAGCAGAATTAACTTCTTCAGATACTGTTTCTTCAACAGGAGTTTCTGGAGCATGTTCTTCTGTATGTTCTACTGGTGCTTGCACCATAACCACTGGAGTTGGGTTAGTCATTTTGTAATGTTCGTAGAACTCTGTACCCATTTCACGGTCAATACGTTTTAATTCTTGGATTAATAAGTAAGATGTTTCGGCACCACGTTCGATATATTTCTTAGTGCGTGCTTTAATTGCCATAGAAACAATTTGTTGTAAATCACGTACTTTAACAGTACCAGATTTAGAAACAAACACGAATTTCTTAGCAGTTTCTTCGTTCAAGTTGATAACAGGAACTTTAATAGCGTCTACTGCATCTTTACCTACGTTAGAAAAAGAGAATTCTTCGATTGCACGAGCCACACCAGATGGAGTAGCAGCATATACTTTAGTTTGTTTCAAAGAATTAGAAATAAAACGTAATTGTTCTTTATCAGATAAAGCGGAAACATAATTTACGATAGTCAAGTTCATTTGTTCAACAGTTGTAGCCATAAGTTTGTACCTCTTTCATAGTATGATTAATAATTGTTTTCTTAATATTTTGAGTTCGTAATCTGTATTCATCAATGCTATCTTTAGCATAGAGATATACAATATCACAAGGTTGCGTTTGACCAATACGATGTATACGGTCTTCCGCTTGACCCATAAGAGATGGAGACCACGGATATTCAATGAATATCGCTGTGTGTGCTTTGGTTAGGGTAATACCAACAGCACTTGCCTGTAAGCTACAGACAATCAAATTGTTGTGATTAGCATTCGAGCCAGAGTGCATCTGGAAATTATCAATATTCTGTTGTCTATTTGTTTTTGATTGACCACCGATGATGTATTTGGCATCAGGGAACTCCCTTCTTAATCGTTCTACAATGTTTCGGTGATGAGTAAATACCACAAGGGACTCACCTCTTTCTAATACTTTACGAATATATGCAATACAATAAGGAAGTTTTTGTTGTAATACTTCTCTATCGTATTTTTCAATCTCCTCAAACGAAGTTGGTTCTGGTTGAGATATAGTACAACATGGAACCATGTGGACAGTTTTAGGAGGAAGATTTTTCTGTACATCTTTCTTGATACGTCTTATCCATACTTTCTTCATTGCTTCATTGAGCTTTGATAGATTAGAATGACCATCATGTGATGTACCCCAAGGTGATACATAACTTCCACAGAAATCCTGTAAGAACTTATCTTTACCGCCAAATTTATATGTCAACCCTGCTATCTCTAATTGACACAGCAACTCTTTAGGTCTATTCAATACTGGTGTACCAGTAATCATGATACGGTATCGAACACCTTCTACCAGCTTCATCGCTGCTTTAGTACGTTTGGAAGTGGGAGTTTTAAGAACATGGCACTCATCGAATATAACTTGTTGTATATTAAGGCGTTTGAGTGAAGCTAGAATTTGGTCCAAACGCTCATAATTTGTAACGATAACTTTGGAACTCAAATCGTCAACATTTATATCAATGCCAGCCCATGTTTTTAACTCTCTTTTCCAGTTCTCTTTTAGAGGAGCAGGGCAAACAACAATAGTTGGGAACTTGTTACGTTCCTTAATTACAGTACAGACTTGGGCAGTCTTGCCTAATCCCATATCATCACAGAGGAAGATGGATGATTGATTAAGCATCTTGTTGACCCCCTGTCTTTGATACGGAAATAATTTCATGTACTACGCTTCCAATCTAACAGTACCAGTGGTATCATCGTACACACCTTTTACTGTTCCTACTACTGAATACAAAATATCATCAAGAGAACCGCTTAGATGGTTAAAATTTGTTACGAAGAATACGCAAGATTTATCTTTTGTATTTTCTGTCAAGTCCCATACAGAACCATTTTCACCTTCAATAAATTCCATCACCTTATTCATTTTCTCTTGGTTCATTGGTGTTTTACCACCATTAGCAACACACTTAACCATTGTGTATGTAGTTTTTACTTTTTCTTCTGATTTTGGTGTTTTATATCCAGATACATAACTGGAATAACGTAAACCATATCGTGTAAAGTAAGGAGTTTGAACCCAACCATCTAATACTACATAGTGGCGACCAAGGTCTACATAATATTCAACAACTGAAACACCGTAACCCTCAGCCAATTTAGTGAAATTTGCTAACCAATCTTTCTCACCAACAGGAGGAACTACTTCGTATTCATAATAGTGAGTGTAAGAAGCATAGCCACCACAACTACCATAGTAAGAATAAGTGTTTTTACGTTCTTCATAGGAAGCATTGGAGTATTGAATACCAGTTTCAGAAGATGTATTCCAATTACCAAGGATAATAGCACCTTTTTTACCTAAGATAGCGTATTTATTAGTGCCCATCGCTTTCTTAATAAGATATTGTGTACTTTCTTTGTATAGTTTATCTTTCAATGGATATAATACTTGTGCACCAAAGTACATTGTATCACTATAAGGAGAAAGCATTCCTTCTTTTGGAGTGAAATCACTCATTACACCGTTATGAGAGAAACCAACATCTGTGAATACATCAGTTTCACGCATTTTATCAAGGTTATCGCTTAACACAAAAGGATGGCAACATTCTGGTGAGATTTTACCAGAAGTGGCAATTCTAAAATGGAAGATACGGTCTCTATCAGTAGGTAAATCTTTTACCGCATTCCAAAAGCTATCAAAATCCATAAAACCTTTACGAATATGGACTTTACCTTTAGTATCGTCATAAATCATGAAACCTGCTCCGTCTTTATTATTAGCAAAGCAATTTCTAAATTCTTTTTCTGATAACTGCAATCCTTTAGCAGCATAAGCAATAACACACATTATTTAGCCTCCTTTAATAAGCCCATTTGTTTCATTAGAGCTCTTAACTCTGTATATTTTTTGTTTTTTGCCACTCTGGCAATATTAGACCAGCCAATATATTTTACAGAATTCATATTAGCAAGGTCAGTAATTACATCTACAAATTGGATATAAGCGTGAATACGACTTACATCTTGTGTAGAGCGGAACATACGGAATTCAATCGTATGATTTGGTCGTAAGTTTACAGCACGGTATTTTTGACCGCTATCTTGAGCTACTTGGTAAATATTAGCTAATTCTTTTACAGTATAGTCGTATTTAGCACACCACTTACTATCTTCATCTGTACGACCAGAGAATTGCATTAATGTTTTAAAGTTGTTTTCTGCAAAACGAACTACTTTTGCAATAGCTTCATTACTACTGAAGAAGTTACGATTAACATGAATGTGTAAACCAGAATTAGCACCAGATTGTCCGTTCAAACTTTGAACACGACCAAAGAAAGCTCCATAGTCAATATTTTGTAAATGGAACTTAGGTGTACATGGATGTGTTACAAATTCCATGCCATTATGAAGAGAGCCATCATGCTTAGCATAAACAATCTTATTTAAGTCAGCGATGATATGGTCTGCACGTTCATCACTCTCTCCACATCTATGAAACTCCATCTCTAAACCTAAGAATTTCTTACCTTCACCATTGAATACTGGTTTTGGTTTGAAATTCCAAGCATGTAAGCCAACTAAAGGAGCGGCAGATGGAGAACTGTAATATTTACCGTTAGATGCACGGTAGAACGAATTACGTTTTGCTTTACTAAATTTTTGACCAAGGTCTTCAATATAAATGAAATCGTCTTCCGTTTTACCATATGTACCATTATAACATAGTAATTGGTCTACAATAGAAGGATGGAAATGCACTGTGTTATTATCCATAAAGCCTTCAATCATTTCACCTTTAATACCTGCAATGCCAGAAATTGGACATTGTACAACAAATTGGTCTACTAGAACAGGGTGAATACCAGATTGTTTTACCACTTCCCTTTCGTCTGCAATATAGAAAGGGATGCCAGAGACTTTACAAATTGCAAAGTCAGGGAAATCAACTAATTTATCTAATTCGTCGAAACCTAAGTAAAGGTTTTCGTAATCTTTACCAAGAATTAAGTGGAAATTTTGTGGGTTGTACCAATTCCCACTCACGAAAGACTGCATGATAAATTCAGGCTTATCTTCGATATTCATCCAAATATTACCATTCTTGGTATGAACTTCGATAGCATCGTCTGTTAATTTTTTGCCAGTAATAGCACATCGTTCATCAGTCTTACCTAATACACGAGTATCATTATCTATTGTGAAGATTTTACTGTCAATAGCAGCACAGTAGTAATATACTACATCGCCTCTAGTTACTACAGTCAATATATTACCAAAGCGGTCTTTTAGTACTTGACCTAACTTATATTTACATGGTTTGTGTGTATCACTAGAGCAGCCGTAGTTAATAACTGTACGACCTGTTTTGATATCAATTACTAATTCACTTTCATTAGGAGTAATAGGAGTATCACCATAAACTGGTGTGTATTCACCTTCTAAAAAGAAAGAGCATTCATCGTTTCGAGTACATAATACACCGTATTTTTCTTCGTGATTATAGCCATCACCAATAACAGTCCATAATGTATTATTAGCATGGACTTTAATACCTAACGTAAGCATTATAACCACTCTCCTTCCAAGATACGGTCAATATCAATAATATTAGACGGTTTACGTCTAAATTCCTTCTCACTGTAGAATGGATTAGAGTATACCTCTATCGTACCATTTACTCCTTGTTCAGTACGACCAACTTGTGTTAAACAGTCAGATAATGTATTGGTTTTCATTGCGTAGAACACTTTAAAATATCTTGTTACTGTACGTTTAGGCATTAAAAATACCACCTTTCTTTAACATCAATCCTAACGAATTGTACCACATAGGGTTTGCGATTTCCTTTTTATCACTAAAGTATCGCTTAATGTGTAATACATCAAAACCTTTTAGTTGTTTCTGCCAAACATCGTTTTCATTTGTAAACAACGCTACTTGACATTTAGGTAGTTCTTGTGCTAGTGTTGTCATAGCAACTAATCGTTCTACAAAGCCAGCTTTATGTTCACAGTCATTGTAATAACGAGCTGCACATAAGAGACCATTGATAAATACTAAACCAATAGTAGTTGTACCATCACCACTAATAATCACAGTTGGTGTATCTTGTTTAGCTTTTTCTTTAACTAATTGATACAAACCTTCACCGTAATAAGAAATACTACGTAGGTCAGTACCAAACCTTTTTAGATTTTCGTGGAAGCTATCCACTTGGAAATTAGGGATTGCAATCAGACTAGCATATTGTTTACCAAGGATAGTACCAATACGTACAGTATTTTTGTCATGGTTGGGACTACCAACAATATATGGTAACGCACCATATTTAATAGCTTCTGGGTCAAGGTCTGTTTGAACCAATAATACCTCAGGTCTATACATTCTTGCAACGTGCAAGCGGTATTCACCTTTTTTGAAAGACTTCATAGTTTCTGAAGCTCTGTCCAGCTTGGAAGTTTTATACCCACTAAATTCAGTGAAGGTAATTTCACCTTCCTTGTTCTTATATACAGCAAACCCTGTTTCGGAGTTTACAGTTAATCCTAAGTTTTTCATTTTCATACTCCTAAACTTTTACAACCAAGAATACGACTACCATCACGCACTACCTCAGCAGGTACTAATAAATCAGTACGTTCTGGGTAGTGTAATTTAAACAAAGCACTAACGATATACCATACACCCTCTTTAGGCTCAGGTAATTGACTGCAACGATATACAGTCTTGCTGATACGCTTACCATTGATACGACCTTTGATAGTCGTACTCTCATCTAATCGCCATTCTTGACCATTAGAAGCAGGGATAACTTCAATTACTTCGTTATCCTCACCTAAAATTGTGATTTCATGAGGGGTTTTATTTATTAATTCGCCTTCGTAAGAGAAAAAGTGCATATTGCCTCCTATTTTTCTACACTAAACCAATCTTGGATAGCAAATGATAATTCATTTGCACGTAATTCATTGAATGACATAAAACCGAAGTCTTTGTCATTCCAGAAGAAATCGTCAGATACAGAATACAAGCCAATTTCTGCACTTTCCATAGCGACCTGTACAGCTTTATCGCCACGGCAAACAGCTTTATTATGGTCGGTATTTTCAAAAACCATATCCTGTGGTAAACATACAGAGTTAAACAAAAACACACGTTCTTTATTATTAAGTTTGATTGCCTTTTGGCAAACTTTCTCAATAATTTTAGATGTAGGCTTCACTACAGTCCACATGTAATATGCTAACTCCACAACATGGTTACTTACACCGTATTGATTAGCCAAAATGGTGAGTTCTTCACCATCTAGGTCTGTAGAAATCTCACGACCAACAGAGAAATCAAGTTTTTGTTTTTCGCTCAACCATAAAGCGAAGATACCAAAGATTGTTCTAGCCATAATAATCCTCCAAAGCGTTTATTGCTTAAAAACTATATATATGCAATATGCAATATACAACAAAATCCCAATGCAAAGTAAATCTAAACCCATTAACCACCTCCTAAAAGATAAGGGCGATTATACCCAAACCCAAGATAATAATAAATATACCAGTCATTACCAGAAATGTAAGCCACCAAATATTATTATGCATTGTTGTCCTCCTCTTTTACATTCCAATCTATTTTCCAGTAATATCGCCATGGCTGACTATATTTACGGTCTTTACCAACGAATTCCTTGTATTTATTACCTTCATTGACCAACCCAACTGACAAGAGCGTATAATATAAACATTCTTCAGGCGTCCATAATGGTGTATAATCACCATCATAGCATTCTGCAACATTATTACGGTAATCTACATAAAGATGACGGTCTTTTACGGTAATGCAAGTAACATCACAATCTATATTATTGTAAAAATCACGAACATAGATTTCATATGCAACAGCAAAAATACTATTGCCTAGTGGCAGTATACCATAGCCTCTATCTAAGTATGATAAAAAAGCCCTAATAGTTAAGATTTCCAATGCATTTTTTGGTTTAAACATTATTCTAAATCCTCCACATAGCTAGATATATAGCCACATTCATCACTCAAAGGGCATCCACTATATCCCTCTAAGTTCAATAAACTTTCAGCGAATAATACCATTTTTTCTTTATCGGATAATGTTTCATCTAATAAAATAATATGGCAAATATCGTGAATATACTTTTCCATATCCACTTTACCACACATACTTTTATCAAGAATTTGTTGAATTTTTTCTTTCGTAGTCATAATAAGCTCCTCAATCTAACCAAATAACCCAACCACGAGACAAACAATATTGTCCCCATATTACTAA
>ERZ773013.54-NODE-54-length-69941-cov-8.704490_pt1 | contig 69941 bp, 66 predicted proteins | sample MGYA00511670_ERZ773013 | MGnify/ENA primary metagenome ERZ773013 (study PRJEB29015, sample SAMEA2738120) | human oral metagenome | biome: human oral; feature: human-associated habitat; material: saliva | place: China | collected 2257 ... | reverse complement strand
CCAAGGCCAACATGCAAAAGCTACCTTAACTGGTAGGTCTAGCTCTTCTGGGCCAACCAAGCTTGTGATAGGTGGCCTGGGACTGCAAGAGTGGTTTGCCATACGATGGTGGCCGATGCAAGCCTTTGCAGCTCAACGTAGGTACACTATCGCCCGTTATCTAGACTGGTAGAATATCAGATATATTTGAACATCGTGTATATAAGAAAGTGTCATGATACTTAGATTTATCTGATCGTATCTCCCCTACTCTTACTTAGTATAAAAAAGCGATATGGTTGGAATAACAATGTTTCACGTGAAACATTGTTATCGCTTACGTCTTTGCTACCCTTATACCGTACTATCTTATACATAGCGTGCATTATAGGGGATGAAGTGTCGTATTGTAGAGGTACGAAGAATAAAACTCTCCTATCTGAACTGACGACTTCGATAGTTTGATTATCAATGTTTCACGTGAAACATATGTATAAGCAAGTAATATAGATATGAAGAAGATATCCTGGATCGAAGTGAGGACAAATTGAGCTATAAAGATCAGAGACGGTTTAATGTTGATAGAAAGGCGCAAGTCATAGCGATCATTAATCAAAAAGGTGGTGTCGGTAAGTCCACGACAGCTATTAACCTTTCGGCTGCACTTAGTGAGAATAAACGCAAAGTTCTCTTGGTTGATTTCGATCCGCAAGGAAACGCTACTTCAGGGTATGGTATCGACAAAGAGACGATCGACAGCGATATCTATGATGTACTGATCAATGAAAGCCCTATTGAAGATGCGATCTGCGATACCTGTGAAAAGAATGTCTTTATAGTACCGGCAACAGTTGAACTCTCAGGAGCGGAAATCGAACTGGTAAACGAAGAAAACCGCGAGAGTAAACTCAAGGAAATCATCGATCAGGTCAAAGATGAGTTTGACTATGTCTTCATCGACTGTCCGCCTTCACTGGGGATTTTGTCGATCGATGCTTTTATGGCTGCCGATTCCGTTATCATTCCGATCCAATGCGAATATTACGCGCTTGAAGGTGTCACGAAGCTTATGGAATCTATCAAGATGGTCAAGGAGAACCTCAACCCAGATCTCGAGATCTTCGGTGTGTTGATGACGATGTACGACAGCAGAACCACACTCTCTAAACAAGTTGTCGAAGAGGTCAGAAAGTGCTTCGGAAATAAAGTCTTTAAGACGATGATCCCACGCAGCGTCAAAGTAGCCGAAGCGCCTTCATACGGTCTTCCGATTACGCAGTATGCGCGTATCACTAAAGGCTCACTGGCTTATATGCGACTCGCAAAGGAAGTGACACGTCGTGGCTAGAAAAGGACTGGGACGCGGCCTTGAAAGCCTGATGGGGGAGGCCAATGCTGAAGTACATTCAAATAAGCCCGATGTTGAATTGCCGATCGAATCCATTAGCCCTAACCCGCATCAACCACGGAAAGACTTTGATCAGGACAAACTCGAGGAATTAAAGAGCTCCATTGAGCAACATGGTATTCTGCAGCCGATCCTCGTGAGAAAACGGGGAAACAAATATCAGATTGTGGCAGGAGAGCGCCGCTATCAAGCAGCAAAGCTTGCCGGCCTCAAAAGGGTTCCCGTTGTTGTGAGAGATATCAGCGACAAGGAAGTCTTTGAGCTTGCCCTCATCGAGAATCTACAGCGTACTGATTTGAATCCAATCGAAGAGGCTCAGGGATATAAAGAGCTTCTGGATCAGAACGACTGGACGCAGGAAGAACTTGCCCATATCCTCTCTAAATCTCGTTCGACTATAACCAACGCAGTACGGTTACTCGATCTTCCAAAGGAAGTTCAGGACTATATGGCCTCAGGACAGCTGACAGCAGGGCACGCCCGGGCAATTCTTGCAGTGCCTAATAAAGAGGACCGTATCAAGCTCGCTGACAAAGTAGTACAGGAGAAGTTGTCAGTTAGACAGACAGAAAACCTTGCAACACTGATTTCTGTCAATAAATCACCCAAACCGAAACGGCAACCAACGCCTGAAAGCTACAAGCGTGCAGCTCATATTTTAGGTAAGGTATTGAATACCAAAGTACGGGTACGCCGGAAACGGGGAAAGAATAAGATCGAGATTGACTTTAAAGACGAAGACGATTTAACAAGGCTCGTGTCTGAGTTGGAACAGATCCAAGAAAGAGGGGAATGAGTGATTTTGAAACACCCAGCAAGAACGTTCTTCATTGAAGTTGGTCTCTTCGCTGCTGGCGGTTACTATCTCTACAACCATGTACTGTCAGATGAAGCAAAGGACCAACTGAATCATATGTTTGATACATTAAAGACATCATTTACTAAGATCTCCGAAGTCGCACATGAACAGGATTCAGCGAACCAAGAACAGGAGAAAAAGGCTGCAGATGCTAATCGTGAAAACGTTGAGCGACAGTGGGAGAGCCTTGGGTACTGAGAATAACAGTATAGGATAATGCAAAAATCCCCTATTAGAACACACGTTCTAATAGGGGATTAATTCTTATGAGAAAGCTACGCTAACACTTCGTATAGGCCTGTGAAAGCTGACCACAGGCAGCGTCGATGTCCGCGCCACGCGGATTCCTGATCGTAGCGGCAACACCGACTGATCCAAGCCTCTGCACGAACTGATTGGCGCGCTCCTCGGTAGAAGGCGTGAAGGGTGAGCCGGGAACCTCATTGAGCTGGATGAGGTTGACGTGGGCTAGTGTGCCACGGCAGAAGTCGCACAGTGCGTCGAGTTCAGCGTCTGTATCGTTTACTCCATGGATCAACGCATATTCATACGTGGGGCGACGGCCTATTTTGTCGACGTATTCGCCTATAACGTCGTAGAGGTACAAGAGTGAGTACTTACGGACTCCGGGCATCAGCTTGTTACGCGTCGCCTGGTTTGCGGAATGCAGTGAGACCGCTAGACCAAACTGCTCTTTCTCATTGGCGAACTTCTTGATTCCTGGGATAATGCCACATGTCGATACGGTGAGATGTCGAGCACCGATACCTGCACCTTTATCGAAATTGAGGCGGCGAAGCGCCTTGAGGGTTTCGTCGTAGTTCATAAAGGGTTCACCCTGTCCCATCAATACAACTGAGGTAACACGGGTGTGAAAGTCATCGCCGATATGGCGGACCTGCTCGTAGATCTCGGAGGCGGTGAGGGAACGGGCGAGTCCGGCTTTACCGGTCGCGCAGAATGTGCAGCCCATGCCACAACCCGCTTGGGTGGAGGCGCATACTGCGAGGCGGTTCTTGGTCGGCATGCCGACGCATTCGGCACTGACTCCATCGGTAAACTGTAAAAGATACTTGCGGCTGCCGTCTAGCGATATCTGTCGAGCAAGCTCTTTCGGCGTCCCAATGGTGAGATGCTGGAAAAGTAAATCTCTTAATGATTTAGGGAGATTTGACATCTCATCAAAGGTATGTGCGTTCTTTTCCCAAACCCACTCTTCTATCTGAGATGTCCGGAATTTTGGCTGGTGTAGCTCTTCCATAAGGGCTGCAAGCTGTCCGTGTGAGAGCGTATGGATATCGGGAAGGGAAGTCCCTTTGTGCTGCGTGAGCGTTTTACGATTTGGAGCCATGTTGTGACCTTTTCTTTCCGGAGCTAATTAAGGAAGTGTATCCTTTTAAATCTAACAAGGTTAATTACACAATACCGTGTTTTTGGATGGCCTGAGGAATGACCAAGAGGAGTTCACATGACAAGGGATGTCCTATTCAAATTGCACATTGCAATTCTTGCAGGCGGTTGGTCCGATGAGCGGAATATTTCGATGGAGTCAGGGCAGCACTGCCTTGAAGCCTTAACAGAAGCGGGATTCAAAGATTTGACGCTGTTCAACGTAGCCGATTCCGACTTCGTTGATCGGTTCTCAGCGGGGCATTTTGATTTTGCCTTCATCACGATGCATGGCCGCTACGGGGAGGACGGCTGCATCCAAGGCTTCCTTGAGACCATACATATCCCGTATACCTTCTCCGGCGTGCTTGCCTCAGCATTGGGTAACGATAAGGTAGCAGCAAAGGTCATGTACCGCAATGCGGGCATACCGGTGCCGAGGGGTGAGACGGTCGACATCAGTGCCGCAGATGACTCTGAGACCATCGATCGCCTGATTGAAGAGCTCTCGTTCCCGATCTTCGTCAAACCCTCCGCGAACGGCTCAAGCTATGGGGTGACCCGCGTCAACAAGCACGAAGAGCTTCCGTTAGCGATCAAAAAGGCCGCTGCTGAAGGTGATCGTGTGCTGGTCGAGCAGTGCATTGAAGGTACTGAGATCACGGTACCGGTCATCGGCACTGAGGACCCGCAGGTGCTTCCGATTGTCGAGGTAGTCTTCGACAATGCGGATTACTACGACGTGTCCGTCAAGAGCGAACCAGCTTCGCTGCACCATATTATTCCGGCACGGCTCACTGACGAAGAGACCAGGCTCGCTTCCGATTACGCTATCAAGGCACACAAGGCGCTGGGTTGTAGGGGAACCTCACGCAGCGACTTCATCGTTACGAAAGAGGGGATACCCTATATCCTGGAGACCAACATGATTCCGGGCATGACTAAGAGAAGCCTGCTGCCTGACTCAGCTGAGCGTGCGGGTATCCCATTCTCTGAACTCTGCACCCGCTTTGTAGAGTGGGGTCTCAAAGAAAGCGTACATGAGAAGTAATGAGTGAGAAAGAACTACTAACCCTCAACGAGGTACTCCTTCCGAATACCCCTAAACATATCCGTGAACAGTATCAGACACTTGCGGAACGTGCTGCGAAGACCGATTTCGGACCGTTGGAAGACAATATCGTGGCGGTCGACACCGAGACAACCGGATTGTCTTTCAAAAACTGTGAGCTGGTTGAGATCGCTGCCGCACGCATCTCTAGTAAGAAGGTGGTCGACACCTTCGATACCTTTGTGCACCCAACCGGTTTGATCCCTCCTGAAATTGTGAAGCTTACCCATATTCGCCAAGTCGACGTTGCAGATGCCCCGAGTGCACCTGAGGCGGTCGCAAAACTGGCGGAGTTTGTGAGAGGGGATGTAGTCTTAGCCCATAACGCAGTCTTTGACCGGACCTTTATCGAATCCGTTCCGGGTGGTATAGAGGTCAGCGACAACTGGATCGATACGCTCGCACTGTCCCGCATTGCATTGCCTTCGCTGACAACTCATCGACTCTCTGATCTGGCAGAGATCTTCGGGAGCGATTCGGTGACTCACCGCTCAAAGGATGATGTGGTGGCACTCTGTGGGGTATGGCCGATCATTCTGCAGGGGCTTGCAGATTTACCTGCGGGATTACTGGACTATCTTGCAAATATGCACCCTGAAGTCGAGTGGAGCTACCGTCCCATCTTCTCGTATCTGGCGCATCAGAGAGAACCGGAGGTGTTCTCACTCAAAGATGCCCGCAACGAACTACTGAAACAGGTGCCAGAGCATGAAAGGGAAGATGCAAACGATAAAAAAGAACCATTCCAAGTGCCTTCTCCTGCAGAGATCGACGCAATCTTTGCCGAGGGTGGCGATGTAAGTTGCGCTTATGATCACTATGAGCGACGGCCCGAACAGCTGAAGATGGCGCAAGAAGTGCGTGAGGCGCTTGAAACCTCGACGCACCGCACGATTGAAGCGGGGACCGGTACGGGAAAATCCCTTGCCTACCTCGTTCCTGAAATCCTGTTTGCCCAGAAGAACAACGTGAGCGTCGGTGTGGCGACTAAGACGAATGCGCTGGCTGACCAGTTAATCTCACATGAACTGCCCCTGTTGAACACTGTCTTAGAAAACGGGGTGTCCTACCATACCCTCAAAGGGTGGAACCATTACCCCTGTCTCTATCGCATGGAAAAGGCTTATCAAGAGGAATTACCAATCAATATAGTGATCTCTCATGCTCAAGGCCATCCAAGCTCCAAACGTACGATTGCCCAGGATATGCTCACTGCTTTGGCAGTGTCTTATACCTACGTCGCGGAATCTGCGGATGAGGACCTCGACGCAATGGGCATACGCTGGAAGAATGTGCCGCGTGAGCTCATTACGATCACGTCCCACGAGTGTCTCCACACAAAATGCCCCTTCTATTCGCATGAGTGCGTAGCCTATACCGCGCGGCGGCTTGCTGCCGGCTGCGATGTGGTGGTGACAAACCATTCGCTGTTGCTCCGCAATGTGCTAGCAGAGGGACATATCTTGCCACCAATTCGCCACTGGGTGATCGATGAGGCACATAGCTTTGAATCGGAGGCCCGTAGCCAATGGGCAACTGAGATCTCAGCAGTGGATATCCAGGACATCTTTGAGGTGTTGGGCGACGCCAAAAAGGGTGCCCTTGCCCGTGCATGTAACTCGGTCGTGGGTAAAGATGATGCAACTTTGGCGCTCGGTCTCATCCAGAAAGCCTCTAAAGCAGTGCAGCATGCGTCGCTCGTGACGTCTGAGCTCATGGCGGCAATCCATGATCTGATTTCGCTTGCGGGCAAGTCGAGCTATGAGGGGACAACCCTGTGGATTAATGAGGAGGTGCGTGCCAGTGGGCGGTGGCGCGCTGTTGTGGAAACAGGCACAGAGGCCGTACGGAGTTTGGAAGAGGCGAGCAAGCGCCTCAAAGAAGCGCAGACAACATTCTCACTGACCACCAATGAAGGCGACAACATCCTGGGGGATCCCGCGATCGCCTTCGATGATCTCGTCAACGCTATCAGCCTCATTGTTCTCAAGCCGGATCCAGCATACGTGTATTCGGCGCAGCTCTATCGGCAGACCAACCAGCAGAGTAAGAACAAACGTTTGAGATCAGAGAGGCTGGTTGCAGAAAAACTCGATATCGGGCAGGATCTGGGGACTCAGTGGCTACCGGGGATGAAGAGCGTTATCTTTACCTCTGCGACTATGGCAGTTGAGCACGATTTCTCCCACTTCAATCATGCAGTCGGTTTGGATAAGCTGCCCAAGGAGTCCTACAAGGATATCCAGTTACCTTCAAGTTTTGACTTCGATGACAACATGTCAGTGATTGTGGCGAAGGATCTGCCGCTTCCGGGTAATCCGTCCTACCTCACTGCCCTAGACGATCTGCTCTTTGACATCCATATTAGCATGCAGGGTTCAGTGCTGACACTCTTCACCAACAGGCGGGAGATGGAAAAAGTCTACAACGAGCTGCAGCCCCGCTTAGCCCGGGAAGGACTTGAGCTGATCTATCAAGGACCCCGTTCCTCTCCTCGACAGCTTCGGGATCAGTTCATCCGGGACAGGGAGCTTTCGCTCTTTGCGCTGAAATCCTTTTGGGAAGGGTTAGATGCCCAGGGGGATACACTGCGCTGCGTGGTCGTACCGAAGCTTCCGTTTGCCAGTCCCCATGATCCGCTGGTACAGGAGCGTGAAGAGCGTGAGCCGCGGGCTTGGTGGCGCTACCAGTTGCCGGATGCGGTGCTTTCTGTCAAACAGGCTGCCGGTAGACTGATCAGAACCAAGACCGATACCGGCGTCTTGGTCCTCTGTGACTCCCGTCTCGTCAAAAAGAGATACGGTCGGGACTTTATCGAATCGATGCCGTCACATACTACGGCTGAGTTGGAGACCAGAAATATCGGTTCTTACCTCAAAATGTGGCGCGCCTCACATGAGCGTAGATAGCACCCTACACTTGGGTGAGCATATCTAGATCGTGTTGGGTAAAGGTTCAAACCTGCTTTTGAACTTCTTTGTCGGGGCAGGTTACCTTGCCCCCCCCACACGCTATCGATCGCTGTATAAGCTACTTTGTGCCGCAGTAGGGAAGCAGTTCCTGCTGTGGATTGGTATGTCCTTTGCTCACCCATAGACGCGGCCACTCAAAGAAGCTGATATACGGTGGATCCCAAAAGGTGAGAGGGTGACCTTCTGCGCTTTCTCCGTCGGTTTGTTCGATACCCTGTTCTCCTGCTCTGAGGTCGGAAGGGGACAGGGCTCAAGGTTCTGTATGTGGCTCAGCTGGAACTGGCGGTCCTGCTGTCTCGTGTAATCGAACACTTCGATATGCCAGACATGGTCGTCCTGCTTGAGCCGTTCAGGATGCGCCAAACGGCGTTTACCATCGTATCGGTATTGCCTTGGTAGAGAAATGTCAGTGTTCGCTCTGCGATGAGAGCATCGATCACCGTATTAGCCTGCTGTGAGGCTCAAGGCCCTGACTGTCTTTCGATACCTTCCTCGTCGATATTGATCTGCCCATAGTTGGAGACGATCTTCTTCCTCAAGGGGTCATCGTCAGAGACCCCACAGCGGTTGAGTGCCGCGAGGATCGCATCGGTTTCTGTCAGTGACAGTCGGATTGAGTGCCTTTTGATTCCGTTATCAAAGGCAAGCGATACCTCATTCTCACCATCTGAGAGCACAAGCGAGAGGTATCGCCCGTCGTTGTCCCCTGATGCGATCAAAAGTTCGAACAGATGGCGGGCTGAAATACCCATGCGATCTGCGATCGTGTCGCCACGTAGGGTATCACCCCCTTGGAGAGGGCGGAGAGCAAAGCGATCAGTTCACGAAGTTCAGTGGTATTGCTAGCTCCATCGCTTGGCATCGTTCAAGTCTTCTTTGAAGACTGATACGTATTCGTCTTTCAGCTCCTGTGGGGATGGGGAGCGAACCCCTGCTTCAGCCCCTAGGTTGTAGCATCGCTTCACGAGCTCACTTCAACCGCACGCTGATAGGTATTCGCGTCGTGTTTGGTCAGGATTGCATACCTCTGCAGCGTCTCCAGCAACTCTTCTACAGGCTGCTTCAGGATAAAGTGCGCTGTGCCAATAGTCGTTCTGATCTGGCAGGAGAGTACTTTGAAGTCAGCCGCGCCGAAAGACTTTAGGATTCCATAGTACGATTGACGAGTGAGACTTTGGGGAGCTGCTCCACCCGATAGATTCTTCAGGTGATCGCTGATCTGCTGTCCGTCGCTGTCTTCAGTGGCGACGCAGTACGTAATATCCCGTAGGGTGAAGAAACCGTATGGATCCACGACAGTGGGCTTTGCCGTACCGTCAGCTTCGGTATGGCCGAGCTTCACAAATTGGCGGTTGAGAAATCCCTAGTGGAGCAGTTAGAGGTTCTGTTTGCCTTTGGGTTGATCTGATGTACCACCGATTCCCTGTCGAAGGCATGATCGATCTTTAAGAGCGCCCTGTGCAGCTCCGCACAGTAGGGGAATCTCTCATCTTTGACGATAGACTTCAAGAGTAGTTGCAGCTGTAAGGCTTCCTCACCGATGAGGGAAGTCCTCCCGGTGTAGGAGGTGCTCTCGTCGGTGGCCTACCTCACTTTTTTGTCTGTAGGATCCGACTCTCTCACGACATGGATCCCACAGAGTGCTAAATGCCGCATATCTCGTTTTTGCAACGCGTTGAATGAGCGGTGTGAGAGCTCAGGGTAGATCTACTTGTGGATGAACTCGGATGTGAGCAGCGTTGCGTTGTTGATAAAGTCAATCGCGAGCGTGACCAGCCGCTGTGCGCTGATATCATTTGCGGAGAACTGTACATTTTCTTCACGGTGAGGTTTCATATACCGTACTCCTTGGTGATCTGGTTTCTCTCGAGAGCGACCAATTTGTAGACTATGTGTTGAGGCTGAGAGATGAAGAAGCTGGAGAAAATGCATGGCTGTTTCTATAAGAAAAGTATGAGCATACAAAAGCTAGATTCTAACAAGTATACTTAACACATGATTATATCAAAACAGATTTATGACCCACACAGGTGGTGGAGATAACGATGTCAAAGACGCATGAATACTTAGACTATCTTGAGGAACAGATAGGCATTGCGCCTGCAAACAGCCAAGAAGAACTCGATGCCGCTCAGACAATCTCTAAAGTTATGCAGGACCATAACGTGGATCCCCAACTCGAAGAGTTCAGCGCATCGACAGGGTCGCAGACGCTCGTGCCAATCTTCACGATTCTGATGCTCGTCGGTCTCATTATGGCTGGCATCGGCTCCTTTGTCCGTATCATCGGTGCCATCATCACTATCATCTTTGCGGTCACTCTAACCTTGCATCACCAGGGTCGTATCTCGTTTGATCGGGTTGGGCCACAGTGCAAGAGTCAAAACGTTGTTGGCCTCCACCAGCACACCGGTCCCAAAGTCATTAAAGGCAACCGACCGATCGTGATTGTCGCGCACTACGACGCCCCGCGCGTCAACCCCCTGATTGAAAACAAGACCACTGCCGCATGGTATGTGTTGGCAAAGCAGGCAAGCACGTACTGTATCTATATAAGTATGATCGCAGCGCTGCTTCAACTCTTCGGATTTATCCCCTCTATCGTGCGGACCATCATCTGGATTGTCGGTATCGTCGCGGGCCTCATTCCCACCGCTCTTGCAATCGGCGACATCGCGACGCGCTTCGGTGACTGCACCGATGGGGCTAACGACAACAAATCATCTGTTGCCGCACTGTTGAGCATCGTAAACAATGTGCACCCAGGGACAGATCGTGCCCTTGAGATAGAAGCAGAGAAAGCCAAAGAGGAAGCGCAGCGCGCTGAAGAGGGGCGGCAGGCTGCGGAAGCCAAACGGGAAGCCGAAGCGAAAGCGGAACGGCTTTCCCACTATCGCCGGCATGGCGTAGACACACTTCGCTCTCTCAACATGCTCCCCGAAGACTGCACTATAGAGTATGAGAGAGAAGAAGCGGCGGTCGCAGCGCCGCAGGAAGAAGGACAGTCTGATGAGACAAGTGTGCTGTCCGCTCAGACTGATGAAAAAACACAGCAGACTACTCCGGCGGACAAGACCCTCAGACGTCCAACCGTCGGTAGTCGGTTTAATCGTTCGAATGAGGCTCGAAAAGCGGACAAGCGTGAGCAGACGCAAAAGGAAGAGCCTGAAAAACATGAGTCCCAGGCCTCAGCTGGACAGCCGGGAGAAGAGCAACCGACCACATCGTTTACTGCGCCGACCCTTGATGAGCAGAATGAGGTAGCCGAAGAGACTCCCATCGAGACAGAGGAGAAAACTCCCGAAGAGCCTGGTGAGGGTGAGACCTCTACAGAGAAGCCCAAAGGCAAATATAGGGACAAGAAGAATCTTTGGCCGAATGTTCTAGACGCTGAGTGGGAGTCAATCACTCCTGAACCTGACACTGATACCACTGAATCCGACACGGAGATGGAGACAGCTCCACAAGAGAGCGATACAGCTGAGGCAGTGCAGGAAGAGAATCAGCAAGCGGCTTCAGAAGAATCAACTGGGACAGAGACCAATGAGGAACAGGACAAGGAGGATACCACTCAGTCTGAGGAGTCAAGCAAGTCCAAGTTTCAGAAGTTCGTTCAGAAATTTCATCACAACGCTGCGTCCAAAGAGACTGAGCCAGAGCCCTCAACGGAAGAAGGGAAGACAGACTCACCTGATACCACACAGAATAGTTCTGCTGAGGAAACGACGGATGAGGCAACGGATAAAGAGGGGCCTGGAAAGGAAGAGCAGACTTCTGTTCCGGAGGAGAAGGCCGAGCATCTTCAATCTGACGACAACGAGTCTCACAGCGATGAGGATGACAATTTCTCGCAGATGGTTGAGTCTACCTTTGATAAGCACTTCAACAAGAGAAATGAAACTTCAGACACAACTCAAAAAACGGAGCCTGACAAAATTACAGGCGAGACCGATGAAGGAGCTAAGAATTCCTCTCCGGTTGATGACTCAGGTGTAATGGCGGCGTTGGCATCCCTAGACAAGGAAGTGAAGCTGCCCTCCGAGGACGAGGATAGTCAGTCTGAGACTGGGCAGATGGATGAGAATGTTTCACAAGAAACAGATGACAGCGAAGCTACTTCTCCGGCTGACCATGAAGAAACAGAGGAATCGACTCCTGTGGCGAAGCAGGATGAAGAACAACCCGCTCAGTCCGAAGAAGAAGCGAATGCCCCTGCGAGCCCCGAGCCATCGGAAGCTTCTGACGAAGAGGAGCAAGAGGCTTCTACGGAGGGAACCGCATCTGATGAGAGTGCACCCACTGATGGAGCTGCTGAAGAGGCACCCGCAGAGAAACCTGACGCCCAATCTGCGCGGGCCGAAATACCGTGCGATTGGGAGGCGGTCAGCAAAAAGGTCCCCGTCACTGCTGAATATAGATTGATAGCTTCGAAGGATCGCTCGAAGTCTGATTCGGATGGGGCGGCGCCCACAGAGCTGGAAGCATCTGATAATAAAGAGCCGGTCGCTCAGCAAGAGACACCTGAGGTGAATGACACTGCTGAAGATACAAGCGAACATGAGGAAGATGTCTCAGAGGATCGGACTGATGAGAATGAGGATACCGGGGAAGTCGAAGAGACAGCAAAGGGTGACTCTGAGATAGAAGATGAGCTATCTGTATCACAGACAGACGAAGAGGGCTCTCATGAAATAAAATCTGACCTCCAAAACGATACCGAGCCCGAGAGTGACGACACCCCAATCGCCAAAAAGCCTATCGCCGAAGCTGACTTCTCCGAAGAGGAGGAGCAGACAGGTACTGCTGGGGACATTGAATCCAAAGCGTTGTCCGAAACAGAGAAGATTTCCGATGAAACTGCTGGAGTAGGGGATAAGGAACCGGATGAAGGTACCGACGGCGTGACCGCCGGTGGCGCTGGTAGTAAGCAGACCTCACAGGAGCTTGATTTCAAATCTACTATTCCGAAGAACTATACGGTGGGCCGTGAGATGCCAGCCGAAGAGCCTGCATCCAACAACCTTCGTACAGGCAAGCAAGATTCTGCGGTCCGTCTCGAGGATAAACAGCACGCGACCGATAGAGGGCTTAAGATCAGCCGGTCTGGTCAGCACTCAAGAATTAACGAGGCTATACAACAGACAAGGTCTGAGGTCCCTAAGACTTCTTCAGCTGTTCCTGCAGAGAGCGTGGACGGTAGTTTTGACACAGAGCAACAGCTCCATACAGATACCGAGCCGGTAGAATCCTTCGATACTGAGCAAAAGTCAAAGGAGATCGATCAGCAGAAGGCTAAATCTATGAAGGACAAACACTACACAAAGCCTGAGATGCCCGACGATCCAAATTGGGGTAAATCCTCCTTCACACCCCAGATTCCGGATGCAACGCGTCAAGCTATCCTGAATGATGTACCGGATCCTGCCAAGAAATCGTATGATCCATTTGCTGAGAAACCCCAAACAGAGGGGATCGATGATCTGCCTGTTACCGGGCAGCCGGCAATTTCCTTTGGCAGCACCCGTCGCTTTGACGTTATTACCCCGCAGTCGCTCGAGAAGATCGCTCGAGAGACACAGGAGCCCCAAGATCGTGGACGGCACAAGGGTGACAGGGATGGTAAGGACAAGAGATCTAAGCGTGGGAACAACGGGTGGAAAGGAGGCGCAACTCCGAAAGATGAGTTTCGTGACCATACTGTAGAGTCTGAGGACCAGCAAGAATCTGAGGACAAGCCGGAAACACGCGGTTATGAGCTCGACGTTCAGGAACCGGTTTCTGAAGAGCATCAACCTGTTGTTCAAGACGTACAAACTGTACCTGAACCACAGAGCACCGCTGCAGCACCACAGCAGCAGGAGGAAGCTCAGGAAGCAGCTCCTAAAAATACCGTGAGTGTCACTGAGGAAGAGCTCCGCGACGCAGTTCTCTCGATGAACGATGACGATCTCATCTCGCATGATATCTGGTTTGTCGCGACGGGAGGCTCAGAGCTTGACCATGGCGGTATGAAGTCCTTCTTGCGCAACCATCGTGAAGATATCAGTGGCGCTTTCGTTATTAACTTGGACTGTATCGGTGCGGGTACCCCGACATTGTTGACACGGGAAGGGTCCAACACCTCCAAGCATTCCAATCACCGGTTGGTGCGCATGCTGTCTAAGATTGCTAAGAATCTCGGACTTTCGCTGAACCGTGCTCGCTTTGATTATGGGGATACCGACGCGACGACAGCAATACGCACGCACATCCGGGCGGTCACCATCATGGGCATGGACGAGAATGGATTGCCTGCGTACTCCCATACGTTGGATGATGTGAATGAAAACGTCGATGGGGATCAAGTGGCCGATATCGTGGCGTTGGTTACCGAGTTGATCCGCGAGTCATAACACGACAGAGGGCGAGCAGAGGGAGATACATGATTCCCTCTGCTCGATTTTTATGCCTGTTATCTTCTCTTGTAGAGATTGATGCCACCTACGGCTGCCAGGCAGCTTCCAAGAAGGCCAACTGTCCAGGGGAAGTTCGCGATATCACCGGTATTGGGGATATTTGAGTGCTCTAAGAAGACAATACTCTGTCCGGTATCGTGGATGTCCTCATGGCTTCCGACCGGTTTACCCTGATGGGTCAGTTTCTCAAAGACAACGATATGTTTGCCAGCGAGTGAGGTGGTATCACAGTTGATCGGGACCTCACAGGTCCCGTTCTCGTTCTCCGGGACAAACTCCTGGGTAAAGGTCATAACGTTACCGCCGGCATCCAACAGAGCACCGCTGTCCTCCCCATCATCGCCGACCAGATGAAGCGTAGCGGTAAGGGTGTAGGTCTCATGGGGGATCAGTCCGGTATATTCCACGGTATCCACCAGATGGCACTGTGAGCCTGCGCTCACCATATGGGAGTCGCTGTCCGCCTGAGTTGCTACCGTGTGCAGTGACGAGAAGTGGACAGTCTGTCCCTCATCGTCAATATCCGTATGGATCGCAACTTCGGTACCATCCTGGGTCAGTTTCTCAAACGCGACGGTCTCGTGATAGGTCTCAGGGACGTTTTCAATCGTGAAAGTGATTTCCTGCTCCCCGTTTTCGGATTCCGGGACGAACTCGGCTGTTTGAGGTGCGACGCCGGAAAGAGGCTCACCGGTAGCTTTGTCCATCAAGGTACCTGTCAAAGTGTAGGTAGTACCCGGCGTCAGGTTTGAGTAGGTGACGGTATCTACCAATACCACAGTCTCCGTGCCGCGGGGAACGGTGTGCTCGCCCACTTCAGAAGTGAGTTCAGTATGGATACTTGGCCCATTCTCATTGTTTACGGTTCCTAGATGTACCTCAAAGTTGTCGCGTTTGATCGTAAGAGAAAGCGTGACGAGCTTCTTTCCGGCGTTGCTTTGGCAGGGGAGCTCCTCCACTGTGTAAGTGTCATAGGGGAGTGCACCGCGTTCGTCACTGATCGTGTTAGCATCTGTACCGTTGGATGAAACGAAGAACCATATCCCGGCTTCGCTGTCGAGCTTGTCGATATCGACAGTACCGTCTTCACCGACGGCTTGGTCGTTGGAGTTTGTCTTATTGGTATGGGAGAGTGCTCCGGCGGAGGTATCAAGTACGCCGTTCTCATCGGTGATTGCGATATGCCATTCTCCGGTGGTCTTTGAGGTGATCTTGAAAGGAATCTTACTCATACGTTGCTGCGTGTTTGCATTCGCTTTGATGAGAGAAAGGTCTCCCCGGATGACGGCATCAGTGCACCCGGTATCTTCTTTCAGCTCCTCCATCTTGCCATTCGTTTTGATCGTGACGGTTTGCTTCCAATCGCTGTTGGTGAGATATCCTTTGCCGGCCTGCGACTCCTGGACAGTGTAGTGACCATAGGGAAGCGCATCCGCTTCGGTTTGGGCTCTTCCGGTCTTGTCCGCGGTGATGGTCAGAGCAACGGCGCCAGGCTCTACCTGTTTTCCTGCGACTTTAACAGCGTTGTTGGAGGTATTGATAATATCAAAGGTCGTACCCTCAAAGGTTGCAGCGCCCTTCGGCGTGTCCTTTGCGCTTTCGCTATCGAGTTTCTGCACTGCCAAGCCTCCATGGATAACGTGTTCAGGATAGCTGGCAGTCTGAAGGGCAATCACCCCATCTTTTGCCTGATCGGTCTGTACTGCGATAGCGGTACGCGGATTCTCAGGTAAGAGATATCCTCCGGGAGCTTTGGTCTCCTCAATGGCTATCACTCCGAGCGGCACGACAACGGTGCCGTCCTTTAAGGTGTAGAAGTCGTCACCCTCTACCTTGTGTTCATTATCGAGTTTTATCATTCCACTGTCGTCGGTCTTCATGACCCAGGTTTTGGTCGCGCTTTCAGGAAGATTGTTGGTGTCAGTGGCGCCTGCATAGAAGGAGATCTTGAACTGAGCATCATTTAGAGACGCATCGCCTTGGGGAGTCGCATCATTGGTCTGGTCATCCTTCTTTGCTATGGCTATATCCGGTTTTCCATAGAGGGGCATATCGCTGACGGTGCAGTCTGCTGTATCGCTTGACTTGATCTCTACACTATGGACCGTCTCGTCCACTCCATAACCGGCTGGCGCACTGATCTCTTTGACGTAATAGGTTCCTGTTCCGAGGTCAGAGACCGTAGCGGTACCATTTACATCCAGGGTGGCTCTGCTCACTTCCTGGGTTGCGCCTTCGTCGCTATAGATGCCGAAGACGGCCCCTCCCAGAGAATAGGCAGGGTTATCGGCGGTCAGCTGAGCATTCCCGCTGCTTTTCGTAATTTTCACTGAGCCGGTCGGCGGGATGGCAACGATACTCTGCTCAAAATTCGTGGGACAAACCCAGTACTTTGCCGCATGGTCCCACGGTCCGCTTTCCTTATCGTGCGTATGCGCTTCCTGCGCAAGCTGCCAGGCTGCCTGGGCTTCCTCAGTGGAGCAGTCAGCGGTCATATGCTTTTTGGGTATTGTGCGGTCCTGTTTCATGTCGCCCTGATACATCCAGATAGCGGCCTGAGAGATATGGATTGCTGATCTCTGAGGGTATTCCTTGTCTCCGAAGGTTGAGGTATGCGGATAGACGTGGTAGAGCAACCAGGCAAAGCCATGGGGATCACCCCGCAATGTCTGCTCATCCATATCGGAAATCCAGTGCCATTCTTTAAAAGTTCCCGCTGGAACATTACATTCTGCCTGAGCGCAATAGCCCCGGGATCCATCGCTACCCCTAATGTCGCTGAGCAGTGAACCTGGGTCCCAGGTCCATTTCACTTGGCCTTCCTCTGCATAGGCCGTCTGTTGGAACACGACCAGTGAGAGCACCGCAGCGATCAGGATCAGGATGATACCTGCACGTCGCATTCCCTGTGATCGGTTCAAAGAGCCATTCTTCGTGTGATATCCTCGTTTGAGGGCCGCGAGATCCCGCGGCGGTGAATAACGGTAATGCTTGCACCGATAGGGCTGTGCATAAGCATGTCCTTGTTGGCCCATGGTTTACCTCCTTGTGACAGGTTTGGACAGGGAGGTGAAGCATAGAAAACAGATCTGACTGACCTGGATACGCGAAAAGCCAACAATATGACAGATATCGCTCTTGAGTGTGCTCTTACGGATAGGGCTGTGTGAAGGGCTGATGCACTAGAGATAGGAATTTAGCCTAAGGGAGAGGCCCCGACAGGAACGCTTGGGCAAGACTATTTATCAAAAGATCCGAGAATCCAGTGGGGTTAAGGTATAATGAAATCTCCTCGCGGGCGTAATTCAATGGCAGAATGCCAGCTTCCCAAGCTGATCATGCGGGTTCGATTCCCGTCGCCCGCTCCAGAGTGTGATCATGGGCCCGTACTCAGGGTTTTCTCTAAGGGTGGAAGTTTCTCATGCCACGTATGCTTGTAAATCTCGGTAAGGATTTCGTTGAAAATACGGAATCCTGGATTGATGGGCAAGGCATACTTCAACTTCCTAAAAATGTTTCCTCACAGCAGCTTTTGAACCTTACCGAAGAGATCTGTCGCGATGATCTGACCTATTTTGAAGCCGCAGAAACGCTCATTTGGGATGTTGCCCGCCACGAAGGCTTCATTATCCCTGAATATCCGCTGGCAGGAAACTCCGAAGTCAAAGCCTTTCTGAAAGAGCATGGCGTCCAGGACGTTGCAGAGTGGTACCAGATGCGGGGTATCCTGCGCTCCACCTACGACCAGTTTTGGGAGAGCTCGGCGCTTATGGCGAGGAATAGAACCTTCTGGAGAAAAGCCATTGTATTCCCAAAAGCCGATATGGATGATCCAAATCGGATAGCGAGAGATCTGTGTGAAGCGTGCACCTTCTGTATGGGTACACAAACTGGCGAACAGGACCCTCGTCTTTTTGCAATCTAACACCTTATATCTTTGGATGGAAGAGAGAACTCCATATCGTTTCTCGTGACGCGTGGGGAATGTACAGCAGGCCTCAAGGTACTGTGACCCCATGTACAGAAATACGCAAAGCTGCTTGTGCTGCAAGGTATCACCCTAGAACCGGGGCAGGAGCTCGTCCTTGAGCGCCCGATTGAGCGTGTGGACTTCGCACGGGAGATCGTAAACGTCGCCTATGCAAGCGGTGCCTCCCACGTGACCGCGTTGTGGCACGATGATTCGATTGAGCAGATGGCCTATCAGAACGAGCCCTTGGCAAACTTTGAGAACCCTCCGGAGTAGAGGAAAGTCCAACTCAACTCACTTGCCGAGCAGGGATCGGGCTTCCTCTCCATCGAGGGACAGGATCCAGAGATCTTCAAGGGCATCGATACTGCAGAGTCGGCCGTTGCTGCCTGCAGCTCCCGCATGCGGCTCAAGGCCTTCCACGAGGGCATGAGCTTTTGGCGCAGTACTTAGTGTATTGTCGCCGCTCCGATCAGATCCTGAGCCCAGCGCGTTTCCTCCCCGTGTAGCGCCGACGGGGTACTCTCTCGCCTTTGGGTGGCCATCCTTGAAGTTTTTCGGGCCGATGGGGAAGACTCCGAAGAGGGTTGGGAGACCTCACAACGCCGCGTTTGAGAAGAACCTGCATTTCCTCAATTTGTATCACTTTGACCGTATTTACTATCAGTTCTCAAATGGCACTGACCTTCTCCTCAGTATGATCGAGCATCACATTTGGGGAGGTGGGGCTGCCTGCATGGTCTCCAGTAGAGCCTATTTTCCCCACATCCTCACAGAGGAGGCCTTCCCCTTATCTGACCGTATGCGCGCCGGCGGAATTGGACATGCAACGTTGTCACTGGTCCGCGATAGCTCGATGGCTCGAGATTTCTGGTTTCGCTTCAAAGACGGTAAAGGGTTGTGAACTTCGGCGAGACGACCGGCAGAGACGTCCTTGGCCACATCCTTGAGACCGATGAAAGTGCGCGTCGGTTGGGGGAGTGTGTCCTGATCTGCGAGGATACCCCGATTCATGAAAAGGGAATCCTCTTCTACGATACACTGTACGATGAGACCACGAGTTGTCGCCTGGCCCTGGGTGCCGGTTTCCCCGACTGCTTCGAAAGCGGCTACGATATGAGCCCAGAAGGCCTGATCAAAGCCGGTGTGAACCAGAGTCACACGCACGTGGACTTCATGATCAGAAGCGATGACCTCGAGATTGACGGCATCACCAAGCAGGGTGATGTGGCTCCAATTTTTGTGGATGGACAGTGGATCTGGGAGTAACGCGTGTTTTGGTATACAATGAGTGAACGTCAAAAGGCGTCGATACTTGCGCCGTTAGCTCAGTTGGCAGAGCAGGGGACTTTTAATCCCAAGGTCTAGGGTTCAAATCCCTAACGGCGCACCAGAAAAACAGGAGGCAGACCAGGGATGTAGTGTTCCGGTCTGCTTTTTTAGAGGAACCATTATGAGCGATACAGATGACCGTGCTTCGAAGCAGCTGAACCAAACAGCTCCGCACCGCTTTAAACGCGAAACAACGACAGTCAGACGTCCGTATACTGCACCTGAGCAGATACAATCCCCCTTGCCGATCGATTACCAGGACCCTGAAGTCTCTGCTAGCGCCAGGCACCAGCACCATCACTATGTCCTGTTTACCGTCTTGGCCCTACTGCTTATCGCAATCCTGGTCATTGGTTTCGGTGTGTTCCAAACAGCTAACCGTATCAGCGATATCATGAGCAAACAAAGAGATGAAGCGGCAGAGCTTCAGAGCAATATCAGAAATTCCAATTTTGACGAAGCCTACAATAATCTGGTTAGTTTGAGTAACGATGCTGATTCCCTGAGGCAAGAGACTCAAGGATGGGTGTGGCGCTTTGGCGCTGCGCTTCCCGGAATCGGCAGCGATGTCACAACAGCGCAGACGATTTTAAGTTCTGAAAATGAGCTCTTCGAAAATGGGATCCAGCCCATCATCGATGAGTATCCGCAGCTCAAACAGTCTCTCCAAGATGGAACAACCAGCTACAGCGATCTGGCGGCCGTCGGGGCACAGATTGATGGTGTGCACGCTGAGGTGGAAAATATTATCAACGAGATACAGGCGACACCCTCTGCGCATATTTCATTTCTGAATACTGCGAAAGATGCGGCTATTCAGCAATATCAGCTGCTTGATCGATATCTCTCATCTGCGGACCAAATCTTTGCGAACGGATTCCAAAATTCAAATCTACAGAGCCTCCTGTCTGCAACAGGTAATAGTATTTAAAGAGACTGGGACTCTTGTAACAGCGGACGCATCGCGCCAGGCCTGAATCTTCGATGCTATGCACACATGCATGTGTAAGCATTTTTGGACCATTTGTTTCAATACCGTATAGATTTCGGCCTTTTTGTAGCCAGACCTTCAAAGTCTCCTATAGTTCAAACTATGTGAACTGCACTACCAGTGCAAGCTGCAGCCGCGGATAATAGGGTCCGCGCCACTCGCTTAGAGGAGGCACGCTAATGAAGCGTATGTTCATGTATAGGATGGCGACTCGATCTCTTGCTGTGATAGAGTGCCGCGCACGACGAACCACTCAATAGTGGTTATTCTATCTTCTATTGTTAAAGAAAGACAATACCTATATCGCGTGGCTGAATAATTGGCTCCATGTGAATGCATGTCAAGAAAGCATGCATCGAAGGCGTTGTTGTGACAAACCTTCAGGAGGGTTTTAGTTATGGCGGACAAAGAGAGAGTTGTTCTTGCGTATTCCGGCGGCCTCGATACTTCTGTGATCGTCAAGTGGCTCCAGGTTGAGAAAAACATGGATGTTATCGCAATCTGCGGCAACGTTGGACAGGATGAGAAGGACTTGAGCTGGATCAAGCAGAAGGCGCTTGACATGGGCGCTATCGCCTCTGAGGCAGTCGATATGCGTAAAGAGTACGCTGACACTATCCTCTCAAAAGAGATCTGGGCAAACGGCAAGTATGAGGGCATCTACCCGCTGCTTTCCGCGCTCTCACGCCCTATCATCGCAAAGTACCTGGTAGACATCGCCCACCAGTATGGCGCTACGTACATTGCGCACGGCTGCACCGGCAAGGGTAACGACCAGGTCCGCTTCGAGACCTGCATCCGTGCCCTCGATCCTTCACTTAAGATCCTGGCTCCGGTCCGTGATTGGGATCTGACCACTCGTGACTCTGAGATGAAGTGGGCGAAGGAGCACGGTGTACCCGTACCGACGAGCCACGACAAGCCTTACTCTATCGATGACAACCTGTGGGGCCGCGCTATCGAGTGTGGCGTCCTTGAGGATACCTGGAACGAGCCGCCTGCGGACATCTGGACTATGACTGAGAATCCTGAGAACTGCCCCGCAGATCCGGAGACCGTTGTGATCGGCTTTGAGGGCGGCGTGCCAACCTCAATCAACGGCAAGAGGATGTCCCTGCTTGATTGCATCACCGAGGCGGACGAGATCGCCGGACGCAACGGCTTTGGCCGTATCGATATGATCGAGGACCGTGTTGTCGGTATCAAGAGCCGTGAGTGCTATGAGTGCCCGGGCGCAATGCTGCTCCTTGAGGCACACCATTCCCTCGAGACGCTCTGTCTCGACGCTGAGACCCTTCGTCAGAAGGCCAAGCTGGATGTTGAGTGGGCTTCCACGGTGTACCGTGGCTTCTGGTATTCACAGAACCGTGAGGCAATCGATGCCTACAACGCCTATACGCAGAAGTATGTGACGGGCGATATTCGCATCAAGCTGTGCAAGGGTGGCATCTTCGTCGACGGCCTGCGTTCACCCTACAGCCTCTATGATTACCATCTGGCTACCTACGATGAGGGTGACACGTTTGATAAGACCGCATCCGATGGCTTCATCAAGATCCACGGCCTGCAGTCCAAGACCTGGTCTCGTATCCAGGGCCCAGGTTCTGAGCTCAATCAGGACAAGTAAGGTTGCTGCTGAGCGACTGATTGAAGATTCAACGACTCCACGTCTTCAGGTACACCTGAGATGTGGGGTCTCTTTTATGTTGTAATCTGGTGTGTTGAGGAAACACACTGATCAGAAAGGACAGGCGGCATGGCGCTATGGGGCGGTAGGTTTACAAAAGGTGTCGATGCATTCACACAGGAGTTTGGTGCCTCGCTGGAGATCGATAAAGCAATGGCGCAGCAGGATATCAAAGCCTCCCGAGCGCATGCGAAGATGCTCGCAAAGCAAGGTATTATCTCCAAGGAGGATCAACAGGCGATCGATCAAGGGTTGGTGCATATTGCCCAGTCAATCAAAGATGGTACCTTCAAGTGGAACGTGGACGACGAAGACATCCACATGGCAGTCGAATCTGAGCTGACTCAGGAGATCGGTGCTCCAGGGGAGCGCCTGCACACTGGCCGCTCCCGCAACGATCAGGTTGCGGTCGATATCCGCTTGCTCGCGAAAGACCTCTGTGTTGAGCTGCTCCATGCCAATCTTATCCTGAGGACAACGTTGCTCAACCAGGCAGAGAAGTATCAGGGTGTCGTTATGCCAGGCTACACCCACCTGCAGCATGCACAGCCTGTTCAGTTCTCCCACCACGTACTCGCCTACTATTGGATGTTCACCCGTGACTTCAAGCGGCTCCACGAAGCCTGCAATGCGGCGGATACTAATCCTCTGGGCGCAGCAGCCTTAGCCGGTACCACGTATCCTTTGGATAGAGCCTACACGAGTGAGCTCCTAGGCTTTGCGCACACCGCACCCAACTCGATGGATGCGGTGTCTGATAGAGATTATCTCTTGGATCTTGAGTACGCTTGCAGCGTCTCTATGATGCACCTCTCCCGCCTCTGCGAGGAGATCGTGCTGTGGAGCTCCACGGAGTTTGGCTTCATCACGCTCTCTGACAGCTACTCAACCGGTTCCTCGATCATGCCCCAGAAGAAGAATCCTGACTTTGCTGAGCTGACCCGTGGTAAGACCGGCAGAGTCTATGGAGACCTGATGGCGCTGTTGACTACTATGAAAGGTCTGCCGCTGGCCTACAACAAGGACCTGCAGGAGTGCAAAGAGGGACCGCTCGATGCGGCGCATACCCTCTCCGATTGCACCCGCGTGGTCGCCGGTATGCTCGACACGATGCAGGTCAATGAGGAAGCAATGCTGAGACAGGCAAAACTCGGATTCACCGCTGCGACGGATGTGGCTGATTATCTCGCAAAGAAAGGCCTCCCCTTCAGAGAGGCGCACCGCATCGTAGGCGAGTTGGTCCTCTACTGTGAGCAGCACCACAAGGGCCTTGAGGATCTGACACTTGAAGAATTTAAGAAGGCGAGTCCGCTCTTCGAAGAAGACGTCACCCGCGATCTGGATCCGAGGGGAATCGCCTATGTGCGCAACACCTATGGTGCAACCGGCGACAAAGCGGTAGAGCAGCAGCTCAGCGAGGCAAAGGAGCGCTTTGACAAAGATTCTGAGGTACTGGATGACCTCTCCTCACAGAAGTAGTGGGTATTGCCTCATCATATATAGAGCGTCTGTGACAGCGTTTGAATCAGGCATCTGCCCGTGATTTGAGCGCCGCCCTTCTGTTCGGTTGCAGTCTGTGCTTTTTCTTCTATACGGGCCGCTAGCCTCTCGTGTTGTGCAGGAGCGCTACTATAAAAGAGCATGGGATAGCCTCAGGAAAGGGAAGTCCTCGATGATTGATCGCTACACGCGCCCGGAAATAGGCCGCATTTTTTCTCTTGAGAACAAATACCGTATTTGGCAGGAGATCGAAGTCCTTGCCTGTGAGGCGCAAGCCGAACTGGGAGAGATCGGGATAACGAAAGAAGAGGCGAAGTGGATCCGCGATCACGCTTCGTTCGACGTCGATGAAGTAGCTGAGATCGAAACGGTGACCAACCACGATGTGATTGCCTTCCTCACCAATATGGGGTCCTACGTCGACAGGGACGTCCCTGAGGACCATGAGAAACCCTCCCGCTGGATCCATTACGGTATGACCAGCTCAGATCTGGGTGACACCGCCCTGTGCTACCAGCTCGTACAGGCGACCGATATCCTGATCGATGACTGCACAAAGCTAGGCAAGATCTGCAGGCGCCGTGCCTTTGAGGAGAAGAACACGCTCTGCGTCGGTAGGACCCACGGTATCCATGCGGAGCCGATGACGTTCGGGCTGAAGTTCGGTAGCTGGGCCTGGGAGCTTTACCGCGATCTCCAGCGCCTAAAGGACGCGCGCGAAAATGTGAGCCTCGGTGCTATCTCAGGAGCGGTGGGTACCTACAGCTCCATTGATCCGAGAGTCGAGCAGTATGTCTGCGAGCACCTCGGCCTTAAGAATGATCCGCTCTCCACACAGGTGATCAGCCGTGATCACCATGCTTATCTGGCCGGCGTCCTGGCGACGACCGCCGCAACCTGCGAGCGTATCGCCACCGAGATCAGAAACCTCCAGCGCACTGACACCCTCGAGGCCGAGGAGCCCTTCAAGAAAGGACAGAAAGGTTCCTCCGCAATGCCCCATAAGCGCAACCCGATCACCGCTGAAAAAGTCTGCGGCCTCGCCCGCGTGGTGAAGGCAAATGCACAGGTAGCCTTCGACAATGTGGCGCTGTGGCACGAGCGGGATATCTCCCACTCCTCAGCTGAGCGTGTGGCGCAGGCAGACAGCTTTATCGCCCTTGACCACATGTTCCAGTGCCTGATCCGCATTGTCGACGGCCTCATTCTGTATCCGCAGCAGATGCTTGCAAACCTCAACAAGACCCGTGGACTCATCTACTCTTCCAAGGTGTTGCTGGCGCTGGTCAACACTGGTATCAACCGTGAGGATGCCTACAAGATCGTGCAACGCAACGCAATGGATACATGGCATGAAGTCCAGCAGTGCAAAACAGGTACAAGCTTCAAAGAGAAACTATTGGCGGATCCCGAATGCACGCTCACAAAGGAACAACTCGACACTATCTTTGATCCGTGGGGCTTCCTGAAACGTATAGGCGTCGTATTCGACCGTCTCGATCAGTTGGATTTTGACGGAGATTAGCGATGAAGCATTTTGATTTTACACCGCACGGTGTTTGCTCCTATGCGATTCATGTTGATTTGAGCGACGATGGGAAAACCATCGAGCAGGTGAGCCTTGAGGGAGGCTGCAACGGTAATCTCAAAGCTATTGGCAAGCTGATCAAAGGTCAGCCGACCGACCGCGTAGCATCGATCTTAGCCGGCAATACCTGTGGACCCCGTCCCACCTCGTGCGCGGATCAACTCTCCCGTGCGCTGAAACAGGCTCAGGCTGAGATCGCTCAACAGTAAGCACGGAAAGCATGAAGCGTACAATCCATCCGTTAACACGCCGCGGTTTCCTTAAAGGTAGCGCTGCAATCGGTGCTGCCATAGGAACTGTGCATTTGCTTTCCGGCTGTACGAATACCAACAAACAGACGAATAGCGACCCGGTCGTGGTGGATCAGCAGTCAGGCAACAATGTACTGGAGAGCTACGAATACGACGAAACGGATTATACGCCGACCAACTCCTATACCCTGAGCCTGGGCAGTGTATTGAGACCGGGGGAGGGGACGTGGGTCCCCTGCATCACTGCGGGAGCAAAAGCGAGTCCGATGGTCACGGCTTCCGCGTTCAATATCGACAATGGAAACCAGCAGGTGGTAGTGCCGACGCCCATCACGCATGGCTCAAACTATGAGATCTTTGATGCTCGGTGCTCGGATGACGCATATGCCTGGGTTGAGCTCAACCTTATCTCGCATGACTGGAAGCTCTATGGGCAGTCCTTTTCCGATGGCAAGCTGACCGGGTCCCCCTCCACGCTGTGGGAGGCAGATTCTAATTGGGATCCGCCGGCGCTTGCTGTTTCCAGGTCAAAGGTGATCTGGCAGGTGCAGCCCGCTACCAGTGGCAATCAATCCCGTTCCTCCTCCAACTGCTACCTCTGGAAAACTGGCGACTCACAGGCCCAAAATGTGGTGGAGTCCCAGGGGCGGTTCGGTTGCGCTCCGACTATCTCTGACGGTGTCGTGACCCTTGTTCCCAGAGTTAACAACGATAAAGGAGCCTTTTACGGTATTGTGGCCTACTCGTTGGGCGATGATCTCAACACCCAAATAGATCAGCTGGTATTGCCTCAATCGGTGAGACCGATGAGCGTAACGCGTATCGGGGATGAGTTTGCCTTCTCGATCGAGGCTTCCTACGAGGAGGGGAGCCTGCTTTCCCGGATGGGAACCTACATCGGGCACGGCAATGGCCCCTTTATCGTTATCAACCGTGAGCCGATGGCGGGAGTTGCAGGAAAAGACCACTCCTATATTGTGAAAGCTCGCACCTCTTACTATGTGATCGACACTGACAACCAGAGATATCGGGTCATCTCTGCGGTGAACCGTGCACTCGATTTCGGGGAATACCCTGCGCGCGTTGGCCACTGTGACACCTTTGTGACCTTCTCGACGGTTAAGGATCCCTCGACAGGCTATCCCGCCTCCGTGAGCGTACGGACATTTCACCTTTAACAAATCTCCATATTAAACTCACTTTTGGGGTAGACTATACATCGTATCTAAGCTTTTCACTTACGTATATGAGGGAGTCCCTATGGCTTCAAACGAAAAGAAAATTCTATTGGTAGAGGACGATAAAGCGATTCGCGATGCGGTTGCGGCTTATCTCGAGCGTGAGAACTACATTGTGCGCGGCGTCGGCGATGGTCAGAGCGCTGTAGAAGAGTTTGACAGACACCCCTTCGATCTGATCATCCTAGACCTGATGCTTCCGAAGCTTTCCGGCGAGCGCGTCTGCCGCGCGATCCGCGAGACCTCGAATGTGCCGATCATCATGCTGACCGCAAAAGGCGAGGTGGAGGACCGTATCATCGGGCTTGAGCTGGGCGCCGATGACTATCTGATCAAGCCGTTCTCACCCCGTGAGCTCGTCGCGCGTGTCAGAGCATTGCTCCGCCGTGCCCACACCGAGGTTGAAAGCCAGCTCGAGGTGCTCGACTTCGGCGATCTCGTTATCGATATCTCCGGCCACAAGGTGACCGTGGAAGGCAAGGAAGTAGACCTGACCGCCTCTGAGTTCAAGCTGCTTGCTACCCTTGCCCGCTATCCTGGCCGCGTCTACACCAGAATGGAACTGGTTGAAAAGGTTTTGGGCTATGACTTCGAGGGTTATGAGCGTACGATCGACTCTCACGTGAAAAACTTGCGTGCAAAGCTCGGTGACGACCCGAGACATCCCCGCTGGCTCTATACTGTCCACGGTGTCGGGTACCGCTTTGAGGCACCGGCAATGGACAAGAATAAGAATAGAGAGCAGAAAAAGGCGTAGGGATAAGAGCTTGTGGCCCGTGCAAAATTTGAGATAGGAAAACGTATCAGACGCGCCTCCGACCATGGGGGCGTGTCTGCTCAAGATGCGAACGACAGAGCCTCATTCAATACTATCCGCCCCCATACGAAGCAGCACCTAAGCTATGCAAAGCGCATGACCGGCGCCTTCGCCGCTACCTCGGTGATGTGTGCGCTGGTGTTTCTGATTGTCTTGGGTGAGGTGTGGGAACAGCAATTTCAGTCATACACCCAACAGAATATGCAGAGCCTGGCGGATGCGACTGCCACAACGCTCTCCAAAAAGTATGAGGAGGACGGCGGGTGGAGCTCCGATGCCCTGAGTTATGCGTCGATGGCATCAAATACCTCCTCAGACGTCGCTGTCCAGGTACAGAACAGCCGAGGCGATGTTCTCTACGATGGCGGATGGAATGCAGAGGAGGGTGGATCACAGCCAGCTCCTGCGGTTGTCAATGACCGTACCGTGGATGCGCAGATCAATCTGCCTACGGGCGAGACGGTCGGAACCGTCTATTTACGGACCCTGGGGCCTGATGGACTTTTAACCCATGCCGATGCGAATTTCCGCAGCAATTCCTACACCGCTATCCTGATTGCGGCAGTGGTGTCGGTGATCCTCTCCTGTATCATCGGTTTTTTGTTCTCCCGGTCGTTGGCGCGTCCCATCGACAAGATAACCAAGACAGCCCGCCAGATCAGAAACGGGGATCTCTCTGCCCGGACCGGCCTCAAGGGGAACGATGAGATCGGGCAGCTGGGGGAGACCTTCGATGATATGGCCACCTCAGTGGAGAAGGACATCAAACACGAACGGCGCCTCACGAGCGATGTGGCGCACGAACTGCGGACGCCGCTCATGGCGATGCAGGCGACGGTAGAGGCGATGCAGGATGGGGTCTATCCCACCGATGCGCAGCACCTGGAGGTCGTGGACAACGAAGTGCGGCGGCTTTCCCGTCTCGTCGGAGCCATGCTTCAGCTCTCCCGTCTGGAGAATGGCAAAACTCCGTTCAGGCCGAAGAAGACCGACCTGGTGTGGCTCGTGAAGAGCCTTGTGACCTCACAGGAGCAGCTCTTCCAGGATAAGGGCCTGCAGCTCAGATTCACCAATGAGGCACCCAGCAAACAGCTGATCGCAGAAGTCGATCCGGACCTGCTGCAGCAGGCAGTCATTAACCTCATGTCCAACGCGATGCGCTACACCCCCTCCGGTGGGTGGGTGCTGGTCGCAATCGCCCAGGACCACAGCGATGTGCTGATCTCCGTCACCGACACTGGTATCGGTATCGCTAAGGAAGATCTCCCCAGAACGTTCAGTCGGTTCTGGAGGTCCGACGCGAGTCGTGAGATGGAGTCAGGTGGTTTGGGCGTTGGCTTAGCCGTGACCAAAGAGATCATCGACCGACACAACGGTACGATCACTGTGGAATCAGAGCTTGGAAAAGGAACTACCTTCACGCTTCGGATCCCGCTGAATCAAGAGAAGCAGCCGGTGTCCCACAACCATTAGATTTGAGGGGTATCTTTTGGAAGGTCTCATCTGCACGTGTAGGCAGGCCTTCTGAGCGGCTATACTCAAGTATGTCTTACCAATATGCACAAGCGATGAAATGAGGCCTCAAGGTGAGCGATATGCAATTGCGTCCGGACTCTCAGGGCAAAGTACGTGACATCTACGATTGTGGTGATACGCTGCTGATGGTGGCAAGCGATCGCATCAGTTGCTTTGATTACATTCTGCCGAGCGAGATCCCCTATAAGGGTGAGATTCTGACGCGTATCTCTGCGTTTTGGTTCAACCGCTTTAAGGACCTCATGTCGAATCATATGATCTCGATCGACCCCAAGGATCTACCGAAAGAGTTTGCTCCCTATAAGGGCTATCTGGCCGGGCGCTCCATGCTCGTGAAGAAAGCCAAGACGATCCCCATCGAGTGCATTGTGCGCGGCTACCTCACGGGTTCCGGTAAAAAGACCTACGACCGGAATCGCACCGTCTGCGGCATCAAGCTGCCTGAGGGCCTGGTCGAGGCCAGCAAGCTTCCCGAACCGCTCTTCACCCCGTCCACCAAGGCAGCGGTGGGAGACCACGATGAGAACATCTCCTTCGAGCGCTGCGCACAGATCGTGGGTGAGGACGTAGCGGAACAGCTGCGCGGCGCCTCCCTCAAGATCTATAAGGCTGCGGCAGAGTACGCCCTGACCCGTGACATCATCATCGCCGATACCAAGTTCGAGTTCGGATTTATTGACGGTAAGCTCATCCTGATCGACGAGTGTCTGACCCCTGATTCCAGCCGCTTCTGGCCCGCAAAGGGGTACCAGGAGGGCCACGAGCAGCCGAGCTATGACAAGCAGTACGCCCGTGACTGGCTCAAGAACAACTGGGATATGAAAGGTGAGCCTCCAGTGCTCCCTCAGGACGTTATCGACGGTACCGCCAAGCGCTACCGCGAAGCGTATGAACTGATCTGTGGTGAACCCTTTGCGCCCATGAAGGAGCATTAATGTCTTTACACGATATCATCACCGGCGCCCGTAACGAGGCGCAGGAAAACCAATGCGTGCAGCAGAAGGCGAAGGTCGGACAGGGTACCAAAGAGAACGACGAAGGATCCTCTTCAGGATTTGAGCGACGCTCGATCGCCCGGGCCCGGCCAACCCGCCAGAAGGCGGCAGGCGTGCATGAGGAGACAATCTCTCATGGCAAGAAGTCTGCCCCTCAGAAAGCACCGGTACAGATGACGAAAGAGGAGAAGCGCGCCGCACGTCAGAAGGAGCGTGATGAGGAAGACAGACGATCGCTGGCTTCCCAGGCACTGCTGCAGGCCGATCCGACGTACAAGAAGAACCACCGGGTCTCTTTGGCATTGATCATCGGCGGTCTGATCTGCACGTTGATCTCCTGGCTCATCGTTCTGGTCTTCCCGGAGTCCCAATATGATCTCGGAAGCTTCTGGGGAATGGCTGCGATCGTCACCCTGATCATCGCCTATGTCGGCGTTATCGGCGGCTTCGTAGTCGATTTTGCCCGCCTCCATAAGCTGAGAAAGTATTACAACGATAAGGTGTGGGCAATGACTGAAAAGCAGATGAATGCGATCATTGACAAGCGCAACCGTGAGTTAGCAGAACGCCCGAGCTTCTTTGATAGATTTCGTAAGAAGAAAACTACGGATGAGCCATAAGACTCAACGCACAGCGTAGGAGTGGTATACAATACGTACGCTATTGCCCCCATAGCTCAGGGGATAGAGCACGGGTTTCCTAAACCCGGTGTCGTTGGTTCGAATCCGACTGGGGGCACCAGATAATACAAAGCCTAGTGGCAGCGATTGTGGTGCCACTAGGCTTTTTGATTATCGTTGGCTCTGCACATCGCTCAGTGTGCCTCTATAGATCTTTTGGGTGCTGCCAAGCTGCACCGACAGTCAGCCATGAAGGGACCGCCACCGCTGGCTCTGTCTGTCTTTCTCGCTGCTTTGCCGTCGTTTTTAGCTCATGTGATACTTTGGACGCTCCCATGTTCACAGCATGAGAGATATAGAGATCACACTTGATGTGGTCTTGTTCATGAGAGAGGCACTGTTGGTTCAGGGCCAAGTATATCCGATCGTTCGGATGGCTCGAGCTGTGTGCCCGGAATGGTTCTGGATGGTGGCCTTCAATGGAATAGGGCAGCATTCACCTTCTGGGCGCGCGGTGCTCATTGCTGATATCGACACAGTTCAGGAACAATACTAGTTATTGAGGCTTTGGGGGTGACGGGTAAAAATGTGGCTGTATGCATCTGCCTACAGCCACGTAACCAATCAGTACGGAATCGGGGGTGCACCCATAATCCTGGAGAGGTAACACTTCTGGACCTAGCGGTCTAGGTTCTCCAACTTTTTGGGCTCGCCTCGAATCTCTCAGCTGTTGTTTCCCGAAGTGCTGTTGTTGGTGCCTGAGGACTGTCCGCTACCGCCGGTGTTACCGTTGGTGCTTGAGCTGGAGCCTGACGAAGAGCCAGATCCAGTTCCTGACGGCTCTGACTGGTTGCCCCGACCCTGATTGCTCTGTTGACTGCTAGTATTGCCACCGGTGTTTGTGTTGTTACCGGAAGTAATGGTGTTGTCCGTGTTGTTGTCCTTGTTGTTGTTCTGTTGAGGCTCCGGTCCTTTGGAGATCGTAAGGGTAATCGTGCTGCCACGGTTGACTGATCCTGAGCCCGGATACTGACGGATAACGGATCCTTCCGGCACCGTATTGCTGTATTCGGTTGCGGTACTTGAAGCGATGAGGCCTGCATTTCGAATAGCGGCGGTAGCAGCAGCTTCAGTTTGTCCCACGACATTGGGTACCGTGACGCTCTCTACACCCAAGGAAAGATGATAGGTAATCGTATCGCCCGCTTTTGCAGTTGTGCCGGCGGCCGTATCCTGTGAGACGATGTGGCCTGCCGCGACGCTATTCGAGTAGACCGAATCACCCGCTTGGGCTACTAAACCGACTTTCTGAAGTGCAGCACTCGCCTCATTCGGTGTGAGGTTCGTTAGATCAGGCACTTCAACTGAGGCTGCCGGCTCCTTTCCCTTGGAAACATGGATGGTGATCGTCGTGCCTTGGCTCTCTGAGCGTCCCGCGTCCGGGTCCTGATCAATGACCGTTCCCTGATCGACGGAGTCGGAGTAGTCATAGGTCACCTGCAAGTTGAAGAAGCCGTTGGTCTGACTGATCGTTTTCCGTGCGTCGTCTTCGCTAAGTCCTACCAGGTTGGGGACTACCTGCTGTGCATTGAGCTGACCGATATAGTTGACTGCGGCAAATGCAATGGCCGCCACCGCAGCGATGGCAACAATGATGCCGATGATCATGTTGCGGCGATGGGCCTTTTCCTTCTTCTCTTTAGCTGCACTGTGCTGTGACCGTGAGCTCGTTTTAACCGGCCTCACCGGCGTCGTACGCCCCAGCCGCTGTGTGGTATCGGCGCTCGCATTGTTGAGCCGTCTGGTCGGGGGTTCACCCATCACCCGGGTTGCCGCATCGACGGCACTCAGTCTGCCTGCGAGATAGTCGCGCAGGGTGTGGTAGAGCTCATCGGCGGTCTGGAAACGATCATCCGGGTTTTTCTGCATGCACTTCAGGATGATGGCTTCGAGGCCTGGATCGACCTTCGGGTTGATTTGGCTCGGCGGAATCGGCTGCTCCTTGACTTGCTTGATAGCGACGGAGATCGCATCGTCGCCGTCAAAGGGCACCCGGCCGGTCGCAGCTTCGTACATCACGATACCGAGGGAGTAGAGGTCAGAGGTCGGTCCCAACTCCTTGCCCTGCGTCTGCTCGGGAGAGACGTAGTGAGCCGTTCCGAGCACTGAGTTGTCCGCGGTCAGGTGGCTATTCTTGGAGTGGGCGATACCGAAGTCCATGACCTTGATGTTGCCATCCGGCTGAACCATGATGTTTTGCGGCTTGATATCGCGGTGGATGATCCCGTGCTTGTGGGCTACCGCCAGCGCCTGCGCGATCTGTGAACCGATCTGCGCGACCTTTCGGCAGTCGAGCGCCCCGTGGCGCCTGATTCCGTTTTTGAGGTCAGTGCCGCGCAGATACTCCATGATGATGTAGTAGGTGTCACCATCTTTACCCCAGTCATAGACCGAGACGATATAGGGGCTTTGGAGTGCTGCCGCTGCCTGTGCCTCCTGCTTGAAGCGTGCCGCGAAGGAGGGGTCAGCTGCGTACTGCGGCAGCATTGTTTTGATAGCGACGGTACGGCCGAGTACCTGATCGAGGCCTCGATACACTGTTGCCATGCCACCCGTACCGATCCTATCCTGTACGGCATAGCGGCCACCGAAAACTCTATTTGCCATGAACAACCCCCATACACTCCGTGGGTACCCCCTGATGTAAGATTAGTCCGATATGATAAACATACCGCGTGAGACGGCTCTGAATGTACCGTACAAGGCCGCGTGGCCCGCCCTTCACAATATGGGAACGGATACGGCGAATATCGCTCATGTGATCGCCCCCTGTGCCTGCACAGCCAAACATTGCCGGATGATGCTTCCCCCCATGCGCGCGGCTGATCCTTCGATATCGCTGCCATTGCCCTCAAGGCAGATTGAGACAGCGAGGGTCGGAGAATCATACGGCGCGAAGCCGATAAAGAGTGAGTTGCTGACTGCCCCACCGACTTCGGCGGTGCCTGTCTTGCCGGCGACCTTCACGCCGGGGATGCGGGCCCCTGCCGCGGTGAATCCATCATCGACGACGCCGAGCATAGCGTCCGCGACGATATTCGCGGTTTTGCCGGAGATCGGCTGGCCGAGTGAGCGGGGCTGTGTCGTGGTCGTAGTAGCACCTTGCGGCGAGAGCACGTGGTCCACAATGTAGGGATTCATCGTGACGCCACCGTTGGCGATTGTAGCTGCGAGCAGCGCATTCTGCATCACGGTTGTCTGTGGCCCCGCAGGGCTTGAGTGCTGCCCGACCGGCTGGCCGCAGGCTGCCCACGCGGTCTCCCACCCAGCCATCTCGCTGGGATCCGGCATGAGGGAAGCGCTCGTGTAGAAGTCCTGGCCGATTGCGATACCGTAGCCAAAAGCCTTAGCGTAGTCCACGAGGTTCTGTGCGCCGACTTTGACGCCGACTTGGCCGAACGCAACGTTCGAGGACATGGAGAGAGCCTTCTTGAGCGTGACCGTCCCGTAATTGTTGTGGTCGAAGTTCGTGACTGCAGCGCCGCCGATATTCATCTCCGACTGAGCGGAGATCATATCGTTGATGTTGTACGCGCCGGTGTCGATTGCGGCTGAGAGCGTCAGGACCTTGAATGTCGATCCGGGTGGGTAGAGCGAATCGGTTGCACGGTTCACGAGCGCCGTGCTGTTGGAGCTGAGCAGATCCCCGATATCGCCGTAGTCGTACGAGGGGGAGGAGGCCTCCGCCAACACCTTGCCTGTTGAGGGCTCAATAACGACGATGGCACCGTTCCAGCCGTTCAGGGCAGCCTCGCAGATCTGCTGCATCTGAGAGTTGAGCGTCAACACGACTGAAGAGCCCGGCTGTGGGACGCCCGCCAGCGAATAGAGGGCGGATTGCCAGGTAGTGTAGTCGGTGTGGCCCGTCAGCGTCTCATTCATCGAGTTCTCGATGCCAGTCGAGCCATACTGCGAGGAGAGGTAGCCGACCGTGTGGATCGCAAGGTTGCCCTCCGGATGCGTGCGGACAAAAGTGCCGTCAGCCTGCTGAACACTCTCAGCGAGCGTCGCTCCATCGCTGGTGAGGATTGCGCCACGCTGTACGTAGGCGCTCTTTGTAATCGTATGGTTGTTGCTCGGCATGCTCTGAATGGTCTCCGCCCGCACCACTTGGATGTAGGTGAGGTTGCCGATCAGGACCGCAAAGAGCAGGGTGAAGACCGTGATCAGAGCGGTGAGGCGCTTGCCCAAGGCAACGCGTCCCAGCACACCGGATTCCGGTGTTGTCATCTCAAACCGGGCACGCGCATGGTCGCCCTGGACCACGTTGGAAACTCCCGGGTTAGTGTTCTGGGCTTCGGTGGCCGCGGTGACCAGTTCCTTCTCCTTGCCGGTCGCTTCATCGCCGCACTTGAGCAGCAAACCGACTGCGATGAAGCTTGAGAGCAGGGAAGAGCCGCCCTGGCTCATGAAAGGAAGGGTAACACCGGTCATCGGCAGAAGCTTCGTGACGCCGGCGACGATCAGGAAGGCCTGGAAGGCGATCGCAGTTGTCAGGCCGGTTGCCATGAATGCAGAGTTATCGGATTTAGCGCGTGCAGCGGTCGCAAAGCCTCTGACCGCGAACAGCATGTAGGCGATGAGGATTGCGGAGGCGCCGAGCAGGCCCATCTCTTCGCCGATTGCGGAGAAGATAAAGTCGCTCTCGACGATCGGGATATAGTCGGCAAGGCCGCGTCCGATACCGGTGCCGACCAAGCCGCTGTCAGCTAGTGAGTAGAGGGACTGGACAATCTGGTAGCCGTCACCCTGCGGGTCTGCCCAGGGGTTCAGCCAAATATCGACGCGGGTCTGTACATGGCCGAAGGCGTGGTAACAGAAGACCGAGCCGATGGCGAGCAGGATGAGGGACAGGAAAACGTAGCTCAAACGCCCGGTTGCGGTGTAGATCATAACGACAAAGATGATGAAGAAGAGCAGCGCCGAACCGAGGTCGCGCTCGAAGATAACGACGAGCAGGGACAGCCCCCACATCACGAAGACTGGGAAGACCATGCGTGCCTGCGGGAGGGCCAGCGGCCCAAGCTTTCTGGTTGAGGCTGAGAGCAGCTCACGGTTCTCGGCGAGATAGCAGGCCAAGAAGATGATCAGCAGGATCTTGGCGAGCTCGCCCGGTTGGAACGAGAAGCCGCCGAATTCGATCCAGAGCTTTGAGCCGTAGTGCTCGGTGCCGATGATCATCGGGGCGATAAGGAAGATGATGCCTAAAGTCCCGAAGGTATATTTGTAGCGTGCCAGGTCATCGATGCTCTTGACGAAGAACAAGACGACGATCATTGCGATTACGGAGATGAAGAGCCACAGCACCTGGCTTTTCGCCGCATCGGGGGCGAGCCGGGTCACAAAGGTGATGCCGATGCCCGAGAGCAGAAAGACGATCGGCAGGATGACCGGATCTGCACCGGGCGCCAGCTTCCTAACCGCGATGTGGGCGAGGGCAAAGGAAACGAAGAGGCCGATGGGGATCGCGAGCGAGCTCAGCGTAACCGGGGTACCTGAGTTGATCAGGTACATGGCATAGATGAGGATGACCGGAATCGCTGCGGCAAACAGAAGCGCCAGCTCTGTGGTGCGGCGGTTACCGCCCGATCTTGCCTGTGCGCTTGCCATGATCATTCACCTCGCCCTTCTGGTTGCTCTGTCGCTGCTGAACTCTGCTGCGATGTATCGAGATTGTTCGTCCCTTCAGTGTTTTGTAAATCGTTGTTGAGTTCCTCTTTCGAGGTTGTGGATTTGACGTCTGAGGCCACCGATGAGGCCTGTGAGCGCTGGGTGTCAATCTGCTCATGGTAGGAATTGATGGTATCCAGCGCGCTGTTCTCATCGTCGGTTCTGATCCCCTGTTCCAGTTGGCTTTGGGTTGCGTCCGGCAGATCTGCCACTTCGACCGACGTGGTTTCCACCAGATGGTTGAGTGGGATCCCGAAGACCTCAGAGTTGAGGCCCTGATAGATACCGACCGTGCCCTCGTTGTTTCCCAGATACCAGGAAGAGTTGATCATGTTGGCCCCGATAGCGATTGCAAGTGCGAAGAGGGCCGCGAGTGCGATGACCCACACCAGGGCCTGCTTCTTACGTTGCTGGCGGTGCTTTTCCGCCGAGCCGTCGTCAGTCACATCGACGACGACTACGGTCACGTTGTCGTGGCCGCCCGCTTCAAGCGCCGCAGAGGTCAGCGCATCGGCAGCGTCCTGAGGGGTCGCCGAGGATACCGCGATCGACTCAATGCTGCTGTCGGGCACCATGCTCGAAAGTCCATCGGAGCAGATAATGATGCGGTCCCCGGTGCGGACCTCGAGCGTGAAGTGATCCGCGTACATATCGGGGTCTGACCCGAGCGCGCGGGTGATGATGGAGCGGGAGGGGTGGACCCGCGCCTCGTCGGTGGTGATCTGCCCGGCGTCGACCAATTCCTCCACATAGGAGTGGTCATGGGTGACGCGTACGAGCACGCCGCCGCTCATTAGGTAGACGCGGGAGTCACCCACGTGGGCGACCGCCATATGGTTTTTATCGATTACAATCGCGCTGGCCGTGCACCCCATACCTTCTTTGCCTTCGCCGGATTGGGCCGACTCAATGATGGCGGAGTTCGCCTCTTCGACGGCTCCACCCAAGATTGCGTCATCCGCGGTGGAAGGCGCCAGCTGTGAGAGGGTGCGTACCGCGATTGCGCTTGCCACCTCTCCGGCGGCGTGTCCGCCCATACCGTCACAGACGGCAAAGAGCGGTGCCTGCACCAGGAAAGAGTCTTCATTGTGTCCGCGCACGAGGCCGACGTCTGAGCGTGAGCCCCACCGCAGGCGGTCACTGTGTCCGGTGACTACATCAGCGTCTTTGCGCCCAGTGATCGGCAGCGGCTCATGTCCGGGCGAAGGCACCGGTTTGGGCTTGCGTGCACGTTTTGTTCGGGGAGCAGTGCGTTTAAAGGGAAGTCTCATCGACGCCCGACCTTGAGAATTGTGTCTCCGATCTGTACTTCATCCCCATCGCGCAGCGTCACCGGTTGGGCGATGATGTGCCCGTTGACCATCGTGCCGTTGGTCGATTGGAGGTCCTCAAGTACCAGTGCGGGCCCCTGCAGCGAAAAGCGCGCGTGGGTCGCGGAGACAAAGGGTTCATCTATCACAATATCCGAAGAGGGAGAGCGGCCTACGACAACCGGCCCTAGGATATCGATGTGAAGGCCGCGCAGGCTTTTCGCGCCCTTCTCCACATCGATGTACCAGATCGCCGAATCGGTGCGCTGCCCCTTCACCAGGCCGATGCCGGAGCGCATGGCGGCGAAGAGGAAGAGGTAGAGGAGGACCACGAGGAGGATGCGGCCGAAGAATAAGACAAGATCGATCATATCAGCTCTCCCGGAACTCGAGGTTCTCGAGACCGATGTTGATGATATCCCCATTGCTGAGCGCGCAGGCGGTAACTTCAGCATCGTTGACGAAGGTTCCATTCGTTGAGTCTAGGTCTTGGATATACCAGTGGCTCCCGTCATAGGAAAGTATCGCGTGATGGCGGGAGACATTGGGGTCACGCAGTACTATGCCACCGGAGTTTTTTTCACGCCCGATCGGCGTCTGTGGGGCATATGCCGTGTAGACGCGCCCGGTGGACATGTCCTGCAGTGTGCAGGTGGCCTCATTTTTGCGTGCAGGAGCAGGGCGGCGTGAGGCTTCGCGTGAAGGAGCATAGGACCTTCCTGTCTGCCACTCAGGTCTGGCCGGTTGGGGCCGCAACTTTGTTCTCGGCTCGCGGAATGCTGCCGAACGCGGACGAGAGGTCGACGTCCCGGCAACAACTGGGGAGGGTTCCTGCGAAGGACCCGGATAGGGTTGCTGCACGATAGGATTCGGTGCAGCTGAAGCGGACAGATCGAGGTCATCGTTGCTCGGCATCACATCAAGCCCTGCATAGGAGTTCTCCTCGGCCTTCGCAGCCTCGGGGAAGCGTTCAGAGGTTTGGGGCCGCCGTGGGGCAGGTGCCGCCTCAGGGGTACGTGGGATCGGTTGAGCACCATTGCCGCGAGCGATGCCGCCAATGAACACCTTTTCTTCCTCACGCAGACGGTTGAGCGAGCGTGGATCCACGTTCTCAGCGAAGACCGAGAATTTTCCCCTTTTGAGCGAGGGATCTACCATAAAACGAACCAGGGGTTTTCCGGTGAAAACATAGCCCTTTTTATTTGCCTGGCCCTCAATGAACTTGGCGATCTCAGAGGTGAGATCGCCATAGAGCGGTCGCATATACGCATCGTCGTCTGCAGAGACGAGGATGGTATAGAGGCCTGGCGCGGTGTCCACGCCGTCTATCACAAACGTCTCGTTCTCCATCTCCCGAGCTGCACGTTTGGCAAGTTTTTTGAAGGAGAAGGGGGCGGTGTAGCCTTCCGGTGTCGCATTAAAGATCGCAGCGATGCGCTCTTCAAAGACGTTTAAAAAATTCATATACGTAACTACCCTTCTGATTCAACTGTCACAGGGCCCTTCAGGGCCGCAACAAGGCACATGACAATACTTAAGAATATCTCAAATACGAGGCCCACTATCTCTTGAGCCGACCATATGCCGCTATTTTCCACTCCATGAGCAAGCACTTGAAAGAATATTATTGTACCAGCACAACTGAGCTGAGCGATATTGGTCCTCCAGCCGCCGCGGTCGCGTCCGATCAGACTCGCGGCAAGGCCCGCAAGGCTGCACCCCACAAGCGAAAGCAGCTGTGCGCGTGAGGAGAGCTGGGCTATCAAGGCGTCGACAACAGCGGGTGCATTGAAGCCGGTCTGGAGGCTCAAAGAAAAAAACTGGTTGAGCACCCACGCAAAAGCGCTGCTCACAAAGGCTGTGAGCGGGCGGAAGACAAATCCGCACAGGTTGGCCGAGGCAGATGGGATATGGGCCACACAGGAAAACAGCGCTGCGATACTTGACGCCTTAGTTGTCGACCCGCACGCAATCCACCATGTGATACCTAACGCTCCGACTGCGACAAGCGTGAGCAACGTCGCCTGATTGAAGTGGGCGATGCCTAAGGCGGCTAACAGAGAGAGCAGAAAGGATAGAAAACCTGAAGGTGGCCAGAGCGCCGCAAGCGCGGAAGCGATAATAACGGCGGCGATCGAGGCCTTTGAAGCGAAGAGCACCGGCGCGATACTAAAGATGCAGAGACCGGTCACTAAGGCGCTCGTACTTTTAAGGATTAGCGGCTCGAGCCAGGGGAAGCGTTCGGCCGCCGGGGTCTTCTCCCGGTAGACCTCACTCCACTCCTCTTCGGTGGGCTCATCGTCCTGTGCCTGCAAGACAAGATTCTGTAATGACTTTTGTCCAGCGCCCGGGATTCCTAAGAGCGGTATCAGGTGATTCATGAAGGATTCCACCGAACTGTAGCGGTCCTGGGGATTAATGGCCAGGCACTTCTCCAGCACGAGCTCGATATCCTGATTGAGGGTCAGGTTTTCCTGCGCCAGAGAAACGGCAGGTCCCTGCAAGATTTTGGCAAGAGATTCCTCAGCGGTATCTGCCTCAAACGGGTTGACCCCGCACAGTGCGGTCCACAGTACGACACCCAAAGAAAAGATGTCGGTCCGCTCATCGACGAGCTGACCGTTGATCTGCTCAGGCGGCATGTAGCCGATGGTACCGCCGCGCGCTCCGCCGTAGCCCACCGCAGAGGCGAGCGTCGACATACCAAAGTCGGTGAGTTTTGCGATGCCGGAGCGGTCAATCATAATGTTGGAGGGCTTGATATCGAGGTGAAGCACCCCATTCTCGTGGGCGTACTGAAGCGCCGATCCCACGCAGGTCAACAAGTGTGCGCACTCCTCATAGGTCAGGCAGCCCCCTTCAACCCGTTTGAGCAGCTCAAGCAGGTTGAGCCCATCGATGTACTCCATAACGAGATAGGCATAGCGGCCGGCGCTCTCGAAGTCGTGGACTGTAACAATATTGGGATGGGCAAGCAAGCTGGAGGTCCGAGCTTCCTGAAGCGCCTCTCGCAGTGAGGATGCCTCGGCTTCCTCACTGTCGGAGAGGCTCAAGGGGATCACCTTGATGGCTACGCGGCGTTGCAACCGCGTATCCCAGCAGACCAGCACGCGTCCAAACCCGCCTTGCCCGCATTTCTCCACGACGCGATAGCGCCCTAATAAAAGCGGCATATCCGCTTGAGCAGGGACTGTACCCTGCGTCACTGTTTGCGTAGTATCTGAAGGCTCTCCCTGTGTATCAAAAGCCACTGTTTAAATTCCTTTTGTCGCCTGTGCTATACCAACCTATGTGGCTCAGTAACAGATCACAAGACTTTCTGTGAAAAGTATAGAATTTTGAGTGTTGCTATTATAGGTCATTGTGAGGTACAATACCACAGCACGCGGGTGTGGCGGAATTGGCAGACGCGTACGGTTCAGGTCCGTATGAGGGTTCCCTCATGAAGGTTCAAGTCCTTTCACCCGCACCAGAAGAGATGTAAAAATCCCCGTTGGCGACCAACGGGGATTTTTTCTGCATACGATAAGGTCCACATCCTAATTGTCGTCTTCATTCTCATCATCGTCGTCGTCGAGCAGATCCCAATCGTCCTCAGACTTCTTGTGGTTATAGTATTGCTGCTTTGTTTTCCGCTCGAGCAGATACGCAATGAGCAAGAAGAACAGGATACCACCGACGACCAGGGTGATGACGCCTGGGCGCGTATTAAAGAGCCAATTGAAAAAACCACCAACCGCAGCCATTGTCTGTACCTTTCTGTACATACCGAGAATGGACCAGAGCCAAGTATATACTTGAGTGACTTGAGTGGAGCTTGTTAGTCTCTACTATAAGTTGTTGCATGTAGTTCCTAAAAGTTTGAAACGTTTACAAAAAGAAAGTAGAGGAATCGCATCGATGCTTGATATCAAGTTTGTGAGGGAGAACCCCGATATTGTCGATAAGTCCTGCGCGTCGCGCCAAAACGTCCGCTGGGACCGCGAGAAGTTCTTTGAGCTCGACGAAGAGCGTCGCTCCGTCATCGCTGAAGTTGAACAGCTCCAGGCCGAGCGCAACAGCGTCTCAAAGCAGATCGGCAAGCTACTCCGCGATGGAAAGAAGGATGAGGCTGAGGCGGCGAAGGAGAAGGTAGCTACCCACAAGAAGCACATTCAGGAGCTCAACGACAAGCGTGCACAAGTCGAGAAGGATCTCTTTGACCTTATTGCCACTATCCCCAACATTCCGCATAAGACTGTACCGTACGGCGTCGATGACTCCGACAACCCTGAGGTCCGACGCTGGGGAGAGCCGACCCACTTTGATTTCAAACCGAAGGCCCACTGGGACCTCGGCCCGACGACCGGCATGCTCGACTTTGACCGTGGCATCAAGCTTGCGGGCACCCGCTTTGTACTGCTCGGTGGCGCCGGCGCCCTGATGGAGCGTGCACTGATTGCGTTTTTTCTTGACACCCATATCGAGGCTGGCTTCAAAGAGTGGTGGCCGCCTGTGATCACCAACTATGATTCTCTGTTTGGAACCGGCCAGCTGCCGAAGTTCGACCAGGATCTCTACCACGTCAGTGGAGGCATGTACCTGATCCCGACCGCGGAAGTCATGCTCACCAATATTCACCGCGGTGAGGTGCTCGATGGAGGCAAGCTGCCGCTGTGGTACACCGCCTACACCCCCTGCTTCCGTGAGGAGGCTGGCTCCGCCGGTCGCGACACCCGTGGCATCATCCGTGTCCACGAGTTCGACAAGGTCGAGATGGTCAAGTTCTCAAAGCCTGAGAATTCCATGGATGAGCTGGAGAGTATGACGCGTGAGGCAGAGCGTTGCCTGCAGCTTCTCAAGCTTCCGTATCACGTCGTGAACCTGTGCACCGGCGACTTAGGCTTCAGCGCAACCAAGTGCTACGATCTCGAGGTGTGGCTCCCGAGCTACAATAACTATAAGGAGATCTCCTCCTGCTCGAACTGCTGGGACTTCCAGGCACGCCGCGCAAACATCAAGTACCGCGATCCTTCCAAGTTTAAGGGAACCCGCCTGGTCCACACGCTGAACGGCTCTGGCTTGGCAGTTGGCAGAACGATGGCAGCCATTATGGAGAACTATCAGAATGAGGATGGCTCTATCACCGTACCGGAGGTGCTGCGCCCCTACATGCACGATATGGAAGTCATCAAGCCCGTCAAATAGGCTATACGCTCACAAATAGATCGAGGCTCTCGGCAAGCTGATTTCAGCAGGGTACTTGTTGGGGTCACCGGTTTTTTATGAGGGATACACAACCATCTGTAAGGCTCGGTCTTTCCTCACAGTCTCTCCAAAATACGAACATATGTTCTAGTTAGACACAGAATCGTACTATAGTGAGGGTACAGGCAAGGACAGGAGACGCCATGGACCAACTCAAACAGCACACAACAACGTTTACTATCCATCAGGGCGATGAGGAGCGCTGTGTCAGCATTGGGGAGACACCTTCCGGCATCGTCGTATCCGAGCGCTCTTGGGGCGCCCTCACCGAGGCTATCCACGACCAGCCGGTGTACAAGCAATCGATTCTGATCAAACCGCTCAGTATCGATGCAGCCGCCTATGTGCTGGGGGTTACGAAGGAGCAGATCTGCGAGGCGCTCACGCAGTTCTTTGTCTGTGCGCCCTACCGTATGTTCTGCGATCTGATGGATTACCTTGACCTCAACGATGTGCCTTTCGATTACTATGCGGTCGATAAAGCCGGCGGCGCGATCCGTCTGGCATAATGGGAAAGGAAATTGAGTTAATAAAAAGCCCCAAAGAATGGGGCTGAAATACTCTGGTGCGCCGTATAGGATTCGAACCTATGACAGACTGATTCGTAGTCAGTTCCTCTATCCAGCTGAGGTAACGGCGCAAAACTGTAGTTATGATGCTCCTTCTTGAGCTGTGAGTCAAGTAGAGATTTTTAAATGTGAAGATAGGCGCCCGTTAGGTGCCCGATTCAAAAGGTAAGAAAAGAGCCGCACAGGAATGTGCGGCTCTCAGCAGGTTCTGGCGGAGAGCTGGGGATTTGAACCCCAGATAGGATTTGAGTCCTATACTCGCTTAGCAGGCGAGCACCTTCAGCCACTCGGTCAGCTCTCCATGAGGGTGATTCAGCATCATACCCCACATGGAGGGTGTATCTCAAGGGCTATGTGCAAAGAAACTCGGGATTGACTACAATATCCGCACGGTGTTCTCGGATAGCGGCCCACGAAAAGCGCCCGATTAAGTCTTCCGCTGAGAGTCTCTCATTCGGTTGTGCCAGCCCAAAGAGAGATGCGAGCTTTACGATGAGCGGCTCTGGACGGCCGAACCGCTCACGCAGGACGCCCATGTCGAGGTCTCTGTCCCGCTTGGAGAGCCTTCTGGTGGGGCTTCCCATAAGCAGCGGAACGTGGGCGTAGTGAGGTTGGGGATATCCAAGCAGCCGCTGCAGATAGATCTGGCGGGCACAGGAACCGAGCAGATCGTGTCCGCGGACCACTTCGGTGACCCCCATCAGCCCGTCATCCACCACCACGGCGAGCTGATAGGCAAAGACCCCATCGGAGCGCTTGATCAGAAAGTCTCCGCACTGCGTTGCCAAGACCTCACGCTGCGGTCCGTAGACCTCATCGGTAAAGGTGATCGTCCCTTTTGGATCGTCTGCATCAGGCACGATCAACCGTGTGGCGGGAGGGCGCGTGGCTGCCTTTTGGGCACGCTGCGCAGGCTTGAGGTGTCGGCAGGTCCCCGGATAGACGTAGGTGCCGTCGGACATATGGGGCGCGGTTGTGGCATGGAGCTCAGAGCGGGTGCAGAAACAGGGGTAAGTGAGCCCCATGTCGGTCAGTTTGTTGACTGCGTCTTCATAATATTCAGTGCGTTGGCTTTGGAAGTAGGGCCCCTCATCCCAGGTAAGCCCGAGCCAGTCGAGATCCTCCATCAGGAGGTCAGCGACAGGTGGGCGTTGAGCCCTCGGGTCGAGGTCTTCGATGCGCAGCACGCAGGTCCCGTGCTGCGAGCGTATAGAGAGCCAGGTAAGTAGGGCAGAACATATATTACCGGCATGCATGCGCCCTGAGGGGGTTGGCGCGAAACGTCCTTTGAGTGGCTCTGTCACCGTAAAGCCTCACCTTTCTTTTTTGGAGCAATTCTGTGTGTGCGTGCTGAGACTGTGTGAAAAACATTCTAGACTTGTAAGAACTTTCGGAGTTGTAAGCTCTATGCGAGTCAAACCATAGAGGAGTTATCGAATGCCTGAGCATACCTCACACAATACCAACGTCAGAAGTACCGCGGCGATCCCAAAGGATTTCCATATGGGGAAACCGGTGCTCGTGTGTCGCTGGCGCCTGTACCATCAGGCGCTTCCGCTGCTCAATCGGCATATGCGGGCACTTGGGAGCAGGCGTCTGGGAGGGGTGCCGCTCCCGGGGGCGCTGCTGCAGTGGGCAAAACAGCACATTGAGTGGACCCTTGAGGACGGCTCGTACGACAATCCTGAGGGTGTATTGATGATCGTTGTCGACGATAGGGGACAGGCGGCGATGTCAGTTGGCCCCTACAAGCCGCTCGACAACACCGGGGCGCGTGAGCTCGCAATCCGCGCGCTCAAGTCCCGCATGGAGTTTGAAGAGACGAGGATCGCGCCTGAGACCATCTGGGTCGTGCAGCGGGACAGGACTCTCCTTATGGGGGCGGAACCTGATGAGCGTCCCTCCGGTGTCGCTTCGCTGATTGAAGACTTGGCCAAGACGCTAGGGATGACCGTGCTTAGGGTCCATGAGCTGGCATCTCAGTACCTGGAGGGAAGTATTGAGGCACAGGAGGTATTTTTGGTCTCCGACGAGTACGGCGTGGTGCCGGCCCGCGATGCCGCTGGAGTGACTGCGGCAAAATTTCGCGCTGGATACGCTAAGCTTTTAAAGAAGACCAACAGAAAGTAACACTATGGATACACAGAATATCACTCCCTCAGATATGGCATATGAGAATATCCTTGCGTATCTTGCACAGCACCACCTCAAGGAAGGCGATAAGCTGCCTGCCGAACGCGATCTCTGCGGAGCTTGGGGTATCTCTAGAACGGCCCTGAGGGCGGCTCTCAAAAATCTGATCAGCCTGCACGTGTTGGAGAGCCGTGGAGGATCGGGGACCTATGTCGCGATGAGGCGCCCACAGTCAAATTGCCGGGGCTACAACGGTTTTTCCGACACGGTGCGCGCGGCTGACAAAGTGCCGAGTTCCCAGGTGATCTACGCCCGTGAGGAAGTGGCGGACGAGCATGTAGCGCGCAAGCTCAAGCTTAAGGTCGCCGACCCTATCTTCGAGCTGAGACGTTTGAGGAAGATCGACAACAAGCCCTGCATGATCGAGACGGTGTACCTCAACACTGCAGTCTGCCCCGGCATCTCGGAGTATGACTTCACGGATGTGTCCCTTGTCGACACGTTGCGCGAACACTACCATGTGGATCTGCCCCATGGGGAAGTAAAGCTCTCTATCACGCGGGCCGATGCTCAAGAGGCAACATATCTGCAGATTGTGGAAGGAACCCCCGTCTATTTCCAGACCGGCGTATCCAAGCAGGAAGACTTGAGGTGTGTTGAATACTTCAAGGCGGTCATTCGGCCGGATATGTATAGCTTCTATGCGCGTCAATCGGGCCTTGCCCGAGGAAAACGAATACCGGAGCGGGTGATCGGCAATGGCTGATACAGATACCCGCATGCCACGCTACCAGCAGCTGCGAGAAGCTATTCGCACTAAAATCGAGGATGGGGACTATCCCGTAGGGACTATGCTGCCCTCTGAGCATGAGTTGGCGCAGGAGTTTGGTACTACATGCCAGACCGTACGCAATGCCTACGCAGCGCTCGAAGACGAAGGGCTTGTGAGACGGGCCCAAGGCAAGGGGGTCTTTGTCGATGCGGATCAGCTCGGCACCTTGGATGTCGGCGACGGGAGGAGCTTCCGCCAAAGTACGATCGCCGAAGGTGCGCAGCCGAGCGTCAGGATCCTCTCACATGAGAAGCGGGAGGCAGGACCCTGGTATGCCCGGCTCTTCTCGATCGATGTCCATGATCCGCTCTACGTGATCCGAAGGGTGAATAGCGTCAACAAGACGCCGCTCTCCTATGAGCGCACGGTCGTGCCGCTCATGCGGTTTCCCCGTCTCGAGGGGATCAATATCTCCGTCTTCTCACTCTATGAGGTGTTTGGGTTCTACGGGAAAGTGGTCGATGCAACAGCTGAGCACTTGGAGATCGTGGAGCTCGATGCAAAGGAAGCCCGGCTCTTAGGTATGGAAGCGGGAAGACCGGCGATGGCATACAACTGCCTGAGCTATGACCAGGACGGCTTGGTGATCGAACAGACCCGTACCCTCAGGAGAGGCGATCTGGGTTTCTATACGGTGCACTATTGAGGCTATGAGGTTCGTGATGGAGAGAAAAGAAGGGGTGTCGCCAGAGCTCGATGCGCTCTCCTGTAACCTGATGGGACAGGTGTTTGACCTGCTCGCGGATGGCAAGGAAGTGCCGGTACTGCTCGCGGTGCAGGACCCTCAAGGCCATATGGTCTCCTATCAGTTCTCCGATGATGGAATTGAAGCGTGCATCGAAGGGGCGCACACCTGCGTGCAGAATCTGAAGAGATCTAAAGGAGACAAAAGAGCTGGCATCGGGGTACCCCAGCGTTACGCGCTTATCTATGAGGGCGCGGTGGCGGATGACAGAGGTGCCTATCAGGATGCGATTCTGCTCGAATTTGGTGAAGTCGGCTACCACACGTACTCTGCGTACTCGCTCTATAAGGGCCGAGGGGATGCGTTCCAGTGGACCGATCCGGCCCCTGCAGGCGAACTCGACGATCTCCTGTAGCTGCATTAGCTCTTCCAAGACCGAAAATTCAATGGAAGAGTCCACTTTCTACACACACAGCGTTTTTCTTCCACTATATTTGCAGGTGTGGATAGATAGACGGTGACATATTTTTGACTGCTGTATAACGAATGAGCTATCTGCAGTAAATATGGAAGGGATATATGCTTCAAAAGCAAATCAGAAATATTGCTATCATTGCGCATGTCGACCACGGTAAGACAACGCTCGTTGACAAACTCCTGAAGGCCACCGATGCCTTCAGAGCGAACCAAGAAGTTCAGGACCGTGTCCTTGATTCCAATGCTCAGGAGCGTGAGCGCGGCATCACGATCCTTTCAAAGAATATCTCGATCGAGTATAAAGGCATCAAGATCAATGTGATCGATACGCCTGGCCACGCTGACTTCGGCGGCGAGGTTGAGCGTGTCCTCAAGATGGCTGACGGCGCACTGCTCTTGGTCGATGCCGCTGAAGGCCCGATGCCGCAGACCCGCTTTGTCCTGCGCCACGCAATCGATGCGAGCCTCGCTATCATGCTCGTTATCAACAAGATCGACCGTGAGGGTGCCAACCCTGAGAAGGCGATGGATGACTCGATCGACCTGATGATGGATCTGGGCGCCTCCGACGAGCAGATCGAGTTCACGATGGATCACGTGATCTACGCTTCCGCGGTCAACGGCTATGCTCGCCTGAAGCCGGACGACGGCAACATGGACATGTACCCGATGCTCGATATGATCGTTAACGATATGCCCGCCCCCGATGTGGATCCTGACGGCCCGCTTGCGATGCAGGTTGTCACGATCGACCACTCAGACTATGTGGGCAGAATCGGCGTCGGCCGTGTATACTCCGGTACCATCCACCAAAACGATAGGATCCTCGTCGTGAAAAACGACGGTTCCCGCACTACTGCCCAGGTGAAGCAGCTCTTTACCTTTGACTATCTGGGCCGCAAGGAGTGCGACGAGGTCGTCGCCGGCGATATCGGTGCAGTCGTCGGTGTCGACAGAACCGATATCGGTGATGTCTACACTGATCCGGACAAGCCGGTTGAGCTGCCCCCGATCGAGATCGGTCCGCCGACCCTGTCCGTAATCTTTGAGCCTTCCACTTCACCTCTGGTGGGGCAGGACGGTGATATCGTTGGTGGCCGTCAGCTCAAACAGCGTTTGATGCAGGAGCGTGAGAACAATGTCACGATGCGTATCGAGGAGCTCCCTGACAAGACCGGCGTTGAGGTTGCCGGCCGCGGCATCCTGCACCTGTCAGTCCTGATGGAGGACATGCGCCGTGAAGGCTACGAGTTCCAGGTCGGCCGTCCGCGCGTGCTCTACAAGAAAGATAAGGACAACAACCGTCTCGAGCCGATCGAGCAGGCCGTAGTCGAGTGCCCGGGCGAGTACTCCGGCAAAGTGATCGAGCTCTTCGGTAACGTGGGCGGCAACATGATGCAGATGGAGCAGGGCAAGACTATGTGCCACCTGGAGTTCGAGATCCCGACCCGTGGCATCATGGGTCTCAAGAACCGCATCCTGAATGTGACGCACGGTGAAGGTGTCTTCTATCACACCTTCCTGAAGTATGGCCCCTATGAGGGAGAGATCGGTGGCCGTACCAACGGTGCGATGATCTCCATGTCCACGGAGAAGGCTGTCGCCTATGCACTGGGCACCCTTCAGGACCGTGGCACCCTGTTCATTGAGCCGGGCACGCAGTGCTATGAGGGTATGATCGTGGGTGAGCGTTCGCGGCCAGGTGATATGGTCGTCAATGTGGCCCGCACGAAGAACCTGGGCAACCAGCGTTCCTCCACGGCGGATATTGCGGTGCAGTTGACGCCGCCGCGTACCTTCACGCTCGAGGAGGCCCTCCAGTACATTATGGATGACGAACTTGTCGAGGTGACGCCGAAGCATGTCCGCATGCGCAAGCGTATCCTGAATGAGATCGAGCGCAGAAAGTGGCGCGTCCGCCATGGACTGGTCAACAAATAGTTGTGTGTCTCTCGTGCCTGCTTCGAAAGGAGCAGGCATTTTTAGCGCCGGTGATGCTGATCGATGCGCTTGGCACGCCTGAGTGCCCGCACTTTTCTCATTCTCCGTTCAGCTCTCGAGACTGAGCTTTCCGCTCGGTGGACCTGCGAGCGTACGCGGGGAGTCAGGTCAACATTGGCCGGGGACATGATGTGGTAGCGCATGGAGATGCGGCGAAGTCCCACCGTCACCAGGGTGCAGACGAGTGCACACACAATCTTGTTGAAGCCGATCGCGACGCAGAAGAGATAGGAGAGGGAGCCTGCCACGGCGCACAGGGCGTAGAGGTTGGATTTCCTAAAGATCCTGGGGATGTCACCCAAAAAGACATCCCTGAGCATGCCGCCGCCCACGGCGGTGAGCGTACCCATCAAGACTACGGCCCATGGATTCAATCCCCAGACAACTGCTTTATCGGTGCCTGAGATCGCAAAGAGGCTCACCGAGAGGATATCGGACCATTCCAACGCAGCAGGATTTGAGAAGAACGGCGTCGGAAAGAAGAAGGTAACAAGGGCGATGATCACGGTTCCGGGGATCGCGTAGTGGGAATCCAGCATGTAGACGCCGCCGCGCTGCATAACCATATCGCGCAGGAGCCCGCCGCCGAGCCCGCAGAGTATGGAGAGTGCGATAAATCCGACGAGATCGAGGTTCCGTTTCTTCGCCACAATGCAGCCGGTTAAGGCGCCGACCACAACGGAGGTCAGATCCAGCCAGGGAGGAATCGGGATTGCCGCGCCGCGTGAGGCGCCGGTAAAGAGAAAATCAAGCATCGAAGCGACCGTTCAGCGACGATTCAGCAGAGTTCCGTGTGAGTGTAGCATCTCATGAAGAAAAAAATAATGGTGGTAAATACGGCGCAAGTATTGTACACTTTCCTATGCGGTTTTAGGGAGAGTTGTCCGAGTGGCCGAAGGAGCACGATTGGAAATCGTGTATACGTCTAAAGCGTATCCTGGGTTCAAATCCCAGACTCTCCGCCAGCCAATGTCTGTGGCGTCCCGCTGGGGGCGCCACGTTTTGTAAATGGAGAGGTGGCAGAGTGGCCGAATGCGGCGGTCTCGAAAACCGTTTACCTCTATTTGAGGTACGTGAGTTCGAATCTCACCCTCTCCGCCATTTTTATTTGAGATCATCTCATTGATATATACCTCACCCTCCAGGTTCTCTTGATCTTTCGGTATATGCCGTGCGATATGTAATTTACATAGTGACGTCGCCTTTGTGCAGTGGTGCGGGTAATAAGATGAGGTATAGATAACTGACGAAGCTATAGAGCCAACCATATTGAGCGAGGAAGCTATGGCCTATACAAGAGATCGCTACATCACGCGCTCGTGGGAGATGCTTTCCCATGACAAAGGATGGTATAAACCGCTGCTAGTAATTCCACTTGCTCTGGTGGTGCCGGTGGTGGGCTACCTGGGGGTTCAGGGGTACCGGTTTGAGTGGGCCCGGCTCACCGCTTGGGGCCTTGATACCTATCCCAAGCAGGAACGTGTGTCTTGCGGCAAATGCATCCGGAGCGGCTGGCGCGTCTTTGTCGCTGGATTAGGGTATTTTCTGGTCGCGCTGCTGATCGGCATGTTTATCTTCCCGGACAATCCCAAAACGACGCCCGGGCTCTTCGAGCTTGCCCTGGCGGCGATTTGGGTGACCATCGAATGCGTCGCTTGCCTGCGTGCGGTGATCTACCAGCGGTTCTCCGCCGGCTACCAGATCAACCGGGTCTGGGACATGCTGAAGCATGACTTCGGCAACCTTCTCGTTATCGCCGGCTTCTATTTTCTGGGGCACGTGATGGCGATGGGAGTTGGGACGCTCCTTGCCCTGAGCATTGCGGCTTCAAACCTTTCCAGCATCGGTTATGCACTCATGGGGCTGATGAGCGGCACCTATCCCGGTGCAATCCTGCGAATGCTTCTATCCGTCACCTCGCTGGCCCCGGGCTTGATCCTTGCCGCCTACGCGTATGGGCTGCTCGACAATGTGATCCGCATGGTGAGTATCAATGCCGTAGGGCTCTGGATGCGGCAGTTTGAGGTCGCCAACTGGAAGGGTTCGGGCGATCCGCTTCCGACCGCGGCAGCCGATAAAAAGCAGGCTGAGGCAGCACCTCGCAATCCGCAGGCAGAAAACCAAGAGTTGCCTCAGGAAGAAACCCCTGCAAACCCTGTTGGGGAAGCGGTCCCTGTAAATCTGGCTGAAACTCCTCAGCAGGAACCAGATGTACGTCCCCAACGGACGGCTGAGGCAGGCGATGAGGAAACACAGACTGCGACCCTCCCGATGCCACGGCCCCCTGAGGACACAGATCATCCGCAGAAATAGTTCGGGTTGATGAGAGGCGATTGAGTTCTTCTGACAGGCAGGCATAGCGGTGCTTGTCTGTACGACCACTGATTGTAAGTCTGATATTTCTGTCAGAGGCCTCCTCTACACTGGTCGTGTGCAGGAATGGGCTCATTGAAATGTGGGAATATAGGCAAACAAATATCGATGTGTTACTATAAATCGTCAGGCCTATCCTACTTGGGGCTATCCTTCTTTAACCCTGAGTCATTTGTCCAGAGGGGGTGAGCGTTCATGAAGGCTTATGAACTATTGTTTTTCGTCGATCCGGCTACCGATGAGCAGACACGCGCGGGTGTTATGAAACGTGCCGAGGTAGCTATCACTGCCAACGGTGGCAAAGTCGACGACGTCGATAACTGGGGCAAGCGTAAACTTGCTTACGAGATTGACGGCCTTACCGAGGGTGACTACACCCTCATCAATTTCCATGCTAATGCGTCCGATATCGCAGAGCTCGATCGTATCCTGCGCATCAACGATGCAGTCAAGCGTCACATGATTGTGGCCCGTCCTGACAAGGATTAGTCATGGGATAGGTGGGGAAGACTCACCTTTTGAGAGGTAGTGAGAAGAATGAGCATCAACAGAGTCACGATTTCCGGCAACCTGACACGCGACGGTGAGCTCAGGGCTACTGCGAGTGGTACTTCGGTACTGACCTTTGGAGTAGCGGTCAATGATCGGAGACGCAACGCTTCCGGTGAGTGGGAGGATTACCCTAACTTTATCGATTGCGTCATGTTCGGAACCCGTGCCGACAGCCTTGCTCGATATCTCACCAAAGGCACGAAGGTTTGCATCGATGGCAAGCTTCGCTACTCTTCGTGGGAGACTGACGGCCAGCGCCGCAGCAGGATCGAAGTCATCGTGAACGATCTTGACTTTATGAGCTCACGTAGAAATGGGAATGGGGATGCTTCATACAACCAGAGCTCTTCCTATAGTGGCTCAGACCAGGCGCCTGCCTACGGCAGCAGAAATCAAAGCGAAAGCTTTGCTGCCCCGGCCCCGAAGCCTTCAACAGGAGGGTCCTCTCAGGATCGTCCGACGCAGGCACCGCCTTCGTCCGATGTCTACGACGAGGACATACCGTTCTAGTAACTTTAAGCAAAGAAATCAGGTGATTGACACTTGAGGAAGTCAAAGGACAAATCTCAAGATTATCAGCGCCAACAGCACCGTAAATATTGTCAGTTCTGCAAGGATGGAGTGGACTACATCGACTATAAAGATGTCCAGCTTCTCCGTAAGTACACGACTGACCGTAGCAAGATCAAGCCGCGTCGTGTGACTGGCGCATGCACGCAGCACCAGCGTGCTCTCGCAATCGCTATCAAGCGTGCCCGTGAGATGGCACTGCTCCCGTATGCGGTGAGCGTAGTATCCAATCGTGGCCGTGGCCGCAATCGCGATCACGACTAATGCGCGACGAGTACTCGAGCGGAGTTAATGCGAACGTGGATGATGAGAGAGACAGACATCTGAACATGGGAGGCGGACTTGTGCCGTATGACACAAAGCCGTCGGATAATCAGGCTCCTGAGCCGCTGCGCTTTGGGGTGTTCTGGTGTCTGGCTGCAGGTGCAGTCGCAGGGTATATCCCGGTGCTGGCAAGTTTTGCTGGAGCCTATGGGACGTGCCTGTGCACCTATCAAAAAGGCTGGAAGCGGATTCTTGCTGCATTGATCTCGTTGCTTGCACCGAGTGTCGCGATTGCCCTTCTGGTGCCGAGCCTAAGAGTTGGCGATGTGGTGGTACCGACGCTGGTTGGGTTTGCCTTCGGGCTGCTCACCGCAAAAAAGCGTCTCAATGGGAACACCGTTGCACTGACCAGTGCAGCGGCTGTCGCAATGCTCATTGGAAGTGATGCAGTTAGCTCTGCAGCTACTGGCACGACCCTATCCCAGAATATGGCCTCGTTGATCAATGAGGCTGTATCCGCAGCGAATGTGGGCGGGGACCCACAGATGCAGGCTATGGCTGACCGGGTCCGCGAGAGCTTATCGCTCTACTGGCCGTTACTCTACGGTGTGGTCGCTGTGGTCTACGGATTCTGTGCTTGGTTGGGTGTCGTGATGTTCACGCACTCGGTCACGTTTGGGTCTGAGTACAAGGTACAGTTCCGCACCTTTGAGGCACCGACGTGGATCCTCGCAATCATGGTTGTGGGGTTTGCGATCTACATTGCCCAGCGCAATGGGACGCAGATGCCTCGGGAGGTCGTCTTTATCGGCCTCAACCTGATGCAGGGCGCCCGCTTCTTTGTGGTGCTCCAGGGTTTGGCACTGACGGTGTGGTTCTTGGCATCGCACGGTGTCGGGAAGTTCGGTCAGGCGCTGGCTTTCATCTTCGGTGTCCAGCTTGAGTATTCATTTTTCGTAATGAGTGTCTTCGGCTTTGTTGATGGACTTGCCCACTTTCGGGATTGGCCGAAAAAGGACAAATCCGATGGGCAAGCCTGAGGCTAAGATTTAAGGAGTGTCCCAATGAAAGTCATCCTTATGGGTGAGCTCAGGGGCAAGGGCGGCGAAGGCGATATCGTCGATGTCGCTCAGGGCTACGCAGAGAACTATCTGTTCCCGAACAGAATGGCCCAGCCGGCTACCCCTGGCAATATTAAGCAACTTGAGGAGCGCCGTCACAACATTGCAGAGCGCGAAGCAAAGCGTATTGCCGATGCTGACGCGCTCAAGCAGACGCTTGACGGCAGATCTGTTACTGTCGAGGCGAGAATCGGCGACGATGGGCAGCTGTTTGGCTCCGTCACTACCTCGATGATCGCTGACGCAATCAAAGAGCAGCTCAACGTCGAGATCGACCGCAAGCGTATTGAGCATGCTGCCGCCATCAAGACAGTTGGCCGTCACCAGATCACCATCAACCTCTACCGCGATATCAACGCTGAGCTGACTGTGCTCGTGGGCGTTGACGAAAAGGAGCCCGAGGAAGAGGCCGAGGCCTCTGAGGCAGACGAGGGCGAGAACGCTGAGGCTGAGAAGCCGGCTGAGAAAGCTGCAGAGGCGCCTGCTGAGCAGTAATATCGTTGGCTGAATAAGCTTTGCCTATGGGTGAGCCCCCTTTTGAGTGTTATGACGCTCAAGAGGGGGCTTTGCAGGTAGGCAGGCTCTCGATCGCGCTGATTGTTTGAGTCTTAAGATCTGTGCTGTGATCCTTAGCAGACATGCTAAGGTTGAAGGTCCGCCACCGGTGAGCGTGGTAGGCAGTATAGTAATGCTTACCCACATACATATATAGATAGAGAGTACTTGTGATGTATCTCCCTCGGCGGTGAGGGAAGGAGGGACGATGCCCAATCCAGAAGATGTGTCGGATATACACGATGATGCTGCGCGCCTGTCGCAGGCTGGCATGCCTCAGGACCGGGCAGCAGAGGCCTCCGTGCTTTCGGCGATGATCCTCTCGGAAGACGCCCGTCAGGATGCGCTGCTCGATCTTACAGAGGACGATTTCTACGTGCCCTCGAACCGTATGATCTTCTGGGCAATCCGTGATCTCTTTAACGAAGGGGAGCAGGCTGACCCGGTTACCCTTGCCGATTACCTCAAATCCAAGAATCAGCTTCAGCGGGCCGGCGGAAGTGCCTATCTTGTCGAGTTGGCGGGTAACTCATTTTCCCTGGCCAGTTGGCGCCACCATGCGGAAATCCTCAAACGTGACAGTACGCTGAGGAGGCTGATCAACGCCGCTTCCAATGTGACGGCGCTCGCCTACGATGCGCCTGAAGACGTCCAGGAGGTGGTTGATCAATCAGAGAAGCTGATTCTGGATGCCACGGAGTCCGACGTTAAAAGTGAGTACTCCACCATGGAACAGGTGATGGGGGAACTCTACAACGAGTTGGGTGAGATGGCCAAGCAGGACACCAAGCTCCTCGGTGTCAAAACGGGTTATCGCGGGATCGACCGACAGCTCTTGGGGCTGCGCCCCGGACAGATGATCGTAATCGGCGCACGCCCAGGCGTCGGCAAAACCTCGTTTGCCCTGAACCTGGCGGTCAATGCGGCGGCCGACGGCACGAGCGTCGCCCTCTTCTCACTCGAGATGAGTAAAGCCGAAATCGCGCAGCGTTTGCTAGCGGCTCAGGCGCGCATCAAGCTGACGGACATCCGCGCCGGCAATATCCGCGACAATCAGTGGGAACAGGTGCTGCAGGCAACGCAGGACCTCTCGCAGCTTGACATTATGATCGACGATACGCCGGGCACGACGATCACCGAGATCAGAGCCAAAGCGCGGCGTATGCTGCACGGTAAAGAGGGCAATGCGTTGGTCATCATCGACTACCTCCAGCTCGTTTCCCCGCCTTCGGGCGGCAGGCGCTCCGACAGCCGCGCCACCGAGGTCTCCGAGATGTCCCGCGGCATTAAGATCATGGCAAAGGATCTACATGTACCGGTGGTCGCGCTCTCGCAGCTCTCCCGTCAGGTGGAGTCGCGTACCGGTAAGACCCCGCAGCTCTCCGACCTGCGCGAGTCTGGTGCTATCGAGCAGGACGCCGATATCGTTATCCTTCTCGATCGGTCGATGACGGAGGAGGAGGCAGCTCGCAACGACCGCCCGGACAAAAACATTACGAACTTCATTATCGCGAAGAACCGTTCAGGCCCGCTCGGGGTGGTGCCGCTGACCTTCCTGGGAGGCTCCACGAAGTTCGTGGAAGTCGACCAGCACCACGAGCCGTAGCTACTGCTGGTGCGCTGACACCCTGTGCACGCGCCTTATTGGCGCACATAGGGTGTCTGCTGCCGTATACTGGAGAAGTCCTTAAGATCGTGAGGCACAGATCAGTTGAAACTACCGTCTGGGGGAGGATTCACATGCCAGCATCAGTGCTTGTCGGCACACAGTGGGGCGACGAAGGCAAGGGCAAGGTCACCGATCTAATCTCTGGGGATTTCGATGTAGTTTGCAGATACGCTGGAGGCGCTAACGCGGGCCATACGGTCATCGCCGGTGGCCACAAGCTCGCACTGCATCAGGTACCTTCGGGTGTCATGTACAAGGGCGTCTACCCGGTTATCGGCAACGGCTGCATTGTGGATCCTGAGGTCCTGCTCAACGAGATGGATATGCTCGAGAAGCAGGGTATCTCCTGCAAGGATCTGAAGATCTCCGGCAATGCCCATATCGTGATGCCCTATCACAAGGATCTGGACGGCGCACACGAAAAAAAGCTCGGCAAGAACCTGATCGGCACGACCAAGCGCGGTGTCGGCCCCTGTTACATGGACAAGATGAACCGCACTGGTCTGCGTATGCAGGATATGCTCGATGGGCACATCTTCCGTGAGAAGCTTGAGGCGGCGCTTGCCTACACCAATCCGATTCTAGAGAAGGTATACGGCCTGCCGACCTACACGGTCGATCAGATCTGTGAGACCTACCTGCCCTATGCGGAGCGCTTGAAGCCCTACATTATCGAGAGCTCCCGCTTTCTCAATGACCAGCTTGATGCCGGGAAGAACATCCTCTTCGAGGGTGCGCAGGCAACGATGCTCGATATCGACCACGGCACCTATCCGTTCGTGACGAGCTCCAACTGCACCGCCGGCGGCGCGGTGACCGGCTCTGGAGTAGGACCGACCCGCATCAGCCGTGTCTTGGGCGTCGCAAAGGCGTACCTCACCCGTGTCGGTTCAGGCCCCTTCCCGACGGAGCTCTTCGATGAGACGGGGGATAAGCTCGGTGAGGTCGGCCACGAGTACGGCGTGACGACCGGGCGAAAGCGTCGCTGCGGCTGGTACGACTCCGTCGTTGTCAACTATGCTGCTCGTGTCAACGGCTTAACCGATCTGGCGATCACCAAGCTCGACGTATTGGGCTGTCTGGATGAGATCAAGGTCTGCGTCGCCTACGAGTGCGGCGGAAAGACCTATCACACCGTCCCGGAGCACCAGAGCGTGTTCTACCATGCAAAGCCGGTCTATGAGACGCTGCCAGGTTGGAAATGCGACATCTCCAATGTGCGCAATTTCTACCAGCTGCCGCGTGAGGCCAAGGACTACATCGACTTTCTTGAGCAGCTTGCCGGCGTGAGGATCTCCATCATCACCGTTGGTCCGGATCGTGAGCAGACCATCAACCGTTACTGGAATTAATCGGATATGACAGGTAGGAAGGGTGCTCCAGGCACCCTTCCTACGTAGTTGGCAAAGGAGAGATGAAACGTGGCGAGCAATACAACCCTCAATATTTTGCTGTTGGGCTCCGGTGGGCGTGAGCATGCGCTGCTGAAGAAACTGGCTGAATCCCCGCATGCAGGGAAGCTCTACGTGGCTCCCGGCAACGGAGGCATGTACGATCTGGCCGAAAAAGTGGAGCTCGATATTGAATCTCCTGAGGCTGTCGCTGAGTTTGCCTCTGACCACGATATCGGCCTTGTAGTAATCGGCCCGGAAGTCCCGCTTGTGGAGGGCGTCGCAGACGCGGTCCGCGCAAAGAATATTCCGGTCTTTGGTCCCGATAAAGCCGCTGCCCGCCTGGAGGGTTCCAAGCGGTTTGCCAAGGAGGTCATGCAGCGTGCAGGCGTGCCGACCGCGAAGTACAAGAGCTTCACTGATGAGCAGGCCTGCCTTGACTATGTGCAATCGATCGGCGGTCCCTGTGTCGTGAAGGCCGATGGCCTTGCGGCAGGCAAGGGCGTCGTGGTTGCCCAGACAACTGAAGAAGCCCTTCAGGGCGTCAAGAACTGCTTCGCGGGACAGTTTGGCCAGGCCGGCTACACGGTTGTTATCGAAGAGATGCTCCAGGGGCCTGAATGCTCGCTGCTGGCACTGAGCGACGGCAAGGCCTTAGTTCCGCTGGCGACGAGCCAAGATCACAAACGCGCATATGACGGGGATCGTGGCCCCAACACCGGCGGCATGGGCGTCTATTCCCCGGTACCGATTCTGTTGCCCGGCGAGCTCGACCAGATGGTTTCAATGGAGCAAAAGGTCATCGATGAGCTGAGAAGTGAGGGTATCCCCTATACAGGCTGCCTCTATGGCGGCTTCATGCTCACTAAAGGCGGACCTAAGGTCCTCGAGTTCAACGCGCGCTTCGGCGACCCTGAAACCCAAGTCGTTCTCCCACGTATGAGGGGCGACCTCGTTGAAGCCTTCCTGGCCTGCGACAAGGGAACTCTGAATCCGGACATGGTGAGCTGGGACAACGATTGGGCTGTGAGCGTCGTTCTCACGAGTGCCGGCTATCCGGGACACTATGAGGTCGGAAAGCGTATCTACGGTGTGAAGGATGCCGACGCAATGGACGGCGTCTTCGTCTATCATGCGGGAACTGCGCTCGATGACGAGGGAAATCTCGTGACGGCTGGTGGCCGCGTCCTCGATGTCACCGCGCTTGCACCGACCTTTGAGGATGCCCGTAACCGCGCCTATGAGGCCTGCGACAAGATCTGGTTTGAGGGGAAGACCTATCGCCACGATATCGGTATCAAAGCGATCAAAGGAAGAGAACAGCTCTAAACAAAGAGAGACAAAGCATGGGATCAAACAAGAAGCTACAAGAGAACCTTCCTTCTCAATCTGATATAGATTCAGCGAGGAATGAGGCACTGGACTCGCTGGGTAGAGTGACCGATGCCTATACCGTCGATGGGGAACGGTCGCACCACGATCACACCTCGGGTGCCCCGGAGAAACGTGACCTGGTGTTGGGGGAAGATGACCCTCGTGACAAAGGCCTGGAAGAGACCATCGACTCCGAGGATGTCGTCTATACCGGCACGCTCTTCAATGTCGACAAACTGACAGTGACGCTGCCAAACGGATCGAGAGGGGAGCAAGATGTGGTCAGGCACCCCGGCGCCGTCGCCGTCGTCGCGCTGACGGATGACGGGCATATCTGCCTGGTCCGCCAGTTCAGGGCGGCTCTGGGACGGGTAACCGTGGAAATCCCCGCGGGCAAACTGGACCCCGGCGAGGATCCGTTGGACTGCGCGCACCGTGAGCTCAGAGAGGAAACCGGATTCACCGCAAAGAAGATGGCCTACCTGACCACCATCGCTACCTCTGCGGGTTTTGCGGATGAGCTGATCCACATCTATATGGCTACCGGTCTCAGCCTCGCACGGAGCGATCCGGACGACGATGAGTTTATCAACGTGGATCTGGTCGATGTGTCTGAGCTGGTAAGTGCGGTGCTCGACGGCAGAATCGAAGATGCAAAGACGGTGGTGGGTGCACTGATCTGCGATTCCGTCCTCCATCGGCTGACGCCTGACAAGCAGGAATAAGCATTTGTGGTAGACACAACCAAGGCACGGTTCCTACGTGGGGACGGTGCCTTGATTGTTCAAAAACCGTGCTGTAGTGTTTGGCCGCAGATCCACCATGTTTTGTTGTTTGCCGCCCTTCTCGCATATACTGATACTATGTGGTGCAGAGTCTCTGTGCGTGTAGATGCATGCGCACGAAACGGCTCTGCCTACCTACCTTTAACAACCGGCGCCATTGCACCAAGAAAACGGGAGTACACATGCCCATAAAGCAGAGAAATGCTCTCAGCGGACAACAGGCAGAAGAGCTTTTTAAGAAAGTTGACGAGACTGGCCACAGCAATGAGGAAAAGGCTCGTCGGCAACGTTCCCGCAGGAGCCATAAAGGGCATGGGGTCGATGTCGATCCGCTTTCCGGCGACGACGCATCGGGGGATACCGTTGAGAAGTCGATCACCAAGGTCGCGGTTATCTTTATCGTGGTCGTGCTCGCGGTGATTGTCCTGTCACAGGTGGGTTGCGGCATCGTCCGAAGAATGAACACCGCCAACCTCTCCGAAGAGGTCAGCGTCAGAACGGTCGCCAGCGCGCTGCGCGGCGGCGTCGAATGGGGTAACGGCTTTACCCAGTTCCCTGAGGACTTCACCGTACAGGAAGCTTCCGAGCAATCTGGCCGTGTCGAGGTTACCGTTATCGACGAGAGCTCCCGTGACTCAATGGAGTGCTTCGCAGGTTCCCAGATTCAGGCAACCGCCTTCGCAGTCAATGCGCTGCTCAACCAGCATGTCGATACCGTGGTCTATCACGTGCAGGTCCACCGTGATGAGAATGGGAAGATCCAGCGTTCAGCCCTCTTCGGCTTCCTGAAGCCGAACGGTAACCTTGATTCGTTCATGACGTTCATCTGGAGGAAATCCACCTCCGCGAACGGCCGTGTGAATTTCACCTGCACGATCGCCGGTATGGACGAAGACATTCAGAGTAAGCTGCGTTCTGAGATCACGACGTGGTCGCCTCAGGAAATCCTGGGGCTCGGCAACAATGAGGCTAATGTCACCACCAACACCGATACTAATTCATCCAGTTCCTCGGATAAGCAGTCCTCATCCGATTCGGGCACAACGGCTGACAGTTCGATGTCAGATACGTCGATGCCGACGGGTGAATAACTATTACCGGTGGCCCAGGGGTGTCCACTGACTGAACAGGGAGGTTTGATTTTCATGGCAGAAAAGCCGCTTGTCGGTATCATCGTAGGTTCCAAGTCAGATTTACCGACTATGGGAGCCTGCACCAAAGAGCTCGAAGAGTTCGGCGTCCCCTATGAGCTCGAGATCGCCTCAGCACACCGCGCACCGCTGAAGGTGCAGAAGTGGGCGACGACCGCAGAGGAGCGGGGGCTCAAGGTCATTATCGCCGCAGCCGGCAAGGCGGCGCACTTGGGCGGCGTCGTGGCAGCCTATACGACGCTTCCGATCATCGGTGTTCCGCAGAAGACCTCTGATTTGGGTGGCATGGACTCACTTCTGTCTATGGTTCAGATGCCCTCCGGCGTGCCCGTTGCCTGCGTGGCAATCGGTGGTGCCAAGAATGCGGCTATCTATGCGACGCAGATTTTAGGCGCGACGATGCCTGAGTACCGTGAGAAGATCGCCGCTATGAAGAAAAAGATGGCTGAAGCTTAAACAGAAAGAAGTAGATAGCGTTGACAAAGGAAGAACTCTTAACTGAGATCAAAAATTCAATGAAGGCGCACGATAAGGTCAGGACCTCGATCCTGCGTCAGGTGCATCAGGCGATTAAGCAGGTTGAGATCGATGAGCGCCGTGACGCCACTGAGGCTGATATCGCTGCGGCGGTGCAGAAACTGCAGAAGGTGACTGGGCAGGAGATCGATGGCCTCAAGAGGGGCGGAGCTAAGAGCCATGCTAAGCGTATCGCTGAGCTCTCCAAGCAGGCAGATATCTTAGGTTCACTGATCCACGTACTTTCAGGAAAAGAACTCGAAGATAAGATTGATACCCTGATACAACAGCTCGGTGCTACGACGAAACGCGACATGGGCAAAATGATGGGTGCGCTAAACAGGGAAACCAAGGGAAGCTTCGACAAACCTGCAGCTGCCGCGTATCTCAACAAGAAGCTTTCGTAGAGCAGTTAGGGAACCAGGTATGGCACGCCACTTTGCCGAAGAGAAACCTGACTATGGAGATGCCGCTGCTGCCGAGCAGGGGCAGCAGGCGGCCAATGTGTACGACAATGAGGAGGATGGGTACGCACAGACCCAAAATCCTTACAGCGCCGGGGCTGAGGGCACCACAATCCACGAGGGGTATAAGCCGCTTGCTGACAGTGACCATGTAGTCACCAATGGTGCCAACCAGAATCCGAAAACGAGAAAGCGCAAAGGCGAAAAGCAGGAGAAGACCTACAAGCACCCTGCCTTACGGGTACTCTCAACCATCCTTCTGATCGCCGGTATCGTCCTGATTGCACTGGCAGGCTACTTATTCTGGCAGCAGCATGAGCGCTACCAGCAGCAGGAAGAGGTCAATGAACAGCTCGCCGTCTATGAATCGGGGAATGAGTCCGATGCCCCTGTTATCGATTGGGCGGGCCTCGAAGCGATCAATTCAGATGTCGTCGGCTGGGTCAAGATCCCCGGCACAGTGATCGACTACCCGGTCTATCAGGGTGCTACCAACGATACCTACCTGCGCCACACTGCGACCGGCGAGTACAGTCTGGGCGGGCAGGTCTTTATGGATTACCAAAACCAAGAGCCGGGCATGCTCGATCAGCAGACGCTCATCTATGGGCATCACCTGCTCGACGGCTCCATGTTTAAAGCGGTATCCGATATGGTCGACCAGGCTACCTTCGATTCGCATCCCACCGTGTGGTATGTGGACGAGAACAATACCTACTATGAGCTGGAACCGCTCCTGGTCTATAAGACCGTGGCAAGCGACGGCAATGTTCGCCAACTGAATTTCGATACCACCGATGCATTCCGTCAGTACCTCGCCGATTTGCTCGATAAGGCATCTGCCTCACGCCAGGATGCTCTGTCAGTCATCGGGCACACTGACCATGTGCTGACACTTGTCACCTGTAACTATGATCATGGCTTAACTAATCCGAATCGAACGATTTTGATCTGCGTCCCAAAGTCTGAGGCACAGGACTCGTAGACGGTTGCATCGACCATAGGGTGGTTGTGACAGATAGGGAGACACGATGGGGGAGAACCCAAACGATATGGACCATCTGTACGAGGAGTGCGGCGTTTTTGGCATCTGGGGACCGAACCGAGACGTTGCCCGCCTCACTGCCTTTGGCCTTCGTGCGCTGCAGCACCGTGGCCAGGAATCTGCCGGCATCGCGGTGGGCAATGGGGAGACTGTCCTAGTCAGAAAAGACCTCGGACTCGTCGATTCTGTCTTTACCGATGCAGACCTTGCAGCCATGCGCGGCAAAGTCGCAATCGGTCATGTGCGCTATGGCACGGCGGGGGCCAAGAGCTGGGAATCGGCACAGCCGCACCTCTCGACCATCGGGACGACGATCATAGCGCTGGCACACAACGGCACCTTGGTGAATACCGATGAACTGAGGCGCGAGTTGATCGAGCGTAACGTCTTCTTCCGTTCCAATACGGACTCAGAGGTCGCTGCCCAGCTCGTAGGGTACTTTACAACCCAAACGCACCATCTGCGCGAAGGCATCCGCTGTGCAATGCGGATGATCGATGGTGGGTATGCGATCGTTCTGCTCAGGGAGAATGCGCTCTACGCTTTCCGTGACCCCAACGGGATCCGTCCGCTCGTCTTAGGGCTTTTGGGACACGATGACTATGTGGTGGCCTCGGAAACCTGCGCCCTCGATATGGTCGGCGCCAAGTATCTGCGTGATATTGCACCCGGTGAGATCGTCCGCATCTCGGATGATGGGCTGATCTCTGAGAAAGGTGTAAAACCGCGGCAGCAGGCGCGCTGTATCTTTGAAGATGTCTATTTTTCACGCCCGGATTCCTATGTCGACGGCAGCTCAATCTACAGCATGCGCTACGAGATGGGTCGTCAATTGGCGCGGGAGGCTCCGGTGGCTGCAGACATGGTATTCGGTGTCCCTGACAGCGGCCTTCCACCTGCGGAGGGATACGCCCACGAGTTGGGCCTTCCCTACGGGGAAGGCCTGATCAAGAACCGCTACATAGCGCGTACCTTCATTCAGCCGACCCAGGAGCTGCGTCAGCTTGGTGTGCACCTGAAGCTCAATGCGCTGCGTGACAACGTTGCAGGTAAGCGTCTGGTGATGGTCGATGACTCAATCGTGAGGGGCACCACCTCAAAGCAGATCGTCAAGATGCTGCGCGAAGCCGAAGCAAAAGAGATCCATGTGAGGATCGCTGCGCCTGAAGTGAAGTGGCCCTGCTTCTATGGGATCGATACCGGGACCCAGGATCAGCTGATCTCCGCCCGATACAGTGAGGAGCAGGTCTGCAAGTACATCGGGGCAGACTCCCTGCATTTCCTGTCGGTCAAGGGGCTCGTGCACGCGTGCCCTAAAGGGGGATACTGCACCGCGTGCTTCACCGGAGATTATCCGGTATCAATCCCGGATGACTTCTCAAGCGAGCGCTTCCTGACCGGATATCGTCCACACAACCTGACGAAGCCCCCAAGGGGAGCCCGGATGCAGATAGCGGACTTTGTCCATGAATACCATGAGGAGGATAACGCATGACAGCAAATACGCATATCAGTTATGTGGACGCAGGCGTCGATGTCGATGAAGGGGCCCGTGCCGTCGACTTGATCAAAAAGGATGTAGCGCGCACTACCCGCCCTGAAGTCATCGGAGGATTGGGTGGCTTCGGCTCCTGCTTCTCCCTCAAATCCTATAAGTCGATGGATGATCCCGTGCTGGTTTCCGGTACCGACGGAGTCGGCACCAAGTTGGCGATCGCGCAGCTGCTGGACCGCCACGACACCGTCGGCCAGGATCTGGTCGCCATGTGTGTGGACGATATTGTGCCGCTCGGCGCTGAGCCTCTCTTCTTCCTTGATTACATCGCTATCGGTAAGCTCAAGGCAGAGCATGTCGCCCAGATCGTCAAGGGCATCGCTGATGGCTGTGCAATGAGCGGATGCGCCCTGGTCGGTGGTGAGATGGCAGAGCATCCCGGCGTTATGAAGCCCACGGATTACGACGTGGCAGGCTTTGCCGTCGGTATCGTCGACCGCGCCAAGATGTTGGGCCCCGCGCTTGTCCAGGATGGTGACCTCATCATCGGTCTTACGAGCTCAGGCATCCACTCCAACGGCTATTCTCTGGTGCGCAAAGTAGCGATCGAGGGGAAGAGCGTCGAGGAGCTTGAGCAGCCCGTCCCGGAACTGGGGGAATCCCTTGCTGATGCGGTGATGAGACCGACGACCATCTACGCAGGCAAACTGGTGGAGGTCCTGCGTGCCGGCGCCCCGATTCACGCGATGGCGCACATCACCGGCGGTGGCATCACGGAAAACCTCAATCGTGCGCTGCCGTCCAACTTGAATGCGCTCGTCAACCGCGGCGGGGAGGCAGGTCCTGATTGGGATGTCCCGCCCATCATCACCTACTGTGTGAAGGCAGCGGGGTTGACCCTCGAAGAGGCCTATAGGACCTTCAACATGGGTGTCGGTATGAGCCTGCTGTGCGCTGAGCGGGACAAAGACAAGGTTACAGACCTCCTCAACAAGGAAGAGCTCCATCCGTTTGTGATGGGGAAGTGCGTCCCGGGCGAAGGCAAGGTGGTGTATCGATGAGCAAAGAGATCAAGCCGATCAAGCTCGGCGTACTGATCAGCGGTAATGGCACCAATCTGCAGGTCATGATCGACAGGATTCAGGAAGGCACGCTCGATGCCACGATCGAGCTTGTCGTCTCCTCCCGCCCCGATGCGAAGGGGCTCAAGCGGGCTGAGAAGGCAGGCATCCAGACGCTGACGCTGGATAAGTCGATCTATGCGAATCCTGAGCAGGCGGACCTCGTGATTGCCACCGAGCTCAAGCAGCACCACGTAGAGTACGTGGTGATGGCAGGATACATGCGAAAGGTACACGATCCGATTCTTGCAGCCTTCCCGAACTGCGTCCTCAACATCCATCCGGCGCTTTTGCCGAGCTTTAAGGGCGCTCACGCGATTCAGGACGCCTATGACTACGGTGTCAAGGTGACCGGCGTCACAGTCCATTTTGCCAACAGCGACTATGATTCAGGGTCGATCATCGCGCAGCGGGCTCTGAACGTTAAGGAGGGATGGAGCGTCGATGAGCTGGAGGCGCACATCCATGAGATCGAGCACGAGCTCTATCCTGACGTTATCGAGGCGCTTGCACAGGGTCGTGTGCACCTCGAACCTTCTTCGCGCCGTGTTGTTATCGATCCGATCCAGTAAGTAAGCTCAGCCAACCAGCAGATCATGCTACGGTGATGGAGTGCCACGCAAGCATATTCCTGCGTGCCTATACTCTATATGCCGTGATACATCTCCTCTGCTGTGGAGGGAGACACAATACATGAGTCTACGTTCATCGTTTGCAACCGGGGTAGGCAGACTCTGCACCTGGGGGTTGCGTTCCGTTTTTCACCACAATGCGTCCCAATTGCCGGGGCGCGTTGCGCTTTCCGTTGATCCGCAGATAATTGCGGACCTCTCACACAAGCTCCGCTATGGCTCCGTCGTGGTCTGCGGCACGAATGGCAAGACTACCACGACGAATCTGATTGCCAATGCGGCGGAAAAGTCAGGGCTCTCGGTCCTCTGCAACCGCGCGGGTGCCAACATGGCGCCGGGCGTCGCTTCTGCGCTGTTGCCGGGTAGCCAGGCCGATTGGGGCATCATCGAGGCTGATGAGCTTTCGACGATCCAGATTCTGCCGCAGCTGAAGCCTAAGTATCTCATCCTGCTCAATCTCTTCCGCGACCAGCTTGACCGGACCGGTGAGATCGACCGTGTGCAGGATACGATTGTGCAGGCGCTTGCAGCTTCACCTGACACCACGCTTGTAGTAGACGGTGATGATCCGCTCTGCGTCGGTATCGCGACGAGGGCCCACAGAGTGGGGACCAAGGTCATTGCGTTTGGCATCGGGGAGGATCTACACCTTCCGCCGGACCGGGTGCCGGAAGCGCGCTTCTGCCAGGTGTGCGGCGCCCCGCTCAACTATAACTATTGGACCTATGCGCAGCTCGGGGATTTTTACTGCCCCAACGGTGACTTCCAACGACCGAAGCTCGACTATGTGGCGACCGGCGTCAAGGTGGCCTCACAGGGCGTCTCCTTTGACTTCTCACTGCGCAGCCACCTTAAAACGCGCATTGCGGCTACATTCGGCGGCGTCTATATGGTCTACAACCTGCTTGCAGCGGCCACGGCGGCACACCTTGTAGGCGTTGATCCGGGTGTCTTCCAAAAGACGCTGAACACGTACCATCCGGAGAACGGACGGCTTCAGCATTTTGTGGTGGGTGGCAGAGAGGTGATCCTCAATTTGGCGAAGAATCCGACCGGCTTTAACCAGAATATCTCGCTTCTGCAGACGGATACACGTTCCAAAGCAGTCTTCTTTGTGATCAACGACAACTTCAACGACGGCAAAGATATCTCCTGGATTTGGGATGTCGATTTCGAGCGGCTACTCTCAGAGCAGGACCTTAAAGTTTTTGCAGGGGGATACCGGGCAAACGATGTACAGGTGCGGCTGAAGTATGCGGGCATCGATACTCCGATTTACCAGGACATCAAAGACATCCTGGCGCAGCTGGCGCAGAGTCCCAAGGACCATCCGCTCTATGTGCTGTGCAACTACTCGGCGCTGTGGCCCAAGAAAGCTGAGCTGGAGAAGATGGGAGAGAGACATGAGTAGTACGCAAAGGGGTCTTACGATCTGCCATCTGTATCCGGAGCTTCTCAATCTCTACGGCGACTCAGGCAATATCCTGTGCCTTAAGAAGCGGCTGGAGTGGCGCGGGCTTACCGCGGATATCCGCCAGGTCCATGTAGGGAGTGCCCCTGATTTTACTGGGGTTGACATTGTGTTTATCGGTGGTGGCTCTGACCGCGAACAGCGGATCGTGTGTGATTGGCTGCTGAGGCAACAGCAGGAACTGGAGGCCTATGTCGAGGACGGTGGCGTGCTCGCAGCGGTCTGCGGTGGCTACCAGCTGTTGGGGTCCTCCTACCTGACGGAGAAGGAGAAGGTAGAGGGCCTATCCTTGGTGGACCTCTACACCGATCACGGAGATCCGCGCCTTATCGGCAACATTGTTGTGCAAAGCTCCATCTCCCCTCAGCCGATTGTGGGCTATGAGAACCATGCGGGGAGAACCCACCTCGGTGAGGGCGTGAAGCCCTTAGGTAAGGTACTGTATGGCAACGGCAACGACGGGATCACCGGGCTTGAGGGTGTTGTGTACAAGAATGTCCTCGGTACCTATATCCATGGTCCGTTGCTGCCCAAAAATCCCGGCGTCGCCGACTGGCTGCTCTCCCGGGCACTCGAGCGTAAGTACGGGACAGCGGGGTTGGAGCCGCTTGATGATACGGAAGAGCTAGCTGCCAACAAAGTCATGTACGACCGGCTGATGGCGGGAGACGTCAAAGAGAAGTAACGCAACCGCTCACTTCTGTACGATAAGCGCGCGTGGAGGTTTCAGAAAACATCCACGCGCTTTATATCAGGCTACATGGTTCTCACACACTACCGATCGCTTCTTCTTTTGTCATACAGCACAACAAACACCTCAAGATGGCTTGAGCGTATCAAATGAATGTCAGAACGCCGTTCCCGTACACGGGAAAGGGTCAACGGCATCTTCAGGGTGAAAACAAGCGGCTTTACGTGCAGGGGAAAAGGTCGAGAGAGGAATCGGTACCTTATTTATATGCCTGGCCCTGTACATTGCATTTCTTCCTCGCTGCTTCAAGGGTTAGGTCTGAGGAAACAGGTCTGAAATCCCGCCGTCTCGACTCTGGTGGCTTGATATCTTGGTCGGTATCTTAGTCACTTTTCTTAGCTGCTAACTGACTAAGCTATCTCTTTCTGCATTTCTGGTTCTGACTGTTCGACTTGTCCGGTATAGACATCTCCACATATCCCTGCTCCAATGCAGGATTCAGATAATTCTTCCGGAAGGTCGGTCTGTGTGAAAGTCCAAGCTGACGCATAATTTCCACAGCCGAAAGCTCCTCATCACCGAGAGTGTCCAACAGCTTCCGTATATGAGGATTTATGCCTGGATTCCCGTCTTCCGGATTGCCGACAACCGAAGTCTCTCTCAGCGTATCTAGAATAATCTCCAGCATCAGTTTTACAAAAGCTGCACTGTCCGCAGTCTTGTCAGACTTTCCAAGCACACTATAGAAGATTTGTGGCGTGAAGACCTGTGGAACTTCAGTTTGCAGGATGAAACGCCGCCCAATCATGTCTGCCTTAGCTCTCAAGTGTTTGAGGGTTTTAGCGCTGACTTCACCTGTGGTGGCAATGAGCTATCCACTTGACCAGAACATATGTTCATGCCAGCAGATATGGCACAACTATGATGCGTGGGCCTTCCATATGTGGAAGGCAGTGAGTGCATACAAAGTACGCACGAACTCGCTTGAGTGGGCGCTGGGTGGATCACGTAGTGGATAT
>ERZ773013.50-NODE-50-length-71239-cov-19.852565_pt1 | contig 71239 bp, 72 predicted proteins | sample MGYA00511670_ERZ773013 | MGnify/ENA primary metagenome ERZ773013 (study PRJEB29015, sample SAMEA2738120) | human oral metagenome | biome: human oral; feature: human-associated habitat; material: saliva | place: China | collected 2257 ... | reverse complement strand
GTAAAAAACTAAAAGCGCCAGAAGATTTAGACGATGTTCGTAGTCTTGTAATTTCAGATTATCAAGAAGAACTCGAAAAAGAGTGGGTAAAAAGTCTTCGTCAGAAATATTCTGTCGTAGTAAACCCTGAAGTTTTAGCCACAGTTAATAAGCATTAATATAGAATAGTAGCTTATGAATTTAAAGAAATATTGTGTTATATTTATTTTTGTTGGAACAGTCCTCACAATGATGGGAGTTCCAGCAAAAATGCTTTCTATTTCCAAACCTCTTTTAGGAAACGATTCGGCAAATGTAGATAAAGAGAACCCCGGAAGTGTTGTTGATGAGGTATTATGGGTTGTAGGCGATGAACCAATTCTTAAATCTGATTTAGAAATTATGCGATTGCAAAGCGAAGCAGATGGTAAGAAATGGAAGAAAAATCCTAATTGTGAAATATTAGAACAGCTTGCTGTACAAAAACTTTTTTTGCATCAAGCAGCATTAGATAGTATTTCTGTTACAGAAGCAGAGGTAATGCAGAGTGTAGAACAACAAATTAATGCATGGATTTCTTTTCCTCAAATAGGTTCAAAAGAGAAGTTAGAGGAATATCAACACAAAAGTATAGCGCAAATACGACAAGACTTACACGATGATTTCAAAAATCGTTTGTTGATAGAACGAATGCAAGAGAAACTAGTTGGCGATGTTAAAGTTTCTCCAGCCGAAGTTCGTGAATACTTTAAAAAATTACCAACAGATAGTATCCCATTGATACCAACAAATATAGAGGTGCAAATATTGACCCAAACTCCTAAGATTGAACCAGAAGAAATAGAAAGAATTAAAGACCAACTTCGTAATTATACAGACCGAGTTACGAAAGGAGAAACTTCTTTCGAGACCCTTGCACGTCTGTATTCTGAAGATACAGAATCTGCACGTAGAGGAGGAGAATTAGGATATATGGGACGTGGAATGTTAGATCCTACATTTGCTGCAGCTGCTTTTAATTTGACAGACCCTAAAAAGATTTCTAAAATAGTAGAAAGCGAATTTGGATACCATATTATACAATTAATAGACCGACGTGGTGATAAAATAAACTGTCGTCATATATTGTTAAAACCAAAGGTTTCGGATGCTGCAATAAATGCGGCAATGCATCGTTTAGATTCTATTTCTAATGATATTAAGGCAGGGAAATTTACTTTCGATGATGCTACATCATATTTATCTGACGATAAAGATACAAAGAATAATCATGGACTTATGATGAATGTTCGAGGAGCAACACGTACATCGCACTTTGCAATGAAAGAATTGCCTTCTGAAGTAGCACATATTGTAGACACAATGAAAGTTGGCGAGATATCAGCTCCTTTTACAATGAAAAATTCGAGAGAGCAAGAAGTGTGTGCCATTATTAAACTGAAAAGTAGAATTGACGAACATCGTGCAACAATTACTGAAGACTTACAGCCTATGAAAGATATTGTTGTAGCAAAGAAACGTCAAGAAGTTATCCGTAATTGGATAGAGAAGAAGATAAAAGAAACATACGTAAAGATGGCTCCTGAATATCGAGATTGCGATTTCGAATATGAAGGTTGGGTTAGATGATTATAGATAAAAACAGACAAACAAAATATTTCTACGGGCATAGAATCTTCATTTATTTGATTCTATGCCTATTTGGACTAAGCTCATCGCTTTCTGTTTTTGCTCAAAAAGAGAAGCAAAAGCAAAAATCGAAGGTTTATATTGACCATGCCGACATTTTACGCTATAACCAAATGGAAATGCCAAATGTTCAAGTTGTAAAGGGCAATGTAAAATTTAGGCATAAAGATATGACTTTGCTTTGCGATAGTGCTTATATTAACGACCAACAAAATACATTTCAAGCATTTGGACATGTAAACTTTAAACGCAAAGATGGAACACACTTAACTTGTCAGCGAGCTTTTTACGATGGTTTTCAACAAACATTAAGAGCACGTGGAAAAGTTGTTGTGCGCCAACCTTTCAAATCTTTAAAATGCGATAGTTTAGATTACAATATGGCATCGAATGTTGCAAATTATTTTGGTGGACGTGGAATATTAATTTATGGTGGAAATGTAATTGCAGCCGATCAAGGCGATTACAATACAGAAACACACGATGCTAATTTCTATGGTAATGTTGTAATTCGTACACCAAAATACAATATTAATACGCCAACTGCACATGGAAATACCGAAACTGGAATAATGAATGTTGTTGGAAAATCGGTAATTAGAACTAAACGAGGCGAAATTGTTCATACGGAAGATGGAACATATAATAGTAAAACCGATAATATGCAACTGAATGGCTTCTCTACTATTAAGTCTCCACAACGCGATATAGAAGGAAACGAAATAACTTATAATAGTATTACTGGCGATGCAACTGGTCATGGTAACGTAAAGATAAACGATAAAGTAAACAAACGTACCATGATGGGCGAAGACATTGTTTATAATAGTAAGAGTGGACATACAGAAGGACATGGAAAAGTTAAAATTATAGACCATAAAGAAAAACGTACAATTACTGGCGAAGAGGTTATTTATAATGCAAATACTGGACATAGCGAGGGACATGGCAATGTTAAAATTGTTGATGAACTTAAGCAACGTACCATAACTGGCGATAATCTTTTATATAATAGTAAGACTCATGTTGGAGAAGGTAAAGGTAATGTAGATTATATTGACTATAAAAGTAAACACGCTTTTAAGGGCGATTATATTCATTATACCGATACAGCTGCCATTGCATACGGTGGAAAACCAGGTCCAGTTGCCAAAGATTTTTCAAAAGGTAACGACACTTTGTTTGTACATGCCGATACTATTACGATGAAGGCTTTTAATTTTAACACGCCACAAGTTTATCGTAAAATTTTTGGTATTGATAATGTGCGTGCTTATCGTACAGATGTTCAAGCTGTGTGTGGTTTATTCATTGCTAACACTAAAGATTCTTGCTTGGTTATGTATCAAGAACCTATAGTTTGGAGCGACAATAGGCAACTTCTCGGCGATTCTATCAAAGTTTTTATGAACGATTCCACCATTCGTGAAGCACATATTTTTGGAAACGCATTATCAATAGAACAACTTAAAGATAAAGAACATTATAATCAGGTAGCCTCTAAAACAATGCATGCACAGTTCTTAGATGGAAAAATGAGAACTGCACAAGCTGTCAGCAATGTTCTTACCGTTTATTATCCTATAGAAGAGAAGGATAGTTCTATTATAGGTTTAAATTATTTGGAAACCGACACAATGCGTATTTATATGTCGCCACAACAACAGTTAGAAAAAATTTGGACAAACAAATTTACTTCTACCTTATATCCTATTACGCAAATACCTCCCGACAAAGTATTTCTCCCTAATTTTCATTGGTACGAAACGGTACGACCAAAAGATAAATTCGATATATTCAGGAAAGTGGCACGAAAAGACGATTCTGATATTCGTCCTTCCGAAGTAGCTGCTCCTCCACGTCAAAAGTTTAGCAACTAATTGTAGATTTCTAACTTATGATATTCTTTAATTTACCAAAACCACGACGATTCCATCATGAATATATCTATTTTGATGAAAGAAAAGAACGTTTAAAAAAATTAGAAACGAAATTAAAGAAGACAACGGGAAGCGAAATAGAAGTAGATGCAAACGAAAAAGAATGTTATTTTGATTTTCGTAGTAACCGAAATGCAAATAGAAAGATAAATAGTTTGCAGCTATCGTTCTTTGGGACTATCATTTTTGTTATAATCTTAGCAGTTCTACTGATTATCTATCTTAAATAAAAAGAGAATGAGTGATATTATACAGCTTTTACCAGACAGTGTTGCAAATCAAATTGCTGCAGGAGAAGTAATACAACGTCCAGCTTCGGTAGTAAAAGAGTTAATAGAGAATGCTGTTGATGCAGGAGCAAAAACTATAAATGTTGTAATTATAGATGCTGGGCGCACTTTAATACAAGTTATAGATGATGGAAAGGGAATGTCTGAAACAGATGCTCGTCTTTCTTTTGAACGCCATGCCACTTCTAAAATAAGAAAAGCCGACGATTTATTTGCATTATCAACAATGGGCTTTCGTGGCGAAGCTTTAGCATCTATTGCTGCTGTTGCTCGTGTAGAATTAAAGACACGTCAAGAAAAAGATGAGATAGGAACTTCACTAATTATTTCTGGAAGCAAATTTGAAAATCAAGAAGTTTGTACTTGTCCGGTAGGAAGCAATTTTAAGATAGAAAATCTCTTTTATAATGTTCCTGCACGACGAAAGTTTCTGAAATCGAATACCACAGAACTGAATAATATTATTTCGGCATTCGAACGTATTGTTCTTGTTTATCCTAATATTTCTTTCACTTTACATTCTAATGGAGTTGAAGTTTTTTCGCTCAAAGCTTGCAATTTGCGCCAACGCATAGTAGATGTTTTTGGTAAGCGCATTAATCAAAACCTACTTCCTATAGATGTCGAAACTACTTTGTGTCGTATTTATGGCTTTGTGGGTAAACCAGAATCGGCAAAGAAACGTGGTGCTTTGCAATATTTCTTTGTGAACAATCGCTACATGAAACACCCCTATTTTAATAAAGCTGTAGTAAATGCCTACGAACGGCTGATTCCATTTGGCGAACAAGTTCCTTATTTTCTTTATTTCGAAGTACCTGCCGAAAATATAGATGTGAACATTCACCCAACGAAAACAGAAATTAAGTTTGAAAACGAGCAAGCTATTTGGCAAATTCTAATGGCGTCTGTAAAAGAAGCTGTAGGAAAATTCAACGATATTCCATCTATAGATTTCGATACCGAAGGAAAACCAGACATTCCTGTCTTTAATCCTTCTGCAAATATTAATGCTCCATCTGTAGGTTTCAATCCCACTTACAATCCTTTTAAAGAAACTAAGAATAACAATTCTTCTACAGCTCAATGGGAAGAACTTTACAAAGAACTAAATGTAGGATCTGAAGAAATGCCATCTGCATTAAGTTCTACCGATGAACAAACTTTATTTAAACCAGACGAATTTGATAATACACATATTGAAGACGAACGTTCGCCTATACATTATCAATATAAAGGGTGTTACATTATAACTACTGTAAAATCGGGACTAATGATAATAGACCAATATCGTGCACATGTGCGTATTTTGTACGAACAATATCTGAAACAGTTAGACGAACATACTGCGCACACACAAAAATTGCTGTTCCCAGAAATTGTAAACCTGCCATCTAACAACGAAGTTATGTTGCAAAATATACTTCTCGAAATGGAAACTATGGGTTTCGAACTAAGCAATATGGGTAGCGGAAGCTATGCTGTAAATGGTATTCCTACAGGAATAGAAGGACTAAATGTGCCAATGCTTGTGAACGAAATGGTTACTTCTACTATAGAAGGAGAAAGTTCTGTGAAACAAGATATCGATAAAAAATTAGCATTAAGTCTTGCACAAAATGCTGCTATTCCACACGGACAGGTATTAAGCAACGAAGAGATGGAGAATATTGTAAACCAGTTGTTTGTATGCACCAATGTTAATTATACACCGAATGGAAAACCCATTCTAACAATTTTAAAACAAGCTGATATCGAAAGAATGTTTCAATAAACCGAACATATATTTTGCGTAACATAGTGGTTACTTTCCACTATGCATATACTCTACTTTTTCTTACTTTTATCGAACAATAAACCCATAAAAGCAAAAAAATATTCTTTTCTATTCTCTAAAACACCCATTAAAACCATTTTTTTATTCTCTTTGTTGGTTATGTTTTTTTATATTATACCTTTGTAATATTAAAATCAATTTAGCAAACAATCGTTATATGCAAAAAAGTTTTTTATTATGCGCTAATGAAATATGTACGCATTATAATTTGAGGGAGATACTTATATGCTCAACGGTACATTACTTTTAGAAAATGGGACGAATCGACAAATATTTGTTTTCTGAGGGCTATGTAAAAGCATACTAACGATTTCTTTTGGTAGTTTAAAAGCCTTATTACGACTCTACAAATACAATGAAAGAATTTGATAGAATGCACGATTTAAATACCTATATATGCTGAACAATTTCACAATTACTTAGAAACTACATTTCATTAATAATGTATTTAATAGACCTATTATTATACTTGTGTTACATAATTAGCTCTAAAGCTTCTTGGTGGAAAAATACTCCTATATCTGGTGTAAGTTCAATATTATCAGTTCCTGTAACAATATTTGTTCTCGGATTCTTTAATATGGGGAGTTTGAGTTTTATTATATACATTTTAGTTTACGTTTTGTTGTCTTTTTTGGTAAAAAAACGAATCCCAATGGCTTTGAAACGATTTGATAACAATGAATCTCTAAATAAATGGCGAGTTCAAGCTATATTATTCATCGTTATGAATCTATCTCTTGTAATAATAGTTTATTTATTTTATTTATGGCGTGAAAGAGTATAATAATTTTGCTTTCCAAACATTCACTACAAGCTTACAATTATTATGAAATATAATGGAAAAGAATTTGATAGAATGTATGGTTTAAATACTTACGATTATGGGGCACGGCAATATAGTCCAGCTCTTCCTTCGTGGGATAGAATAGATCCTTTGGCAGAGAAATATTATAGCGTTAGTCCTTATGCTTATGGTGGCAATAATCCTGTAAATCGAGTAGATTTTTATGGAATGTTCCCAACAAAGTATGCTGCGTTGGACTATGCGAAAGCGCAAAATGTTGATTTTAGAAATGTGCGTTATGCAAATGATAGGAAAGAATGGTATGTTTCGTTTGGAGAAGATGGTAAAGGATATAAATCAGGTGGAACATTAGAGAGACGTTTTTCAGAAAGATTAGTAGAAACAAAGGAATGGAGCACTATTGGTAATTTTAATTCAGGGCTTGGTACAGGTGCTTCACTGATAGAATTTAATTTTGGAAAAGCATTAAAAAGAAGTTTAGCTTATGTTTTTTATGATAAAACAGGACGATATCTGAGTTCTATAAGACCATCGGTAAAGTTCAATAATATTTCTTATGAATTTAATCCTAAAGTTATTAGTCGTATTGCAAAAACTGCAAAGGGAGTGGGTATAGTTTCTGGACTGGCTTCTGTTGTTATGACTGGATATGAAATGATTGAGGGGAAGAAGAATATTATAGGTGAAGGTGGTTTAGACCTAATAATGACAGGTGCTGGTTATATTCCTCCTTATGGTTGGGTTGTTTCAGGTGCATATTTCTTAGGAAAATATGGAATGGAAGAATTAAATATAGATTTTTGGAACAAATGATAGACTTTTATTTTATGATACACTACGTAGTGTATAGGTTTTATAGAAAGCGAAGTACTTACGATAGATACACTTGCTTACTTTATGCTTTTAGCTTACACATACTTCTTTCAGGATTTTTACTGTTGGGGGCTGGACATTTCCTTTGTAAATTATTTGAAATTCAAAATATAATCAATAAGCCATTCCTGTGTTTTTATGTAATTATTTCTTTTATATTTGAGAATTTTGTATTCTGTTGGAAAGACAGATACCTTAAAGTTTTTACCGAGTATGAGAAGCAAATAGATACTCCTGCAATGAAACGAAAGATGAAAAATGCCAAAATATTTAACTATAGTATTTTCATAGTAGATATTATTATGCTTTTTATAGCCGATTATCTTAATCATCATGGCGGATAGCATTATGTTTAAATATAATATAACGTGATTTCGTTGAATTCACGTTATATTATTGTCATCTTTCACTATATAATCCGCAAAACGAAGCGTTCCGAAAAAATAAAACGAAGTGTTCCGCCTCGTAAAACGAAACGTTCTTTTTTCAGGTCCCCCCCCATAATGCAAAACGCCTCAGATTTCTCTGGGGCGTTTGCTGTTTATTCTTCATTACATTTCAGACATTCAAGTCGAACTTCACATTCTCATCACCATCAAGCAGCAACCTCGTGCGCTCCAAGTTATTCTCGTATATGTGCACATTCCCGAGGTTCAGCGTTATGTTTTTCAGTGGCAGGTCTATCTGCCGTGCCATGAGATAGAGGTGGTATATATCTGCTGGCAGTCCAAGGTTCGCGTCACTGCTTCGCTGGTAGGCTGACAAGACCAGTTCGCCATCGTCTATCTGGAACTGTACCAGGCTCAGGCATGGTGCCTGATTGCTCTCTGCACCTGTTTCGCCGAGGAACAGCACATAGTTCTTTGAGTTGCGCTTCTCGCAGTTTATCCTCGCAATCAACGGCGGCAGCTTCTCAAAGTAGGTCGGGTAGCTGTTTACCAACACGCTTCCGCAGTAGTCCCACCAGTTGATACCAGCCTCGCGATATTTCTCCACCTGCCGCTCACCTTGCATGAACAGCTGTAATTCATTTCTCAACTTCTTGCGTGCTATGCCGTGGCTCTCAAATATATCAAGCAGGTCGGCTGGAGACAACGACAACTGCTCATTGAGCAGATAGCGGATATTGCCTTTCTTATTAGTCTGAACCTTTCCTCGTTCCAAAATCTTTCCCAGTGTCTGATAGTATTTATTCATCGTTCAAACGGTATTAGAATGTAATTCAAGCAACGTCCGTATAGAGCATGATGTCCGTATAGGACGCATTGTAATTCATGTGGGCATTGAACTCCCGTCGGTGGCAGTTTTCAAAGGGGTTGCCGATGAGCTTGTTCTTGCCTATCCATTCACAAAGCTCCACTATGGAAGACTTGTTCGAAGTGAAGTAAATGAACCGATGTCCGGAGAGAACGGTCAACACGTCAAGGTAATCAGATAACTTCCAATACATCTTGTAGGTCTTGCTATCCGTACTCAGGTATGGAGGATCGACGAGGAACACCACACCCGGCACATCCTTGTATCGCTCAAACACCTCCTTATAATCACAGGAGGTAATGGTCAGCCCGTCGAGATAGTCGTTGCAAAACGGATAGTCGGCAGCCTTGATGTTGTTGTACAGTGTCTCTTTCTCAAAGTCGGAGAACTCGGTAGCATACTTCATTGAGAACATTACCGACGAGGACAGCGTTATATAATCAACATATCCGTGGGTACGCTCATGCCTGAGTATGCAGGACAGTATGCTTTCCCGCGCCTCTCCCAATATTGGCTTGTGCCGTGGTACGTCCACGATTTTCCTCAGTTCCGCCAACAGTTCATTCGTCTGCGGAATATGCTCCAACCGAAGCCTGTAGCCGTCAAAATCATTATAGACTACGGTAGAGTTTGGTTTCTGACGCTTGGCAATATGGGATAGCAGACCGCTGCCACCGAATAAGTCCACGAAGGTTGTACCGTCAGGGAACTGCTGGAGTACCTTTATGTACTCTTTGGCGAACATCCGCTTCTGCCCCTGAAAAGGAAGCGGTGCTGAAAGATATAATTTTCTCATTGTTGTACAGGTTTGTTTGTACGGCAAAGGTCGCCATATCCGACGAGGCAAAAGAACCTTTACGCAAAATCATACTGCAAGCGGCTTGCAGTCGCTTTGAAAGCGTTTGATAAGCGTGTACACCTTACGTTCACTCACCGCATACTTTTCAGATAGTCGGGCTACGATATACGACACTTTTTCGCCACGTTCCAGCAGCGTAGTGTAATCGGCATATAAGTCCACATATTCTACATCCTCCAGTCTGATACCAGACATTTTGAGTCTATTTATCAACTCCCTGTTAAATTTCAAGACCTCTATTATCTTCATAATCATATTTTTTTGTATCTTTGCATTGTCTCACTTATTATTGCGTATTGCGCAGCCAAAACAAAAACCGCAAAGACGGTCGGTAGGCATATTGCCCCCGGTCGCGTCTTTGCGGCGTTTTGTGTTAAATAGTAAGTGAGACGACTTTTAACAGGCCGGGGGCTTTTTTCTTTCCCCCATAAGGTTTACTCTAAATCCAGCTCGCCTCTTTCAATGGCGAAATAGATATCACGTACCCCTTTGTATGCGGCAGTTTGTTCTTCTATATCCGGGATAGAATTCCAATGCCCATCTGTGAACGTCGAGCCGTTGTGGCTGTAATCTGCTGCGCAACTTTCATCGGCAACGTCATCATGGGTGCATTTTGCCACATGGTCGTGAAAGAGCAACACCTTGGCATTCTTCGGGTCGCTGACATCAGCCTTGTAGGTAACTACATGAACAAAGCCATTTATAATGACAATACCGTTCACATCTGCTTCTACTCTCTTTTGCATTACTTTTAGTTTCATAATTCATTCATTTTAATATTACACTAACATTTCTCCATTTATCCAATCAACATTATAATAGCTTTCCTTACCTGTTTTAGGATTGACTGAGATTTTCACTTCAAGGGCAGCGAATTTATTCGGATATAGAACAGTGGACTGGCCACTTCCCCATACAATCATATAGCTGGTTGTTTGGTTATAGATAGCTATTGTTTCTCCTATCAATGTCCGGGCTATTTCAAAGTTGGCAGTCCCAGCCACACCGGGTAAGGTTATATATATGATACGATTAAACGAGCCTTTAAACAAAGCTATGGCACTTATCTTTCCTGCCATAAACTCGTAATCACCATCGGAATTGATAATCGCATATTTTGCGATATTTTGAGGAGTTATCACCAGCATTTTCTTTCTGAAAGAGCCAACGCCTGACATATAGCCATTGATAGGGTCGAGAACAATATCAGGATTGAAATTGGCATTGCCATAGTCCGTGCTTGGATTACCATTTACATCTCCGCACTGGGAGAACAGCTGTCCCTTGTCAAACACCCAACCGCCCAGCAATGCCTTTCCCTTGCTCACAACAAAAGGCTTTTCGCCATTATGCTTTATTTCGAAGTTGGCTGCTTCGACCGACACAGTACCATTGGTCAGGTCGATACCGGTGCGCTCAACGCTTTCCACAACGTCAGGGTCCTTCCATGCTGTTGCTTTAGCTCCTTCTTCCAGCTGCATTTCGGACAAATAAGCTTCGCCATCTCTTGTGTAGCCTATAAATATCTGGACATAGTTATATCCGTCTTCCATATCAAAGGTATGAGTATATTGCTTCCATTGCCCCCACGTCGATGGTATATTTGGATAACTCGTCTTCGGGGCTGTCATATCCTTTGAACGGCTTCTTTTGATTTCAATGTAAGGTTGCTCGCTTCCGTAGACTCGCACAAACATTGACAGCGTGTAGGTGCGTCCGCCCAGTGCTTTTATCACGGGGAACTTACAACCGTTCCACTCGTTCTGCGAAGCACCGTGGCGGACGATGGCGACATAAGGATTGTCAAGATGGGCAACGCTCGCATAATTCCCAATAGTAACATATTGAGCGCGCGCAAGCACCAACAACTTCAAGGGACGCAAGCTTGCCCCCTTGAGCATGTTCACGCCGCTGAAGGTCTGCTTGCTGACTGACAGACGAATATTCTCGGCATCTTGCTCAATGGCAGACATACGTCTTTCAAGCCCTTGTTTGTCTGCTTTGTTTTGTGAGATGATGCTTTGAAATTGCTGCTCATTGGCAAGGAACTTGGCTTCATTCCACTTCTGAGCACTCACCATGAATTCGGCAATGGCAGTGCGTGTCTGCCCCTTGTAGGTGGCAGTAATCTCCACCTTTCCGCTCCACTGGTTAGGACTAATACCGTCGAAGTATAGTGTATTGTCACCTACTATTCTTGCGTAGCAATTGTATGGAGTAATATCTATACTGCTGGGCACAACTTCCGTCTGTCCGAGAAACATTCGGATTTTACCCTTATTTTGCGCCAAATTTTCGATGACGCCTTTGTTATTGGTTTGAAAAACAAAGGTATTTGGCGTTACTACGAGGGTGAGAGCATCTTCCCCTTTATTGCCAGGTTCTCCGGGCTTCCCATCTTTTGGTGCCCGGCGAACTGTAAATGTGCGTTGTGCTATTATCTTTGCCATTATTACAAATTTATATTTATCAAGGAGGATAAGGGTGCATTTACACGCCCTTACCTTTTAATAAAGCTCCACGCAAAATGCTTGGCTTGCGCTTAGCAAGTCAGAGTAAGCTATATCGAGTGAGTAGCGGGCATTCGGCGCGTCTTTCGTGCACGCTTTATAGCCGCTTGTGCCCCACGTCGTGTCGATGGCGTTATTTGCTGCAAAACGCCACACGCGCATATTATGCGCCCCCAGTATCACCGCATCAGTAATATAGGTGGCCCCTTGACGTATTTTAAACCAGTGCAACAAGCTGCCACCTTCGGCAACGTTATCGCCGTTGGGCTGAAAAACGTCGATTTCGTAAGGATCTGAACCGTCGTACAGCGTACCAATGGCAAACACCTCCTTGTTTGCCGTTGCGCTTGCGGTATCGGTATCTTTTATGACACATTTGAATATCCCGACATTTACGACAGCCGAGGCTGGTACTGTTATTTCGTTGGTATTTATTCCGCTGATGCCGTTAGCATTGGCGGTTTCGAGTTTTACCCACACGCCGTTGCGTAGCTGATACCACATGTAAGATACGTTGGAGGTGTCAATATCACCGCCACGCATCAAATCACAGTGTATTTTCAGCGACTTCCCAGCATTGTCGAAAGTATCGCCGTCCGGCATGTAGAGGCTGGCAAGAATATTTGCGCCGGCATTCTCCACCTTTGTTACTTCCACCGACGCAACCACTTGTGCAGCTGCCTTTGACACAGGGTCGGTGTAGGTAGCCTCGCAAGTTATCTTCAAGCCTGTGCAATCGGTGAGGTTGGCTGCCAACTTCTTGGCAAGCCCAGTGCCTGCCGTCAGTGCCTGTGTAGCTGCCGAGCCATCTTGCTTGATTACCCGCCAATTCAAATCGCTAAGATGCGCCGTTTGGTCGCCGCTTTTTCCACTCACCAGCAATAGCGGTGTCAATGTAAGCGGTGATGCCGCATAGTTGGGCGCATACGTCTTGCTATCACGCGAAAAAATCTGCGTGAGAGCCTTATCTGTTTTGAGGACGAAGGTAAGGGTCTTACCATTCACCAACTTTTTTACCGTAAATGTTTTCTGTGCTAAAATTTCTGCCATTGTTCTTTATTTTTAAAATGTTATATTTTTCAAAACTTTTTGTCCGGACGAATTAAGGAATTTACACAAAAAAGAAGTGTCGCCCATCAAGTCGTCGTAGGTAACTTTTATTTTGTAGCCATCGTTGCTATGCCTGCCTTTCCACGCCGCGTCGCCTGCTTCGTATTCGCTTACACGCTCCCATACAAAGCGCGTAGAAGGCATCTTGCTTGTTATTTCCACGTCGTTTTCCCACACGTGGACTTCGAAGGTGGCTTCCCACGCCGTCTGTCCTTCCGTATAGGCTGCGCTGCCAGCAGAAGAAAAACCCTCGACGCGCAGCCCTGTGCCGCCGTCTTTTCCTTTAGCTGCATACTGCTTCCACTTCGGCGAATGCCCCGTTGGTTCGTCGGCGTTGTCATCGACGAGCGAAAGCCACGTGCCCCCTGCATGATACCACGCTTCATATTTGGCTGCCACCGTGCCCAGTGTCCAATCACCACGGTATAACACGTTTGGAATACGCTCACCATCGGAGCTTACCCACTCGAAATGGCGGCTATTCACATAGATTTTGTCGCTCGACAAATGGAATATTGCATTGCCTTTACTTAGCGAAAAGTCGTGAATATTCCTGTACACCTCTATTGTTCCCCCTGTCTCTTTCGAAGTGGTAATCATCGTAACATTCATGCGGTTGCGATACAGCAGCGGGTCTACACCATGGACAATATCCCACAATGTGTTATGGCCACAAAGCACCACATTGTCGCCTGCCTTTGGTACGTCATTTTTAACGTTTTTGTCGCAATAGGCTTCGTCTGCGGCGATAACGATATACGCTTCTTCGTTTGCCGTCTTTTGTCCAACCTCCGACACGCAACGCCAGTAATACGTGTTGCTGACGTTCTCATAAACACCAGCCCTTATGTTGAAGGTTTGGCACAGTGCTTGGTCGCCCGGCAACCAGTCGTTGGTGATAGCCTTGTCTCCGTCATCGGTGTGCAGGTAGCACTTCCAGCCACCATCAATGGGCACAACCTTGTTTATGATGGCATTTGCACCAGACAGCACGATATTGCCGCCGATGTGCTTGTACTCGTCTATCTGAAGGCTACGAAAGACAGCCTTGCCAATCACCTCCAAATAATCTATTTGCCCGTGGGCACGCCCGTTCTCATCGAGCCATACGCCAAAGCCGTTGATGGTCTTTTCAAAACCGAGCGTCTGAATGGCTTTCAATATGGCGTTGCCAAAGCCGTCTATGCCCGCGCCGTCCTTGAAACCTATACCCATCAAGAAGGTAATTAACCCCTGCGCAATATCAGCTGAATTCTTGCTGATGAATTCCTTCTGCGAGCGGCGTGCAGAAAAGATATTCGTATCAGCAGGCATCGTTGTGTCTCCGCTCTGTATGATGTCCGGAACATTCAGTGCTCCCACTAAGGCTCCCGTGTACTTCTTTACATCCTTAATGGAGTCGTCCACCTTCTGCATCATCCCCGTCGATAGCGCATCACTTATCTCAAGGTTCATCTTACCAGGCAGGTTCACCTGCCGACTAAGGCGTGTGATACGACTCTTACGATAGCCCGTATCTGGGAAGTATTCATTGCTCTCCAGCCGGACACGTCTGCCGATGAACAGGTCGGTACTTGTGTCTTCCATCCATACATGGTCTGTCGGGGCTTTATAGCACGATACGTCCAAGGCGTGCTCCTTATTGTACTTCTCAACAGCTGCCAGGAACTCTTTCTCTGCTATACCATAGTACTCATCAGGCATGCGCAGGTTCCAAAGTATGTATTTGTCGCCAACCTTTGGCACGAGTGTACCACCTGGCAGTTGGGTACCGTCGTTGTAGGGCCAAATCGTGATAATCTCAAATTCCTTAGTATCGCTATGGTAGTTCACTTCAAAGTAATGCTCCGTGTCAGTTCCTAATCCAGCCAACTCACTTCCTTCTTGGAACGACACACGCTTTACAAGTCCGCCTATCTCATAGTCATTCGGGTTGAACGGCAGGTCCTTATCTTTGAAGTAGTAGATGGTGAAGGGCTTTCCGTCCTTATCCTTTACTTCTTCGTGTCGCACCTCGCTGATAGTGCCCGTACGACGTGGATAGATGTCAGCAAAGGCAGCCTGCTCGTAATGGTGAATAATGCCGTACTTCTCTACATTCACATCAACATACTTTGCGCCACCTGGCAGCATCAGTCGGGAGTGGTGATACTTTTCAGGGTCTATATTGCGTGAGCTACCTATTGGGAACAGACGTGTATAGAACTTCACATTATCAGCTAAATCTCTGTCGAGCGATGTAAGGCCATTGTCGTAACCCAGCGTAACTTCTTCGCCATGCTCACACCTACAGAGGTTTAGCGTCTGACCGTCAAACCACCATTCAGTATGTACAGCGTCGGCAAGTTCCTTCAGTGCCTCCTGGCAGTATTTGCCAGTATAGTCTATTACCACGTTATCTGTACCCTCAACAATACCCACCTTGAAGTTCTGCAGTCCGTCCATACCTGCATTGATATTCTTCACAATAAGGCGCATGTGGTCTATTGGGCGTGCCGTTAGAGCAAACACCGCCTCGTTCTCACCATCGGTATTGTTCAGCACTAAGAAGCGAGATATCAGACTCTCTATGCCACGCAGCTGAAAAGAGTACTCCCATTCCATTGTACTCTTCTGTGCTGGCTTATACTTTTCCGTTGCCCAGTAACGTTCACCATCATAGTCGAGGTAATCATTCACGTCAATGGAGATACACTCGTACAGGATGAAGGAGAGTTTCAGCAGATTGTCGCCTTGTATTTCCTTATCCTGTGTGCTGCTGTCGTTCGGTGAGAACGTAGCCTTTACTTGTCCGCTGCTATCAAATAGTGTTAGAAGCATATTCAAATGGCGTTTAAACGTTATATGATTGGTTCGGGTTCACGGAACTTCACCTTATAGCTACTTGCCTGTATGCCTTCGGTCCATAGATACGTCAGTGAGCGATAGGCACTACTGTCAAGATAGAATACTTTGATTGTAAGGTTCAGTGTCGTGAATGTAATTGTCAGCCAGCCATTGTTGCCTGATTTTAAAAAGCGGATAAACGACATGTATCGTTCAAGCCACTGCTGGCGTGTAGGTGCATACTGGGCGAAGTGCAAAGTAACGTCACGCTCAGCATTGGCAGGAAATAATTGTTTGGAATACTTCTTTCCGTTATGTTCACGTATGTCTACACCTACATGGTCCTTTGCCTTGCTTGGTGCCAGGATAGCATTGAGATTATCTCTGCCACCTTTTCGTTCTTCGGTTAAGAACACACCATACTCCTTATATATATCCGTGCCATTGATAAGCACTTGTCCTTCCAATATCTTCGTCATACTTATCTAACTTTTACTCCGTCCCTAATCATTTTTTTCACATCAGCACCTATCTCTTTCAATGAAGCAGCACTATTGCCTGTGTTCTCTTCAATCTTCCGTAGATGCTCTTGTGCTGCACTCATCTTTTTTGTGACATCTTCAACGCGGTCATCAATGCTTGCCCAATGCATCTGACCACTAACGAACAACCCTTCAAGCTTTGTTGCCTGGTCTTGACTCATTGCTGTGAATGCGCCACTCTTGCCTTGTTGGGTTGTACCTTTGTCTGTCTCCTTAATAATACCTTCATTACGCAATTGTTCTATGTCATTCTTAGCACTATTGACATAACTTTCGTATTGTTCTTTCAGTGCATCGAGGCGCTTGCGGAATTCTGCATCAGTTATCTTTCCATCAACACGTTCTTCATTAAGTTTTGCAAGACTTTCGTACCACTTCTCAAGATTTTTCTGAAACTTCGCACCAACAAGATTGTTCACTGCCATCTTGTTTACCATCGTCTGCCAGTTCTCTTCTATCTCTTTGAAGACATCTTTCGAACCACTGGCGAGAGTATAAAGTGAGTTAAGGAAGTCGTCAAAGACATTCTGCCTTGTTGTTGTAGTCAGGTTCTCATAGAGAGCATCTGTTATTTCTTTCAGCTTGCCGGCTTGTGCGATGTAGTCATTAAGCTTATCAGCTACGCGACCACCATAGTCTCCCTTACCTGTATTCTGAATCTTTTCCCACATATCGACATTGGAACGTAATATCTTCATTTCTTCGGGAGTGAGATTCCACAAGTTGCCGTCCCATTTTCTGCCTATTTGAGAGCTGAAACGATTTATTTGCTCTTGACTAAACCCTTTCCAGTAGGCGTTGAAACTATGATGTGCCGAGTGATAGCCTGCCTGTTCCTGTGCAATACGTTTGTAGTTCTCGTTCGTTTCACGCTGCAGTTTCTCTGCATCGCGTGATATGCGAATAGCCGTAGCACCTCGTGCCGTCTTCATCTCGTCCGTTAGGTCCTCAATTGCCTGCTCCAGGAGTTCGTTACGTTTTGTCAGGCGATCAATTGATTTTGCCACTTCCTCCTCGTTACTGTTAGTAAACCAGCTGCTGGGACCTTTATGACTGAGCAGTCCGAAGGAAAGAACGTTACCGATACGTCCGACAACAGTATCCAACAAACCTCCAATACCTTTTACTATAATAGACTCAAGTACCTTAAATAAATTCTCTGGCAAGTCAAAAATAGCATTGATAAGATTACCGATAGCTTCCAAGATGCTATTTACAAGATCGTCTATCCAGCGCAAAGATATAAGTTCCGTCAGTGAGTTCAGAACACCAGTAACAAAGCTTTTGATACTATTGGCAAGGTCAAGTATCATTCTGGGTATTTGTGCAATAATGCCAACCATACTTCCTATGCCACTTGATAGAATGCCCGACATCGTGCCACCAAGAGAGGACAACGCATTTCCCATTGCTCCTGACACAGCACTGCCAACACTCTTTGCTATGCCGTCTCCCATGGTTGGAAGAATAGAATCAAGCGTACCTTTGAGTGCATCAACCTGTCCTACTGACTGCTGTACGCCTCCGTATCCATCTACACCCTGCCATGCCTTAGCGTTATTGAGAGCCGTTGTTAATCCAGACGTAAAGTTAGCAACTTCTTCAGATGTCCTATTTAATGCTTTGCCGAAGGAGTCCATATCCTCGCGTGCTTGTACTGTTGCCCTCCCCAGCTCTTCAGCACGTGCTTCAAGTTCATCGTATCTTTCCTTACTGATTCTCCCTTCACGGAGTCCTACCTTTCCTGCTTCCACGGCAGCAACGGCAGCAGCTTCATCTTTCTTAGCTTGGTCGTATACAGCCACGCTATCAGCAAATCGCTTGATGGCTTCGTCCAACTTCTGCCATGTCGCACTCTGGTCAGTACCGATATACTGTCTCATCTGCTGAATTAGCTCCGTCACTTTCTGTTGTGTATCTGCTGAAGCGTTCCTATAGTCGTCAGTTTCTGTGTAGGCACGCAGCTGCTCCATCATCGGTTGCATCATCTCCTTGGTCAGATTGCCTACACCGCTGAAGAGCGCATTCCAGTCGATACCACGGCTGATTTCCTCGAACGACATACTTGCCTGGCGTTCTTGATATTCCTTCTGAAGCTTTGCTTTCTGCCACTTCTTTGTTGTCTCGCTCACTTCCGAAGCATCTATATCCGCTATCTGTTGGGCATAATCTTCAGCAATCGCAAGCTTTTGCTGCTGAAAAGAGCCATAAGTCTTGAGATATTCACTCATAGCCTGCACTTCATTTCTCTGCTGCTCTAAGCGTTTCTTTTGCTCTTCTTTATTTATCTCATCTTCGTTATGCTGCTTTTTCTGTGTGGCAAGATTGCGAGATTCTGTAAGTGCATCTTCCTGTGCTTTAGTCAGTTTACCCTTTTGCGCCTTACGCCATTTATTCTCCTGTACTTTCAAATCAGCAAGTTCATTGTCGTAATTCTCTTTTATCTGCTTTCTTTTCTTGTCAGAACCTTCCTTAATAAGGTCTATCTCCTCCTGGCGGTTCTTTCTTTGTAATGCAAGAAGTTCCTTGGCAAGCTGTTCAGCTTCTTTTGTCCCGTCTTTCTTTTTCTTTTTTTTCTTTTTGTTTTTTGTAGGTGCTGCATGCCCACCAATATTATTCTTCTTTCCAATATTTGCAGCTTGCTTTGTTAAATCAGCTGCGTTCTTTAGATTATTGTCGCGCTCAGCCTCTAATTCTTTGGTCCGTTTATCATGAGCCTTCTTGTTACTATCTTTTATAATCTTACGAGAATCAATGATTCCATTAGATGTAGCAGAACCAAAACTCAATAAGGCCTTCTTAAACCACCCCATAGATGTATCTGCATTATCTGGGTTAGTGGCTTTGTGTTTAGCTAATTTTTCGTCAGCTTCTACAGCTTTATTCACCAGTGCCTGTGCCTTAGCTTGCAGAAAGAGCATCTGTATATATTGTTCTGCTTTTTGTGTCAGAACATCATACCACTTTGCTACAGAGTCATAATATCCGAAGGCTTCACCGTACTTACGGTTCATTTCCTCGCACTTCTGCTTTTCTTCTTCCTTCGTACCACTGAAATTCCTGAGACTCTCACGGATAGTATCAATTTCGAATCGAGTCTTAATCATCTCGGCTCTGCCCTGAGATTCAATTTCTACACGTTCTTGTGCTTTCTTCGCAGCTTCTTCCTGAGCATCTGAAAGTTTATTCCAAGCTACAATTACACCTGTAATAACTACAGATAATCCAAGAGTAAGAGTTGCCATAAGTGCAGTTGCAGCAGCATTAGATATACCTAACGATGTTGCAAGCCGATAATTAGCAGCTGCAAGGAACTCCTTTGCTTTTGTAAGCGTTACAAGGCGGAAGGCACTATCCTTGTTAAGAGTATTAAACACCTGCTGCAAGCCCATGGTGATAGCCATGACACTCTGCACGCGAGCTTGTATCTTTGCGAGATTCTCGTTCTCTGATGCGAATAACGACATTACACCTGTAGCTGTGGTGAATGCACCAGACAGACCATTAACTCCCGAGATGAAGCCCTGAAGGTTCGCATCGTCATTAGCGAGAATACTTGTCTGTGCACGCAAGTCTCCTAAGGTGTCGGAGAGCTCAGCTGCCTTTTGTGCCATCTTCTGGTACTCTTCGGTATCCTGCTCGCCGTTCAGACGCATACGTGCCATGTCGTTTTGCAGCTCACGTAGTTGACGCGACAATCGTTGATTGCTTTCCTTGTTGCGATTCTGTGCTTCTGTCAGGCTATTTAGAATTCCCTTTTCTTCTTCTAAGGCTTGTTTGGCTGCATTCAAATCGGCTGCTACTTCATTTTGTGCTTTGCCAGGTGCTGCGGACTCATAAGCTTTCTGTAGAGCCTTCACGTCAGCCTCCACCTGCTTGATGACACTCTTCTGCTCAGCTATCTTTTCGGTGAGCGATTTGCTGGCAGCTGCTGCTTGCTCTTCTGATACAGATATTTTCTTATATTCCTGCTCCAATTGACTGACGCCCTGCCGTGCCTGCTGATATTCTTTTTCCAACCCCTCAAGCACACCCATCTCTTCGGCAAGTACTTTCTTGCAAGCACTAATTTCCGTAAACAGTTCTTGTTGTCCTGTCCCTGGTTTCATAGTCTGCAACTTACGCTGCATACGGTCAAGGTCAGTATTGACACTATCAATTACCTTATGCTGGTCGTTGATCTTAGCATTGATAAAGAGCGAAGCACGTCGAGCTGCTCCTAAGAGCTGCTCAACACTCATCTTGCTTTTGTCAAGTCCTGCCGTGAGGTTATCACGCATAAGGAATTCTATCTCTACTGGTTTCATTGTCTTATTGGTTTAAATTACTTTGAAAAAAGCCTACTATATCCTCAGCTTCCTCCTCTTCAGTCTGATCTTTCTTCTGTTCACGGCTATCAACATAACGTGGTGCATCACTCAGCATCATGATAAGTGTCTGAAAATTTACGCCATTCAGGATGTAGTCCACGCTCCATCCCGTAGCGCTGGCTATTTGCCAGATAAATCCGAAAGGGCTATGGGAGCTTTCCCAATGGCTCTTTAACTCCCCTTCTTTCGTTGGCTCAGTCTCAGCTTCATCGGATTCGTCATCTCTGCTGATCTGATAATAGGTATAAAAGACTGTGTGCCCATCAGCAATACGAACTGGCTGAAGGCTGCCTTCTGGTACTCCCACTTCATCGAGTGCAACACGAGCCACGAAAGCAACCATACCGGCAGCCACCAGCGTTCCATCGTCAGGGCGATGATACGGCTCAAGGTCCTGCCATGCCGGGCAAGGAACTTCATCTGTTCCTTATGATCCATCGCTTCCAGTTCAGCCGCCGTCGTGTCCATTGACAGATAAGCATGCGCTATCTTTATCTGTCTTGAAAGTGTGGGACGCTTCATCGTCAGCCGGAACCGCAACGGCTCTTTCCTGAAAGGTATCCTTAAATCCTTGAGAGGGAGGGAAACGCCCGCATCAAGCAAGGCTTCCGCTCCCTCTCTCTGGATCTTCCTGATTACTTGCTCGTCCATCAGCCTTCAGTGGTATCATTGATCTCATAAGGCGCACCGCCATCCTCGGGCTTGTTCACCTTCAACTGGCATTCTACCTTCGACACTTCGGTCAGTGTGAGCTTGCCGCCGAGGTTGGCCAGAATGGTACCGTTGGGAATGGTCATAGTCTGGCCACTCACGAAGTCGATGGTCCACTTGTCTCTCAGTTCCACAAGGGAGGAGGGAGCTTTCCAGCCAGTCACCTTCTCATTGCCGCCACTGCCAGTTTTCACCAGCTCACCGCCGAGAATGTTCTTCAGGTTCTCGTAATCCAACTGGATAAGGTTGAAAGTCGGACTGACCTGTCCGTTCTTCTGGAGCAGGGTCAGCACAGGCGCATCGGGAACCTGCTCGGCTTCCACGTCCACACTCTCCGGCTTCGTGCCGCCCCAGTCCCAGCTGCCTTTCTCGATGTAACCTATCAGCGTGGTTCCTTTCTTCACGGCTGCGATGCCGTAGATGAATTTCTTGTTCTTGCTCATTTTCTAAGTTTTATAAAAGTGAATACTATTCCGATTATCCCGGACAGAAGCCCGGCACAAAAATACTTGAGCCTCATGAGGAAGGTGTTTCCGGAACTTTCCTTTGTCTCTTCCCTAAGCTCGCTATTGGACTTTCTGGCTTCCTTCAGCTGGCGTTTCAGGGTGCTGATGGTCTTGGAATATCCGGCACACACCAGTTCCAGGCTGTCGCAGCTGGCTTCAATCACCAGCTGCTCCGGCTCCTTCTCCGTCGGTGCCCTCCGCATTACCTTCACATTCGCCTGTCCTTTCCGGGCTGTGTAGCCCGCCCCGGACGGCAGCAGCCGCAGACTGTCCATGCTGAGCGTCAGGCTCACCGCTGACATCGGGACCTTCACCGGCGTTCGCCAGGTTTCTACGACGCTCACCGTGCTGTCCACGTCGAGGCGGTTCGCCTCTTGGCTCGTGGCTGTCTCCCGGCTCACGCTTTTTCTGCTCGATGCGCATGCGGTGAAGCACAGGGCAGTCATCGCTATAACGGCAGCTGTTAGCATCGTCGATGGCCTTGCGGAGACGTGCCATCTCGCGCTTGGTCGCGTTGAGGTCTTTTCTTGTTTCATTGAGTTCTTCCTTTAATGGGTTTACAATATTCTCGATAAGCACCCGGGTGGCTTTCTCAGTGTTATCAATCCGGACTGTCTCGGCTTCTACTTCCGCTTTCTCTGCTTCCGCTTTCGCTTTCCTCACGGTCGATTTCAATGTGATGATGGCTGCTATCGTAGCCACCAGGCCGCCACCCAGCACCAGATTGATAATTTCACTGAGTTCCATACCTTTGTCATATTAGGGCATTACTGCCTGATTCCTATTTCGAGCAGCCACTTCTGCACGTCAAAGGAGGGACAGGCCTTGCCTGGGTTCAGTTCATGGTGTCCAACGATGCGTATTTGGGGGAAACGGCGATGAAAGTCCACGACATAGCGTTTCAGAGCCTCGCTCTGCTTGGCAGTCCTGGTGTCCTTAGGCTTCATCGTTTTGTCGCAGCCGCCCACATATACAATATGCCGGCTGATGCTGTTGTAGCCCGCAGCACCGTTCGTTACCTCCCACAGGTCAACATTGGCATCCTCATTGTTGTCCACCAGCCGCTCTATGCTTCCGTCGAGGTGCACCATATCCGTGTAACCCACCTGCTTCCAGCCACGCCCTCCCTTGCTTACCGGGTCGGTGTGCCAGTGGCGTATCTCCGCGGAGCTTACCTCACGGTCTTCCGGCGTGGCGGTGCAGTGGATTACAAGATACTTTATCGGCTTACTCATCGCCTTCAGGATTGGAGTTAGGGTTCTGTTCCTGACCTGCTGCGCCGGTATCCGGATTTTCGTCCGTACCGCCCTCACTTTCGTCCGGCTGGCTGCCATCTTCCTCTGTGCCGAGGATATATGCAGGGGCAGTTTTGCCCTTGAACTCCTTGCACAGGCCACGGTCTATGAGCGACTGGGCGCGGTCTTTGTCTTTCACCTCCAGAATGGTATCCGGGTCATACACTGTTACATGATCGTCCCTGTCGCGGAACGCACTTGTTACTTTCAGTTTCATACGCTTGTTATCTGTTTTATGGTTTGATTTATCCCTCAGGAAGGCTGGGGTCCTTGTAGCCGCTCATCATCACTGCACCAGCATCTGTCTTTTTCGGCATGCAGATGAAGTAGTGGCGGAAGTTGATGAGTGAACGCTGGTTCTGCGGGTCCGTCGATGCCTCACTGTAGTACATCTTCGTGGAACCCGTAGCCTTGAAGACACGAGGTACATAGAAGGCGAAAGAGCACTGGAACTCACCGGTCGCAGCACTGGCACCGACATCCTTTTTCTTGCCGGCAGTGGTGTACAGCGGATTGTTCGCAAACTCATAGATGTCAAAGCCGTACAGCCTGCCTACCGTGCCGTCATTGCGGTTGATGTTGTACTGTTCCTTGAACACCTGGGATACTTCCAGCAGGTCGTTCGCATGATCGCTGCAAAGCACGAGGCGACGTCCCTGGGCAGGAACTTTCAGCTTGTCCAGCGCACGTTTCAGGTTCAGCAAATCGGTCGGCGTCATCTTCAGGCGTCCCGTTACTGGATCGCGCTTGCCCGTAGTCTTCAGTACGGGCGTGGTGGCAGTGTCTTCCTTTGCACACAGGGCGTGGGCGGCCTTGGCAAACTTCCCGTCATTTATTGAATTGCCGTGGCTCTCTTTCACGCGTCCCATTTTGTCATAGCTCAATGCGTAGAGTTCGTCATCGGTAATGGGTGTTACCTTCGTCTGGAACTTGTCCAGCTTGATGGCGATGTCCTTGTCATCCAGTGCCTGGAGGGGAATAGGATAGGTCGTGTTGTTGATCAATACGTCAGGGTCCACGCCGACCTCTACAAGGTGGATGACATCGTTGCTCACGATACTCGAACTGTCCGGAATGCCGTCAAGGAAAGTCGCCTCCAGACCACGGCGCAGGTATTTCACCAGCTCACCAGTCCATATCTCGGTATAGACGCCCACACGGAGACTGCCGGCGGGAGCCGCCTGTCCGATGACGGCAGCAAGTACGTTCATGCCGACGGCACCCGTCATGGAAGACAGACCGGCAGCGACGGCAAGGGTGCCGCCTACCAGGCAGTTCATGAGAACCGCCATAAACATTGCAATCATTCTTGTCATTGCTTTCTGATTTTTGTTGTTATACATGTTAAATCTCGCATTCAATACCGTATTCTGCCTTGTACAGCTTCTTGTACTGTGCGGGGCTCTCTTCACGGAGCTTCTCCAACTCTTCTGCAGGAACCTCGCTCAGCTTTTTGTATTCGGCATTTCCTCCAGACGGAGCTCCACCCTGATTGCCTACGATGGAACTCAGCTTCACCTGTGGCGACATGGCATCAAAGGTTGCCTTCAGATCTTCGGCACCGAGCTTCTTTCCCAGTTCCAAAAACTGCTGTTTCTTGTCCTCACCGATTTTCTTCTCGGCCACGGCGGCGTTCACGAGGGTTTCAATACGTGCGGCACGCAGCGTGTCGCATTCCGTGCGGAGACTGTCCGCCTCCGCACCCTTGGTCTTCAGCTTTGCCAATTCTGCACTGATGGCAGCTTCGTCGGCATCTTTGGGAAGACCTAACTCAAGGGCTAATTTCTCTTGATCCATTTCTTTTGATTTTTGATTGTTGTTACTATGCAGCAGCGGCAGTACCGTGCCGCCATCCTTACCTAACTCTATGCGCTGCCCGTCTTTCTGCAGCACGATGGCATCGTCATTCGCGCCGATGTCTACCAGCGATACTTCGAAGAGCTTGCTCTTGGTAATCGTCGGGCTGCTTTGCCCCTGTACCAGGTGTTCTGGGGACTCGCTCAACTCCAAGATGTCAATGCCCACGCTCACCATTTTCAACGAGCCGAACTCCCACTGCTTCTTGCAACGTCGGCTCAGCTCGGTCGCCTCGTCGAACACCAGTTCGCCGGTAACTTCCTCTCCTTCGACCTTCAGGTCTTTCACCAGACCGATAACCTGACCACGCTCGTGCATGTACAGCAATACGGGGTTGCGGTTGTACTGTTCGATATTCATACCGGCCGTCAGGACACGCGTACCATAGCTGTTCAGGCTCTCGTTGCTGATTCTTACTCGTTTTGTCTTACTCATATCATCGCTTTTTGATGCAAAGTTGCGGTATTTAAGACAGCCTTCAAAGAAAGTGTGAAACGGTTGCACACATCTGTGAAAGCATTGCACACTTCTTTTCCTGCCTGCCTGAAAAAGGGCATCTTTGCAGTAGTTTTTAATACAATCCATAAAAACGTTTTTATGACAAAGGCAGAAATTGAACAGAAAAAGACCATCGGGAGGTCGTTGTACCTCTCAGGAATGGAGCAGACGGAGATAGCCGACCAGCTGGGTGTGTCGCGCGTTACCGTTTCCAAATGGTGCACCTCTGAAGGATGGAAGGAGGCGCGCGCCGCAAAGAACATATCACGCCCGGAACTGGTGAACAAGCTCCTGCTTACCATCGACGGTTTGATAGAGAGTGTGAACAAGTCAAAGGACCCGACGCTCATCGGCTCGCTGGCCGACAAGCTCTCAAAACTCTCGGCAACGATAGAGAAGCTCGACAAGAAGGCAAACGTCATCGATGCCATAGAGGTGTTCATGGCTTTCAACCGCTGGATTCAGGATCAGGCTTCCTACGACCCGGAGATTACGCCGGAGCTTATCAAGGCCATCAACAAGTACCAGAACAAGTTCCTCATGGAGCGCATGCAAAACCCGTCCACATTATAGTATCACGCTATGGCAACAATATCAGAGCTCAAGAAGATACAGCAGGAGTGGCAGGAACACTGCCGGTTGATACAGAGCATTACGGACACGAAAAGTCTTGTCCGCGAGAGTTCCGTGCAGAAGGAGCAGCGCATTCGCAGGCTGCAGAAGGACTATGCCGCATTCTGCGAATACTATTTCCCTCATTTCCTGCAGCTGCGCGACAAGGTTACGGGTGAGGTTATCCGTACCATCCACAATGCACCGTTCCACAACGCCGCAGCTAATAAGGTAAAGAACACTCCGAACCTGAAAGCTGTCTTCAAGTGGCCTCGCGGGCATGCCAAGTCTACGCACATGGATATCTTCACTCCGCTGTGGCTCATGTTCCAGTCCAAGAGGCTCATCAACTTCATGGTGCTCGTCGGCAAGTCAGAGGACAGCGCAAACAGGCTCCTCGGTGACATTCAGGCGGAGCTCCAGTATAACAAACGAATCATCGCCGACTTCGGAAAACAGATGTCTATGGGCAACTGGACGGAGGGAGAGTTCTCCACAAAGGAGGGGGTATATTTTCTGGCATGTGGGCGTGGGCAGTCGCCGCGTGGTCTCCGAAAGCGGGAGGCGCGGCCCGACTACATTGTCATCGACGACCTTGATGATGACGAACTCTGCCGTAACGAACGCCGTGTACGTGAACTCACCGACTGGGTCAAGGAAGCACTCTTCGGGTCGCTCGACGTGGGACGAGGACGATTCATCATGGTCGGAAACCTTATCTCAAAGACCTCCGTACTGGCTAATATCTGCAAGATAAAAAGTGTGCATGTATCAACAATATATGCCGTGGACAACGAGGGAAACCCCGTGTGGCAAGAGAAGTGGACAAAGGAAGAAGCACAAGAATTTGCCGAGTTCGTGGGCTACCGCGCGTGGAACAAGGAGATGATGCACAACCCTATCGTAGAGGGCACGGTGTTCCGGCAGGAGTGGATACGGTGGGCAAAGCCACCGGCATGGAAGGACTTCTCCGAATTTGTCCTCTATATCGACCCGTCGTGGAAAAGCAAGAAGACCAACGACACCAAGGCCGCCAAGCTCTGGGGTAAACACAAAACCTATCTTTGGCACCTGCGCGCTTTCGTGCGCAAGGCCTCTGTTGCCGAACTCGTCCGCTGGTGCTACGACCTCTACGAATGGAGCCAGGAAATCGGCATTGCCATACGCTTTGCCATCGAAGCAAGCTTCATGCAGGATATTCTCCTCGATGAGTTCACCACGGAGGGAGAGATCCGAGGCTATCAACTGCCTATTACCGGCGATACACGCAAAAAGCCGGACAAGTTCCAGCGCGTCGAGGCCATCAGTCCGCTCTGGGAACGGGGCTTTGTATACTACGACATCTCGCAGAAGGAAGACCCGGACATGCTGGCTGGTATTGAACAGACGCTCGCCTTCGAGAAAGGTATGGCTGGCAACGACGATGCGCCCGACGCAGACGAGGGAGCCATCTATATCCTTCAGAAGAATACAAGGCAACAAATGTTTTCACCGAGATTCGGCCGTCGGCCGACCTCAAAAAACCAATGGTAGCGCAAGTGAGTGCAAAGCCAAGCTTGCTTGAGCTGTGCCGAATGCAGCCTACCTTCAATAAAATTAATGGTAATTATGTACAGACTTATTAAAGACATCATTTTCGGCATAAGATTCAAGCGTGCCGTAAAAAAGGCAGACTACTGCCACCATATCACCCATAGAAAGTATATGGTGCTTGTTATCAACAAAAAGTTGGAGGTACTTTCCAAACAGGAACTGAAGAAGTTTATCAGGGGTGGTGTTTTCAAAGAAGGCACAACCATAGCTGACTTGGAAAAGAAGGCTTTATACATCACATTATAATAAATGAATAGGTATGTTTATCACGAATGAAGATTACAAAGTCGTTATCGGAGAACAGGCGTTGAAAGTGATTTCACAGGTCAGCGAAGAGAACCGAAGCAACGCCGAGACAGAAGCTATAGAAGAGATAGCCGGATATCTCCGCCCGAAATACGACACAGAGGCTGTATTCAGTGCCACGGGCAACCAACGTAACAAGCTCGTGGTAATGCGCGCCTGCGATATTGCCATCTACCACATGGCAGCGTCTACGCCGCAGAAGATGGGTATGGAAATACGCAAGGAACGCTATGAACGAGCCATCAAGTGGCTGGAGGGAGTACAGGCTGGAAAGATTGTGCCGGACCTGCCACTCGCAATCGATGAGAATGGCGACACCATCGGTCTCCCGATGAAGTACGGAAGCCAAAAGAAGCAAAGATATAACTGGTGACTACTATGGCAAGAAACAGGAATAAAAACAACAAGATGCTGGTGCATACACCTTTCGGCACGCTCCAGCTGGCAAAGAATGACGCAAAGCGGTTCCATAAGACGGTGATGGAACTGCAGCGCACCACGGACTCTCTCACACGCAAGGACATCGGCGACTGGCGTACGGCTTGGCAGATGGCCATCAACGCCGACAATCCGAACCGCCAACGTCTCTATGACGTTTATCGTGATGTGGAGGTAGACTTACATCTTTCGGGCTGTATTCAGCAACGAGAGGGCTTTGTGTTAGCTCGTTCCTTTAAACTTGTTAATGAAAAAGGCGACGAAGACGAACAAGCAGTTGATTATTTCAATAAGTCATGGTTCAAACAGCTTATGAAATATGCATTGGACGCCAATTATTGGGGCCATTCGCTCATTGAACTTGGCGAATTGATGACTGATACCAATAATATGCTTTATTATAATGGCGTAAAGCTTATTCCGAGAAAACACGTTATTCCTGAATATAGTAGAGTCGTTAAACAGTTAGGCGACGAATGGCAGTCGGGTATCAACTATCACGAGCCTCCATTTGTTGATTGGCTCATTGAAGTAGGGCAGCCTGATGCTCTCGGTCTTTATCTTAAAGCGGCTACACAAACGATACCTAAGAAGAATGCATTAGCTTTTTGGGATACCTTTGCCGAGATTTTTGGCATGCCGATGCGTATAGCACGCACAACTACCCGTGATGACAAGGAACTCTCTAAAATGGAAAAGATGATGGCTGATATGGGGACAGAAGGCTGGGGTATCTTCCAGCAGGGAACGGATATCGAAGTTGTAGAGTCTACCAAAGGAGATTCCTTCAATGTCTATGACCGCCGTATCGATCGGGCAAACTCTGAACTCTCCAAACTCATTATCGGACAGACAATGACCATCGAGGACGGCTCTTCACTATCACAATCAGAAACTCACCTCGAGGTATTCCAAAACCTTGTAGATTCTGACTGCGACATGCTCCGTGATGTCATTAATAATCAGTTAATCCCACGTATGATACAGCATGGATTTCCATTGCAAGGTATTCGCTTCGACTGGGATTACAGTGCGGACTATACGCCGGAGCAACAAGTGGCTTACGAGCAGCTCGTCTTGAACAATTACGAGGTGGATCCATCCTACTTCGAGGAGAAATACAACATGCCCGTAGGCGAGCGCAGGCAGCAGGTTCCCGTTCTTGGCCCCACACCCCCCGACGGTGGCGGTAAAGAGCCCAAGGGCGATAAAACACCCAAGCCAGGCAAAAAGAAGCGACAGGGACAAAATAAACGCCCTTTTTTCGACTGAGCCCCTCTGACTACGAGGGGCTGCACGAACGCTATACCCATCTGCTGGACAAGTCCGCACTGCAAGCCACTTTCAACCGTGAAGAGGATATAAGGAAAGAACTCTCCACGCTCTTTGAGGGAATGATGCGGACACTTTACAAGGTGGAGGGGGCACAGTTCCGCATTGAGATTCTGGAGACGCCTAAAATGCGGAACTTCATTGAGGCGCATGCCGCTGCATTGGACTCTTCCTTTGAGAAAGTAGCGATGTCCGATACGATGCGAAAGCGGCTGCAACGGTCTGACTACATATTCTCCGGCATGAAGACCTTCCACGAACTGAACGAGGCGTTCCCGTCGCTACTCGATGAGGACGGCAATAGAAAGTCATTCGAACAGTTCCTGAATGACGTTCAAAGCATTGACAGTACCTACAACGCCAACTATCTCCGTGCCGAGTACAACTTCGTGCAAGCCTCCGCACAGATGGCTGCCAAATGGGAAAGTTTCATGCAGGACGGAGACCGGTACAACCTCCAGTACCGTACTGCAGGAGACGATAAGGTACGCCCTGAACATGCCGCTCTTGACCGTGTAACGCTGCCCATCACTGACCCGTTCTGGGAAGAATATTACCCGCCGAACGGATGGAACTGCCGCTGCACGGTTGTACAGGTACGCAAGTCGAAATATCCCGTCACACCACACGACGAGGCGATGGCTCTCGGAGAAGAGGCAACGGGCAAGGATACAAAGGGGATATTCCGTTTCAATGCTGGACTGGAGCAGAAGTCCGTACCCGACTACAACCCCTACACCATACGCCGCTGCAGGGACTGCGATATTGCCAAAGGTAAACTGAAACTTGCCTTCATTCCTGACAATGAACTTTGCGCTGCTTGCCGGCTTATAAGGGCTCAAAAACACGAGAACATAGGGGCTGCAGAGCGTATCCTGAAATATGATGAGAAGACATGGGAAAGAACCTATGTATCACCAAAGGACATCGGACTTGTGGCTACGCAATTGGAACGCATTGCGGAAGCTACGGCCAGCAATGCAGAAAGGAGCAAGTTCAACAAGGAAATGAGAATGTGCAAGGTTCTTGCCGACAACGGGCATGATGTCGAATACCTGCAAGGCGTGAACAGACCCGCCAGACAGACCTACGATATTAGATTCGACAAGGTAAAGGCTGACTTGAAATGCGTAACCGGTGGAGCCGGCAATATCGTGAAGTATGCCAAGAAGGCACTCACAAAGCAAGGAGGCGAGGCGGTTGTCTTCGAGATACCCACACATGATGCGAAATACTATGCCGCTCTGACAGAGGCACGACGAAAGTGTACTGGTAGAATTTTCTTCTATATAGCAGACGAAATGGTATTGAAGGAACTGAAGATATAAAAATAAGGCCGCTGAAAAGCGACCTTGGGGCGGTACACGGTCATTACTTCGACCCTGTCCCTACGTATCTCTACGCACTGCAAATATACAATAAAAATCCGTTACTTCCAACAAAAGCAGCGGATTTTTTGTTTTTAGCCTTGTTTTTTCGTTCAAAGGCTCTTGATGGCCACACACTGGTAGCTTTCTATGTTCTCGACAATTTCCTCGTGGTTGTGGTTTGTCCGGCTTTCCACCAGGTCAAATTCCATGAAAGTCTCGCCTTCCATGCAGGTCAGTGCCTTGTGGATTTCCTCCAGCAGGTCGAATACCTTCAGACTTTCCTCCTGGAACTCGCTGCCGGCACTGACGCTGCCCGTCCAATCAGTCACCACATGCAGGTTCACTATCGGCTCGGCACGGTATTCCACACCGTTCTGAACAGCCTGCCATTGAATGGGGGCGAACTCCACGAACACAGCGGGACGTTCCCACTGCTCCTCCTGCTCGATGAACTCGACGTTGTGGTTCCACAGGTCGATATGCTTGATGACCCCGCCGCTTACTGTCTTCAGCTTATCGCAGAGCATCTTGTACAGTTCCTTTCTCATTTCTCGTTAATCTCGAATTCAAAGTTGATATACTCGGTGATATTCTCCTCAATGATTTCCCGGACGGCTTTCTCCACTTCCGGACTGGTGCCCAGGAAACGGCGGCGCGGTATCCTGATGGTCGTACCGGCTTTCTTCAGGGCCATGAACTTCCAGAACTCGGCTTCCTCGGAAAGCTGCACCGTGCGCTTGTCATTCCTGCGACTGCCGTCCTTCTTCCTGCCGAACGAGCCGGTCGCCTCGTAGTATTTGTGCCAGAAGTACCGTTTCATCTTCGTTGTCACCACAATCTCGCCGCCCTCATTGTGAATGGCTGCGTGGGGTTCTTCGGTGAAGAAGGTTATGCTGTTCTCCGTTGTCCGGCTCTGTATGCTTCTGCGGAGCCGTCCGGTATCGACCAGTATATGGCCACCCGGGCGCGTGGGGCTCTTGCGACGCTGCCACGCTTCGCCGAAGAAGGACTGACGCTCGAAGTTCCGGTCGAACTCGTCCGTCATCTCCACGCGGATGTCATTAAGGATTCTTCCTAAAATACGACGGGTCTCTTGTTTCATCTTCTATAAACAGCTCAGGGAACAAAAAGCCCTCTGCTGAAAGCTCCGAGCTGTCCTCGATTCCAGGACTGCCCGATGCCTTCAGCAGATTGTAGAAGGTGCGCTCGCTGATGCCGTACTTGGGATAGACATAACGCTTCCATATCTCACGGTTCGGAAGACCGGTCTTTACGTAAGTGTCATAGATATGGTTGATGTCGGCAACGCGTTTGGCATAACTCTTTCCTTTCCTTTTGTTCACAGCTGTGGGATTTGTTAGGATTGTTGACTGTTTCTGTACGGGCGGATGTCAAGGCTCATCTTGCAACTCACCAGCACCCTGCCGCTTCCCTCACACTGGGGACACCGGACATGTGTCTGTGTCCCGTCTATACTTACCTTTTGGAAGCCCGTGCCATGACATTCACGGCACAGGGCTACCTTGGGCGTTTTAGATATTTCTCTGATCATACGCCGGTGTCCTCCTTCTTGGGCTCGACATAGAAGGTTTCATCCTGCGTAACCTGTATACCACATTCCGTCATAGCCTGCCTTATAGGAACTTCTACAAGTGATGGAGAGTCCGAAACCTCCATTGACACGTTACCATCACGATCAGTAAGCAGCTTATCCTTGGCAATCTCTTCTGTCTGGCGGATATAGTCTGGCAGAAAACGCTTAACAAGTTGTAATGCGCTTGCCCATGTGAAGCCTTTTAACGTCTTCAATTTCGGTGTCCCGGTGCGGAAGCCGATGGTACCATGAGCCATGTCGAGACTTTTCTTTTTGGAGAACAACTCAGCCTGGTTCTCTGTGGCGAATGCCTGCAGGGTGTCGAAAGCCTTGTCTTTCTCCTCAGTGAGAGTCGCCAGCTTGTCAGCATACTTCTCACGGATCTTGGCACACTGCAGCTCGATGTCCGCATTGATTTTCTGTACCTGTGCATCGCTTTTAGCGTAGGTTGCAAACGCTTCATCGGCGGCTTCTCTGCTCACGCCTGTGATGATTACTTTCTTTTTTCTTGTTGCCATTGTCTCTTCTTTTTATAGGGTTTATAACTCGTGTTCTATCACATCAATAACCTTGGTTTCTGATACTGAAGCAATCTGATAGTCTATCATGGTGCCGTCCATAATCGTTCGGATAGTGTCCTTGCAGTTGTCGAAAGAAGAAGCCTGTACCAGATAGTAAACCTGCGTGTGCTTTTCTCTTTCCGTTTTCTCGTCAATGGTGATAAACTGAAGTATGGCCTTGTAGTATCGGTCGCATGACTCTTGCTCGTTGAAGAACACTTCTTGGAATTTCATCGGGTTGATGTTTACAACCTGAATTTCTCCGGACACATAGCTGCCAAGGAATTCAATAGCCGTCTTTTCTGCCTCTCCGAATGAAAGAGCCTCGACCACATAACTCTCGGTCACTTTCTTTTCATACCCGTCCTCATGCACTTTGTCATAGCGCATCTTGGCTTCAAACCAATTGCTTGTTTTTGTTCTCATTGTCATATTCAACTATTTTGATGATTACTAAAACTAACTTTCTGCCATATAAATTATTAAATAAATTTCCCCTCACTGGTTAATACCTGCCAGTTCACTTCCTGCCGTTCGGTTTCAAGTTCATAGGCAAGTTGCTCAAGGCTGTTGCTATAATCCTCATTGCTCATGTCCTTACCGAGTTCCCGAATGCGCTCCATAGAGCGTTTTACAAATTCTCTTGATGTCATGTTCATTAACTTTCTGCTATATTACCCATCGGGACATAAACAAATGAGGTCGTATTCCTGTGTTCATCTCGTGATGGCTTCGGTTTCAACCCGCCTTTGCGCATAATGCTGCGCAGCTTCGTCTGCAGGGAGTCCAACTCTTCCAATGTCAGCCGGGCAAATTCCTTTCCGGCAATCCTCGGGTGGCGACAGAAGTCATTGATGCGTTGCCAGTCGGTCGTATCAATGCCGGCTTGTTGCATCAGCTTCAGGCATACGCTGCGCGCCTTCTTCACTTGCACTTTCCAGCCCGTCAACTCCTCCATCGATGCGCACAGTTCGCCATACTCCTCTGAGGTCATCTCGCGCAGGCTGGTTGTCCGCCCACAGGTGGTACAATACACCAGCGTCTCCTTGTCCGCACCAGGCAGTTTCTTCAGCAAACCATAGAAACGCGCGTAGTTCCGTTCCGCTCCCATAACTTTTCCTCCTTCCAGTCTTTGTAATTCTGCCGAGCGTGGGCCACTGCTTCGGGCAAAGTTCCCTTGATGTCGCCGACACCGAACAAGGGTACACCATTCACACAGGCATAAAGCTCGCCATTGAATTCCATCACCTGCACGGCTTCGCGTGCCTCTGCGTCGAGTTGTGTCTGACGTTTGTACTCTATGCTTGCAGCACGCTGTTCGTGCCACACCTGCAATCGCTTTTTGATTTCTTCTAAAAAGTTACTCATAATCGTTTATATTAAATTGATGTAAAACTTATTCCCATTGATATTGCCCTGCGCTCCATCACTTCCGAACGATGAGTTGCCGCTGTTATGAACGCCTCATTGGAAGCACGGGCTATCTCATAGCCTTTCTTTCGCAAACCATTACGGAGGCATATTTTCTCTTTCGGTGCCTGCACCACCCGAAGCTTTGTCTTTTACTCCAAACCAAATATCACTCTGCGCTTCTCCGCCTTGAAGATTTTCTTGCGCTGTTCGCCAATGTGGCGGTGCATAGCGTCAAAGGCTTCTGCCGACATTTTATCCTTCTGCCGTTCGCCTTTCTTGAACTGATAAGCCTTGCCGTAAATCAACAGGTTCTTCGCTCCAGCATTGCCACCATTGGCTCTGTTCACTCTGGCAGCGTGTTCGGAAGCATTTTGCTGCATGGCTTTTGTAAAGTCTGGGTGTTTCACCAATCCCATATCCCGTGCAATCCTCACTACTGTTCTGTGCGAGATACCAAGGTGTTCTGCCACTTCCGCATTTTTGGTATTACAGAAGTTATCGCGCATCCATTGCTGTTCTGCCTCAGATAGGATTATCTTGCTGTATTTATTTCTTTCCATTGCTATTCTTCTGCTTTCCACTCGACGGTTATCACGGCGTCAAGTCTGCCGCTGCCCTTGCATATCGGACACTCCTTCTTATAGCGTTCCTGCCACTCGTCCTCCTGCCAGTGGTAGCCGTTGCCTTGACAATAGGGACACTTGTGTCCACGGCTCTCGATATGGTCTGTCATACGTCCACCTGGAGTCATTCGATCTGGTTTAATTTCAATTATCCGTCTTTCCTTGCTCATATCTCTTATTGTATTTCAAGTTGTACATGAAAATGAAACTCCTTGCACAGGCGTTTTATCTGTATAATCTTGAAAGGCTCTCCATCAAACGAGAAGAATATAGTCCTCTCCCGTGTCTGTACCCTCACACCTTTCTTTCTTAACCTATACAGCAGGTTGCCTCGTCTGCTTGCCATATCATATTTTATTTGATGTCCTTAAAATTCCTTCTTCCCACACCACGAAGCTGTTGCCAGCGTCGGGATTGAAGCGTCCCTGACAGTATGCCCTGAACCCCACGACCCGCACCTTCACGCCCGCCTTGTAGCGGAGCCGGAGTGCAGGCTTGCCCAGTGGCTGTCCCTTGGCCTCCATACTCACGAAAATAAAACTCTTCCGAGGGAAACTCTCAATCAGTTTCTTGGTCTCAGGCCATTCCCAGCCGCTTTCCTGAAAGCTGTCTACGATGATGAACTTCGCACTGTGTCGCTTTTTCAGTCTGGCGGTCAGGTCTTCTATCGTGTCCTCAGTTACCACGCGGAACCAGCCCTGGCACTTCTCCATCTCAAAGAGTTTTATCCTGTCCTGGAAGCTCTGGCTCACGCCCTCCTCATAGCTCGCATACAATACCTGCCCATACTTCGTCAGCTCACGGGCCAGCTGCATCACGAACGAACTTTTCCCGGCGGCACTGGATCCGCTGATGAACCAGGTGGAGTTCTCCTCAGGCAGGCCGAAACATTCCGCCCAGCGGCCACCCCACGGCAGCGTCTTGTATGTTTTCGCCGCTATCTCCTTCGGACTGTATGCGCGCTTTGCCATAACTACTTTTTCAAAACCTCTATTAAGTAATCGGCAGCCACACGAGATAACCATGCCACACTTCGGAATACATCTGCAGCAGTATTATCACCCTCTAATTTTGCCTGTTGGCAGGTTTGAACATAAAGGTCTTTAGCTATCTCATACCTGCGCTGCTCCCAGTCTATCTCATTAGCCTTTGCCATTTCTTTTCGGATACCGATAACGGCTTCCATAGCCTCCATTTCTATTTTTGTCATATTATCCAAGTAAAATAGTTAGTCCCTTGTCTGTAATCTCCACATCATTGCGGTCAAAATCATATTCCTCATCATTATTTTCATCATAGTATCTGAAGAAATCGTTAATCTGACCTTCTGCGTATTCTCTCAATTCTCCAAGATGGGTATCCTCGGGAACATACCCTGTGTATTTCATTACGATGCTTACACGTTTCATATCATGCTCCTTTCTTCAGTTTTTCAATTTCCGTATATACTCGCCTAAGCCCGCCGCCGCTCTTGCGCACTATCTGCCCGATGTCCATGCCCTCAGGGGCGTTCACCGTAGCCACCACGCGTGCCTGCTCCAGCAGGAATGCCTTGCGGTCTTCCGCCTGATCTGGTGTTACCCGGCTGTACTTGCCGCCGTAACGACTGAATATCTCTGCATAACCCACTTTCTGATGTTCCATCATGCGGTCTATCTTGGCACGCAGCCCGTCGGCTCCCATCATGTACCAGCCGCAGCACATTTCAGTGGCGTTCCACAAGGCTTTCAGTTCCAGAAAAGCCTCGTACTGCAAGTCCCCGGCTTCGTCCAGAACTACCAACGGACGCTCCATTGAGCGAAGGTAATACACAAGATCCTCATAGGTGTCCTGATACTTGCCGCTTATGCCCACGCCGAACTCCTTGGCTATCTTCTTCACCAGCGCGCGCTTGGTCTTTACCTGTGAGCAGTCCACATACACGGCATTGCGATGTTCGTTCACATACCAGCGTGCCGTATAGGTCTTGCCAATATTCGGCAGGTCGCAGAGTATCACGCTCAGGCTGCGCTCCTGGCACGCCTCCATCTGCAGGCTGATATACTTGAAGGTCTCCGTCTGCGCTCCTTTCCACTCAATCGTCTCGCGGAGGTTCACATCCAGCCTCCGGGCGATGTTCACCCAGTTGGCATCGCTCAGGGCCTTTTCCGTCTGCCCCTTCTTCAAGCCGTTATACACGCTTGGAGAGATGCCCAGTGCCGATGCGTGTTTCGCATCGCTCGGATAGTTCTTGCGGTTGGCGGCTATCGCCTCCAGTATCCGCTGTTTCTGTGTCTCACTAATCATATTCTAATGGCATTTTAATGTTATTCTATATATCTGCTACCGCATGGCTTGACGCACTTACCGGTGGCATAGGCAGGGACTTCTCCTCATGCGTGGCAATGGTCAGTTCCTTTGGCTCCGTCTGTGGCAATGCTGCCGTGGTTTTCATCACGCCAACCTTGGTAATGGCATGCTCTTTCAGATATTTATTGAAGTGGCTCACCTTCTTCTGTTGCTTCTCGAACTTTTCTCTGTCCTCATCTGTCTGCTCTGCCATCACGCGGTTGTAAGTCTCTATTTTCTCCACCATGTCGATGTATCGCTCACCTTGATAGAGGTACACATCTTGCGGGGCACCCTCTTCGTCGGGCAGGTAGCATGCTGTTACCTTGTAGTTGTTCGGGGCAAGCCTTTCCAGCACCTCCGGACTGCTCAGCCACCAGTCGGCATAGTTCACGCGTACCGTCGAGTTTCTGCGCACGCTTGTTTCCACGCTCACGCCAATCCATCTTGCAAGCATCCGACGGTCCAGTGGCCACAGTTCGGGGTTCACGTTCTCCACAAGCACTTCCCAACGGGTCTTGCCGGGCCATTTCTTCTGGTCGCTGTGAAGCGAGTGGTTCCATTCCCAGTTGTCCTGCCGGTCATCGGCCACCAGTTCGTCCCAGCTGTAGTATTTCTTTTCCTCGTACAACTCGTTGCTTGCGTCGCTCACCTTCTTCTGCTCGACCCTGCGCTTTCCCTTGCCGAAAGGACGCCCAATACCTGCATGGTTCTTGTGGATGATGCTGGTCTTCTTCGCACCGTTGTAGTGCTCCGCACGCTTCTCCTGTGAGTTCTGTGGGGCACAGAACCTAACGAACTCGAATACCACACCGGGACTTAGGTAGGTGTCCCGCCATTGCGACATCAGGTGGTTCTCCACCTCTATGCCCCTTGGCGTGCCCCAGCCGTTAGTGGCAAGAAGCCGGAACATGTCCCTGAAGCAGTCCACCACCAGGGGCGTGTCCTTGTCCCTCGCATAGCTTGCACCTATCACGCACTCGCTCACATCGTCGTAGGCATAGTAGGCATGTACCCACTTCTTCGTGTCCTTCAACTTGCGGCTCAAATCCACGTCGTCCATCGTAATCTGGCTCAGTGAATAACGGCCGTTGTGGCGATGCATGTGGGGCAGTTGCTCGTGCATCAGCGTAACAGGCATCAGCAGGCGCTGGTTGATGCGCAGCTTGTTCATCGGCTGGTTCAGAATGTTGCTGATGGTGCTCTCGCTGAGTACCAACGGCTCGCCGTTCTTGTCGGTGAAATCGTCGGGGTTGAGCAACTCGCCGGTATCAAGGTGGAAAATATCGAGCTCGCCGCAGAGGAACATCTTCCACTGCTCCCAGACTGTCGTATTGTAAGGCTTGTTCTCAAGACAGGATAGGCTCAGCACAGCCTCCTCAACGGCCTTTGTTACCAGCCGCTTGTTCTGGTTGCCGAACTTGCCGCTGATGAGGCAGCCGTAACCCTCACGCTTGTATTCGTTCACCTTCTTTCTAAACCGCAGTGTGCTTGTAGGCAATGTGTGTCCGAGTTCCGAACGTAACGCATCGATGGCATCCGCCATATAATCCCAGTTGTACTTCTCACCCATCAGCTTGCGCGCCGTTGCAGCACGTTCGTACAGCTTGATGCAGCAGTTCAGCACGCTCGCATTCGTTACGTATTCACGGATTTTCTCGGGGTATTGCTGTAGGTCCACGCCAGTCTTTTCCTCATCGCGAAAGAACGCCACAGCTTCCTGGTCTGTTTCATAGTTCTCCATTACCCACAGGCGCAGGTGAGTCTGTGCACCGTCAGGATAGAGTTCCTTGACCTTTTCCTTGTACTTGCCGGGGAGGCTGTCAATGGAAACGAGGGCATATTGTCCGAGAGCACCACCACCACGGCGTACCACATCGACTTTTTTGCGACGTGTCCAGTTCTGGTAGTTTGGCTCACTGACAATACCACCATCAACCAGCTCGCGGGCCGATATACACCATTTGCCTTCGTAGTACTCCATCGTGCGCCTCCTTTATCTAAGTGTCGAAGCCCAGTCCTGAATCCCTTGAATGTCGCTTGTCATCACGTTGTCGTAATGGCGCACCTTCTCGCCATGCTTGAACACATCGCACCACGGCTCCGTCTTCGAGAACTCCAGCAGAATATCACCCTGATAATACCTGATATAGCCGTCCGAGTCATGCAGAACCTCCCATTCGGGAGCCTCAATCATCACGATACCTCTACGTTCCAAGGCAAGGGTGCGTATCTTCCTTGCAAGGTCATTACCCTCATTCATGTCTTCAAAGTGAATGGCGTTATAAACGGTACGCTTGGAAACCTTGAACGCCTTCGCGATAAACTCGCGGTCTTCCTTCTGAATGTGAATGTATTTTTTCATAATCTCACTTATTTTAATTCGTTTATTTTCACTAACTTTATAGCCAAATTCCAAATAGAACAACATGGATACAGAATTTATCATGCTCAAAGCCCAAGTAGAGGCTTTCCGTAATTATTTCACGTCGCTCTTGCCGACCATCTTTCAAAATGACAGAGAGAAAGACTGTAAGGTTTGGCTTGCTAAATATCTGCTATGGCACTTTGAAAGGCAGAATCTTTCAACATACGATTTCGCAGATACGCTTCCGACTCCTGAGAAAGACAAGATAAGTCGCCGACGACATCAGCTGCAAGTTCTGATGGACGTAGCGTATATCCAGGGGCGGCTCGAAGAATACGGCATAACAAGAAAAGTAGATTCCTACGCTGCTTCTCAAGCTGCACAAGTCTATGCTCAATCTGACCACTCTGAGGAAACGATGCTCCCTCTGATTGACGCTCTCTGAGCATCTGTTTGAGACTTTGGGTTACATCAATGCTGATTACCACTTCGTCTTTTCTACCGCCACTGCGGCGGCTGCACTTTTTCGTTGCCATAATTTTTAATCCTTTAAATTCGTTAATCTCGCCCCTTTTTCGTATCTTTGGGCGCGTTTCCAAATGGAATATGTTGCAAAGATAGTATGAAAATCTCATACTTCAAAATATTTAGGCGTATATTTTCATACCAAAATGAAATAATGGGCGAGAATCTCAGATTTATAGAGCTTATAGATGAGCTAAAAAGAAGAGGGGTAGTATCTGATTATGTGCAGGTTGCAGCACAATTAGGTACCAATAAGGCTGCGATAAGTGATATTAAGAGTGGTCGAAAAAAACTATCGGTTGAAATTATCAGAAGTCTGAAATACTCATACCCGTCGATTAGTATTGAATGGATTATAATGGGAGAAGGGGAGCCCTTTATAGAAACTACTACAGAAAGGAATATCACACAATTAGGTGATACTACCATCTTCTTAGATAAAATCTCGAAGCAGGCGGAGGAAATCGGACAGCTCAAGGAGCAGGTCCGCCAACTAACTATTGAAAAAGAAAGGCTTGCGTCCAATGTCCGCTCTTCAGGCACTGCGAACGTCGGATAGAACTCTTCCGTGTCATCAAGGGTGGAAAGTGTACGAAATAGTACCCCCTGTGGGGTGTCCCCCCCCCTCAAAAAAGACCTTTTTCGCCCTAATCCCTATATATAATAAGGTGTGCCGCCCTCCAAAAGTTGCTCGCAAAGTGTCAGTTTCTTGCACTTATCCCCCCTTTTTTGTTCGCTGGCAACCTCTCTATAGGGGGGGGCTTGGCAAGAGTTTTGAACATCCACCTTTTTCAAAATGAACATCCAGTTTGAACATCCACCTGAACATCCACCCTCTCAAAATCGCCTTTTTTCATCCTTTTTTCGCCCCTCTCCTCAAACCGCATTTGAAGGTCATTCTTATGCCATTCTCCTACCGTTCAAGCCAGGGCGTATATAAAGCCCCTGTACGCCCGAAACGCCCGTGTATAAAGCAATTTTCACGCATACCAACAAAAAAGCCACACGCGTAAACGTGCAGCCCTATGTGTGTAAACCTTTCGTCAGCCTCGTATAAACGAAAAGCCCCTCAATGTAAACCAAAATTAAACCAATGTAAACGTTTCGTTTTACAGGTTCATATTCTATCAATACGCATAACTCTTTGAAACATAAAGCAATAAGCCGTTTTTACGCTCAACTCATTTTATACGCTTCGTTCTGTGCCCCATAACTATACTGTGCATAGATATTTCTTAGGAAAATATGGAATGGAAGACTTTGATATAGATTTTTGGAACAAATGATAGACTTTTATTTTATGATACACTACGTAGTGTATCGGTTTTATAGAAAGCGAAGTACTTACGATAGAGACACTTGCTTACTTTATGCTTTTGGCTTCCACATAATGCTTTCTGAAGCATTAATTATGCTGTGTGAAAGTTTATTAAGTAGGTCTTTTGGATACCAATCAATTATAAAAAAGCCTTTTGTTTGGTCTTATGTAATTATTTCTCTTATATTTGAGCATCTTGTATTCTGTTGGAAAGACAGATACCTTAAAGTTTTTACCGAGTATGAGAAACAAATAGATACTCCTGCAATGAAACGAAAGATGAAAAATGCCAAGATATTTAACTATAGTATTTTCATTTTAGAAGTTATTCTGCTGTTTATACTTGATTATCTTAATCATCATGGCGGATAGCACTATGTTTAAATATAGTGTAAGGGGAACAAACAAAATATATACTAAAAATGCCATTCTGTTAATATATATATTAGGTGTAGGAACAATAAATAATAATGATATTGTGATGTGTTCAGAGCCATTAGTTGTTACACCCCAAACAAATATTTATTAATATTCAGCAAAAAAATAATTAAAAAAAAATATTTTGTAATTACGAATTATTTTTTTCTTATTAAAAAACTCTCCTATTATTTTTTTTGCTTTCGAAATGCAGAATATATATATATGTTTTATATCAAGTTGTAATGCCGTATAAATTAAAAATATTTCATAAAACAGTATTTTTCTCTGTTTTAATGTTGTTTATTAAAAAAATATATTTAATTTTGCACTTGAATTCGAGATATACAACTTACTAATTACAAAATTAAGCATAAAATTGATTGTATAATAAATAAAGATTATGAGAAAAATTTTAATGGTATTGGCATTTACTAGCTTATCAGTAGCTGGTTTTGCACAAGACGAAGTGCCTACAAAAAAGTATAGCGTTGCTACAAATTCTTTTTGGAGCAATTGGTTTCTTCAAGTAGGTGCAGATTGGAATGCTTGGTATTCTGGTCAGGAACATGGTGCTGATTTAAAAAGAAATCCATTTAAGGACTTTCGTTCAAACCCAGGTGCAGCTGTAGCTATTGGAAAATGGTTTACTCCTGGACTTGGTCTTCGTATTAAAGCACAAGGTATTTGGGGTAAACGTGTAGGTAATACAGATGTTCACACTTCAACTGTAGACAATGGTAACAAATATTGGATTGCACAAGGTCAGGCAATGTTTAATCTTACCAATATGTTCTTAGGTTATAGCGAAAATCGTCTTGTAGATATTATTCCTTTTGTAGGTGCAGGCGTTGGTCGTACAATGAGTCATAACTTATATGCAACAGGACTTAGTGCAGGTGTTCAGGCATCTTTCCGTTTAAGTAAGCTTATGCGTCTGTATGCTGAAGCAGGTTGGAACCGTTACGAAGGTGATCTTGACGGATATGACCAATATTATGGCAACCGTGGTTGGGATTCACACGATAACAACCTTTATGTAGAATTAGGTTTACAATTCAATCTTGGAAAATCTGGTTGGGAAAAGACTCCAGATGTTGATGCTCTTAACGCACAACACCAATCAGCTCTCGATGCTTTAAATGCTCGTTTACGCGATGCTGAGGCTGAAAATGCTCGTTTACGTGATGCACTTGCAAATCAAAAACCAGTAGAAACAGTAAGTCAGTCAGTAAAAGAACTTATTTCTACTCCAATTTCAGTATTCTTCAACCTCGATAAGACAAATATCGCTTCACAGAAGGATCTTGTAAATGTACGCGCACTTGCTAAATATGCAGTAGACAACAATAATAACCTTCTTGTTACAGGTTATGCTGATAGTGCAACAGGTTCTGCAAAGCACAATCAATGGTTGTCTGAAGAACGTGCTAAGACTTTAGCAGGCGAACTTGTTAAGATGGGTGTAGAATCTAGCAAAATTTCACAAGTTGGTAAGGGTGGTGTAGATACATTGACACCAATTTCTTTCAACCGTCGTGCAACTGTTCAGGTTACAGACTAATTAGAATCTACATAAATATAAAAAATAGGTCATATTGAAAAATATGACCTATTTTGTTTTTATTAGAGATAAAAAACAAGATTATAGACTTTTATTTCTTTGCTAAAATAATTAATACCTACCTTTGTTTCTGTAAACAAGTAAAACAAATAAAACACAAATATAAAAATCGGATATATGAAAGATAAACTAATTAGCGGTTGCTTTAGTGTTGCTATTGTTATAATTTTCATAGTAATGCTATTGTCTGCCATTAGTATGATAAAAAACGGTGCATACATAAAAGGAGGCTTTTTATTGTTTGCGGTATTACTAGTTGTTATTCCTGTATTGATAGGTTTGTTTTCAAAATCAAAGAAAAACGCAGATAAAGAACAACATATACCCCAAATTCCAGTTCCTACTACGAATGATAAACTTATAGATCTGGTGAAATGCGTTACCAACAATAATGCAGAAATGGTGGAAAATGTTCTTAATATGATTAAAGACCCTGAAAGATTTTGCAAAACAGAAATAGAAAACAATCCAGAACAGCCTTACGATTATAACGATTATCTGTTAGATTTGCACCGAGAGACCAATATTGCCTTATTGCACATCGTAACACTCTATGCACTTGGCAATGCTAAATTTGTAGTTAATTTTGATTGGAAAGACGATTTGGAAACGTTTTTGTATGGAATACGCAACCTAAAATGCTTTAAAGAAAATAATCTTCCTATAGACGAAGCAGCTTTATCTACATTAAACGATATTCCACAACAATGTTTCTATCTAAACGAGCAATGGAAATCTATTGGATTTCAAACAGTGTTTATCGATACAAATAGCGATGAATATTGGGTGACAATAGTGCCATTGTCGGAAAAAATATAATCAGGCTATAACAATGTAAGCATTAAATGAAAATGTTACGAGCCTAATCCACCCATTTAGGATTAATTTTCTAATTAAGCAAGAATACAAAAATAGGAGGCAAACATATACAATATAATGTTAGTCTCCTATTTTTTTCACAGCTAATACGAAAATCTATTAGTCTTCCATTAATTTACGGTAACGCCCTTTCTTTATTTCTTCGTTTCCAAGGCGACGTGCCTTGTTAATTTCGTATTCAGAGTAAGTTCCCTCGAAGAAGAACACTTCGCCATTGCCTTCGAAAGCAAGAATATGCGTACAAATGCGGTCTAAGAACCAACGGTCGTGGCTGATAACAACAGCACAACCTGCAAAGTTTTCCAAACCTTCTTCCAATGCGCGCAGTGTATTCACGTCAATATCGTTGGTAGGTTCGTCGAGCAAGAGCACATTTCCTTCTTGTTTCAATGCCAAAGCCAGCTGCAAACGGTTGCGTTCGCCACCAGAAAGAACACCACAAAGTTTGCTTTGATCAGTTCCAGAGAAGTTAAAACGTGATATGTAAGCACGTGCATTAATATCTCGTCCGCCCATTCTAATATTTTCGTTGCCTTGTGCAATAACATCGTAAACCGATTTGTTAGGGTCTATATCCTTGTGTTGTTGGTCTACGTATGCAAGTTTTACAGTTTCGCCTACCTCGAAATTGCCATTGTCTGGAGTCTCCAAGCCCATAATAAGGCGGAAAAGAGTGGTTTTACCAGCACCGTTCGGACCAATTACGCCCACAATGCCGTTAGGTGGAAGCATAAAATTTAGGTCGTTAAAGAGAACTTTTTCGCCGAAAGCCTTCTGCACGTGTTGTGCTTCGATAACCTTATTACCAAGACGTGGACCATTTGGTATAAATATTTCGAGCTTCTCTTCGCGATCTTTTTGCTCCTGATTAAGCATTTGTTCGTATGAATTTAGGCGAGCTTTGCCTTTTGCTTGGCGTGCTTTTGGAGCAAGACGAACCCATTCCAACTCACGTTCGAGCGTCTTTCTACGTTTAGAAGCAGTTTTTTCTTCCTGTTCCATACGTTTTGTCTTCTGATCAAGCCATGAAGAGTAATTTCCTTTCCATGGAATGCCTTCGCCACGGTCAAGTTCAAGAATCCATTCACTAACATCGTCAAGGAAATAACGGTCGTGAGTAACAGCAATAACAGTTCCTTCGTATTGTTGTAGGTGTTGTTCTAACCAATCTATACTTTCAGCGTCCAAATGGTTAGTAGGTTCGTCTAGCAATAACACGTCAGGTTTTTGCAATAATAGGCGACATAGAGCCACTCTACGTCGTTCTCCACCAGAAAGATGAGTTACAGGAAGGTCGCCTGCAGGACAACGCAACGCAGCCATAGCACGTTCTAGCTTCGAATCCATATTCCAAGCGTCCGTTGCATCAATAATATCTTGCACTTCTGCTTGACGTTTCATTAGCTTATCCATTTTGTCTGGGTCGCTGTAGTATTCTTCCAAACCAAACTTTACGTTTATTTCGTCGTATTCACGAAGTGCATCGTAAACGTGTTGTACACCTTCTTGTACGTTTTCTTTTACGGTTTTCTCTTCGTTGAGAGGTGGATCCTGTGGTAAATAGCCTACGGAATAACCAGGACTGAATACAACTTCGCCCGATGTTGGCTGCTCAATGCCTGCAATAATCTTCATTAATGTAGACTTACCAGCACCGTTTAAGCCGATGATACCTATTTTGGCACCATAGAAGAACGAGAGGTAAATGTTCTTCAGAATTTGTTTTTGATTTTGTGGAATAATCTTTGATACTCCCACCATTGAGAAGATAATCTTCTTGTCGTCTACTGTTGCCATGTATTTTTTTATTGTTGTTGATTTGTTCTAAGTTGTGTTAGTGTTATTTATGGTATAGTATAAATTTGTTGCACTTATGTTTTATATAAAGGTAATAGACTTTACTCTCTGTTTAGTTCTTCTTCTGCCTCTTTTGCACGTTTGCGTTCGTCTAACAATTGGAAATCTTTCTTTTGCAGAACGAAATCAGTACCAAGATACTTTTCTTTCACAATTTTGTTTGCAGCCAATTCTTCTGGCGTACCTTTAAAAAGTATTTGTCCTTCAAATAGCAAATAGGCACGGTCGGTAATGTTTAGAGTTTCGTGCACATTATGGTCAGTAATGAGAATACCGATATTGCGGAATTTTAATCGCCAAACAATGTGTTGAATATCCTCCACTGCAATTGGGTCTACACCTGCAAATGGTTCGTCGAGCATTATGAACTTTGGATCTATTGCTAAGCAACGTGCAATTTCGCATCTGCGTCGTTCTCCTCCCGAAAGACGGTCGCCAAGATTCTTTCGTACCTTTTCTAAGCGAAACTCTTTAATAAGGCTTTCCATTTTTTCTATGCGCTGCTGTTTGGTGAGTTTTGTCATCTCCAACACACACATAATGTTATCTTCAACACTCATTTTCCTAAAAACACTTGCCTCTTGTGGCAGATAGCCAATACCTGCTTTAGCACGTTTATAAACAGGATATTTTGTTATTTCTAGGTTGTCAATGTAAACGTGTCCTTCGTTTGGAACCACCAAACCGGTTGTCATATAAAACGATGTTGTTTTGCCAGCACCATTTGGTCCTAACAGTCCAACAATTTCTCCTTGTCGCACATTGATACTTACTCCGTTTGCCACAGTACGTTTTCCGTATCGTTTAACAAGTCCTTCGGTACGAAGAACACTGTTTCTTTCGCTCTCGGGTTCAATGATTATGTTTTCTGTGTCGAGCATTTCTAATTTCGTTTCTATGTTGCAAAAGTAGTAAAATAAATGCTAATATCATTGATATTGCTTAAAACAATGACTTATATTGCAGTTTTTTAGCGGATTTTGGTTACTTTTGCACTCGCATACAATAAACATACAAACTATGCTTATATTTAATTGGCTTACAATTCTTGGTAGATACCTGCTCCTGATGGGACGCGCATTCAGTCGTCCTGAACGTTTCCGCATGTTTTTTAAACGCTATGTAAAAGAGATGTCGCAACTCGGTGTCGATTCTATTGGTATTGTTTTGCTTATATCTTTCTTTATCGGAGCTGTTATTTGCATACAGATAAAATTAAATGTTCAAAGTCCGTGGATGCCACTTTGGGTATCGGGTTATGTTACGCGTGAGATTATGTTGCTCGAATTCTCTTCGAGTATTATGTGTCTTATTCTTGCAGGAAAAGTTGGTTCGAACATTGCCTCAGAGTTAGGAACTATGCGTGTTACACAGCAAATAGATGCTTTAGAGATTATGGGTATAAACTCGGCAAGCTATTTAATATTGCCTAAGATAGTAGGACTCATTACCATAATGCCTTTCTTAGTTATTTTTTCTGCTGCAATGGGTATTGTGGGAGCCTACGCAACTGCTTTCTTTGCGCATATTATAACTCCTGTAGATTTAACTTCGGGATTGCAGCACGACTTTAATCCATGGTTTATGTATATGAGTATAACCAAAAGTCTCTTCTTTGCTTTCATCATTGCAAGTGTCTCATCATTTTTTGGCTACACAGTGAAGGGTGGTTCGGTAGAAGTAGGCAAGTCTTCTACCAATGCCGTGGTTAGTTCCAGTGTGCTCATTCTATTTAGCGATGTATTTTTAACCCAGCTTCTTAGCTAATTGTTTATTTCGTAATAGGCTTACAAATATGATAGAAGTTAAAAACTTATATAAATCGTTTGGCGATAAAAAAGTGCTTCACGACATAAATACAGTGTTTGAAGATGGTAAAACTAACTTGATTATTGGACAGAGTGGAGCAGGAAAAACAGTGTTACTGCAGTGTCTTGTGGGATTGTTAGAGCCTACAAGTGGAGAAGTACTTTACGACCATCGCAACTTTGTAGCGATGAATAAAAAAGAGAAGATTAGAATGCGCAGAGAGATGGGAATGATTTTCCAAGGCTCTGCTTTGTTCGATTCGCTCACTGTTTTCGAAAATGTTCGTTTTCCTCTTGATATGTTTTCTAATATGACACCAGCGGAACGCGATGCACAGGCGCAAAAATGTATAGAACGTGTGAACCTAACGGGAGCAGAAAACAAATATCCTGAAGAAATATCGGGTGGTATGCAGAAGCGTGTGGCTATAGCGCGTGCTATAGTAATGAATCCTAAATATTTGTTTTGCGATGAGCCAAACTCTGGTCTTGATCCTAAAACATCGTTGGTTATCGACCAACTATTGTCGGACATTACGAAAGAATTTGATATTACCACCATTATTAATACGCACGATATGAACTCTGTTATGGGAATTGGTGAACACATTGTGTTTATTGCAGATGGTAAAGTAGAGTGGCAAGGGAACAAAGACACGGTGATGTCGAGCAATAATCAGAAACTAAACGACCTTGTATTTGCATCTGATTTGTTTAAGAAAGTAAAGCAGGTAGAGACCGGAAAGAAAAAATAAAGCACTCTGCTTTTATCCATATTTCATTGCTTTTTTCTTCGCATATTCTGTATGTTTGGTTTATATGGCTAACATTATTAAGAATATGCGTTTTTATTGATTATGGATATTTATATGTACTTCTTGCGTAGGAGTTTTATAGCCGATGCAAACGAGTAGTGAGAGATAATGTTTAAAAAACAATTTGATTATTCTACCGTAGCATCGTCGTATTTTGTTTATACTATTACTTCTTGCCATCTTTTGTTGTCTGCTTGGCATCTTGTTAGCCTTTCTAACTTGATTCAGTAGTAAATTGGTGGAGGCTTTATAAGCTATGTCTACTGGTTTTGAAAAATAAAATAGAACATTTTAGATATTAAGAAAAATCAGCCACATTTTAGTTCTTTTTGTTTTAGATATCTCTAACGCTTGTCTCAGATATCTGTCACGTTCGTCTCAGATATCTGTCAGTTACGTTTTAGATATCATAACAAACTACGACCTTTATGATGCTATATTATACTACCTAAAATATGTTTATTCAGATGAGTAGTATGAATTTGTTTTTTCTGTGGTATTTTGTTTTGGATATTGTTCTAAGTTGTTGAGCAGTAGTATGTTGTTTTGTGTATTGTTATATAGTTGTGGCTTTCATCACAATTGTTTTCTTTTCTAAAAAGTCTTCATCTCTATTCTGTTGAGTATATCTAACTTGTTGCAACTCATTATGCCTTCGGTTTAAAGTCACTTAATCTGCTCTACAGAAAAACAAAATAAATCAAGATTCTAATAGCCTATTTGAATAAAAAAAAGGCTGAACGGCGAGGCATACAATTATATGTTGGTAGCCTCTCCCTTCAGCCTATTATGTCTTTCTTTTTTGTATTTTATTTTTCTTAATGGAACTTACCAGTTGTACATTACTCCAAAGTCTATGCAATTTAAAGCAGTAATCTTTCCTAAGAGATTAGTTCCTGGTAGCAAACTGTCGCGACCTAAGAAGCCCATTAAGTAGATGTTGTGATTATAGAATGCAGAAAAATTCTTTGCAATCTGGTGACTAACCGTCATTCCTAGATTTATGGCGCCATCTTTAGAGTGTTCTTTGTTGGTTTGAATACCAATGGCAGGACCTGCATATAGCGCAACGTTCCATGCACGGTTAGGTCTGTATCCACGGAAATAAGCGAGTAAATCGAGTTGGAAATCTGCCGAAACAAATAGAATGTTACGCTTATCTTCGTTGAAGCTCGCTATATTGTTTTCAATGTAGGCATACTTAACATTGTCCATCATGTATTCTAATCCAAGTCGGACAGCCGAAACCTCATTCAGTTTGTAGCCTCCAAAAGCCGATAGATTAATTTTTGCACCGCTATCTTTAAACCGGTGTTTTGTGAGTAGAATATTCCAACCACCACCCAGAGCGGCGAAAAAGCGCATTGGTTTTTTAGACGCAAACGATGTCATATCTGCATCTTCGTAGCGCGCAATACGGTTGAAAGGCACAGTTAAACCTACACGAAGAGAGAACGAATTGCCCAACTTAAGTGGTGTGCTGCCCATTTCTCTTGTTCTATATAGAGTGTTTCCTGCTGCGTTAATATAGATATTGTCGTGTGCATTGAGCGAAGAATACATTGGTTCAATGTTTAGACGCAAGTCTCTACTAAGTCGTGTCCATAGCTGTAGTCCCACGCGGAAGCCGTCTACCGTAATTCTTGAACCCTTAATAGTATGCTCAGCATCGTTCATAACAAGCCAACCGTTTTGGTAACCTAAGAGAATATTTGCTCCAACCAAAGAGTGCTGGTTGTAGTTTTTGCTTAATCCCATCGGATTAATGAGCACATCGCCAGCAATTGTACCTAAGCCAATAGCGTGGTGAATGTCTTCTGTTTGTCCATTCGTAGTGTGTGTAGTGGTCATATCCACACCTTTTGCCATATTCAAACCAACACGTGCTCCTAAGAAAGAGTTTGCCCACCAGCCTAAAGATAGTTGCATTGATGTTCCCCACGAGTCTTTTCCCTTACTTGGTAGCATAGGATAGTTGGCATACCCATATCCGTAATCGAGAAAGAAGCGATGTAAACCCGACGATGGTGCTGTTTTCCACGGCAGGTTCTTAATGGTTTTAATAAATCCGTCGAGATGATATTTAGCTCCCACTGTAAGTACATTCGATATGGCTCCAGGAGTTGTGTATATCTGGTCAGAGTCATAATGGCTGCTTGGCATCCAATAAACAGTGTGGCTATAAAACAAGGATAGATAGGGGAGAACACGATATGAGAGCATTCCACCAAAGTTAGCACCAACATCTGCTTTTTTACCATATTTGCTTAGCACCAGAGATGGGCCACCATAAAGTTCTACATTCCATCTTCTTCCAGGACGATATCCCGTCATAGCGTTGAGTACATTGAACTGATAGTCGGCAGATATGAATGTGTTTTTATAAGTAAACTTATAGAAGTTGCCGCTGCCATTCTTTTGCCAGATGGGATTCGCAACATAATCTACCATAAGTTTTGCTCCGCTATACATATTAAAGTTATAGCCAACAAAGCCATTGAAGTTTAAAAGCAGTCCGCGCGACTTGCCTGTATATCTCCATTTGTTAATGGTAGTGTTCCAACCAAATCCTCCCCCCATAAAGAAGCCACTCTCTGGAAGGTCATTCTTTGCATTATTAACATCGTAGTTACGTTGCAATTTATTGCGGAATAGTACAGCTAAACCCAATTTAAAGTCAGTCTGACTATATTTCATACGTCCATCTGGACGATCGAAGTGTTCTATTAGAATGTAATTTGGCTCAAAAGTTAGGCGCAAATCGTTTGTAATTTTAGCCCAGAATTGTGCACCTAATCGGTATCCAGTGTATCGTCCACTCGTTTTATCATTTATATTAGTGTGTACTAATTGGAGCTGTCCTAATTCGTAACCACCGTAAAGATTCAGTCCCACCGGGCTATCCCAGTTGTAATGACGTGTAAAACCGAACGGATTGAGCATAGCATCGAGCGAAATACCCGACTTTCCAAGTAGCGATGTGGTTTCGCTTGCCTTTGTCCATGCAGCATTCGTTAGGTTAATGCCTGCTCGTAAACCAATAGCCGACGACATCCATTGACCAATATTAGCACTAACACTATAACCAATGGTTTTTCCAACCTTTAAGTTTGTAGAATAATAATACGATGGACCTATGCTGTATTCGAAGAACCATGGACGTCGCCAGTGTAGTCTAGCAGGGTCTTCGAGGAACAATCGCTTATCATCGGTAAAATGTTTTTGGAAGTCGCCCGCATCTTTTTGTGCAGACATATTGTTGTAGAAGTACCAAATATACGATAGATTTACACCATAACCAATGCTGAAGTGGTTAAATTTAGAGGCTTTATCTAAGTCCATTCCCTCTGTACCAGCCATAATATACGGCTCTATGGCAAGTGCAGCATGTGTTCCAGCAAGGAATTTAAACTGTAAACCAGTATGTATATTGTAAGAGGTTGCTTTATCTTTCATAGTTCTCGCAACAGCAGAACCATTGTATTTTGTTAAGTGCGAGTGTTGAAAACCTAAACCAAGTATGCCCGATACACTTAATGGACGGTCAGGACGATAACCCAAAAGATAGTTTGAGAAGTTGAAAAGATAGTCGGCATTGGCGCGCATCGTCCAATTTACGTTAGCTTCGCCACTAATGTAACCAAGCTCTCCGCCTATTCCCAAACGGAAAGAACTCATTGGACTAAGTTCTTTTCCTATTCGGAGATGAATACCAGCTTGCGTTATTAATTGATAATCGTTATTATGCTGATAGAATACGGCACCAGCTCCTAAGTCTAAGAATGTATGTTTACCGAAGCCACCCTTTGTCCATTTGTCGCCTTGATAGCGGTGTCGGTTGTCTAAACTGTAGTCTAATGCATTGAAGTTTCTTTGTTTTTGTGTTCCATAATAAGCCGTATCAATTTTTGCCGTAATATCTTCTGCTTGCATTTTCTGTTCTAACTCGCTCAAATCCCTTACAACAGTGTCGGTAGGTTGGCTTATTGGAGTTTGTGCTTGAAGGGTTATAATAGCAAAAAATGCCATTACCAAAGGTACTATTCTATTCATTTTTTAATCTCCTCTACAGGTAAAGTGGTTGTTGGCGTGCCATTATTATTGTTCTCTTCCGTTGTTTCTTTATTGTCGTTTGACTCTTCTTCTTGTTCTGGTGCCTTAATTTTACCAGCAGCAATCATCAAATCAGTAAACTTTTGTCTGTATAACTCTGCCTTCTTTTCATCGTAAGGGTTTCTTTTGCGCACATCATCAGGAATATTTGCATCTGAATTATATAAGCCTTTGTATTGTGGACGCATATCGAAACAATGCTGAAAGTAGGCTAAGAATGAAGGTATAGTGTTATCGGTCATTCGCAATGCTACATCAGGACCATATTTTGCGGTGAGTTCCATAAAATCATCATCGCTTATTTCTGGCTTTCCTGCTTCAATAACCCCTTTCATATACCATTTCTTCGCGTTATTATCGGGCAGCGAATCTATAAGTGGTTCAAGCTCTTCGTACGTTTTTCCTAATTCAGAAGCTAGTTCAAAATTTAGTATCGCATAATTCTCTGCATTTGTTTTCATAACGTAATCCAATGCATCTTTGGCACGACGAGCTTCATCAGCAGTCTTGTTTTGCTTGAAGAAAAGAGTTTCTAAGTCAGTAAACATCTTTATATTCTTATACTCATCGGTATCTGGAAGTTTATTCGCAAGGTGATAAGCTTCACCAAGTTTCATAGCTTTGAAATACATTATAGCTTGGTTGGCTACAAGCTCTCGTCTGTTTACGATGTAATGATACTCGTTATCGAAAGATATTGGACGCGAAACTTCTAAACCAGACTTCATATCTATAAATGGTGAAAGAATAGATAAGTCTATAGAATCGCTCTCTATGGCATAGCAAGCAACACGGTTTGCAATATAAGCAGCAAATGGGCTATATTGCATCGTCCACCGTGTTTTAATCTCATTCCATGCCCGATAAGTTAGTTTACGTAGTTCTGTGGAGTCTTTTATTTGTGTAAAGAGATTATAATAATCTCCGTTTGAGAATACATTTTTGCCTCCTTTTTGGTAATCTTTGTCGTTATAGTAAGTCCATAACACTTCTTGTGGGTCAAGAACCTTATTCTGACGTAGCGTATAAGTACAGCGCATTAGACGTTGATTCTGCAATATCTCCTGAATAACAGGTTGGTTTTGCATTTCGCGCAACCCACTAATATTATTGTTAAATGCGTAGTTGCGTAATGTATTAGCCTCTGTTTCTAAGTTGCGAGCTTTCAACGAATCTGCAACGTCGAACCATGTATAAACTAAAGGCTCTTTTACTTCAAGACCAGCACTCGATATTTGTCCACCTATAATAGACAGTGCTTTCTTTGCACGTGTAGTTGCTAATTTAGTATTTGATGCTACATTGCCTTCAGGCGATGCTGTTCCTTGAACTGTAAAGTTCATTAAAGCGCGACCATAAGAGCGAAGTTCCTTAACAAGCTGTTCTAAATTCTGCTGATTAGAGGCATCAGAAGTTAGTTCATCTTTACCAACCACGAATGTCAATTGTAGGTCGCGTGGTACTTCTCTAAGCTGAGCTCTGGCTTGTTCATAGTACTGTGGTGTTAGCTTAATTTGTTTCATAGCCATCGAAACATCTATTAGCTTCCATGGTTTACGTGTATTGCAAGTTCCGCTTTTCGATTTGTCTTCAAAGTAAATGTGGGTGTAATCTTCTAGTCTTAACACCGAGCCCCACTTGTAACTCTTGTTTGGATTAGGTTTTGGATACGTTGTTTCCCAATGAAAGGTAAACGCATCGTTAGTGCTTGGTTGGTCTTCGATGTAATAGCTATGCAGCGAATCGTTACGATTGTAATCGAAACTCTTTCTTCTAATTTGGTTCTTGTGATATTGTTTTCCCTCGAACACCAGTGGTTCAAGATATTGTATGGTGTCTTCTTCTTCGCAATTGATAACCATTGGTTGGAAGATGAGCCGTGAATGGTCTTTTGTATACCATTCTGGTAGCCTTATTGTAACATTCCAATGCAGGTTTGGACCATCATCAATAGGTTTCATTTCAACGATATTTGCGCCTGTGCGTTTTCCTATAACAGTTGTATTGGCAAGTAAGAGTGTTTTTGAACCATCGGTAAAAACTATATCGTATTGCAGATTAGAACCAATATTTACTACCTTTACTTCGCCTTCGTTTATAACCATTAGTGCTCCTTTGGCTGAAATATCAGCTTCGAAGTGTCCATCGTAGTCGGGTGTTACGGTTGCATTGCTTTTAATTGTAACCTCTTGACTAATGTTTTTGCTTTTACTTCTATATGTTGCAGCCTGTTTGTTGGCTTCGTTTCGGTTGTCGAATATATAAACGGGAACGGAGAGAGGAACTTTATTGGTTTTACCCCCATCAAACGATTTCATGTTTTTGTATACGTTACCCGTTATGTGCATTACTTGCGCATTAGTTATATTTACGTAAGCAAGCAGTAGATATAGAATAGTCAGGCAACGTTTTATACTCAGTCTCATATTGTTTTCTTTATCTTAATATGTATGAAAGCGTAACGCCAATTTTTGTTGGTAATATTTGGTATCCAGTGTATCCATCTGATGTTCTCACACCCGAGGATATTTCTAAGTTTGGTTGTCCATCTGTTGTTTTCTTTTGATGAAACAAAACCAATCCAATACCTGCATGCGCATCAATTGTCCAACGATTAGAAATAGATGTAACATAGCCAAACGTTAGTCCTGCACCAGCAGCAAAGCCATCGTAGCGTGTATTTCTTACTTTAACATTATAGTCTACGGCTAAAGCACTTACGCCTATAAAGTGGTGATACATAGGTCGCCCTCCAAAATAGTATCTATATTCTGGTTGTACGCCCACCATCTTTGTTTCTGTGTGCCAATATGGCTTGTTATTTGCAAACACGCTTAATCCCAATGTAGAACGATTGCCTATTGTCATCTCAGCGCCTATATTGTAAGTTTGTAGAGCCAACATTGCCACATCTGTATTTACAGAGATGGATTGGCTGTTGGCTATAATTGCCGACATTATACTTAAGAATGTTGCGACTATTCTTTTCATTTCTCTGTTCTTTTCTTTCGTTCTTCAATATCTTTAGCCACTTTCTGTTGTGCCTTTTCTGCTTGCTTCTTAGCTTTCTCGTATTCTTTTAGTCGTTTATTGCGAGCTTTTTCTATGTGCTTAGCTTTCTTTTCTGCTTCCTTAGCAATGTGTAGTGTGTCTTTTGCGTAGGCTTTGTTTGCTTGTTCTATACGATATTTTTCGTCTACAACCTCACGTTTCTTGTATCGGTTAGCTACTTTTGTTCCGAAATGATATATTAAGCCCACTCTAAAAATATCTGTTGAAGCGGCATAAACAAAAGGATTGAACGTTAGTTTGTAACCATTTTGTGGCGTTACAGTGGTATAAACGTGCCGGTTATTGATAACATCGCGGCGATATTCTTCGTATTTTGCAAATACGACACCTGCGTTTATACCAAAGTCGAAATCTAAACTTGCACCATTTTGGTAGCCATATAGCTGTGCAACTGTGCCAAACATAAGTCCGCCAGTAAATGCATTTCCTTTCTTTCCTAAGTCTGTAAACTTAATGTTAAACCTATTGGCACCACCATATATACCCCAATAAAACACGCGGCGTGGATTATTTCCATGCCAATATTTGCGCAATTCTATTTTTCCATCGTATAAATCGTACACATTATAAGTAGGGTCTTTTGTTTGTGTGTTCCAGTTAATTCTTCCCGAAATACCGAGCGTCCATTTGTTCCAGTTCTTGTTTCCCAAGGTGTATTCTATGCCAAAATTAGGTGTAAGCATTATCCAGTCTACAACATTTGTGCGCAAACCTATTCTTTCGCCTAATTTTAGGCTATCAACTCTATTATAATAAAGTGCGGAATGTTGTGCATAAGTTAATACTATCATTGGATAAGCAAACAAGAACATAACCAATGTTAATAGGCTTTTTTTAGAGTAAGTCATAATCTTTATTACGCAAGTATAATTAGTGGAGTTATCCTTTTTTAGCGAAACAACGCCTTAATAAAGAAAGAGTGCGCTTGACAGGAATCGAACCTGCACGATGGAAATCACTAGATCCTAAGTCTAGCGCGTCTACCAATTCCGCCACAAGCGCATTTGCGGGTGCAAAGGTAAGCTAACTTTCATTAATAGCCAAATAATTTGGCTTATTTTTCTTGTAATACACTATCTTTTTTGTTTTTCATCTTATTGGAATCCCTATGTTATACCATTTATTCGTATCAACTTTAGTTTATAATTGTTTCAATAAAAGTTGTTATATGTAATAGTCATAATACAGAATAGATTGTTCAACAGCCATAGTAAATGAATGTTTCAAAGCAAAAAAGAAGCTGATAAGGTTTAGTAGCGAATAAGCAAGAACTGTAAGCAAAACCTACTGCCAGTACATAATTCAATTGGAACATTTCAGATGTTCTATAAAAGTTAGTCAGATGTAGTTCTTTTATTTCAGATATCTGTAACGTTTGTCTCAGATATCTGTAACGCTCGTCTCAGATATCTGTCAGTTTCGTTTTAGATATCATAAACAACAATTATCTATATGACCCTATATTATGGTATTTAAAAGGTATTTATTCCGATAATGAATATGAAAATTTTTATTCAACATAGTTTTGTTCTAAATATTTTTATAAATGCTTGAATAACAATGTATTGATTAATGTTTTGTTATATAGGAATGAGGCTTATTACAATTGTTCTCTTTTCCAAAGTGTCTTTATCTATTTTCTCTTGAGACGATAAATGATATTGGAACTATTTTTTATGCGTATGGTTGTTTGGTAAGTTGCTTATAGATAGAAATATATAAATACTATTCTGTTGAGTCCTAATGTGGTGATTTTTACATTGTAAAAGCGGTTATTTTGCAATATAAAACAACCGCTTTCACAACATCAAACTATAGTTTTATTTTTTTAGAATACTTGTTTTTATAAAGAGATGATGGTAATTCACCGATTATATGCGTAATATATTATAAATTAGAATATTGTTTTGGTAGAACATTGCCCCCATTACTCATATCTAATAGCTTCTATCGGGTCGAGTTGAGCCGCTTTCTTAGCAGGATACCAACCAAAGAATACACCTGTAAAGGTACAGACAGCAAAGGACATAACAATGGTCCATGGCTGAATTTCAATTGGCCAATGGGCAAATATTTTAACAGCGTATGCGCCACTGACTCCTACAATAACCCCGATTATACCACCTGTTACACTGAGCAGGATAGACTCTATGAGGAATTGGTTGAGAATGTCTATCCCACGTGCGCCTACACTCATACGTAGTCCTATCTCTCGAGTACGTTCAGTAACACTGACATACATAATGTTCATAATACCAATACCACCTACAATGAGGGAAATACCTGCCACGCAGCCTAAGAGAATAGTAAGCATATTGGTGGTAGAATTCATCATAGATGATAATTCTTCCTGTGAACGAATATTGAAGTCGTCTTCATCACCTTCTGTATTGTCTGTTGCTTCCTATAGTTTATGCGTACGGCGGAGTATGGAAGTCATTTCGCTTGTAGCTTGTTCGGTAACGCCTTCTGTTACGGCGGAGGCAATGATTTGACTGAGGTAATCTTGTGCCAGAATACGTTTCATCACCGATGTGTAAGGAGCCAGTACATAATCGTCTTGATCCATACCCATAGTGTTGTAGCCTTTCTTTTTCATCACACCGATGACACGGAACGGTATTGTGCCGAAACGAATAACCTTTCCGATAGGGTCAGAGCCGTCAGGGAAGATATTTCGGTATGGTTACCATCTGTCATACCAATGTTTACTCGGTGTGCTTTGAGAACATTACCTTCGAGTGTCCACACCTTGTTTTTAGCATTCGTTATGTCTTGAATAGTATATTGTTTGCCAATAGTCTCTTTTGTTGGTGTGAAACGAAGAGCCTTGCTGGGAACACTAAGTACACTTGGACGTTCTTGTGTATAAATGGTAACATTGGCTGTTAAGCTCGGTTTCAATTTTAAATCGGCATTAGAGGCACTGATAACAACCTCGTAAGTAACAATATTTCGACATTTCATAGATAGCTGTTTTACAATGCAAAATTTATGTTTTATCATATAAGATAAAGTGTCTTTAAACAAAAACATTTCTGTCGTATAAGCTGTAAACTAGTATCGTCTATTATATATAAAGCGTAAAACGAATATTCTATGTAGAGATTTGCGTGAAGAAATAATATTTTTGTATCTTTGCAAAGAGTTCTCATTGTTGAAATGTGAATGCTCTACCTTTAAATAGAATATATGATAAATCTGTTACGGAAAAAGCTACCAAGAGTGTATAAAGAGAATGTTGCTCATTCGCTTTTATGGTTGTTTATCTTTTTTATTCCCGTAGCAGCAATGTCTCTCTATGATAGTAGTACCTTTAGAACATATAGTTGGACTCATATTTTTAGTGTTTGGACGGTTGTTTTCATATATTTTGGTGCATTCTTAGTGCATAATTTCTTTTTGTTACCACTTATTATCTATCGCAAACAACGAATACACTATGTGTGTGGGACCATTATTCTAATACTTATATTTGTACTTGTGTTATATGTTTTTCATACCCAAACAGCGGAAGAAAGTCTGAGAGCTATTGTTCAGGCTGGCTATGTTCAAAGCAGAATTACAGATAATCAGACTACTATTACAACACAAATAATAGTTGTAAACACCATAATCTTAGTGTTAATGTTTGGAATGAATCTTGGCGTAAAGCTCTTTTTTAAATATAATGACGACCAAAAGAAACTATATGATTTAGAAAAAAAGAACCTGGAACAACAGCTAATATCACTGAAATATCAAATAAACCCACACTTTTTTATGAATACTCTCAACAATATACATGCTTTAGTAGATATCGATCCTGAGAAAGCAAAGTGGGCAATCATAGTAATGTCGAAGATGATGCGGTATATTCTTTACGAAGGTAATAATACTTTTATTCCTTTACAGAAAGAAAGCGACTTTATACATAGTTATATTTCGTTGATGCGTATGCGCTATACAGAAAAGGTAAAGATAAATCTTAATATCCCAAAGCAATTTCCAGTGGGCGAAATACCACCACTACTACTCGTATGTTTTGTTGGAAATGCCTTTAAATATGGTATAAGCTATCAGCATATAAGCACAATAGATATTTCGCTTTCTGTAGAAAACGACAAGATAAAGTTTTGCTGTATAAATAGTAAACAGTCTGAAACTGAATGCGAAAAAGGCGGAGTAGGGCTGAAGAGTGTACAACAACGATTGAACCTGATATATCCAAACCGACACAAACTCGTAATAGACGATGGTGAGAAAACTTATAGTGTGTGGTTAGAATTATCATTAACAAATAAGAAAAATGACAAAAAACCAACTCCAAGATGGAAAACAGAATAAGAACTTTAGCAGTAGACGATGAGCCTTTGGCACTGAAACAGCTAGCTACATATATAAAAAATATATCGTTTTTAGAACTGGTTGGCGAATGCCAAAATGCTATTGAAGCAAAGAGAGAAATAGAAAGGCAAACCGTTGATGCTATATTTATAGATATTAATATGCCTGATATGAGTGGACTCGACTTTGTACGCTCGTTAGAAGTAAAGCCTTTAGTGGTGTTTACAACTGCTTATAGCGACTATGCTATAGAAGGTTATAAAGTAGAAGCTATTGATTATCTCCTTAAACCATTTAGCCAAGAAGAACTAATGGCAGCAGCTAAAAGTTTAAAACGGCAGTATGCGTTGTTGCAACAAGCAAAAACAAATGTCTCTTTGGCAGATAACGACACTCTGTTTCTAAAGAATGAATATAAAATTATTCGTGTAAACATCAGCGATATACGTTATGTTGAAGGTATGGGCGAGTATCTAAAAATTCATTTTATAAGCGATAGAAAACCATTAATGATACTTTCGAGTATGAAGAAAATGGAGAAACATTTAGCTAATAATAGCTTTATGCGCATTCATCGTTCATGGATTATTAACTTGATAGATATAAACGAAGTAAACAAGAATCGTATTCTTATGAACGATGGTATGTATGTTCCTATTGGCGATATGTACCGCGAAGGCTTCTTAAACTATGTAGACTCTAAGTTTTTGGATAAGTAACAACATATAGTGTTGCTCTTTCTGACAGACACGTTCATACTACTTTCCTTTTCTTCTTCTTTGTCATTTATGAAAAAAGGACTACATTTGCACACAAATAAGTAGATAATGATACTTAACGTAATCAGTAAACAATAATAGTAAAGATGAAGAAACAAATTTCAATTTTAGCGCTTGCAGCTTTAATGACAGTTGGTTTTGCTTTTGCAGCAGGACAAGACGACAATGTGATGCGCAAGCAAAGCGATGGCACTTATGTGGTAAACACAACTACGTTGGCTGCTAATGTAAGTGGTTTTAAGGGGGCTACACCTGTAGAAGTGTACATTAAGAACGATAAAGTGGTAAAGGTTGTAGCGATGAAAAATCGTGAAACACCTCGATATTTTGAACAAGTAGATTCTAAGATGTTACCAAAGTTTGCTGGCAAGCGCATTTCTAAGGTGGGAACAGTAGATGGTGTTAGTGGTGCAACATTCTCGTCAAGAGCAGTGAGACTAAATGTAGAAGCTGCTGTAAAGTATTATAAAGCACACAAATAAAAACATTTCTCTACCTATTGGGCAAGAAAACAACAAACAACATAAGCAGCATTGCAAACTTTAAGTCTGCAATGCTGTTTTCTTTATCTACAATATTAGTTACTCTTTTCTTAGATATCTGTAACATTCCTCTCAGATATCTGTAACGCTCTTCTCAGATATCTGTCAGTTGTAAATTAGATATCATAAACAACAAGAACATTAATGTCTCAATATAATCCTACCTAAAAGATGCTTATCAAAATGAATACAATGATTTCTTTTTTTCATTGGAATTCTAATTTAAGTATTCTAATAATCGGTTGATTTACAATATTTTATATTGTTCGATGTTATATGATGACGGAATTTATTATAATAGCAATCTTTTCTAAAGTATTTATAAAACTATAGTATTTTGATGCATAAAAAAGCCTATTTCGCATTACGAAACAGGCTCTTTTATATAATTGGAATATAGCAGTTGTTCTCTCTAAGAGTGAGATTTAGCAAAATCTAAAACAATTTTATCATATTTGTTTTAGGTTGTATAATGTCTCAGAAATATCCCACTCTCTATTTTCTATTTGCAGCATAGCGCATTTTAATAATGTTCGGCGAAAAATATAGTCTATACAGAGAACAACAAAATTACACTATTTTACGTTCCCCACCTTTATTAAATATTCTGCAATTTGTACGGCATTGAGAGCTGCGCCCTTACGTATCTGGTCGCCCGTGAGCCAAAGTGTTGTACCATTTTCATCGGCAAGGTCTTTACGAACACGTCCAACGTAGATATCATCTTTACCTGCACTCTCCAATGGCATAGGGTAAACGTAGTTTTGTGGGTCGTCTACAAGCGTAACGCCGGGTGCAGCTTCGAGCGCCTTGCGTATTTCAGCAATCTCTAAAGGCTTTTCAGTTTCTATCCAAACCGATTCCGAATGACTGCGAAGCGACGATACACGCACGCAGGTGGCACTGGTGCGAACATCGGAGTGCATGATTTTCTGCGTTTCGTAGAACATCTTCATTTCCTCTTTCGTATAGTCAGTTTCCGTCATCTTATCTATTTGAGGAATCACGTTATACGCTAATTGGTGCGGAAACTTGCTGATAGTCTCAGCTTCGCCCGTCTCAATAATCTCCTTATATTGCTGTTGTAGTTCCTGCATAGCAGCTGCACCAGCACCCGAAGCACTCTGATAACTGCTGATACGCACACGCTTTATGTGGCTGAGTTTCTCAATAGGATTCAAAACCACAACCATCATAATAGTGGTGCAGTTAGGATTAGCAATAATACCACGTGGACGAGTTAGTGCATCTTCTGCATTTATTTCTGGAACAACCAATGGTACGTCTTTTTCCATACGGAATTGACTTGAATTATCAATCATAACAGTCCCATATTTGGTAATGGTGTTGGCGAATTCTGCCGACGTGCTGCCACCTGCACTAACAAAAGCTATGTCAATATCCTTGAAATCATCGTTATGTTGCAGAAGTTTTACTTCGTATTCTTTACCTTTAAATGTGTACTTTCTACCTGCAGACCGACTTGAACCAAAGAGCACAAGCTCGTCTATAGGAAAGTTTCTTTCTGCCAATATGCGGAGAAATTCTTGTCCAACAGCTCCACTGGCTCCAACAATAGCTACTTTCATATCCTTGTTTTTATAATTTTAATAGTGCAATACATCACAAAATGTCTATTCAAACATATACCAGTAAGGCATAAGTTTGTGTTGTTTGCGTTTGCAAAAATACAAAAAACTCTCTACTTTCACTACTTACCCCATAACTTTTTGCTACCTTTGCACATATTTATAATAGCAATTATGTTCAGAATAGCCCAATATTTCCCCATAACCGATCCAACATTGATTTTCTTTGTAGTATTGATGCTGATTCTATTGTCGCCTATTATTATGGGTAGACTGCGTATTCCTCACATTATAGGAATGGTTTTGGCTGGTGTTTTGGTGGGCGAATACGGATTAAATGTGCTGAAACGCGATGCTTCGTTCGAACTGTTTGGAAGTGTAGGCTTATATTACATTATGTTTCTTGCTGGTCTTGAAATGGATATGGACGGACTGAAGAAAAATAAATGGCGTGTTATGCTGTTTGGTTTTCTCTCCTTTTTTATACCTTATATTCTTACCTTCTTAATGGGAATATATTTGCTACACTACTCAATAACATCGTCTTTGCTACTTGGTTGTATTATGTCATCAAGCACACTCGTAGCCTATCCTATCGTGGGACGCTATGGCCTTTCTCAGCATTCAGCTTCAACGCTTAGTGTTGGTGGCACAATGGTAGCATTGTTCTTGGCGCTTCTTGTTATGGCTATGATAGTAAATTTGTGTCAAGGCGGTAGTGGTGGCATATTCTGGCTATGGTTTATGCTTAAATTTGCACTCTATATATCAGGGCTTATTTACTTTGTTCCGCGCCTTACACGATGGTTTCTGCGTCGCTATTCCGATGCTGTAATGCAGTTTCTCTTTGTTTTAGGCATTCTGTTTCTGTCTGCTGCACTTTCAGAAGCAGTAGGTTTGGAAGGTATTTTTGGAGCGTTCTTTTCAGGGCTAATATTAAATCGCTTCATTCCACGTCTATCTCCACTTATGAATCATATAGAGTTTACAGGCAATGCGCTCTTTATTCCTTATTTCCTAATAGGTGTTGGAATGTTAATAAATGTGCGTTCGTTGTTTGAAGGGACACATATTATTTGGGTTGTACTATGTATTGTCTTCTTTGGAACAACAGGAAAAGCCATTGCAGCCTATTTTGCTGGCTTCTTGTTTCGTTTAAAACGAGAAATGTCTGATATGCTTTTCGGTTTAACAAGTGCCCATGCAGCAGGCGCAATAGCTATGGTGATGGTGGGATTAAAGCTTGAGGTGGCTCCTGGAAAATTCCTTTTCAACGATGAAGTGCTGAATGGTATCGTTATTATGATACTTTTTACTTGCATAATATCGTCGTTTGTAACAGAGAGAGCTGCTCAAAAAATTCGATTAACCGAAAAAGAAGAACCTGAAATGGCGCGAACGGATAACGACGAACGCATTCTTATACCAGTGAAATATCCAGAATACGCCGAGAATTTGCTTTCGTTAGCCATAATGATGCGTAACGAAAAGCTTAAGAAAGAACTTGTTGGACTAAACGTTGTGTACGACGATGTGAATGCAGCAGCCAATCAAGAAGAAGGACGACGTTTATTAGAACATCTGCAAAAGCAAGCTGCGTCTGCCAATGTGCCGATGGTAACACAGGTGCGTATTGCTGCCAACATAGCAAATGGTATAAAACATGCTTTTAAAGAGTTCCAAGCATCTGAGATAGTAATGGGACTACATGCCAAACAAGCTATATCGAAGGGGTTTTGGGGACAATTTACACAGAGCCTTTACAATGGTTTGAGCCGCCAAATTACAATAGCTCGTATTGTGCAACCATTGAATACAATTCGTAGAATACAAGTTGTTGTGCCTTCGCGGGCTGAGTTTGAACCTGGCTTTTATCGTTGGTTGGAACGAATAGCACGTTTAGCATCGAATAGCGATTGCCGTGTTGTTTTTCATGCTCGTCAAGAAACCATCGAACTAATTACTGTATATATTCGTAATCGACACCCCAATGTACGGGCTGAATATGTTGAAATGAAGCATTGGAAAGAACTTCCACAGTTGGCTACAGAGGTGCAAGACGACCATTTGTTTGTGATTATCACAGCGCGAAAGGGTACTATATCTTATAAGAATGCGATGGAACGCATACCAGAAGAAGTAAACCGCTTCTTTAAGAGTAAGACTCTTATGATAATATTCCCCGATCAGTATGGCAATCGTATGGACGGTATGACGTTTGCACAGTCGCAACACACCGAAGAACGTAGTGCTTATGATGTTCTACGAGAGTTTATGCAAAAGAAAATAAGATAGAATTATGATAGAGATAAAAGGTGTTACTAAGAGTTTTGGCTCACTGCAAGTGCTGAAAGGTATTGACCTGTGCATTAAAAAAGGCGAAGTAGTGAGCATCGTTGGTCCTTCTGGAGCAGGCAAAACCACGTTGCTGCAAATTCTTGGTACGTTAGATAAACCAGATAATGGCTCCGTTGTAGTGGACGGCATAGAAACAAGCACGCTATCGACCAATAAACTAAGCGAGTTTCGCAACACGCATCTTGGTTTTGTGTTCCAGTTTCACCAGCTTTTACCAGAGTTTACGGCAATCGAGAATATTATGATACCTGCTTATATTGCAGGAATGAAAAACAAAGAGGCACACAATCGTGCCGAGGAACTGTTGGAATTTATGGGTCTGAGCGACCGTGCGACCCACAAACCCAACGAACTTTCGGGAGGAGAGAAGCAGCGTGTGGCAGTGGCAAGGGCACTGATGAACAATCCTGCCGTAATTCTTGCCGACGAACCGTCTGGTAGCTTGGACTCGAAAAACAAGGAAGAGCTGCATAAACTCTTTTTCGAATTGCGCGATAAGTTTGGTCAGACTTTTGTTATTGTTACACACGATGAAACGTTGGCTACACTAACCGACCGCACCATACACTTGAAAGACGGACGCATAGTGGGAGAGGGAAGCGAAGCCAGTACTGTATAAGAATGTAAGAAAGGAAAATTAAATGGCAAAACTAAAGATAGGCGATTACAATACGCTTACAGTATTGAAGGTTGCATTGCGCGAAGGCAATGGCGACCCATTCGGATTGTATCTCGACGGTGGTCGCGCAGGCGAAATATTGATGCCTCAAAAATATGTTCCCAATAATGTTTCGGTGGGCGACGACTTACGTGTTTTTGTGTATCTTGACCAAGAAGAACGTCCCATTGCTACAACCGAACACCCACTTGCCGTAGTGGGTGAGTTTGCATATTTGGAATGTTCGTGGGTAAACGAGTATGGCGCATTCCTTCATTGGGGCGTAACGAAAGACCTGTTCTGTCCGTTCCGCGAGCAGAAGAAACGTATGCAGATAGGCGAATCGTATGTCGTGCATATACATCTTGACGAAGAAACCTACCGTTTGGTGGCATCGGCAAAGGTGGAACATTATTTCGAGGAAGAGAAACCAACGTACAAGCAAGGCGAGGAGGTTGATTTGATGATTTGGCAAAAGACCGAACTCGGTTTCAAAGTCATCATCGACAACAAGTATCCCGGACTTGTTTATGACGACCAAGTATTTCAATACGTCCACACGGGCGACCGTATGAAAGGTTATATTGCCACAGTCCGACCAGACGGAAAGATTGACTGCACGCTGCAACCAACAGGGCAACAATATGCAAAAGACTTTGCCGAAGTGCTTCTGCAATACTTGAAGGACAACGGTGGCGTGTGCAACCTTGGCGACAAAAGCGATGCGGAAGACATAAGACACCTTTTCCAAGTGTCAAAGAAAGTCTACAAGAAAGCTGTTGGCGACCTTTATAAGCGTCATCTCATTACGGTTGAACCGCTTGCTATCCACCTTGTGTAACGCCTTTTATCCTATATGAAACGATTACTTCTTGGTTTCTGTGCTCTGTTTCTGCCTTTAGTGGGTGTTGCGCAAGAAGAAGTCCCGCACAGAGTAGATACCAATTATGTAGGTAAACCTACAACAGAAGCAGATAAATTGCTGGGAGATGCCGACGAAGCGTTTAATAACGAAGATTTTGATACCGCTTTTAAGTATTATCAAAAGGCTGCCGAAGCTGGCAATATAGATGCTTATACTGGTCTTGGACGATGCTATGCCTATGGTTTGGGCGTAGCATTCAACGCTCAGAGTGCGTTACATTGGTATCAAAAAGCTGCTTATGCTGGTTCAGCTTTGGGGCAATACTATCTTGGCATTCTTTATTTTGAAGGCTGGAATGGCGAAAAGCCAGATAAGAAACGTGGCTTAGCATGGCTCTATAAAGCTGCTAATAGTTGCGAGCCATGGGCAATGTTCTATATAGGAAATTGTTATAGACGTGGCGATGGCGTAGAAGAAAACTTAAATGAAGCCATACTCTGGTATAAAAAAGCAACTGAATATGGCGACGAAGATGCACCCAATGTTCTAAAAGAATTAGGTATCGATGTGCCAAATAGTTCAGAATAGTTATTTTTTATAGCACTATAAATGTATTGAAATATGCGTAAATACATACTGTCTTATGTAATAAATGCAGCGTATTTTCAATAATGTTATGTAACTAAATAGAACGCTATGGTTTATTGGTTATAAAGATATTTTCTTAATTTCTCTCTATTTTATTTGTTGTTTTTATAGCTTTTTATTACCTTTGCCACCAAATTAAGCCAGATTTAACAAGAATGCAAGTAAATCTACATATTATAACGTTGTTTTACACCTTATATAATAAAGGTGTAAATAGTGTTGCGTCTATATGTGGCTTGCAAAAGCACGAGGAGAAAGACGAAAAAAAGTTACGTAAATATTTGGTAGTTCCAAATATTTGTATACTCTCTCTCTCTCTCTCTCTCTAGTAATGCAGGCGTAAACAAAACCTTACACTTTTTCGTACGCGCGCGCGAAGCGTGTCGTGCAAACCATAGTAAACAAAGGACTCTCATGAGTTTCCTTTGTTCTTTTTTTGTGCCCTGCCGTTTACAACTCAAGAGAGAAATAAGCACAATTTTATTTTGTAAAAACATAATAACACAATGAACAAAAAAACAAAAAGATTGTTGGTTGTTGATGGAGGTCTGCAACCAACTGAATCAAAGAAAAATTATGTCAGCCCAACTTGCTGTTTAACTGCAATTGAAGACGAGGGCTGCATTTGTGCTTCACTAACACTCGATCCACAAGGCTCAAGCGAACCATCGAACTGGAACAACGACCAGTATATTGACGGCGACCACGACGAATGGTTCGGAACATCTAGCGAAGTGGCCCCGTAAAGCAATGTTTTGGAAGATTAGAATTAAAATGACTATTTAAACAAGTAAAACAAAGAAAGAAAATGAAGAAATCTAAGAAGACAATTATTTCTGCAGCTTGCGCCTTATTGGCATTGCTGACCACAGCCTGCAGTAACGACGATGTTGTAGATGGAAATAAAAATGGACAAATAGATGCGAAGAAGAACATTGAGTTCAGTTTGAAGTTTAACGACTATAATGCCGAAGATACTATAGACCACGCAACTCGTGCAGCCCAAGATGCCGAACTTGCCAAGCCACGCATTATCCCTATGGGCGACATGATGTATGCCGAAGTTAGTATGCAACGCGATACCACAAAGGCTACTCCAAAGGAAAAGGCAGCAGCCACACGAGCTCTTTCCGATGGCACTTATACCATCTATGCTTATCAAGGCACAACCCTAAAAGGAACCCTGACAGGCACGGTTGTCAGCAACATATTCACTCCTACAAGCAGCAACCAAGAAATTGGACTTGAACCAGGCACTTACACTTTTGTTTGCTGCAACGACAAAGTACATGTCTCTGGCGAAACATGGACTATCGACCGCACAGATGCCGAAACAGCACGTATTGGTATTGTTACTGGTAAAGTGGTAACAGCTACACCAAGCAAGCAAAAAGTAGCTTTTGAGATGAAACACGTGGGATGTAGAGCAAAAATTTATGTTCAGGCTGATGGATTCCCTATATGGGATGCTACAGCAACTTTCGCCTCTACCGCTAACATTCCTACCAAAGTAGAATTTAACACGGCAACACAAAGTTATACAATGAAAGATAATGCACCACTTGCAGAGAATATAACCTTTAATCCTGGTGAATATGAAAATAACTTTTCTAGGAATCATTACAACCATTCTCTTTCTGGTCCTACTAATTACAGCTTCTATTATTTTTTACCCACAACCAATGGTGCTAACCTAAAACTGACGCTTACTGGTGGTACAGCCTATCGTCTACCTTTAAATGGACGCTCAGTTACATTTCCAGCACTCTCTTCTATGGAACCAAACGGATCATATACCCTTAGACTAAAGTTACATTATAATTATTTCTATCTCTTCAGTGATGGTACGATAGGACAGAAGACCGATGCTAACTTTAGTAGTAAGACACCAATAGCTGTAGTGGTAAGCCGTTCTAAACGAATTGCTGCAGCATTGAACGACATTGACACAAAAGACATAAGCAATTACAAATGGGGAAAAGACAACACTACTACAACTACAACGGCAAGCCCTACACTTAGTAATCATCTCTCTGATTTGAATGGATACGATTTAACTTACTCTACTACTTACAGCACAGATGGAATTGTGAAAGGCAACGATGCAACAAACTATCCTGCTTTTTATGCTGCTGCACACTATAATCCAGGTGTAACCGTTACAGGAGCTAATGTTGGAAAGTGGTATCTACCAAGTATGGGTGAATGGAATCTATATTTTAAGAATCTTGTTTTTCTTGCTAACAGGAATTTAGATTACTATAATGTGTACAATTATGCATTACTTTGCCCAGAGACTTATGCCTTTAATAATATGAACGACTTTAATCATGATGGAGGAGTTTTTTTTCAGATTCTTTATGCCTCTTCGTCTGAAAAATCACAAGATGCCTATTATACATATTGTTTTCTGAATGGTATACATATGTATCCAATGCCAATGCAAGCCCAGAATAGACACTATGTGCTTGAAATTAGTAAAGGTATAAAAAGCTTTGATAGCGTATATAATCCGAACAGTGGTTATGCCGAGAATGCAAAACTCTTTATCCGCCCCTTTGTTCATTACTAAGGACTGTATAAAATGTTATTTCAGTTGGCTTTTTGCCCAATAGATATAAATAGTTTCAGTTAATCTATTTTAATTCAGTGTGGTGGCGACGTGAGTCGGTGCCACACTTCTAAAATAAGAATATCATGAGTGCACAGATACTATGGCACAAATGAAAAACAAAACAAATGAAACAAAGAA